>WNFZ01000574.1_pt1 | contig 39648 bp, 32 predicted proteins | sample 5400081 | NCBI WGS metagenome assembly WNFZ01 (sample SAMN13153365, study PRJNA577476) | soil metagenome | isolation source: 80 cm soil or saprolite under grassland replicate 1 | place: USA:California | collected 2016-06-15
GGTGTTGCTGGCGCTCTTTTTGAGCCAATCCAGGGCGAGGCCGGCGCGATTGTCCCGCCAGATGATTTCTGGCCCCGTGTGCGTGCCGCCACCAAGAAGCACAATGTTCTGCTGATTGCGGATGAAGTGCAAACGGGTCTGGCGCGGACCGGAAAGTTGTGGGGTGTCAATCATTGGGATATTGAACCTGATATCATCGCCACTGCCAAATCTCTTGGCGGCGGTGTGATGCCCGTCAGTGCGGTGACAACAACGGAAGAAATCTTCAAACCGATGATGTATCCCAATCCGTTTATGCACACTACAACAACTGGCGGGGGCGCACTGGCTTGCGCCGCGGCAATTGCTTCAATCAATATCACACTGCGTGATCGGCTCTGGGAAGGTGCAGCGAATAAGGGTTCTTACTTAAAAGAAAAAGTAGATGAGCTTGCCGCTGAATTTCCGCAAGTATATGAAAAGGTGACCGGCAAAGGTTTGCTCATCGGTCAGCATTTTCATACGCCAGATATTGGTTATAAAGTGGCCGCCGAGTTATTTAAACGTGGTGTCCTGGTGGCGGGAACATTGACGAGCGCTCAGACCATTCGTGTTGAACCGCCACTGATTATTTCGCAGCAGGAGATCGACGAGGGATTAAATCGCTTGAACGATGCGGTAGGTGCCGTGGCAAAAATGATGTAATATGTCTGTCATTGCGAGGGTAGTGGTCGACTGCCCGAAGCAATCTCCTCATGGGAGGGAGATGGCTTTGTTAGGCTGGTACCCTCCTCGCAATGACCTCGAACTTGTATACAATCGAAGAAACACGCTTAGAGGAGAAGATACATGGCAAATGAGTTTGCGGTCGAGTTACGCGATGTTGTCAAACAATTTGTGACGCCGGAAGGCAATCTATTGAATGCCGTGGATCATGTCACCATGCAGATCAAGAACGGGGAATTCTTTTCTATGCTTGGGTCCTCAGGCTGTGGAAAGACCACGTCGCTGCGGATGATTGCGGGGTTCGAATGGCCCACAGGGGGTGAAGTTTACATCGAGGGGAAACCCATGGGGCATACACCTCCATTCCAACGTAAAGTCAATACAGTTTTTCAGAGTTATGCACTCTTCCAGCATATGACCGTTTACCAGAATGTTGCGTTTGGTTTGGAAATGGAACGAGCTGACAAGAGCGAAATTGAAAAGCGAGTCAAACGCGCTTTGGAAATGGTCCAGCTAACCGGTATGGAACGCCGAAAGCCGAAGCAGCTCTCCGGCGGACAGCAGCAACGCGTTGCTGTGGCACGTTCTCTCGTCAAAGTGCCGGATGTGTTGTTGCTCGACGAACCTCTCGGCGCGCTCGATTTAAAACTCCGCAAGGAAATGCAACTAGAACTCAAGGCGCTTCAGCAACAACTGGGAATTACCTTTGTTTATGTCACTCACGATCAGGAAGAAGCAATGACCATGTCTGACCGCATTGCGGTGATGAGCAAAGGTCAGGTGCAACAAATGGGGACGCCGGTGGAAATCTACGAACGCCCATCCAATCGATTTGTGGCGGACTTTATTGGCGAGTCAAATTTCCTCGAAGGCAAGATCAAGACGTTATCCAAAAATGAAGCGTGTGTGGTTGTCCCGGAACTGCATGCAGAACTAAAAGGACTTGCCGTTTCAGATGGATTGGTTGCCGGCGAGGAAGTCATTGTTTCGATCCGCCCCGAAAAGGTTCATATTGCTGAGCACGGCATGAATCAAAATTCATTCAAGGGGAAGGTGACGAACACGGTCTATATCGGAACAGATACGCATGTATTTGTAGATGTTCATGGGAAACGCATCAAAGTATTTGAACAAAACCGAATCTCACGACTTGATCCAGGTTCTTTTTATTCGGTTGGACAATCCGTGACCCTGGTGATGATGCCAGAAAATGTCTTGGTCTTGAAGAAGGATTGAGGCACCTATGTTTCAACGCTTACGTGAAAATAAATCGGCACAGGGGACGTTGCTTGCTTCGCCCACGATCTTGTGGATGTTGGCTTTGCTCATCATCCCTCTGCTCCTAACATTGGTGATCTCCTTCGGGAAGCGCAATGCAGATGGAGGTGTGATTTTTACATTTACACTCGATAATTACATCCGTTTGCTGGGGTTCAGTAAAAGCTGTCCGGGTGGTGCCTCCTCCTGTTTCAATCCGCTGTACATGCAGATTTTGGGACGCTCGCTTTCCCTCGCTTTCAATACCACGTTCTGGGTGATCCTGCTGGCATATCCGCTGGCATATTTCATCGCACGGGCAAATCCGAAACGACGCAACACATATTTATTTATGGTGCTCATTCCTTTGTGGACGAATTTTGTGATCCGCGTCTATGCCTGGATGATGCTCCTGCGCAAAGAAGGCACCATCAATATCATATTGGGATACTTTGCTCATTTGCTTCACATTCCATTTCAGCCGCTAGAAATGCTTTACACACCCGGTGCCGTGTTGGTAGGAATGGTCTACGAATTTTTGCCGTTCATGATTTTGCCTATTTATACATCGCTCGAAAAAATAGACACCTCGCTTTATGAAGCCGCCGCAGATTTGGGCGCGAATGGACTCAAGACATTTTGGCGTGTCACGCTTCCATTATCCATGCCGGGAGTTGTGGCGGGAACAATCCTGGTCTTTATACCGGTGATGGGAACATTTATTGTGTCCGATATCCTGGGCGGACGACAGGTCATTCTCGTCGGGAATCTGATTCAAAGACAATTTCTCGATGCACGCGATCCGACGTTTGGAAGTGCGGCTTCCTTGATTCTGATGGTCATGACGTTAATCGTCACGTATTTCTACACGCGCAAATTCGGGTTTGGTGAGGAGATCGTTGTCGCATGAATCCATATAAGCGACATCCCTTTATCCAGATTGCCGCGCTATTGGTGTATGTCTTCCTATATGCGCCGATCGTCGTCTTGATCTTATATTCCTTCAATGCTTCACGCGCCAACGTGACATTTGCCGGCTTTATTTCGCAGACGAGCGAGCGTGTCCAGATGCAAGGCAGTCTTGTGAAGTCAAGTCCATGCGGTCCGTTCCATTGGTTCTGTGAACTTTCCAAGAACAGAGATGTAATGAGTGCCGCACGCAATACAATGACGATTGCGCTTACCTCCACGATCATTTCCACCATCATAGGCACAATGGCGGCGCTGGCGCTCCAACGCTATGAATTCAAGTTAAAGCCATTCTCACAGATTTCACTTTATATTCCCATAGTTATTCCTGAGATTGTAATGGGCATCGGGATTTTGACTCTTTTCAGTCAACTCTTTGGACTATTGAATCATGCCTTTGGACTAACCGGCGATTCACGCTTGACCCTTGGCTTAGGCACCGTGATCGTGAGTCATATTGCCTTTAGCATTCCCTTTGTAACGCTCGTGGTACAAGCACGGCTACAAGGTTTTGATAAAGCCTATGAAGAAGCGGCGATGGATCTGGGCGCGAACGAGTGGACAACATTCCGCCGCGTGACGTTTCCGATGATCCTGCCTGGTATACTTTCCGGCGGCTTGCTTGCCTTCACACTCTCGCTTGATGATTTTGTGATCACGTTCTTCACCAACGGACCGGGCTCTACGACTCTGCCAATCTATGTCTACGGTTTATTGCGAAGAATCATTACGCCGCAAGTGAACGCGCTCTCCACTGTCTGGATTCTGACAGTGTTTATTGCGGTATTATTATTACAACTCCTCCAAAGCCGCGAACAACGACAAAATTAATCTACCATCTTCTAAAGGAGGAAGAGATGATCAAGTCACACATCATCAAGGTGCTGGCGTTGTTCGCCGTTGCCAGCATGATACTGTCAGCTTGTGGAGGTGCACAACCTGCCGCTACACAAGCTCCGGCAACGGAGGCGCCAGCGCCAACGGAAGCTATGACTGAAGCTCCAACCGCTGCTCCTACATCCGCACCAACTGAAGCTGCCACGTCTGCGCCCGCCGCGACGCAGCCAGCTGCTACGGGGAGCGGATTATTTCTGGATAGTGGCTATGAGTGCCCAGCTGTCCAAAACAAGATGGATGTGCAGTCCAAGGAGTTGAACCTGTTTGTGTGGACCGAATACATTCCGCAGGATATGATTGATTGCTTTGAAAAAGTGTATGAGATCAAAGTCAATCGTGATGAATATTCTGCCAATGAGGAAATGTATGCCAAGCTTTCTGCGGGTGGAACATCGTACGATTTGGTGCAGCCAACCGATTACATAGTCAGTCTGATGGTCCGCCAAGGGTTGTTACAGGAACTGGATCACTCGAAATTACCCGTATTGAGCAACTTCGATCCCAACTATCTGAATCTTTCCTTCGACCCGGGTAACAAATACACGATTCCGTATCAAGCCGGAACGGACGCTATTGTGTACAACGCCGACACAGTTACGAATCCACCGAAATCCTGGGCTGATTTATGGAATCCAGATTACGCGGGCAAAATGATCTTCCTGGATGACTCGCGCGCGGTGATTGGTGCAACGTTACTGACGCTTGGTTATGATGTCAATACCAAGGATCCGAAACAATTGGATGAAGCAAAGGCTAAGCTGAAGGAACTTGTCCCGAATGTCAAAGCTTTTGATAGCGATAGCCCAAAAACAGCTCTTATCGCTGGGGACGTGGACCTTGGCATGACTTGGACCGGTGAAGCCTTCCTCGCTCAACAAGAGGTGCCTTCCATCACATACGTATATCCCACCGAAGGCGCGATCATCTGGCAGGATAACTGGGCGATGCCGAAAGATGCTCCTCATACCGATGCCGCTTATGCCTGGCTGAACTACACCATGCAGGGTGATGTTTTCTGGATGATGTTGCGCGACTTTCCCTATACCCAGCCGAATAAAGCCGCGTTGGACTACGCCAAGGGGAATACGATGGACGTAAATGATGTCAATGGGAATCCAACCACGCTATCGAAGATTTATGATGCATACATGAATTCGCCCATCACCAACACACCTCCCGAAGCGATTAAGAACGGTCACCGCATTGACGATGTAGGCGATGCGCTTCCACTCTATGATCAGCTCTGGACAGAAGTAAAAGGTCAGTAGAGGCTAAGTTTTAGTGAAAATCCCGGTTGCAGAAGCAATCGGGATTTTTTATTTGGTCGTTTCTCTACTGTACATCGCATAAATTATGTCGTTGCGAGCCGCCGCTCTTGTATTATGGCGGCGAAGCAATCTCCTTTTGAGCTGAAATATCCCTTAAAACAGGGGATTGCTTCGTCGGGAAGAGCAAGAGCCCTCCTCGCAACGACATTTGTACAGTAGAAAATTGTTCGTTAAGTTATACATAATAACGAATATGATGAAAATTTGCCTGTATGATGAAAAATCATCATGAAATAGTTGACTTTAATGTATAATAGTTATAAAATGGGTCTGTGCAAGAACAAATCGATACTCAGTTTGACCATGGCTTGGATCAAACCGACCTGGCAATTATTGATGCGCTTCATAAAGATGGGCGTGTAGCCTTTGCGCAGATTGCCGAACAACTGGGGGTTTCGCCTGGCATGATACGTCAGCGCTACACTCGCCTCGTCGATCAGGGGTTTCTGAAAGTTGTGACGATCACTAATCCGGTGCGCATGGGCTTTAGAACCATGGCCATGATCGGCATCCGCGTTGAGGGCAGCAAGCTGCTGGATGTTGCTGAAAAAATTTCCAGGTTGGATGAAGTGATTTACATGATCATTTCCAGTGGCCGCTTCGATATCTTCGCTGAAGTTGTCTGCCGCGACCATGAGCATCTTCTACGTTTTATTACTGAAAAACTTTCGACGATTGACGGTGTGCGCGAATCAGAATCATTCATGCACCTGAAGATTGTGAAAGAAGTCTATTTCTAACGCTTCGCGCGGGACTTTGGAATCTGCTTCCGATTAAGAAGCATGACCCGCTGTCTGGATTTGTTATCCTAACTCGCGTAGTGCGGGTTATAAAACTAAATGGAGAAAGGATCTATGAAAGTACTACTCGTCGGAGTCGGGGGAGTAGGCGAAGCGATCGCCGCGATTGCAAAACCGCGGAGTTGGGTCGAGCAAATTGTTCTGGCAGATTACAACATTGAGCGTGCAAAAGAGGTACAAAAAAAACTAGGGGATGATCAGCGTTTTCCTGTTGAATTCATTGACGCCAGCAAACGGGAAAACATCGAGGAGCTGGCTAAGAAATATCATGTTGATCTTATTATGAATGCGGTGGATCCTGTTTTTAACCAACAGATCTTTGATGCCGCGTATAACGTGGGGGCAACCTATATGGATATGGCGATGACTTTATCACAGCCGCATCCTAATGATCCGTTTCATACGCCAGGAATCAAATTGGGTGATTACCAATTCGAAAAGGCAAAGGATTGGGAAGCCAAAGGATTGCTTGCAATCGTGGGCTGTGGTGTCGAACCCGGTATGGCAGATGTATTCGCCCGTTACGCTCAGGAGCATTTGTTTGACGAGATCGATGAAATCGGTATCCGGGATGGCGCGAATATCATCATTGATGGGTATGATTTTGCTCCCAACTTTTCCATTTGGACCACGATTGAGGAATGTTTGAATCCACCCGTAATCTGGGAAAAGGACAAAGGCTGGTTCACGACCGAACCATTCTCCGAGCATGAGACATTTGATTTCCCGGAAGGGATTGGCCCCATCGATGTTGTCAACGTGGAGCATGAGGAAGTGCTGCTCGTTCCGCGTTGGGTCAATGCCAAGCGCGTTACATTCAAATATGGACTCGGCGATCAATTCATCGGTGTGTTGAAGACCTTGCACATGCTCGGGTTGGACAATAAGGAAAAGATCAATGTCAAACGTATGCAGGTTGCTCCACGCGATGTGGTTGCCGCGTGCCTCCCTGATCCTGCTCATCTTGGTGAGAAGATGCATGGCAAAACATGCGCCGGAACCTGGGTGAAAGGTCGGAAGGATGGACAGCCGCGCGAAGTCTATCTTTATCAGGTTGCCGATAATCAGGAATGCATGAACGCCTGGGGTTGCCAGGCAGTGGTAGCACAGACGGCGTTCAGCGCGGTCATCGCAATGGACTTGCTCACTCACGGCCAATGGAAAGGGCTTGGGGTGCTTGGTCCCGAAGCGTTTGACCCTGATCCATTTATGGATAAGATGGCAGAATACGGCTTCCCCTATGGCATGAAGGATATGACTAAGGAAGCGGTTGCATAAAGAATTAAAGCGGACAATCACTCTTATGGTTGTCCGCTAATTTTTTGTGGAGTGTACATTGTCGTTCTAATTCGGGAGGGCAAAATGAAAATTGCTGTAGCAGGAGAAGTTGTTGCAGCTGAGAAGGGAAAACTCAAACGAGAGCTCACGCTGCTGCCTCTCTTTGGCTTGATCTATTTCACAGTCTGTGGCGGTTCTTTTGGTGCTGGTCACGCTCGCTCCTGCCTTGATCATCGGTCTCGCGATTTACAGCCAGTACGTGGAAGAGGGCATGGCATCCATCTCCTGGGCATTGATCGCCATGGCAATCGGCGCAGTGTTGTATTTCCCAATCAAGGAATTTGTGAAGCCCGACGTGCCGGTTATTGATCCGTTTGTGGCAGGCGAAGGAGATGGCTAGGATAGGCAAACCGGATTTATCGGAATCAAGCGTCGGTTCGGAAAGAATCGCAGCTCAGGGACGCGGAATCCTTCACGAAACGTGCCCCTGATGTCCATTTCGGAAAGGTCAGGTTGTGATAAGTCTACCGGACTTGTATAATTAGAGAAAATCGAACGGAGATGGAGGAGGATGTCATGCCTTACGGTTACAACGGAAAAATCCTGCATGTGGATTTGACGAAAGGCGAATTGATGGTGGAAGAGCCGAATGAGGCTTTTTACCGCAAGTATCTGGGTGGGAGCGCGATGGGGATGCACTACATTCTGCGCGATATGCCAAAGGGCGCAGATCCGCTCGGACCCGAAAATGTTCTGACGCTCATGGCTGGTGTAACAACTGGGGCGCCAATCTCCGGTCAGAGCCGTTTGAACGCCAACGCCAAATCTCCGATCAGCGGCGGCATTGGTGATTCACAGAGCGGCGGATTTTTCCCAGCGGAGTTGAAATTTGCAGGTTTCGACGGAATTGTGATCAAGGGCAAATCTACAGAGCCTGTTTACCTCGCCATCCTAGAAGGCAAAGCAGAATTGAGGAACGCTGCCCATTTGATGGGAAAGAAGACTGGTGAAGTGGATGATATCCTCCACGCCGAAGTAGATAAGAAAGCGGAAATCCTTCAACACGGACCTGCTGCCGAGCACGGTGTATTGTTCTCATCACTGGTCTCCATGTCAAATCGCCATAACGGACGAACAGGCATGGGGCTTGTCATGGCGTCCAAGAATCTCAAGGCGGTTGTTGTGCGCGGCACAAAGAAAGTGGAAGTTGCCAACCCGAAAGCGTTGACTGCCTTGAATCGCATTGGTCCCAAGGCTATCCCTGAAAACGGTGATATGGATGGTCTCGCAAAGTTTGGTACGGCAGTTGTAGTCTTATTCAACAACACAATTGGAACGTTGCCAACCCGCAACTATAACGAAGGGCAGTTCGAGTCATGTGAGCCTATCAGCGGCGAGAAAATGGCGGAGACCATTTTGAAAGAACGCGATACCTGCTATGCCTGCGTTGTTAAATGTAAGCGCGTGGTTGATATCAAGGAGGGCGCCTATAAAGCCGAGCCGCGCTATGGTGGTCCTGAATATGAAACGCTCGGTACATTTGGTTCCTATTGCGGCATTGATAATCTTGCCGCGATCTCCCAGGCAAACCAAGTCTGCAATGAATATGGCGTGGATACCATCGCATGCGGCGCGACGATTTCCTTTGCGATGGAATGCTATGAAAAGGGAATTATCACCAAGGAGCAAACGGGCGGCCTCGAACTTAAATTCGGCGATCCAGATGTAATGCTCAAAGTTTTGGATCTCATTGTGAATAGCGAAGGTCCGCTTGGCGAAGTATTGAGTCAAGGCTCCGAACGCGCTGCAAAGATTTGGGGCAACGGCGCGGACGAATGTCTCATCACGGTCAAGGGCGCTGAAGCTCCAGCACATATGCCGCAAGCCAAGCGTTCGCTCAGTCTCATCTATGCGGTCAATCCGTTCGGTGCGGATCACCAATCTTCCGAGCATGATCCTTATTATGAAGACGGCGTGGGCGATTTCAACCTCGATCGACTCAAACAAATTGATCTTGGGTCTCCACAGCCCGCTTATTCACTCAGCGAGGAGAAAGTCCGCTTTGCATATGAAACGGAGGTGTTCTATTCCATGCTCGACTCGGCGGAACTCTGCCAATTTGTATACGGTCCCACCTGGACGCTTTACGATGGAAAAGATACAGTTGAAATGATGAAAGCCGTCACGGGTTGGGATCTCACACTCGTTGAGCTAATGGATGTAGGTCGTCGCCGCTTGAGTCTTTTTAGAACGTTCAATGCCCGCGAGGGACTCGGACGGAAGGACGATAAACTGCCAAAGAAGTTCTTCAAAGCATTGAAAGGAACCGGTCCAACGGCGGGCTTCGCTCTGACTCATGAGGAAGTTGACTCCGCCATTGACCATTATTACAAGCTGGCTGGTCTGAATGCGGATGGCGCGCCAACACCTGAAACATTGAAGCAGCATGATGTTGAGTGGGCGGCCGCATACTTGCCGTAAAGATTGCGGTGTATAAACGTAAACACGAAGACAGGAAAACATGTATGCGGGTTGCTGTCGACGTGTTTCCTTGTTTACTAGTTTACCTCCTCATGAAAGAAAAAAATGACCACAAATCCACTCTACACCGAAAACTTTCCTCACATGGCTCCGGTTTGGAGTCGCATCTTCAATTTTGTTGCCGAGCGCGCAGAAGGTTCATACATTTACACGGATGATGGAAGAAAGCTTCTCGACTTCACCTGTGGTATCGGCGTGACCAATACCGGTCATTGCCATCCAAAAGTTGTGGAAGCGATTCGCGCGCAGGCGGGGAGTTTCATCCACGCTCAGGTAAACCTTGTCATTCACAAACCGATGCTGCAATTGATCGAAGTACTGCGGACCATTGTCCCGGCCTCGATCGATTCCTTCTTCTTCACCAACTCAGGCGCAGAAGCAGTTGAGAACGCCATCAAAATTGCAAAAGTCGCGACGGGTAGACAAAATGTGATCGTGTTCAGCGGTTCCTTCCACGGACGTACTGCGGGAACCATGGTGCTGACTACATCTAAAACTGTATACCGCACCGGCTTTGGTCCGCTTCCTTCAGGAGTTTTTGTGGCACCGTTCCCGTATGCGTTCCGCTTGAAGATGAGTGAAGCCGAAGCTGCCGAATATGCACTGGAACAACTGGAATATTTGCTCGCCTCGCAAACCGCTCCGAAAGAGACTGCCGCGATTTTAGTGGAGTCCGTTTTGGGCGAGGGAGGATACGTTGTTCCTCCTGTTTACTTTATGAAAGGACTGCGTGAGATCTGCGATAAGCATGGCATCATGCTCATCTTTGATGAAGTCCAGTCGGGCTTTGGACGTACCGGCAAATGGTTTGCACTGGAACATTACCATGTGGTGCCAGATATCATGACCGTCGCCAAGGGCATCGCCTCGGGCATGCCGCTTTCGGGTGTATTTAGCCGCACAGATGTGATGTTGCAGTTAGATGTCGGTTCCATCGGCGGGACGTATGGCGGTAACGCGGTTGCCTGCGCTGCTGGTGTGGCGACCATCCGTGCCATCCGCGAGGAAAAGATGCTGGAGAACGCGACCGAACGCGGTATCCAACTAATGACGGGATTGCGAAAACTGCAAGAGGAATACTCTCAAATCGGTGATGTGCGCGGCAAAGGATTGATGATCGGCACCGAATTCATCGTCGACGGACGCGCCGACAAAGCCAAACAATTGGCTAAAGAAATTATCCACTGCGCCGAAGATAAGGGACTGCTTTTACTTTCCTGCGGGACATACGACAACACCGTGCGCTGGGTGCCGCCGCTAAACGTCACCTCTGAACAGATCAACGATGGGCTCAAAATTTTTGAGCAATCGTTGAAAGAGGTGATCAAGTAAGCCGCGCAATCTACTTGAAAAAGCCGATTGTCTTTTGTGCAGGTTCATTGAAGCCCGGTTTACTCAGCCCAAAGATATCTGCCAGCGTGAGGCTGCCCGTAACATTTTCATGACCCAGCTTTTGCGCCAGCGCGGCTGTTTTTTCAGGGCTTAGTGCGCTGAATTTGTATTTGGCGATCATACGGCCTTTTCGGAGCAGGGCTTTATCCAGACGATCAATGGTCGTGTTGAACGTGCAGAGGATTTTGATGTTGAGAAAATCGCTGAACAGTCCATCGGTCAGCTGAAGGATCGTTGAGACCACCGAATCATCAGATGCGTTTTCTCTTGTCACCACAACCTTTTCGGCGTCTTCAATGATCAGGATGACATTCTTATTGCGCAGGAGGAAGGTTATGAAGGCTGGCTTGAGCAAATCCTTGACGAAATCATTTTGAATGAAAATGAATTCTTTATCGAGGAATTTGGAGATCAGATGCTTGATATAGCTGGTCTTTCCAGTACCAGGATCGCCATGAAGCAAAATGATTCCCGCTTCGTTTTTGGCCATCGACTCCGAAATAATTGAGTCTACTTCCGCAAAGTCGTCGTTGTACAGTTCATGAATATCTACAGCTCGAAAATCAACGGTGTTTACCTCTTCGGTATAAAAACCGCCATCACTAGAGACCAGGACTTTGAACCCTGGCATTTTCTGGAAACCATACGTTAATCGTAAACGGTGGTTCAATTCCAAAATCCATTTTTCGGATTCAGGATTATGCATGTCGTACAAAAAGTAAATTTGAATGGATTGATAATGCGATAGAAAATGGATAAGCATTTGCCCGGATTCGCTCTTGAATAGATATTCATAGGCGTAATCATCTTCCATTTTGGCATCCTTGGAATCGTCCGTGATCCAATTCTTGAAGATGGGTTGAAACGCGAAAGTCTCCAGGCTAAGCGTTTTCAGGAGCGAGTCGATTACATCCTTCTTCCCTTCAATCGGCAGGACGATCTTGACTGCCGAGGGTAAAACGCCAAACGACTTTGTGAAATACGGGAATAATTTGAATCGGTGGTTTTGCTGGCTGAGTGATTCGAATAAGCTCCCTAAATAGAAATCTTCCATGGATTACCTCTGGTGTAATAAATTGAGATAGGAATACAGCAAGTAATGTACTCTGCAAATGTTTCGAACCCTGAACAGGGCAAATACTATACATCCGTTCTATTTTTTTGACAATACTATCGAGGTGCTTCTGGTGAACACATGGTTCTTATAGATCATTCCCGTCTTGCCTCTCTTCTGGAACAGGAAGAAAAGCTCTTTCGCGCGAATCATGCCAAGTCTTATGAACTCTACCAACGTGCAATTAAGTCATTGCATGGTGGTGTGCCGATGTTGTGGATGATCCGCTGGGCAGGTTCTTTTCCAGTATTTGTGCAAGATGCCAAAGGCGCACATTTCACGGATGTAGATGGCAATCATTACATTGATTTTTGTCTTGGCGACACGGGCGCGATGACCGGGCATTCGCCGGACGCTACTGTCAAAGCTGTCAACGAGCAAATTCAAAAAGGCATCACGCTGATGCTGCCCTATGAAGATGTGATTTGGGTGGGCGAGGAATTGCAGCGACGCTTCAAACTTCCATACTGGCAGTTTGCGCTCACCGCTACCGACGCGAATCGCTTCGTCTTGCGCATGGCGCGCATGATCACAGAGCGCCCGAAGATTCTTGTCTTCAATTATTGCTATCATGGTTCCGTAGATGAAACGTTCATCACGCTCGATGAGGAAGGCACGCCGATGTCGCGGGCGAATAATATGGGTCCGCAAGTGGATCCGCGTTTCACAACAAAAGTGATCGAGTTCAACGATATCGCGGCACTTGAAACGGCTCTCTCAGCGCGGGATGTAGCGGCTGTCCTTGCGGAGCCGGTGATGACCAACATTGGTATTATTCATCCTGAACCTGGCTATCATGATGCTTTGCGTGAATTGACAAGAAAGTATGGAACGTATCTTATCATCGATGAGACTCATACCATCTGTGCTGGACCCGGCGGATATACCGGTTCTTTCGGACTTCAGCCAGATTTCCTCACGGTTGGAAAGCCGCTGGCTGGAGGAGTGCCCGCGGCGGTCTATGGATTTACAGAAGAAGTAAGCCAGCAGTTTGCGGCGCGTCTGAACATTGACGATGTCGATGTAGGCGGTATTGGCGGGACATTGGCTGGTAACGCCCTGTCCATCGCCGCAATGAAAGCGACTCTGCAAAATGTGTTAACGCAGGAATTTTATAGCAACGCTATTGCCCTGCAGGAATGTTTCACCGCAGGCGTAGAATCCGTGATCCAGGAATTTCAACTGTCCTGGATTGTGAAACGCCTCGGCAACCGTTCGGAATATTGGTTCCGACCGACACCTCCCAAAAATGGAGGCGAGGCTTTTGCTGCGCTCGATCATCAACTTGATCGTTATATGCATCTCTTTGCCCTCAACCGCGGCATCTTGATGACGCCCTTCCATAATATGGCATTGATCTCTCCTGATACTACGCGGGAGGATGTGGATTATCATACGAAGGTGTTTCGAGAAGCAGTAGTTTCGTTATTCGAGAATGGATAATCGATCATCGGCAAACGAATATCGATTATCGAATTTCGAACATCGTTTTTAGGAGTAATAAATGGCTGAATACAAATCTCAAATCTGGCGCATAAATGTGCGTGAACAAACGTTGAAATTTGAACCCGTTCCCGATTCATGGAGCCGACTCGGTGGCAGAGGACTCCTCGCCCGTATCTTACTGGATGAAGTAGACGCGAAATGCGAGCCGTTGGGACCGGGCAACAAACTCATCTTTGCTCCCGGTCTGCTGGTGGGGCATATGCTTTCATCGAACGACAGAATTTCTGTCGGCGGGAAATCTCCACTCACGGGCGGCATCAAAGAATCCAACGCTGGCGGCCGGACAGGTCTTCATATGACTCATATGGGCATCCATGCCCTGATCATCGAAAACCAGCCAAAAGAAGATGGCTTCTGGGTTTTGCATTTGTCGCTTAACGGCGCAAAATGGGAAAAGGCAGAAGATTTGACCGGCTTGGGTGTGTACGCAACCGCGCCGAAGCTCATCGAAAAATATGGCGATAAGGTTGCTATTGCGATGATCGGTCCCGGCGGGGAGATGAAACTAAAAGCGGCGGGCATTCAAAACCTGGACAAAGACCGTGTTCCATCTCGTATCGCAGCGCGCGGCGGGCTCGGTGCGGTGATGGGCTCGAAGGGACTCAAAGCCATCGTCTTCGATAACGCAGGTGGACAGAAGCCGCCAATCGTAGACCCGCAGGCGTTCAAGACCGCACAGAAGGATTACACCAAAGCAGTGATGGAACATCCGCAATCCATTACCTATCGTGATTATGGAACTGCTGCAATTGCACCCATGTGTCAAACGTTTGCTGCATTGACCGTAAAGAACTTCTCGCGTGGCACATTTGAACATGCTGAGAATATCGGTGGCGACGCGCTGCGTGAATTTACGTTGAGTCGCGGCAAGCCATCCGACCCGTCCCATGCCTGTATGGCGGGATGCACGATCAAGTGCTCAAATATTTTCGGCGGCCAGGACGGCAAGATCATTGTCTCACCGCTGGAATATGAGACAATTGGTTTGATGGGCGTAAACCTGGAGATCGATTCGCTCGATTCGATTGGACGATTGAACTGGCAAGTCAACGATCTAGGACTAGACTCGATCGAGATCGGTGGGGCGCTCGGCGTGGCCGCCGAGGCAGGTTTGATGCAGTGGGGCGATGAGAAAGGCGCCTTGAAATTGATCGATGAAATCCGGGGAGGTACGGAATTAGGAAGAATTATTGGTGACGGCGCAGTCAGTGTGGGCAAGGCTTACAACATTGAGCGTGTCCCCGTGGTGAAGGGACAATCCATGTCCGGGTATGAACCGCGTTCTATCAAAGGGACAGGTGTCACATATGCAACCACCCCTCAAGGTGCCGATCATACGGCAGGACTGACCATCCGTGCCCAGGTCAATCACCTTGATCCGAACGTTCAAAAGGATCCATCGCTCACTGCGCAATTGAATATGGCAGGCTATGACACGATCGGTGCTTGTATCTTCGCAGGCTTTGGTTACGTCTCCACGCCTGATCATGTGATTAAGCGTTTGCTCAGAGCTCGTTACGGCTGGGATGATTTGCCCGATAATGTTTTACAAGCCTTGGGTAAAGAAACGATCAAGATGGAGCGCGAGTTCAACCGCCGCGCTGGCTTCACGTCCAAAGATGACCGCCTGCCGGAATGGATGACCAAAGAAGCCATCCCTGAAACTGGCGCGGTCTTTGATGTAAGCGAAGAAGTGCTGGATCATATTTTTGATGGAATAGAATAAGTAACAAACTTCCGAAGCCAAGACTTCGGGAGTTTGTTTATCAATATAATCATCATGAATTCACTTCAAACTGACCATGAGATCGCCTTGCGTCGATGCGACTGCCGTCACTCTCTGTAAAGCTTATCGACTCAACCCGTGTTCATTATGATCTTCTCTGCGGTATTTCCCGGAAGTAAATACCCGCATAGCCTGGCCGGTGCAAGCCCACTTTGCAAACAATAGAACATTCCTTACAGACGAATTTCTGAGAATTACTATAATTTGTCCCAGAACAGCCAAACGGTCCTCCCGTTAATAGCTATATCAAATCTGCTAATTGGCGCCTCACATCTTCATTACGAAATAGTATTCACATCTTTTTTCTGGACATTGATTCTTATTAGTTCTTATGGAAGTCGATACAATTCTTTTGAATGATGCAAGAATGATGAACGAGGATGCGCTTGTGCAGATATTTGATCTGTACTCATCGCAACTGTATCGTTATGCTTTGCATCTATGTGGCGACCCTCTGATTGCAGACAACGCCGTCGGAGACGTGTTTGCCAAACTCTTGGATCAACTTTCATCAGGTAAGGGTCCGAGGTCGAATTTGCGTGCCTATCTCTATCAGGCTACCTATCACCTGGTGGTTGATGAGGCGCGGCATTTACGTCACAGCCTTCCGCTGGATGTAGCTTATTCCATACCGGAAGATTCTTTTTCTAAATCCGTAAATTTGGAAAATCAAACTTTGCTTGAAATGATCTTGCATGCCATCCAGAATGATTTATCGGCGGATCAACGGCATGTCATCATTCTGCGTTTTTGGGAAGAATTTAGTCTGCTTGATACCGCGGCTATTCTGGGCAAGCCAGTAGAGCATGTAAAAGTCATTCAGACACGCGCCATCGCGCGGCTCAGGAAAATACTGACATACCAGGAAATCCGAAAAGAGTCGCATTCTCGCCAGATCAAAAGATTCACTCTGCAACCGCCCGCAGTATAATTTTGCTGATTAGGAAACCACACCTTAGCAAACTGCCTCCTCTATCCCAAATGTTTTGAAGACATACGGAGCCACCGGTTGCAGGATAGAATGTCGCACGGCACCTGAAGCAAAAACTCAGAATAGGTCGCTATCATAGCGACCTATTCTTTTCTTAAGCCCTCAAATATCATGATCAGCAATAGCATGTATACTTAATCCATGGAAAGTCTCTCCGGCGCCGTGGAACGGATCACATTTTACAATTCCGAAAACGGATATACCGTTCTGCGCCTGCGCGCCGAATCGCCGGGTTCACCCGGAGGGCGTTTCAGAAATCAGGATGAGTTGATCACCGTTGTCGGCAATCTGCCGGAGCTTTCGCCGGGCGCGCACGTCCATTTGCAGGGGCGTTGGGATAAGCATCCAAAGCACGGCTCACAGTTCAAGGCGGAGATGTGCGAAGAGACCTTGCCTGCAACAGTAGCAGGTATCCAAAGCTACCTGGGTTCGGGGATGATCAAGGGGATCGGACCGAAGCTGGCGGAGCGGATCGTCAGCCGCTTCCAGGAGAAGACATTTGATATTGTAGAACAGCAGCCAGCGCGCCTGCTCGAAGTTCCGGGCATCGGCAGTGACCGCGTTCGCAAGATCACCGCCGCCTGGGTCGAGCAAAAGCAGGTCAAGGAAATTATGGTGTTCCTACACGGTCATGGCGTGAGCACCAACCTGGCGGTGAAAATCTATAAGACGTATGGAAATGCCGCCCTGGAAACTGTTCAAAAGAATCCCTATCAGCTGGAGCGGGATATTTATGGCGTTGGCTTCAAAACCGCGGATCGAATCGCGCAGGCACTGGGTTTATCCCTTGAACATCCTTCCCGAATCGAGGCGGGCATCGTATTCGCCTTGAACGAGATGATCGAAGATGGTCACGTGTATGCACCGAAGGAAATGCTCGCGGGCCGCGCCGTTGAATTGTTAGGCGTGGCTCACGAACTGATTTCCCCGGCCTTCGAAAAGCTGGCACAGGAGGATCGTATCCGCGCCGACATGCTTCCGGCAAACACTCCCAGTCTGAAAAATGGGAAAGCTTCGGTCGCTGAGGCGCAGGCCGATTACAAGCTGCCAGTGATTTATTTGACTCCGCTTTACTTTGGGGAGAGGGGAGTGTCAGAACGCTTGAAGAGACTGATCGGCGTGAAGGTCCCGCCCATCTCCGCCGAGGATACACGTACCTTCACCACCGATTTATCGGAGGAGCAACGATCAGCGCTCGCCATGGCGCTCTCTCATCCGGTAAGCATTCTCACGGGTGGTCCGGGTACCGGAAAGACAACCTGCTTGAGAGCATTGATCCACATTCTTGAAGCGCAGCAAAAACGATTTGCTCTTGCTTCTCCGACCGGTCGGGCCGCCAAGCGATTAGCAGAAGCAACGGGACGTCCGGCTCGAACGATCCATCGCTTGTTGGAATATTCGCCTATCGAGGGGTTCAAGCACAATGAGGAAAACCCGCTGGATGTAGATTTTCTGATCGTGGATGAATCATCGATGCTGGATCTCCTGCTGACCAATAACCTGCTCAAGGCACTTCACCCTGGCACACAACTGTTATTCGTGGGCGACGTGGATCAACTTCCGGCGGTGGGAGCCGGAGATGTCCTTCGTAATCTTCTTGAAAGTAACGTCTTGCCCGTCACACGCCTGAACACGATCTTTCGTCAGGCAGCCGATTCGCAGATCATCACCAATGCGCATCTCATCAATCAGGGCCGACTCCCTGTAGTCTCGAAAGAGAGCCGTGATTTCTTCCTGTTTCCGGCGGAAGATGCGGAACAGGCTGCAGACTGGATCGTGCAGGTCGTGAGCGAGCGCATCCCGCAAAGGTTCGGCTACGACGCGGTTCATGACATCCAGGTACTTGCGCCTCTTTATCGCGGACCTGCGGGAGTCACGGCCCTCAATGAACAATTGCAGGAAAAGCTGAATCCGCCGAGCACCAACAAAGTGGAGCGTAAGCTGTATGCGAGTCTGTTCCGCATGGGGGACAAAGTGATGCAAACGCAAAATAACTATGATAAGGAAGTCTATAATGGCGATATTGGCTTTATCCATGCGATCGATGTAGTTGAACAAACGCTGCGTGTGGAGTTTGATGGGCGGCAGGTCACCTACGATTGGAGCGATGCAGATCAACTGATATTAGCGTATGTGATTTCTGTGCACAAGGCACAGGGATCCGAGTTCCCAGTGATCGTGATGCCTGTTGTCACGCAGCATTATATGATGCTGCAACGCAACCTGCTTTATACAGCAGTCACCCGCGCCCGCAAGCTTTGTGTGCTAACGGGGAATCGTCGTGCGATTAGCATGGCAGTCCATAACAACAAAGTGACGCAGCGCTTTACAGCGTTAGGCTGGCGGCTCAATAATGGAGAAAAATACGAAAAAGCATAATCCCAATATTTGCCTGGTTCCGCTCCGAAATTTCAAGAATCGTCTGCTCATGGTTTCTGCTTAAAAACAAAGCGCCTTTTCCCTTCCACATGCCCCATTTGTAGAGAAAAAACACGGCTTTTATGTTGAGCCACCGATCGGATTTGAACCGATGACCTGCCGATTACGAATCGGCTGCACTGCCAACTGTGCTACGGTGGCTTATTTTGTTAGCGGCGGGGATTATAAAGGAAACCCTATAAACCCGCAAGGAAATATATTCACGCTCATATTGTACCCCTTGGTTACGATGTCTGAACGATTGGCATGCAAGTTTTTCGTACTACGCAACGTCTGTATTTTGGTGTAAACACTATGTTTCGAATTGCGATGATTTCTTATCACACTTGTCCGCTGGCGACGCTTGGCGGCAAGGATACCGGCGGGATGAACGTTTACGTCCGCGAGCTGACGCGTCAACTAGGGAAGATGGGTATCCATGTGGATGTATTCACCCGCTCACAGGATGACCACGTCCCGCATGTGCTGCATGAGCTTGGCTATGGTAACCGTGTGGTCCACGTGCCGGCGGGACCTGAGCATCCTGTCCCCAGGCAGGAGCTGGCGAGTTACATTCCTGAATTTGTCGAGGGGATCAAAGCGTTTGCTCGCGAAAAAGATATTCACTACGATCTCATCCACAGCCATTACTGGATGTCCGGACTCGCTGCCGTCTCTCTTTCGGACGCCTGGGATGGAACTCCGATTGTTCACATGTTTCACACGTTAGGGGAGATGAAGAACCGGATTGCCCGCACCGAAGCCGAACGCGAGGGCGAATATCGTATTCAGGGCGAGAGACAGGTTATCCGGAGTGTGAATCGCATTGTCGCAGCGACGATTGCCGAGGTGACGCAACTCCGCTTTCTGTATAAGGCGCCCGATAACAAGATTATCGTCATCCCGCCGGGGGTGGATGTGAGTCATTTCTATCCGATTCCTGCAGATGAAGCAAAGCTGTATGTCGGCTTGAAACCCGACGATCGCATGGTGTTATTTGTCGGGCGAATCGAACCGCTCAAAGGCGTGGATACGCTTATTCAAGCCATGTCTTGTTTGCAGCTAAAAGAGAAACATCCGGTTCATCTGGCAATCATCGGTGGTGACCCGGCTGCCAGTCCACAAGAGATGAGTTCTGAGATGGCGCGCCTGCAAAAATTATGCGATGACTTGTGTTTGGAACAAACCGTTGTTTTTCTTGGCAAGCGCGATCAGGATAAATTGCCCTACTATTATTCTGCCGCGGAACTGGTGGTGATGCCTTCGCATTACGAGTCGTTTGGTATGGTTGCCCTTGAAGCAATGGCATGTGGGACTCCTGTCATCGCCTCCGAGGTGGGAGGGCTTGCGTATTTAGTGCGGGATGGCGAAACGGGATTCACGATCCCCGACCAGGAGCCAGACATGCTCTGTGAAAAAATATCATGGTTGTTAAACGACCATGATCTCCACGCACAGATGAGTCAACGCGCAGTCGAATATGCCCAAGATTATGCCTGGGAAAAGATAGCCGGTCAGATCGTGGATGTTTATGAAGAGCTGGTCAGGGATTCTGTCATTGCGAGGAGGATGTAGTCCGACGAAGCAATCTCCATTTATATGGAAGACTCTTTTTGACGAGCTGTTTCCGTTTGGTGGCAGATTGCTTCGGGCTTTCGCCCTCGCAATGACAGCCATTATTTCTTCTTTTTTGCTTTTGCCAAATTTTCTTTCACCCTGAATTCTACAATCTGGCGGATCAGATCATATGGCATAGGCTGATCGAGCGGAAACTGAATCGACCCCTTTGCTGCTTGATATCCGGCGATTTCCTTTTTGAATTTGGCAGTCCCACTTGGGGTTGGATAGAAACCGATATGCTGTTTGAATGCCGCAAAGTGAACCAGATTCCCGTTCAGATAAAACGTCGGCATTTGATAGCTGATCTTCTCCGTCGCTTCAGGAGCAGCTTTCTTCACGATTTGCCGGATCTTCTGCAGAATCGTCTGGATTTCTTTGGGAAAGCCCGCGATATAGTCGTCAATATCCTTCGGGGCGGTTTTATTTGTTTCCATGTTTGCTCCTACAGATTAACTTTCACATTCACAAATGATCATCTGACCGATATTCAATATATATTTCCCGATCACAGAAACTTGTACTCCCAAGGCTTCATGACAATCGCGAGCGATCATTTGAGTCAACAATTCCAGATCTCTGACCTCCTGCGATCCAATAAAGGAAGCGATATATTCATTCAGACTATAAATCTCAAGCAACTTCTGATTGGGAGTGTAAATGATTGTAATTGCACTGCCCATAATTGGATTCCCCGTTCTGGGGCATAAAGAAGGGACCTCTACTTCATGCGTTTGCTTTAGGAGTTTGGAAATATTGGGGTTATCAATCGTTCTTAGAATCATACCTTAGAATCATACATTGCTAGATTTCTATTCTTTCATATGTACGTAAAAAATCAACTGTCCTTCAATATCCTGTGTACGCATCTCAAAGCGGTCTTTGAGTTTATTCAACATGCGCGAGAGTTGTTTATGCCCATAGGTGCGTGGGTCAAATCCCGGATCCACTTGATAAATGGCATTACCCATCACATCCAGGCGCGCCCAGCCGTCCTGTCCAACCGCCATTTCAAACGCCTGGCTCAAGACAGGCATTGGATCGGGCTCTTCTTTTTCTTCTTCTTTTGTTTTCTTGTTTTTTTGACTTGGCGTGCGCTTTGGCTGCAGAACCTTTTTCTCTTCCACTAAGTTTTCAGTGTAGACGAACAAGTCACAGGCATTGACAAAGGCTTTCGGCGTTTTCTTCTCACCGATGCCCATTACAAAGATTCCCGTTTCGCGAATCCTTGTGGCGAGTCGAGTGTAGTCACTATCCGAGGAGACGAGGCAAAAGCCGTCCACGACGCCGGTGTGCAGGATATCCATGGCGTCGATGATCATGGCGCTGTCTGTGGCATTCTTTCCGACCGTATAGCGGAACTGCTGAATCGGCTGGAAGGCGTGATAGTTCAGCGTCTCCTTCCACGAGTTCATGCTATTGGTCGTCCAGTCCCCATATATACGGCGCACTGTGACCTGTCCATGCCGACCAGCTTCGACCAGCATTTGTGGCAACAGAGATGACTGCGCATTATCTCCGTCGATTAGGATGGCGATCTTTTCCCGGTTGTTGTTGATAGTTTGGTTTGCCATAGTGGCGATTATATTATGGATTGACAGGGATTGGCGTTTTCAGATCGTCGGGATTTGGCGCAAACAACCCGATGTCTTTGCAGGAATCCTGTCCAACTCGTTGAAACAGTCCATTATCGGCTGTGATCTCGATTTGGATGGGTGTCTCCTGGCGATACGTGCTATCGACCGTCAGCTTTACCGTGACTTGATATGCCACAGGCAGTGACGTCAGTTCCACAGTTTTATCCGGGTGGACGCGCCCTTCATCCAGTGCATGTAATGTCGCTTTCAGGTTGGTCAGTTCGACATTGCCTGTATTTTTCAAAGTAATAAACGCGTTCGTTACTTCGCCCATGCCATGGGTCACGTCAATACTGGTGTTGCATCCTAATATTTCTACACCAACGCCTGGTGCAGGCGTGAGAGCCGTGGCAGTATCGAAAACGGAAGGGGTATCGGTAAACACCGAAATGGGTGTATCAGCAGGAGCAAATGGCGTATTGGTGCTTACAATAGCTGTCGCAACAATTGGTGTGGATGTGTTGCCGCCGATGACTACAGGCGTAGCCGAGACAATCGAAGGCGTTTGTGTGGCAGGTAGAAAGGGGGTCGGTTGATCGTATGGCGATGATGGGAAAAACCAATCACAAGCTGTCAACGAGAACATCGCTAAGAAAACGAGCACAGCGAGCGCAGACTTTTTCATTTCTTCTCCTCCTCGCCATTGTACCCCGCATGCCACATAAAACGTAAGAGAAGAAGCATGCGGGGTTATACCCCACCCGTTACAAAAAGTGTAAGCGAAGAAGTTTGCGGGTCGCATCCCGCCTGAGCAATCCGCAACTCATTCGATTTTACAATTGTCCGCTATCGCCCCAATCCTCTAATCTCTTTTGATAATCAGTATCGTCATAACGCTTCAAATCAAGTGCGGAAGCATAGGATGGCAACTGTTTGCCAGTTACGTGAGCGGCAAGCAAATCTCCGACTCCGCCTGCTGACATAATGCCATAGCCTGAAACTGCACCAATGACGTACGCACCATCCACAGGTAAGGGACCGACCAATGGACGGTTTTCACGCGTCTTGGTGTAATAGCCACCATCCAGCTGGGGGCGCGGCATCCGTGCAAAATATTCCTTCATGCGTGGCAGCATCGCCGCGAGTCCGCGCAAGGCAATTTCAGGATATTGCTCATCCATGGAGGGAGAATCGACCGGCTCCAGTACTCTTGTTTGATATTCCCACACCATTAAGATGTTGTCACCGGCGCCTGTCGGTCGCGTGTGGGCTCCGGATGGAAGCATTTCGGTAAGCCAGCGTGTCGACCCATCCTCTGCCAGCGCTTCATATTCATCCTTTTCCCAGGGCAGATATTGAGTGTCATTCCAGATCAATAACGGCGCGTCACGTCCGACAACGGACAATGGATCCTTGATCGCCGCTTTCATATGTAATTCTGTATGAACGGGCAGATCAATCCCCAGCAGCGTTCCAACCTCTTTGAGATAAGGTCCGGCGGCATTGATGAAGATGGGGGCATCAACGTGTTCTCCGGAATTCAGCCTGACGCCCTTTACATGATCGTGCGTCATGCCCACACCTGTGACACATGCCGATTCAAACTTGACCCCGCGGCTGCGGGCGGTTTCGAGCAGATACATACCAAGCTGTTGCGCGCTCAACCAGCCCGCCCGTCGGACGTGGAGAGCTGCAACGGCATGCTCAGTTATATACGGAAAATACTTCTGAATAAGCTTGTTGCCAATGAGCAGATCGACGCCATCGGGTGCATCATGGAACCCTTCAGGATGCGCAGGCTGATACGAAGCCGATTCGAGCCGGTGGATACGCGTCTCGCCGGCACCCAGCTTCGAAGTCCGCAAAGAAGCGGATTCCAAATCCCCAATTTTATTCTCATCGGCAGTGACATATAAATAGCCGCGGCGGTTCATATGGAAAACATTGCCGGTTTCATCAGCGAATGCTTCCATCAAATCAATGGAACGATTCATCAAGGCAAGCATCTCGGGATCGGGCCACCAATTCCGATAGCATTCTGTGCTGCGGTCACTTGTAAACGAAAGGGGTGGACGTTGGTCCACGAGCAAAATATTTTTGAGCCCCGCTTGACTAAGGAAATATGCAGCGGCAACGCCCGTGATTCCTGCGCCGCAGATAATCACATCGGCGGTGCGACTCATTTCGAAGTTTTTTCTCTGAGTTCCTGCCACGAAGGTTCAACCAACACTGAACCGTCGGGGAAGATGATCGTGGGTACGCTTTTGAAGCCGTGATTGACTTTCATTACGAGTTCTGTCGCTTCGGGATTGTTTTCAATCAAGACGCGTTCATAGGGAATATGATTGGCTTCAAAGAATGCTTTTGCACGCAAGCAGTCAGAGCAATATTGTGTGGAGTACATGATGATCTTGGTTGGGTTGAAGCTTCGAAGGTTGTCCATACGTCGTATTATAAGTTAAATTCAGGTGAGTGTTTTGATCAAAAATCATCGAAAACTACTGCAAAAAATCATGCGTTTCATAATCGTGCTATCGTGCTATAATGAATCTATCAACACAGAGGTGGAAGCTTTAGTTATTTCCCCGTTTCATCAAGAAAATGAATCGTTTCTACCGGAATACAGAATTGTAACCTTTGGAAATATTCGGCGTCATGAGATTACTGGCGGTGGGCCATTAATAAAAGATTAAGCGCATAGAAATCTTTTACTGTTGTGACTTTTCATCAAAGGCCCATTGGCAGCATTTCCATAACAGTTGCTTTAGCCGGTCGTTCTGCGGTCTGTCGAGTGTCACGTAGAGAGGTGCTACGAGACACAGAAGAGTTGTATAACTTCATCATTTCCGCCCCCGTCGTCGCAAGCTTCGCTCATTGAATCCGTTTTTTGGCAGGAATATATTTGGTCTGCTGCGCTCTTGTATTTAGGATAAATACAATCAACCTGTATATATTTAGAACGTTACACAATAGAGATTAACTGGTGACTTTTTTGACCGTACGCTGCGATAACTTTTGGATGAAGAAGAAACGGATTGTACTGTGACCAACTTGCGACGTTACTTCTTGTGGTGTGCCCTATATTTGGCGTTGATATTAGTGATGGGCCAGGCTGATTATCTGGGCGTACCCATCATAAATTTCGCATCCTATTTTTATGTTGTTGCTATGATCGGCGTGCCTCTCACGCTGTTTTTTCCTTATGTAACAAGGGTGTCCACTTCTGTTCCGCTCCTGGCTTGGGCGGTGGTTTATATAGCCCTAACCTTATTTATCAATCGAGCACATTCCACAACTGCATCGAATGATTTAGCCGTGATTGTATTGGAGTTCATGGGACTGGAAGTCGGCATCTGGCTTGCTCACCAGCTTGCCCTGCAAATCGGTCATGCGGAATCAGTCATGGATGAGCTTGCTATCGACGCCTTCCCGCACCGCGCTCAAGAACTAGATGAAGGAAGCCAGCGCGTCAAAATCGAATTTAACCGCAGCCGACGATATCATCGCCCCCTCAGTCTGTTGTTGCTTGAGGTCGATCCTGAGTATCAAAAAGACAACAGGGAAGTCATGAAGAGTATCCAATATGATATCGCCAACCGCTTCACAGCTGCACGAGTTGGGCAGATCATTGATGATCGCATACGCCAGACCGATCTTGTTTTACGAGATCGAAGATGGCGGTATGTTATTCTTTGCCCAGAAACTGATCTTTCTGCTTCTTTGCAACTCGCCACACGCATTGTAGCCGTTGTGAAAGAAAAAACGGGCCTGGCCATATTGTGGGGCGTCGCGTCATTTCCAGAAGAGGCACTGACCTTTGATGATTTACTCAAGAAAGCACGCGAACGTTTAATGCGGGGAGACTTCGTTGAGACCTTGCCTAAGAAGGAGTCTGCAGAAAAGGAGATATCTAACGTATGACGATTCTTCCATTTGCTTCGCAAAGCCCTGAAGAATGGATTGATCGATTTGATCCTCAGAAACGCTCCCTCACAGGAGATATGTATTTGTTTTTCAAGAGAGTCATGGATCTTACATTAGTAGTTCTCTCCATGCCTGTATGGGTACCTGCATTAGCCATTATCGGATTGCTCATCCGAATCACATCCCCCGGCGTGCCTGTGATCTTCAAACAACTCCGTACCGGCAAGGGCGGCACTCGTTTCAACATGTACAAATTTCGGACGATGGTCCCGAATGCTGAAGCGCTGAGAAGCCAGTATATGCATCTCAACGAGTTGCAATGGCCCGATTTCAAGATCACAAACGATCCGCGCATCACATCGATTGGCAAGTTCCTGCGAAAGACCAGCCTGGATGAACTGCCGCAACTGCTTAATGTACTGCGCGGGGATATGAGTCTTGTAGGACCGCGTCCGACATCATTTGGCCCCGAAACCTACCAGCTCTGGCATACCTCTCGTTTGGACGTAACGCCGGGAATTACCGGCCTATGGCAGATCTTCGGGCGCGCTCAGCTCGAATTTGATGATCGCCTGCGATTGGATATTGCCTACATCGAACGTGCAAGCTTGTGGCTCGACATACAAATACTGCTGTTGACAGTGGTAGCTGCTTTTAAACAGCGAGGCGCACACTAGATTAACTAGTCGAAGAACCATGGCTCACAAGATTGCATACATTGTTTCGCGTTTTCCTCACTTACCTGAAACGTTTATTCTTCGGGAAATGATTCATCTCGAGACGCTCGGATGGCAGGTGGAACTCTATCCGCTCATCCTCCAGCGACAGGAAATCATCCACGAGGAGGCGCGTCCATGGCTCAAGCGTGCTCATGTGGCACCATGGTTCTCCCTGGATCTGCTGAAGTCGAACGTATCCAAACTGCTCGGTCGCCCGCGCCAATACTTTTCTCTATTGGCGAGAGTGATACGAGAGAATAGTAGCAGCCCCAAATTTCTGGCGCGGGCACTGTTGTTGTTTCCACGCGCTGTATGGATGGCAGACGAATTTACGAAGCAGGGAATCCGTCACATTCATGCACATTATGCAACTCATCCTGCCTTGGTTGCCTGGCTGATCAATCAATTAACCGGAATTACCTATAGCGTCACCGTCCATGCTCATGATATTTTCGTTGAGAAACCCATGCTGGCAACAAAACTGCATGACTCTGTTTTTATCTCGGCAATTTCGGAATTCAATCGAAAATATCTGGCGGATATGTTCGGTCCATGGATCAACGAGAAAACGGAAATTGTCCGCTGTGGCATCGAGCCGTCCTATTACCAGATTGCGAACCGAAATGCAGACAATTCCAAGCAGTTGGAAATTATCAGCGTTGGAAGTTTACAGCCCTATAAAGGTCACATCTATCTGGTGAAAGCATGTGCGGAATTAATGAGGCGAGGCATTCCCTTCCATTGCAGGATTGTCGGTGGGGGAGATCTACGGTCTATGTTGGAACATGCCATTCAGGAAAACCACCTGGCGGGACGAGTGGAGTTGATGGGTCCGCGCAAACAAGATGAGGTCTCAGAGTTCTTGCGGACAGCGAATTGTTATGTTCAACCAAGTGTGATAACACACACAGGCAAGATGGAAGGCATTCCTGTTGCTCTTATGGAAGCCATGGCGAGCCGAATTCCTGTGGTAGCGACCTCGATTTCAGGTGTGCCTGAATTGGTGCGTCCCGGCGAAACAGGTTGGCTTGTCCCGCCAAAGGAGGTGGGTGTCCTGGCAGATGCGCTATCCGAAATTTATCGAGATCCGGTCGAGGCTGCGCGCAGAGCCGATCTCGGTCAAAAGTGGGTATTGGAAGAGTTTGAATTATCTTCTAATGTTCGAAAACTGGCATCATTGTTCAATCATTTTCAACTCATTTTACAGGCGCCATAGCGCACGTTAGGTTAGCACTGTACCAAGGATGAAAGGATATAAAAATGGAAGTAAAACTTTATCTACGCATGTTGCAAAGAAGTTGGTGGATCATTGCCATTACCATGTTAGGAGCTGTAATTGCAGCACTCGTTGCCTCATATTTTACGCCCCCAACATATCGGGCAACAACGCGCTTCATCGTTTCCCCGAGTCCTTCGTTGGTTTCGGGGGGGAGCAATTTGCTCAATAGTCTCTCCACGCTCGACAAACGATCGATCATTACGACGTACGCTGAGGTTCTCAATAGTCAGCGCGTCTATTCGGAAACGATCAATATACTTCAGTTGAAAAATGTGGATTTCGATGCGTACACATACAGCGCCGTGGCGTTGCCGGATGCAAATATTATTGAGTTCTCGGTGACCGGACCAGATCGGGCGGTTGTATATACCCTCGCAAATAGTGTTGGTCAACATGCGATCGAATATGTGCACAGTCTTTATCAGGTTTATGACTTGAATGTGTTAGACCCTGCCCAGCCACCTGACGCTCCTATCTCGCCGCAGCCGGTGCGCAGCGCAGGTGTTGCTTTGGTCGTTGGCTTGGCATTGGGCGTAGTTTTGGCGCTCGTCCGTGAGATGCTGCGCACGCCGATGGCGAACTTTGTGCGCCAACGCACCCTGGACGATACATCCCTTGCTCTCACCCGCAGGGCATTTGAGCAGAAACTTGCGGAAGTTGCATTTGCCTCTCCGCACGATTTTTCATTGTGTGTGGTCCATCTGAATGGATTGACAGACTATATCAATGTTTTGCCTCAAGCCACGCTTCAGCGTGTATTGCGAGGTGTGACCCAGGTCCTGCGAAACCAATTACGCGGCAACGATCTTATTGGGCGCTGGAGCGAAAATGACTTCATCGTATTGCTCTCCGAAACGCCTGGAAATGCTGCGATGAATACAATGGAACGTGTTCGCATGGCACTCTCCTATCCTGTAACGATGGACGTTTCGGGAGAAGACCTGCTTCTGGATCCTCAAATTGGCATTGCCGAGTATCGTGTCGGTGACACAGCTCAAACCATGATCAAGAATATTGAATGGGCTTTGGATGTTGCCAAGAAGAACAATGGCATGTATTTATTGAAGGCAACACAGCCGATCTAAGATTGTCCATGATGGAACTTTCGAACGACTTGGTCACGCTTCAAAAAGAACTGCGCCGCTTGCGCGGCAGGCCGGCAGCTTATCCGGACGCGACCATTGTTATTCCAGTGAACGCTCAGAAAGATCTTTCTAATATTAGTCAATTATTGTCTGACCTCGCCAGGTACGCGGGCAGGAAATTGACGGAGATTATTCTGGTGATCAATAATTATCCGCCGGAAAATCCTCCCCAGGAAATTGAGTTGTATCAGCAGCTCGGGTTGACAGTGGTAGCAGTTCCGCACGTAGAGCATGTGGGTGGTGTGGCGATTGCTGCACGTATTCCCGGTATTCGAGTGGCAAACTCTTCGAAGATCATTTTGTTCGATGCGGACTGCCGCATCCCAAATCCGACGTCGCTTGTTGACTGGTATATCCAGCAGTTCGATGATAACTACGACCTGGCCTATACTCATGTCGATTACACCGATCTGCCGCCGGGAATCTCCGTCAAAGTGCGTATGTTCGTGCATCACGCCTGGCGCTGGTTTCGCAGGAACATTCTTCGAACGCCGACCAGCCGCGGAAGCAATTACGCTATTCGCAAAAAATTCATTCTTGAATTGTTTGCAAAGGGGCTAATCCCTTACGACCTGCATGTGGGTCCCGCTGTAAAAGCCAATGGTGGCAAGATCTCTTATTCCGGTGCAAAGGAATTGGTAGTGCTTACTTCCGGAAGATTTTTTGCTCCAGGCTGGAAAGTTCTTTTTGACTACCTGGTCTGGAGAACAGGTTATTACCGCCGCATTCTTAAAACGAAACCGAAAAAAGCTACGAATGAGCAGTAGGAGAGTGAGTTTATGTTGGTAAAAGGACAAGAGTCATCGTCGAAGAAGAGTTCCGGGTTTTTATTTGCTGCTCTGGCGGTTGTATTGGGCATTGCCGGTGGCCTGATTGTCAACTCCATCAACAATCCGGTCTATGTTCTGGTGGCGCTTGCCAGCCTGATCGGGTTTGTGGCAACGGTCGCTTCCGTGGAATTCGGATTATTGCTGCTGGTCTTTATCACCTATACACGCTTTTCGGATGTGGCTGTGCATAACTATGATGCGCCGTCTGTTGCGAAATCGTTTATTGTTTTATTGCTGATCGCGATTTTCGTTCGCTGGGCGATTTCCAGTGATCGACCGCGTGGCTTAGTACTGCCTACGATGATGGTGGCTGCGTATGGACTTGTCGGATTCGCCTCCTTGTTATATGCACCCTACAAGGACCTGGTTGTGCTTTCACTAAGCAATTATGTGAAGGACGCTTTGATCGCGATCGTGGTGGTCGCGTTGTTAAGAAGACCACAGCAGTTTCGGCATGTGATTTATACACTGTTGGTCATTGGAATTTTTATCGGCTCTCTCAGTGTTCATCAATATTTGACCGGGAATTTCGGAAGTGACTACGGTGGGTTCGCCGTCGCCAGGTATATGAACATTGTTGGAGGCACAAATGATTATCGGCTTACGGGACCCGTCGGGGACCCCAACTTCTTCGCACAAGTCATGGTAGTTCTTGCCTTGCTGGGAGTCGAACGCCTCGTTCATGATCAAAGGATGTGGGTGAAGCTTCTGGCTGGAGTATGTGCCGCGATCAGTGCCCTCACCGTTGTATTTACGTTCTCCCGCGGTGCAATCGTTGCCATGGCAGTTTCCCTCGCCATCTTCTTCTGGATCTATCGATTGAAGCCGATGCAAACGATTGTGATCTTAGTTTTAGGAATGGTGTTGTTATTATTTGTCCCCAGTACTTTTTTTGATCGCATTCTAACGATCAGGGATGTTTTGCCGTCCAGTAACGGCGAGATCCATGTGCGTGAGGATCATGCGATCCAGGGGAGAGTCAGCGAGAACCTGACAGCCTGGGCAATGTTTACCCAGCATCCCCTTACTGGTGTGGGACTGAACAATTTTCCGTCTTTGTATCAGGATTACACCAAATCTATCGGCTTGGCGCCGTCTGCCAGCCAGCGCTCCCCCCATAACCTTTATCTGGAGGTTGCCGCGGAAACGGGTATTATCGGATTGGCGGTATTCCTCATCATGGTTATATTGGCATTCCGTTCCATTCTCATCGCTCGGAAAAAATTTATGGAAGCCGGCCTGGAAGATTATTCTCACATGGTGACCGGTTTTGCGATCGCCTTTGGCGGCTATATGTTATCAGCAGTTTTTGTTCATGCTGCATATCCTCGTTATTTCTATTTGCTGTTAGGCATTGCCTTTGCATTGCCAGTGATTTTTGAACAGATACAAATTGATCAAGAAAATCAATGGATGCAGCCGGATCTTGCGTCGCGTTATGACTTGGCAAAAAACGAAATCAACTTCTAAATTTACCCATAAAATTGTCAAAGGAGTGTCCTGGTCTTATCTCTCGTTCGTGGGTGGCAAGGGTCAGGACTTCCTGTCGACAATTATCCTGGCGCGCCTGTCGTTTCTGTATCAGCCCGGAAAGCGCCTCCTTCGTTTGTGCGTCCCGTCGTGGGGTGAGCGATGATTCGATTAGTCATCCTGATCGATTCTCTGAAAACGGGAGGCGCACAACGCCTTATCTCCGCCTTTGTATCGCGGGCAACGGAATATGGTATCGATCCCGTGGTTATCAGCCTGCATGAGGATGCCTCGCCGGCTATTCACGAAGCAATCAAAGTTTCAGGCACGCGACTGATCACGATGCCTGCGAACTCACTGTTCAGCATCCAGCGGCTGAAGGGGCTGATTGATTATCTAAAAAAAGAAAAAATTGATGTACTGCATACCCACTTGTTGTATGCAAACATTCTTGGGAGTATTGCCGGTTCTCTCGCGAACGTTCCTGTAGTCTGTACGCTGCATTCCACTCACATTGAAAAGAGATGGCTGCGGCACAAGCGCGTAGAGGATTTTTGTTTGCGACATTTTGCCACGCGCATTATCGCCGTCGGGAACGTTGTGGCAACCGCGCATCGCGGACGTTATAAAGGCCGTGCCTTCGATGTGATTCCCAATGGCATTCCGGAGCCGGAGACTATTTCCTCGCAGGCACTGAGTCGCGTCCGAAACGAGCTTGGAGTGGATGGACATCCGATCGTTATTACAGTTGGACGATTAGAGCGGGCGAAGGGCTATGGCGATATGATCGAAGCTTTCAAACTCCTGCAACAGAAGCAATCCAATTCAGTACTGTTAATGGTCGGTTCCGGGAGTCTGCGGGATTCGATTCGGTCACAAATCGAATCGTTAGATCTTAAACAATCTGTCATTTTGGCAGGCGAGCGGCAGGATATCTCACAGTTACTCGCCTCCAGCGATGTCTTTGCCAGCTCCTCTCATCGCGAAGGCTTGCCGCTTTCGGTGCTCGAAGCCATGATGGCGGGTCTTCCGATTGTTGCGACCTCTGTCGGTGATATTCCGAATGTGGTCACGAAGGAAACAGGAGTTGTTGTCCCGCCTCATCAGCCGGAAATGTTGGCAGAGGCATTGAACGACTTGTTGAAGAATCCTGGCAAACGCCGCGCGATGGGAAAGGCGGCAAAAGATCGAGCCATGCAGGAATATTCCCTGGATGTTTGGATGAAACGGCAAGTAAAGTTGTATGAAGATGTAATAGGCTCGCCTGAGTTGCAAGTGTCATGAAATTATTCGGTTTGCTTTATTGGGTTTGTGTGTTGCTGATCGGGTATGTGTATGCAGGTTATCCGCTCATGCTGGCTATATTCGCACGACTGCGCAGCAAGGAACCCGGATATCCTGATATTACGCCACAGGTTTCTGTTGTTATCGCGGCATATAACGAGCAGAATGTGATTGCTTCGAAACTCGAAAATACACTCGCTCTGGATTATCCGAAGGATTGCCTGCAAATTGTGGTTGCCGCGGATGGTTCAGATGATAGAACGGCAGAGATCGTCCAAACGTTTTCTGACCGTGGCGTGGAGCTGAGTTACGATGTTCAAAGGCGCGGAAAGATGGCTGCGATCAATCGCACCTTGCCGCGTTTGCGACATGAAATTGTCGTTTTCTCGGATGCCAATAACCTGTACGACGCCGATGCTTTATTAGAGTTGGTAAAGCCGTTTTCCGATCCCAAAGTGGGCGCGGTGACAGGCAGCAAGAACATTATGGATGATCCCGATGCGCACGCCAAAGCGGATGGCCTCTACTGGCGCTACGAATCAGTAATCAAGAAAAATGAAACGCGGCTGGGGTCCTGTACGGGTGTTGCGGGTGAGATTTTAGCGATACGTCGCAATTTGTATCAGCCGCCTCCGGATCATGTGATCAATGATGACTTTTTCATTGGCACCGGCGTTTTGCGCCAGGGATATCGACTCGTGTACGCCTCGAACGCGCATTCCTACGAACGCAGCTCTCTCACGGAAAAGGATGAGGCAATACGGCGCTCTCGTATTGTGGCTGGACGATATCAAGCCATGTTGATGGCTGGGAAGCTGCTTCCCTGGCGTTATCCTATATTGGTGTGGCAAATCATCTCTCACAAGTTTATGCGTCCGCTTGTGCCCTTGATGATGATTGTAGCTTTTCTTGCAACACTTGCGTCTTGTATCTGGCAATTGCCCAGCACTCAACTCAGATGGCTATACCTGGCTTCGCCTTACAACTTTATATTCCTGATTGCCGAAGGATTGATCATTGTTTTGGCAATCTTGGGCGGCTCTCTCAAAGACAAGGGTGTTTTGGGAAAGGTGCTTTATCTGCCGACATTTCTTGTAAACAGCAATCTTGCCGCAATTTTGGGATTATATTCATTCTTTACCGGAAAACAGACTGCCCTTTGGAGACGTGCGCGTCGCCGGGGTGAGTCTGTATAAAACGGCACTTATCTATGATCATTGAAAACAAATATCGCGATTGGAAAAATGGAGGTCCAATGAACAAATTATTGCGTTCGGTTTTCTCTGCCTGGATGTTGGCAAGCCTGTTGAGCAGTCTTGTCTTCACAGCCGCAGGCGCGGCCCCAGCCGCTCAAACGGCAACACCTACTGGCGATCAAGCAGTGATTCGCTTTGACATGATTGGACTGTCAGATGTGATCCTGCGTGGTCCATACGCCACCCTGACGACGCGTTTTGGATTGCCCGTTAACTGGGCATTCCCTCAAGGCGGAAGCCTGCAATTAATTGTTACTTCGAATCTAATTGCTGATACTTCGCAGACTGTTGTGGATGGGAAATTCATCGGTGCAACATTGAATGTCACATTTGACAAAAAAGAAATTGCCACGATTCCCCTTTTACAGGGTCCGAATGTTTCGTATGATGTCCCCATTCCGCCAACAGCGTTCGTTTCCCCTTACGATGATGGACGCCATGTCCTGACGCTCTTCCTTGACGCTGGATATGATTGTAATGATTCCACGCGTCACACCTCGATTGTGGTATCGTCCGCGTCACATTTCGGAATTCCCTATACAGAACAGACTCCAACTCTGGATCTAACCAGTCTGCCGCGTCCGATCTTCCAGCGCGATTCCATTTTCCCGGTCAATACTGCGATTGTGGTTCCTGATGCGCCGACTGTGCAGGAAATGCAAGCTGCGCTGACCACGGCTGCCAGTTTTGGTCGCATGAGCGGCGGAGACATGAACGTCTCCCTCGTTCCGATGAGCCAGCTCACCCCTGAAATGCGCACAGAGTCGCAGCTTATTTTTGTAGGCAAATCTTCAGCTCTCTCACTCTTGCAAGGCGTGGCATTGCCTTCTCCAATCCAAAGTAATAAATTTGCTACGGCAGGCTTGCAAGCTGATGATGGTGTTGTGCAACTGGCTGTCTCCCCGTGGAATACAGGTCGGGCAATGCTGGTGGTCGCTGGCAATTCCGATGCGGGTGTAGTCAAAGCCGCGCAGGCGGTCAGTAACCAGAATCTTCAGACCATCGGAAACCATGATCTGGCATTGATCGCCGATGTTTCACCATTCGCCAACACCCTCTCCGATTCTGTGATTCCTAGAGACACGCGCACATTTGCAGAACTTGGATACAGCATCCTGAGCATGAGTGGTGTTGGTCGCTCCGATAGCTTTGTTCGTTTTACGATCCCACCCGGATACTCGGCAGCCGAGGATTCCTATCTCGATATGACCTTCAATCATTCCGGTTTACTGGACTTTACCCGCTCGGGTTTGACTGTTTTCATGAACGGAAATTCGATTGGCAGTGTTCAACTTTCGAAGGATACCGCCTCAACCACTACCCAGCGAATCAGGATTCCCGTTTCCTCGCTCGCGACAGGCACCAATGAACTTCAATTCGAAGTGGATTTGGCTCCGCTCAGTCAGTGTTCGCTGCTTGATTTTGGAAATTTGTGGTTATCCATTCTTCCGGAATCCATTCTCCATTTGCCGCTGCAACCCGCTACTGCTGGCACTACTACCTTACGGGATCTAAGTTCCTATCCTTATCCATTTATCAGTGATCCCACCCTTTCGAATTTGGGATTTGTTCTTTCGAAAAACAATCCATCTGCCTGGAACACAGCGACACAGATCGCATATCAGTTGGGACGTGAGTCTGCTGGAGCGTTGTTCAACATGGGTGTCGCCTATGACGGCGCAGTATCAGACGATGTAAAGAACAACCGCAACCTGATCGTCATTGGCTTGCCCTCTGAAACGAAGTTATTAGCTGATATCAACGATTCCCTCCCGGCTCCATTTGAAAAGGGTACCAACGTTGCGGTAATCAAAGGTCAACAGGTTTCCTACCGGTTCCCGACGAACGCCGATCTGGGTTATTTGGAGTTGCTTACTTCCCCATGGAATGCAGATCGTATGATCTTGGCAGTGGTTGGAAGTACGCCCGCCGGAGTCACGCAGGCAGGGACCGCTCTCACAAACGCCGGACTTCTCAGTCGAATCAAAGGTAACTTTGTTCTGGTAAATGGAGAAACCCTTTCCATCGCGGATACGCGGACGGGCTTAGGCTTGGCAGGCGTTGGTGATGCAGCGAATGTCGCTCCGCAAGCCAGTGTGGCTGCAACACCTGTTCCACAAACAACTGTTCCCACCAGTTTATTTGCTACGGAGACAGGTTGGATTCCAATGGTCGTGGGCGGATTGCTGTTGATGATATTGGTCATCGGGATTATCGCAGCAATAACTCGCCGCCGGGTGGCTTCGCATTAGGAATGTGCGTGAAAGAGAGATCTTTGCAAAGTACAGTTAGATAAAACTGAAGGATACGGGAAGAATTTCCCGTATCCTTCTTGATGGGAGGGTTCATGCCGCGGGTCGCGATGATCATTCAACGATACTTGCCTCATCTGGGGGGCACCGAGAGGCAGTTACAACAAGTAGCTCCGCGCTTGCAGGCATTAGGATATGAAGTTTCGATTCTCACGCGGCATGAAAAAGGATTATTGCACTACGAAGTGATCGACAGCATTCCTGTCTATCGCTTGCCGTCACTGGGATCAAAGCGCCTGGCGGGGACGATCTTTACGATTATGGCCGTAATGAAATTGACTCGCTTGCAGCCAGATATCGTTCACGCCTATGAGATATTAACGCCATCTTCCATTGCTACGCTTTCTAAACGGATCAACAGACATCCCGTGCTGGTGAAAATTTTACGCGGTGGTGCGCGGGGCGATATTTATAAACTCAAACGACGTCCGTTTTGGAAATCCTATTTTCAGAACCTCAAACGAAATGTCGATGCATTTCTTGTGATTAGTAATGAAATCGATCAGGAATTATCTGCGTTAAATGTCCCCAAAGAAAAACGTGTCTTTCTTCCAAATGGTGTGAATACACAGCGCTGTACGCCTGTTTCGGAGGAAGAAAAGCGAAAGCTTCGAGAAAAACTTTTTCTCCCATTGCAGGCAACCATCGTTATTTATGTGGGTCGCTTGGTGCCCGAAAAGTGCGTCGATCATGTGTTAAAAATCTGGCATGATATTCGTTCAAAATACCCGGATGCATTTTTACTGATTGTGGGGGAGGGAGAAGAAGAGCAGAGGCTGAGAAAAATGCATGTCGAGGGCGTACAGTTCACCGGTCAGGTAACTGACGCGGTGCCCTATCTGCAATCCGCCGATCTTTTTGTGTTGCCATCCTCCACGGAAGGTTTGTCCAATTCCATGTTGGAAGCGATGTCATGCGGTTTGCCCGTGGTAGCAACATCTGTTGGAGGCGCGCCCGACGTTATTCAGCATAATGTGAGTGGATATTTGATCCCGCCTGATAATGTCGATTCTCTTCGGAGCGGCCTGGAAAAGTTGCTTGAGAATGAAGGGTTTCGATTCACGCTGGGGTCGAACGCCCGCTCACGGATCGTTTCGCACTTTTCGCTCGACTCTATTGCCGAACGCCTAGTCTCGCTGTATCGTCATCTGCTCAAAAAGAAATAATCTAGGGATTGACAAAAATTTTTGACTCTTTACTTTGGGGTTTTACAAATACATAACCCTTCGCAAAATCACGCCGCCAGCCTCCCTGAAACTTATATCGTTTACCGAGTGGCTGTCCCAAGTCAAGATCGTAATTTTCGTATAGCCATAACTCGCGGTATGAATCAGAATTTGTGTAACGGAAGAAGGCGTTGCCGTTTGCGATGAGCAGATAGGATGCTAAGGTAAAGGATTCTAGCTTTAGATTCTCTTCGTTCCCTTGCCCCACCAGAATAAGAGTTTTTCCCTGATCCAGAGCCTTTTCTGCCTGATCCATCTGCAATTGCCAGTCGGGTGGGTACGGAAAGCCATTCGACCAATCACTCGCGAATGACTCGATCATCACACCGTCCAAATAAGGGAGGTAGCTTTCCCAAACAGATGCATCATCAGCGACAGAAACAATATTTGCATACACGGGCTTGCTACGCGGCTGAAAGTAACTGGTGCGCAAGTAAGAGAGGAAGCCTGCCACCGCTTGTTGAAAGCTTTGATCATCTGGATACTTCTCAAGGTCGATATTCTGATCCACGAGCTTGTAGCGGCTGGCTTCCACGTTATCAAGAAAAACACTGTCCCAACCGTAGGTCTCCTGAAGCTCGCGCGCCCGTTCCAGCCAAAAAGCGCGAAACCCTTCATTCCCCGGATCCATGTAATAACTGCTTTCACCAGCCACTATACGATTGCCACGTACGTCAAGCAAGAACCAATCTGGATGTAACTGGCTAATCTCACAAAAATCCCCGGGCTTGTACGCCACCTGATTTCCAGTCGGCTGTTTGTCACAACCGCCGGGATCATTGATCACCATAAATAAAAGATACTGTGTAAAAGGAACGGTAACTCCCGTGCTCTTGAGTTGACGGACCGCCTGTTCATCTTTATGGGTCAGGATAAAAAAATCAGCCCTCTTAGCTACAGCGTCCATCTGTGAGCCGTCTGGAGGTTTATAGAACCAGGCTAAGCGAATTATTGGCCCCGAATCTGGTGCAGGTGTGTCGGATGGCACAGAAGTACTGGAGATTGTGTTGGGTTGATTGGTAATCGCGAGCGTAGCGAGCGTAGGGGTTGGTGACGGCATGACTGCAGAAGGATTAGAGCGGGTGATGACTCCACCTGTCACGATCACAAGAATTGCAAGCACCGCTTGTATGACACCCAGAGGAATTCTATTCATAAAATAAACTTATAAGGTCAATTCTCAGCGTTTCTCCCTCGCTGCTTTGGTGAGAATGGTAAATGCAGAGGAAACCAATTCGTTCGTGTTGGTCTGACCTGTAAATTTTCCTTTCTCCAATTCTTCAAGCGCTCGAAGTAGCCCGCCACGAATTCCGCTGGCTCTATGCGCCCAGTACGAATCCACGGAAACGCGCTCTAAGCGGGCAAGCAGCAATTGTATCAAATTGATTTCTTCAGTAGAGCCCATACTCAGGCTTGTGTCCCGCCGAGCGTCGAACTCGGAACCACCAGATTCGAAGATTGCATGTTTGATGTTTGGTAGGCAATTTTGATTTTACTGGGTGTGGTTTTGTATAAAAACAATCGGTTCTTATTCCCTTATTTCCACGAATTATAACTGGTTTTATTGCGTCAGGCTTGCTGATTGGTTTGAGAAGTGGATAAAGCGGTCCGATATTACCTTACCCTACTTTTTACTCTTCAACGATCTCGTTTTAGACTATAATTGCGGTCTGTTAGCGCCCATAGCTCAATTGGACAGAGCACTTGTCTTCGGAACAAGCGGTTGGGAGTTCGAGTCTCTCTGGGCGCATTTTCTATTTAATTTAGCCCCTGGTTTACGAATGAAAGTTGCCGCAGCGAAATGCGGCGTTTTTCAACACCTATCTATCAATAGCCGCTGTCAAGAGACTGATAGGGAATGAATCGTCGCGAGAAGCCATAGCCCATACGATATTGCTATCGCACCAATAAGGAATAATATTCGTGCGACGTTACGAGTAATTTGGGAGCTAAAATTTAGATCCAGGATGATGGCGTGTATACCAAGTAAGCAATGAACAGTGACTACAATTAGAAAGATCGTCTCC
>WNFZ01000471.1_pt1 | contig 39559 bp, 21 predicted proteins | sample 5400081 | NCBI WGS metagenome assembly WNFZ01 (sample SAMN13153365, study PRJNA577476) | soil metagenome | isolation source: 80 cm soil or saprolite under grassland replicate 1 | place: USA:California | collected 2016-06-15
ACATAAAATGAGCCGAACTTTCCGAGAGGAATGCCCAGGCGCTGCATCCCCTCGCCATCCATGAAGAAGAACGCCAGGTCCATAAATTGAGGCGGTGGCACGAACGGATGACGAATCAAACCCGTGATGGGGATGACACGTTCCTTATCATCGATCTTGAAAATGACTTCGTCACCGATACCCATCTTCCGAAATTGGGCAACCATCCGCTCCACAGCAATTTCATTTTTCCCATTGGGCCAGCCTCCGCCGCGTAATTGAAGCAATTCATATTTCTGCTGATCGTAATCATCACGCATCTGGATGACGCCTTGCAGCCATTCATCTTGCGGATTAAGTTTATAGAGGATGCTGATCGAGTTATATGGTTCCACATCCTCTACGCCTGGCACATCTTTAAGGCTCAGGATCGTATCGCGATCAATTGCACTTACGAGGCTTACATTGATGTGAGTGGGCAGAACCGCCTGGTGTGACTTATCCATATTCGACAGCAGCATGTCGCTCATGCCGAATATGGCTCCCACGGCAAATACTCCCGCTGCGATGCTCAAGACTGCGAGAAAAGTGCGCGTCTTGTTATGCCAGAGATCAAACCAGATCTTGTACCAGATGACGCCCATGTTATATCTTCTCTTCCCGGAATTCGATATTTTCCTGCTCATGTAGATCGGCAGCCTGATGCAACGCCTCACGCGTGACCTCGGACTCCTTCAGCAAATCGTTGAGTTGGTCATAGCGAATTGCCAATACTTCTACAGCGTTGCTTTGCGAGGCGCGGATCGAAGCATTGCTCTTCGTTTGATGGAAGAACGAGATCTCACCAAAATACTTGCCCGGACCCAGCTGCAGGATCACCACATCTGATTGATTGGGCCGTGGCAGTACAACTTCCACCGTTCCTTTTGCCACAATGTAGAACTTATCGTTATCCTTGCCTTCCCTAAGGATCATCGCTCCCGGCTCATATTCACGGCTATCGAATTTATGTGTGGCAGCCAGCAATTGAGCGGGAGTGAGGGTTGGCAATGCCTTGGCGACATATTCGTTGACGATCTCGCCATCTGTGATCAAGGCAGTTCGGGATGTCCTTTTGGCAAGGCTGCTATCGTGGGTAACGATAATTACCGTTTTACCTTTGGCAACCAGGTCATTGAACAGCTCAAAGATTGCCTGCGCAGTCTTTGAATCCAGGTTGCCGGTCGGTTCATCGGCGATGATGATCGGAGGATCGTTCGCAAGCGCACGCGCGACGGCGGCTCGTTGCTGCTGTCCGCCCGAGACCATGCTCGGCAATTTATCCATGTGCTCTTTCAATCCAACGAGTTCCAGTAGATACTCGGCTCGCTCGTGCCGTTCACGAGGTTTGTATTTTCCGGAAAGATCCATAGGCAGGATGACATTTTGTTTCAAACTCAAAGCTGGCAATAACTGGAAGAACTGGAAAATGATTCCCAGGTTGTCGCCGCGCCAGCCTGCCATCTGATCTTCATTCAACGTGTGAATGGGAGCGCCATTGACATAGACCTCACCGGACGTCGGACGGTCAATGCCTGTGATCATGTTCAGCAAAGTACTCTTGCCACTACCTGATTTGCCGATGATGCCCACAAATTCCCCGGCGCAGATGCACAGATCAATACTTTTCAAAGCGTGATAATCACCAGCCGCACTTGTGTAATATTTATCCACGCCGCGTAGATCAATGATGGGTTGATCCTTAGTCTCGCCGTTCTGGAGAGAGACATTTTCATGTGATGAGAAAATCGACATAATCATATCCTTTGAAGTTTGGCACGCAATTCCATATAAAAGTTTACTTAATTATGAGACAAGCGGTAGTCTCCCTTGCAAATTTCATCCATTAGCAAACGGAGAACTGACTTAGTCCAAATTGTCAAATTGCACTTCAGCGGTCATACCCCAACGCATAGCAGGATCGAGGTCCGTGAGCGCGACGGTGACTTCGTAGACAATGTCACCCTGGTTTTCGGCATACGTCTGTCCAATGGATTGGATCGTGCCATTCAGTTCCACATTCGGAAGTGCATCCAAGGTGACAGTGACCGGCTGCCCGACTTTGAGCTTCACTACGTCGATCTCGGTCACATCCGTCGTTTTCACCAGCCAATAGGAAAAATCTGCAACTGTCACTGCTGGCTGACCAGCATTGATGGAATTACCCAATTTCGCAGGCAGCCCCGCGACAACACCATCGAAGGGAGCGGTTACAGAGAAGGCTGCCATACCGGCTCTCGCTGCATCCAGCCGGGCCTCCAACACTGCCAACTGCTCAGCGTCCACGCCACCTTTGAGACGTTCATAAGTACGTTGGGTTTCCTCCATCTTCGCCTTCTTCAGTGCCAGATCGTTCTGTGCTTCGATGATCCAATCTTCTGGCGCTCGACCGCGGAAGCTTTGCGTTTTGACGCGATATTCGAAACCTTTCCAGGTCTGAACCAGATAGTATTTCTGTTTCGTCTGTGGAACTCTATCTTCATTCTTGAGATAGTCCAAATAATCCACTGCCTTGTCATAGTCTTCCTGGGCATCTTTGAGATCAATGACGGCTTGTGCCAGATCGGAACCGGCGGTGTTTTGCAGGTCATTGAGTGCTTTTTGAGAATTTGCCAATTCAAGCTGTGCAGCTGCATAGTTGCGATCTGATTCATCGCCCAAACGAATGAGAGGCTCACCTTTCTTCACAGCTTGCCCTTCCTCGACGGGTACTTCGCTGATCACCCCACTGGCGTTGAAGGCGATTTCGGCAAAGCGGACTGGTTCCAGGCGTCCTTCGGCGACGATCGTGCTATCCGCAATGATGGTCGGAATAGCGGTCGGTGTGGCAGCTGCAGGTTTGGCAGCGGACGAACAGGCAGCCAGTAACAAGCTGATGGCTACAACAACAAGCAAAAGTTTTGATTTCATAACGAGCATCCTCCGTAGATTTTCTTGTCTACATCATAGACGGACCTAGAGAAATTGTCCCTCTCTGAAAGGCAAGTTCTCACCTAGCCGGTGGGATAGGTTGAACCTTCCTCAATAATGTACGTGCCTTTTCATGTTCGGTTGCTAGAACTCGACGAAAAATAAAAATAGGCAAGGTTGTAGTATTTACCGCTTGTCTCACGCATGTTCTACATGCGTAAGTAAACTTTTTGAACTGCTTTGTAGTTTGGAATCGAACCTGGAAGTTTACATAATTATGCGGCACTCTGTAAAATAATCAAAAGACATACCCCACCAGTTGGTGGGGTATGTCTTCTTTTCCTAGGGGTTAAGTCATGACCTTCGCCGGGCATGCATCAGCCAATTCTGAACATTGACGGGTCTTTCTGCTTTTGCAGGAATCTTATGCTCGTAAGTTCCATCTGCGCGCAGCGTATACGCAAGCTGATTGTCACGCAGATAAATATCCAGAATATCCTCGCAGATTTTGCGAACATGCTCAGGGTTCTCAACAGGGAACAAGAGTTCTACGCGGCGGTTTAGATTTCGTTCCATGAGGTCGGCCGAACCTAGATAGATTTGTTCCTGTCCGCCATTGAAGAAATAATAAATACGACTATGTTCCAGATAACGCCCAACAATACTGGTCACATGGATATTTTCGCTAAGCCCTTGCACGCCGGGTCGCAGACAACACATGCCCCGCACAAACAAATCGATTTGCACACCCGCCTGAGAGGCTTCATAAAGCAAATTGATCATCCCAATATCGGTCAATGAATTGACCTTAAAGATCAAGCGAGCGGGGATGCCTGATTTGCTACGTTCCATCTCGCGCCGAATCAACACTTCGAGGCGTTGACGTAGATTGAATGGAGCCACAAGAAATTTTTGGTAGCTCTGATTTGAATCTTCGCCGGTCAAATATTTCAATAGCGTAGTGGCATCCTGTCCCAAGACGGGGTCACAGGTAAACATACCGATGTCCTCATACATCCGCGAAGTGACCGCGTTATAGTTTCCAGTGGAGACATGCATGTAGCGTTGCAGACCATCTTTATCCTGGCGTGCTACCATTCCAATCTTGCAGTGCGTTTTTAATCCCTGCACTCCATCAATCACATTGACGCCTGCCTGTTCCAGCAAATGTGCCCAGTTTACGTTGTATTCTTCATCAAAGGTCGCTTTCAGTTCGATCACCGCGGTGACTTCCTTGCCGCGTATAGAGGCATCCATCAAAGCTTTGACGACAGGCGAATCCTGCCCTACTCGATAAAGCGTTTGCTGAATGGATAAGACTTTCGGATCGCGCGCAGCGAGCGTCAAGAAATCCACAATGGGAGCGAATGAATCATAAGGGTGGTGAAGCAGAATATTTCCTTCGCGGATTGCAGTGAACATATCCTGAGGGCGAGAGATATGCTTGAGAGTTTTGGGAATGGCAGGTTTATATTCACGATATTTGAGATCATCGCGATCAACGCTGTTATAAAGCTGCCACAAACTGCGCAAACCGAGTGGATTTCCCTTTACAAAGAAATCCTGCGGATCCACTTTTAAGATTTCAGCCAGCAGATTTCGAATCGTATCGGGCATATCTGGGTAGATCACCACCTGCGTGACCGCGCCAAACTCGCGGCGCTGGATATTCAGTTGCTGGATACTCTCCTCTGGGTCCTCAAGCGGATCATAGGAATCAAGTTCATCGGCGCGTAAAGCTGCATCGCGAATAATACGGAAGGGGTGCACTGCCAATATCTTTGTTTCCGGGAAGACTTCTTCCAGGTTGTCGATGATGATTTGTTCCAACCAAATAAAAGAATAGTTGTAGGAAGTCTTTCCGTTTTTACGCCCTTTGCCAGATGCACGCTTCACAGGGAAAAGCCGAGGCAAAGTATCCGGCACTTGCAGCCGCATAAGCCTGATTGCCCCTTTACTATCTTGTAGGACAACTGCCAGATTCAAATACAGATTGGAAATGTGCGGAAAGGAATGTCCATAGCCGAGAGGCAAAGGAACTAGAAGCGGATCAATGGTTTTCTTGAAATAATTGTAAACACGTTCCTTTTGGTGCTTGGTCAGGCTGGAGCAATTAAGAAAGCGAATCCCGGATTTTTCCAGTTGGGGGATAAGGTCCTGATGCAGGCATTGCAGCGCAGTGCCATACAACTCGCGAGCAATAGTGCGAACCGAAACCAGATCGCTGGTTAGGTTCTGGGAAGCGCCATTCTTCCCATTGGAGGCAATTTGTCGGTGCAGGTTGGAAACTCGCAACATAAAAAACTCGTCCATGTTGGAGCCAAAGATCGCAACGAACTTGACGCGCTCCAAAAGAGGCGTCTTTTCATCTAATGCCTGCTGCAGCACACGGCGTTGGAACTCCAACAGGCTAACATCACGATAAATATATGAAGGAGTATTTGAAACTAAGGGAGTTTTGACTTCTACTATTGACATCTATAAATTTGACTTTCTTTAATTACGAGTTATTTTGAAAGTTCCACCATCAAGGCTGGAGTAAGTAACCATTGCAGCGTGGCACGACCATCCTGATACAAGTTGTCTGCGACAAGATATGCAATACCGCCTTTTTTGAGCGTGACCCTCATTTCGGTATTACCGGTCGTCAGCCAACTGATAAGGCTACTCAACATCGGTTCATGTCCTACAAGTGCAAGATTATTGACGTCATATTTCTCATGGATCTCGCTAACGAGATTCTCAAAATTCCCTGGCGGAATTAAGTTGTCGCTAAAGGCAATATCTTTCATACCAAATTCTTTTGCCAGGATCTTCGCCGTGTCGCGGGCGCGCACATAAGGGCTGGAAACAATCACATCGAATTCGAGATCAAGCTGGCGAAGTCCTTTCGCAATTTTCTTCATCTTCTTGCGTCCGGTATCTGTGAGAGGGCGCTGACTGTCGTCCTCAGATCCGGGCGTTCCGCGTTGCACCGCAATCGCATGACGGACAATATATAAGTTCATAATTTTTCCTTCCTTGATTAACTTACAGATGGAGGGAATGCTTTTGCTAGAAGCAGTTCCAGAAGAGGGCGAACCAATTCAGCGTCGTAGGAATCGCCGTCTCATATCCTCTGTATATTCCATTTGATTAACGAGATTTTCCATTCCTTATTATTGGGACGTATTGAGATTTTCTCAGATTCCGGCAAAGAAACCTAGTATTTAGGGGCTTTTTAAGACAACATACATGCTTGAAACGTCTCATATCGCCTTTTTCCTCGTTAACCAACACAAGAAACTTTACAAGTATTCAGAAAGAGAGCATCTTGTGAATAAAGCGAACGCCAAACAAAACCCGGTGAAGACCGCGGAACGAGAGGGGAAAAAAGCAGCAAAGCAAGCTGCCTACAGTCCTTTGATGGAGCGCCTGACGCGATTAGGATACGCCGTCAAGGGATTTCTCTATGTTGCCATAGGTTTCATTGCCATCGCTGGCGCGTTGGGCAAAAGTAAAACGCCCGCGGATCAATTTGGCGCGATCAATACATTTGCAAGGCTGCCTAATGCTGAAATTCTGCTTTGGGTCTTTCTCATCGGTTTCATCTCCTATTCCCTCTGGGGTGTGATCCGAGCGGTCTTGGATCCACTGCATAAAGGGACAGACATAAAAGGTTTGCTGACGCGTGCCGGCTATCTTGTGAGCGCGGCAACCTACGCATCTTTGGGGTGGGTAACCTATGAAATGATTCGCGGTGTAAGACATGCAGCCAGTTCAAACTCAACAGTCCAGATGGTCAGCAAGATAATGAGCATGCCCATGGGTCGCTGGTTAGTGGGCGCAATTGGAGTGGCAGCGATCTTAGCGGGGCTTTATCAAATCTACTCAGGCATCAAACAAAACTATGACGAAGTCCTCAAGCCTTATGCACTCTCTCCCGAGCAGTTAAGAATCGCAAGACAAGTGGGACGTTATGGCACGATCGCACGCGGCATTGTGTTTGCTCTGGTCGGATTTTTCTTTGCGCTGGCTGCATGGCAGGCGAATCCGGGTCATGCCCAAGGCTTCAATGGTGCCTTGAAATATCTGGAAAAACAACCCTATGGCATCTATCTCCTGTTAATTGTTGCGCTTGGATTAATTGCATTTGGAATTTACTCTTTCATGAGTGCGGCTTGGTTCCGCCCGAGACGGCAGGCATCATAAGGAGTGAAATATGTCGAGTGGTGATCAAGCGAGTCGCGTTAAATTGATTGCCAATCCGGGGTCAGGTGATCCGGTCGAAGCGGCAACGCGTCTGGAGCAAGTGACGTGTTGCCTTCTTGACCTGGGAGTCAACGTGGATGTAGCGCTTGCCCAGCCCGCGAGGGAAGCTGTGTCCATCTCTAAAAAAGCAGTCAAGAAAGGTTATTCTACGGTGATTGCCATGGGCGGCGATGGCACGATCAGTGCGGTCGTTCGCGGGATCGTGGGCTCGGATGTCCATTTGGGGATTATCCCCGCCGGCACAGAGAACGACATTGCCGCGAGCCTGGGCATCCCGGAAGATCTAAAAGAGGCCTGCATGTTGATCGCTTCGGATCAAACGCGCGACTTGGACCTGGCTCAGATCAGCACTAAAGAGAAGAAAAAGGTTGCCTTCTTTATGGTAACTACGGTCGGTCTGACCACCACACTTTACCCGGATGTGAAGGACATGCCACGCGGTGACTTTTCTAATATCAAAGATGCTGTCCTAAATTTTTTGAATGCGAAGCCCAATCCCAAAGTGTTTTTGACTTTGGATGATGAAAGCCACATCGAAGTCGAAACGATGCTTGTCACGATTACGAACACACCTGTGATCGGAGTCAAGAATCTCGTCGCGCCGGATGCATCTATGGATGATGGCTTGTTGGATATTGCTGTGTATCCAAATTTTACGAAGGCGGAATTACTAGCTTACTTTGCCAAATCCGCACATGAGCGTATGACTTCCGATAGAAAGATCCAGCGTTACCGGGCGCGGAAAGTGAAGATCAAAACGGAACCTAAGCTGGATATTGCCACAGAAGGAATTTTCCTCGGACAGGGTAAGGCGAAAATCAAAGTACTTCCGCGCGCGTTGCATGTAATTGCCCCTCCAGCGGAGACTGGTGCTGAAAAACCACAAACGGAAACGGCAGAAGAGTTAGCGACTCCTGTTTCCATATCCGTAGGGGCGGATAGTGAATCATCCTAGTCATCGTTGGTAAATCAAATTAAAGAGATAAAGGAATATTGTGAATGTCACCAGATCGAGTTTTTACCACTCCGAAACATGACACAAGATCAACTTCATCAAGCGCTGGCCTGCGAGCCCCAGGTTTATTGGCGAGGTGGCCCCTGATTGGTATAGCAATGTTCTTAATCGGCAGTCTCGCATTTGGGGTGCTCGCCTTCAATGTAAAGACACATGGTCCCCTGCTTCAATGGGATGTTTCACTTTACAAGCAAATGCACGCAGATGCAGTTAAAGAACCGCCACGAATTATTGAGTTATTGACATTTGGCTTCTTTGTGGGCAAAGAATTGCTTCAAGTAGTAGTTGTGATTCTTAGCCTGTATTTCCTCTACAAACGATATTGGCCCGAGCTAGCCATGATTCTGATTGGCGCGGGCGGAGGAGCTTTGATTTGGTCATATCTGATTGGCATTTTCAATCGCCCCCGCCCTACAGGGCAGGTTGGAATCGTCGTCACCGACCCATCATTTCCAAGCGGTCATACAATCAGCGCAGTCCTTTGCTACGGATTTTTGGCATATTTACTCGTTCCCAAAATGCCTTCGCTTTTTTGGAAATGGGTTGTAGTCATCCTATCCGTACTCACGATGGCATACATTGGCTATAGCCGCATCTTCGAAGGCGGTCATTACTTGACCGATATATTGGCAGGCTATGCCGTCGGTCTTGCCTGGGCAGGATTGGTTTATACAGTGATCGAAAGTCTTTTCTTGAGAAGAAGAGCGAGTAGATAGCAAACGATTGGAAATTCTTCAGATGGCAACAAGTAGCAATGCAAGGCCCTATTATCAAGACCAACCGTTGATCAGAGGCTCGCTTCGTGACCTTCGTTCGCCGGGCGTTTTTGCCAAATGGCCCATCATCGGATTGATGATGTTTCTGGTAGGCAGTCTTGCATTCGGCGCGCTAGCTTACGAAGTGAAGACGAATGCGGCTTTGCTTCAGTGGGATACGACAACTGCCCAAGCGTTCCACACTGCTTTACAAAACATACCGTCGCCTTTCGTGGAATACCTGATATTCGGGTTCTTTCTCGGCCGGGAAATTATTGTCGTGATCAGTTCGATTCTGGCATTGTATTTCCTCCATAAACGCTTCTGGCGAGAATTCGCAATGGTTTTGATCGGTTCAGGCGGGGGTGGCTTGCTCTGGTATTTTTTAAGTCATTATTTCGAGCGCCCTCGGCCTCCCACTCAAATCGATATTGTCCTCTCTGATCCATCTTTCCCAAGCGGACATACTCTCAGCGCTATTATTTGCTATGGCTTTTTGGCATATCTGCTGGTTCCCGGAATGTCATCGCGCTTTTGGAAATGGTTTGTAGTCATCCTATTGACATTTGTCACCGCATTCGTTGGTTATAGCCGCCTCATCCTTGGTGGACACTATGTGACGGATGTTGTCGCTGGCTACGCACTCGGTATTGCCTGGGCAGGACTAGTGTACACAGTAGTTGAAAGATTCTTTCCCAAAGATAGAACTGCAACAAGTAGCACTCTGGAAAGTTCAGCAAAATTCAATGCATCCCAAGGTCTTCGGGCGCCAGGTTTATTCAAAAGACAACCCATGATTGGAGTGATTCTCTTTCTGCTCGGCAGCTTGAGCTTTGCAGCACTCGGTTATAACCTGCTTAGTCATGGTCCGCTTATACAGGTAGACACAACTGTATACAAAGATCTGATCACGGAAGCGAAAACAGCTCCACCAAGAATCAATGAACTGATGATTTTTGGATTCTTTGTGGGTAAACAAGTTATCCTGATGATTGTTACGCTTCTTAGCATCTATTTTGCCTATAAACGTTATTGGCGCGAATTGGCGATGATCTTGATTAGTTCCGCGGCTGGCAGTCTGGTATGGGATTTCTTTGTTAACTATTTCGGTCGTCCCAGACCTTTAGATCAGACAGGGCTTGCAGTAACTTCCATTCCCTCTTTTCCGAGCGGACACACCATGAGCACTATTATTTGTTACGGGTTTTTAGCTTATTTGCTAATTCCAAAGATGCCTTCGCGCTTCTGGAAATGGATTGTGGTTCTGGCTGCAATCTTCATTATGCTTTTCTCGGGCTTTAGCCGCATTTTTCAAGGCAGTCATTACTTGACCGACGTGTTGGGTGGCTATGCTTTAGGACTTGCCTGGGCTACGCTTGTGTACACAGTAATTGAAGGAATTTTTATTAAGAAGGAAGAATTACAAAATGTCAAAAAAGGATAAAGTCGTTTATGCCAAATTGATCGCGAATCCCGGCGCAGGGAAACCAGAAGAGTCTCCGAAACAATTGGAGATGGCCACGCGCATTTTACAGGAACGCGGTATTAAGGTAGATATTGCCCTCGCCAAGCCTAAAGAAGAAGCCACTCCGCTCGCCAAGCAGGCAGCCAAAGATGGGTTTGACATGGTCATTGCGATGGGAGGTGACGGGACTCTCGAAGCAGTCATGCGCGGCATGGTCGGCCGGAAAACGCCGATGGGCATCATCCCCACGGGGACTCAGAACAACGTAGCCAAAAGCCTGGGTGTCCCAACCAATTTGGAAGAGGCTTGCACGCTGATCGCATCCAGGCACATCCGCAAGCTGGATGTGGGACGAGTCAAAGTTAGGAATGGTAAGAAACTCTTCTTTTTTGAGTTGACCGCGATCGGTCTGGTGGCAGCTCTTTATCCCAAAGCGAATAAGCTACAAAATGGCAATTTAGCCAAGATCAAGGATGTTGCTCTTACTTTAATTCATCAGGAGCCAGAACCCGAAGTGTTTTTGACTCTGGATGATGAAAGCAAGATCAAAGTCAAGACGATGCTGGTGGTTGTCTCGAATGCTCCCATGTTTGGAGCTAACTTTCTGGTGGCGCCAAATGCCTCCGTAAAAGATGGTTATCTGGATGTCTCCGTGTACCCGGATTTCAGCAAAACGGAATTGCTTGCCTATTATGCCAAAATTAGGTCGGAAGGCTTTTCGGCAAACGAAAAAGTACAACGCTATCGTGCCTGCAAAATCGAAATCAAAACCAATCCTAAAATGGATGTGATGGCAGATGGCGTGATGCTTGGAAAAGGCAAAGTGGAAATCAAAAGCAAACCCGGTTCACTGTGGATCATCACGCCAGAAGATCACGCGGCTCCGCCAGCACTCGTGAAAGATGTGTCGGAGGAACTTCCGGCTCCGGTTGTACCAGTTCCCGCAAAGGAGCCAGAGCTAGTTTCCTCCACTTAGTGTGTAAAGGATAGTTTCCTATGGCAGAGCAAGTAAATCCTAAACCTGTTGAAGAAGTAAAGCAAGCAGCAGAGCAGGTTGCCAAAAAAGAGGTTACCACCGCTCCCAAGCGGGAGTATCGAACGTATCTCTTCTATGTTGGTCTGTTTGCTGTCATCGGCGCATTTACCACATTGACAATTTTGGTCAAAATCACCCCCTCCTTCCCAATTGATTTGCAAATCACGCGGGCATTGCAGTCCATTAATTCGCCGATTTTCGCTGCCTTCATGAGTCTGATCAGTTGGCCCGGGTTCTCTCCACAATCCTTTATCATCCCACTGCTGGTTGCAGCAGATTACTACCTATTCGGTTTTCATTGGGAAGCGATTGCGGTGATTGTCGCATCGCTATTCCCACCAGTAGTGAATGTGATCGTCAAGGATTATGTCCGCCGCCCGCGACCAACAATTGATCTCGTACATGTCTTGGGAGCCCTCAATAGTTATAGTTTTCCCAGCGGACATGTGATGTTCTATGTCGGATTTTTCGGCTTCATCTGGTTTCTCGTTTATACCCTGCTGAAACGATCCTGGAAGCGCACTGCCCTGCTCTGGTTCCTGGGCGGTTTGATCGCTCTGGTGGGCGCGTCCCGAATTTACCTGGGACAACACTGGGCAAGCGATGTATTAGGAGCCTATCTGCTTGGCACGTTGACTCTTCTGTTGAACGTCTGGTTCTATCGTTGGGGCAAGAAACGCTTCTTTGTCCGCCAGCCGGTCGCCGCAGAAAAGCCGAAGTCGATAACCGGCATCCCAGAAAAACGTTAACTCGTCTCGAAAACAGCATAAAATCCGCTCCATCGTCTGATGGAGCGGATTTGTTTTTTGGATGTAAAGCATCTACTAAGGAATCTTCGTTATACTTCGCCCATTATGTTGAGTTCTGCATCCATTCTGAAAGATACTTTCGGTTATGACATATTCCGTCCTTTGCAACGCGAAGTGATAGAAAATGTATTAGCACGCCGCGATACGCTTGCCATCATGTCCACCGGCGGAGGCAAGTCGTTGTGCTATCAAATCCCATCGCTTTTATTTGATGGACTGACCGTTGTTGTTTCTCCGCTGATTGCCTTGATGAAAGATCAAGTGGAGCAATTACGCGCCTTTGGCGTTCCCTGCTTATTTTTGAACAGCTCCCTTGCGCCTCAAGAATATCAGGAAAACATGGAATACGTGAAGCGCGGCGAAGTAAAAATGTTGTATATTGCACCGGAAACTTTACTGACGCCGCGCATTCTCTCTTTACTCGATTCTGTCCAAGTAGATTGTCTCACCATTGACGAAGCGCACTGTATCTCAGAATGGGGCCACGACTTCCGCCCGGAATACCGTCAGCTTGTGGCGGTGCGGCAGCGTTTTCCGAAGGCGGTCTGTCTCGCACTGACAGCAACTGCCACGGCACGTGTCCGACAGGATATTCGCTCCACGCTCAAGTTCACGACAACGAATGAATTCATCGCCAGTTTCAATCGCGATAATTTATACATCGAAGTGATGCGCAAAGTCGATCCGTATCTGCAAACGATTCAGATGCTGGAGCGCTATAAGGATCAGTCCGGAATTATCTATTGCTTCTCGCGTAAGCAAGTGGATGAGCTTGCCGCGTATCTTGCCTCCAAAGGATATTCGGTCCGCCCATATCATGCAGGGCTGGAGGATGCAGAACGAAGACGGAATCAGGAAGCATACATTCGCGATGATGCTCAGATCATTGTTGCAACGATCGCGTTTGGCATGGGCATCAATAAACCCAATGTGCGCTTCGTCATCCATTTTGATTTGCCCAAGAGCATCGAGGGTTATTATCAGGAAATCGGTCGCGCCGGACGGGATGGCTTGCCAGCCCATTGTCTTCTTTTATACAGCTATGGAGATGTTGCCAAGCTCAACTATTTCATCGATCAAAAAGAGGGCTCTGAAAAACGCGTCGCCATGCAGCACCTGGATGCGATCGTCCGCTATGCAGAAGATGAGATTTCCTGCCGCCGCAAGCCACTGCTGAATTACTTCGGCGAATTGTACGAAGCCGAGAGTTGCTCCAACTGCGACAATTGCACCTCCGCCCCTACCCCGCTCACAGATATTACCATCTATGCCCAGAAATTCCTCTCCTGCGTCAAACGCGCTGACGAGAAATTTGGTGCGGGTCACATCACTGATATTTTGCTTGGCTCGAAAAACGAAAAAGTCCTGCGCTGGGAACATGACAAACTCTCCACGTATGGCATCGGCACGGATCTGACGAAAAAACAGTGGATGCATATCGCCCGCCAGCTCCTGACGATGGGTTTCATCAAACAGGACGGTGAGTTTCACACGTTGACTCTCACCTCGCGGGCGTTGGAAGCGCTGCGCAAACGCGAATCCATTTTCGGCGTCGTGCAAGAAGCAGAGCGAGTCCGCACAAAAAGCAGGAAGAAAGAAGAAATCGAATATAACAGTGCGCTGTTTGCCTTGCTCCGTCAAAAGCGCAAAGAGATGGCAGACCAGGCAGGAATACCACCGTATGTTATCTTCTCTGATAAAACGCTGACTGAAATGGCGGCTTATTACCCACAATCGATTAGCAGCCTGCTAAAAATCTCCGGGGTAGGGCAAGTAAAGCTAAGACAATACGGCGAAGCATTTTTGGAGATCGTCCAAGCCTATTGCCAGAAACATGATTTGCAGGAAAGGCAAAAGGAAACAACTCGCGACAAGAGCGATAACAATCGTCGCTATGTGATCGTGGCAGAAGCCTATAATGCCGGGGAAACAATCCAAAGCCTCATGGAACGTTATGATGTAACGATGAGCACGATCCTGGAACACCTTTCACGTTATCTTGTGGCGGGCAATTCACTGCGCAATGGCACAGATTTGCAGGCGATGACCTCGACTACTTTGGACCAACAACAGAATGCATTCGCCGCGTTTGAGGAACTGGGCACCACGTTTCTAAAGCCTGTTTACGACAAATTGAACTGCGCACTCAATTACGATGATCTAAAAGTTTTGCGTTTACTATATCTCGTGTCAACTTCGCCCTAGCGTGACCTTCTCATTACACGCAGTTCGATAATAAGCTCTATATTTACTACATTTAGAGGGGAAATCTATACATGTACTGCCATCTTCCATTTAATTGGACTTTATCTAGAGTAAATTTCAGGGTATCATCAGGCTATCTCCAGAGAGTATTCCAAATCCAACCAGAGCTTGTGGGAAAGAGTGTCGGTTTTCGACGGCATCCAAGGCGCGCCGAACCGCACCTCTAGTTTCAATGCTTTTGTTTGAAACCAGCGGGTATTTTGTTATAGAATAGTTAATTATCGTTGTCGACATTAAAGTAAGAGCAAAATTTCGTTATGCTATCTTCGTCTGCAATACCCATCAGCAGGATCAAAGTCCGGATCCCCTTTCGGAGACGTGAATTGATCACTCGACCGCGCCTGATCGAGTTGCTTTACGACCAACTGGAAAAACGGTTACTTCTGCTCGTGGCGCCTGCAGGGTATGGAAAAACGTCTCTATTGGTCGATTTTGCTCAACAATCAGAATTGCCCATCTGCTGGTTTTCGCTGGATTCGCTGGATCAGGAACCGCAACGTTTTCTGCGATATATGATCGCTGCCCTTGCTGAAAGATTTCCAGACTTTGGCAAGGACTCGCTCGCCGCCCTCGAAAGCATGACTTCCTTCGAGCAGGATGAAGAGAGGCTGCTGGTCACCATCACGAATGAAATCAATGCCTTAATCGATGAGCACTTCGTCTTTATTTTGGATGACTATCATATGGTGGCGAATGTGGCATTCATTGGTCATGTCATTAGTCGTATGATCCAATTGACGGGGGAGCATGTGCATGTTATTTTGGCAGCGCGCAACTTGCCCGATCTGCCCGACGCACCGTTGATGATCGCCCGCAATCAGGTTAGCGGCTTAAGCTTTGAGGAACTCTCCTTTCAGCCTGAGGAAATCCAACAGTTATTCAAGCAGAATAACAACATTGCCCTTGAATCGCAAGATGCAAAAGCAATCGTTGATAAGACCGAGGGCTGGATTGCGGCGATCCACCTGACCAACGGTCAACTCGGCCTTCTGCCGCAAATGCATCCGCTGCAATCGACCCGTGAGCTTTTTGACTTTTTCTCCCAGGAGGTCCTTCTACGACAGCCAGAGAAGATGCGTCGATTTATGATGATGACCTCTGTGTTTGATAACTTCGATGTCTCATTGTGTGAGCGCGTTCTGGAGCCTTTGATGGAGGGAGAAAAATTCGATTGGGCATCTCTCTTTGAATCTGTGCGAACAGCGAATCTATTCAGCGTTCCCCTCGATAACGATGGACGCTGGATGCGGTATCACAATCTGTTCCAACATTTTCTGCGTTCGAAACTTCAATTCGAGCAACCGGTCCTGGCGTGGCACATCCAGATGAGCCTTGCTCACGTCTATGAGGGGCAGCAATCCTGGGAGGAAGCACTGGAGGTGTATTCCAGGCTTGAGGACCAGGCAAACCTGGTGAGGTTGTTGACCGAGGTCAGCATGACGTTCATTCTGGCAGGTCGCCTTCTGACCCTGGCAAACTGGATCGATAAGCTGCCCTCGGATGTAGTGTATTCTCATCCAGCGCTAATGTCGGTACTTGGCGTGATTCACGCGACCCGGGGAGACATTCGTCAGGGGCTTGACCTTTTGGATCAAGCAGAGGCAAAGCTTCGAAATTCTCCGAATCAGATCGAATGGACAACGACACTTGTGCGCCGCGCCGAGATCTCTCGTCAAGCCGGATATTACGAGCGCGCGAATCAGGATGTTGAAGAAATCCTGAAATTGATCCAAGACCCTGACAATCAAGACATGCAATATACCTTTGCTGAGGCATTGCGCATCAAGGGCCTGGTGATGTTCGCCCTCGGTCATATGAAGGAAGCGCTGACCTGGCTTCAGGAAGCCTTGCATACTTGTCGTTCCTTTGGGATCAACGATAATATTCCCATTCTGGAAACGGAATTAGGTGTTGTTCATAGGCGATTGGGAGAACCTGAAGTCACCGCGCGTTATTACGCCAGCGCTTTAAAAACCTGGGAGAACGCCGGAAATACCGGTTGGAAGGGGCGTCTGCTCAATAATCTTGGTTTGCTTTATCACAAGACTGGTCGCCTGGAAGAAGCGTATCCCCTTCTTGAAGATGCATTGAAAACCTCCCAACGGAGCGGATATGTAAGGATACAGACAAATGTTCTCCTTAGTCTTGCGGATCTATTGACGGACTTAGGAGATTACGAAGCGGCTTTTGTTCATTATGATAAAGCATTGACCCTTGCAACGAACCTGGGGCATTCACAATATATTTTTGATGCCTCTCTCGGTGAAGCGCGTCTGCAAAGACTAAAAGGAAATTATGCTCTGGCGATTGAGGAGCTTAAGCGAACAGAGATTTCCCAAATTAAATTGGGGCTTTTTGAAAGAGCGATTTTCAACCTTGAGTTGGGTTGCTGTTGGTTGGAAAGCGGGAAGATAGAACTTGCTACGAACATGCTGCGCGAAGCTGTTAACCTATTTGGTGAGGGTGGAAACCAAATGGAGCAAGCCGACGCGCGATTATGGCTGGAGGCGGCCTTATCCACAAAAGATCTGGCCGCCACAAAACGGTTAAAAGCAGTGATACCGTCGCAACGCGACTGGAACAAACCTACTCCACAGTTGATCCACGCGGGAAAAGTCGTTCATTGGCTGAAGAAACATGAAAGCCAGCTTTTCAAGGATCCTGTTCTCAAGTCATTCTTTGCGCAGGCGGAGCGCCTGCAGGAATCTTTACCTGAAATTTATCAGAAGCTGAAGAGCAAGAGTGAATTGTTGCAGCCTGTCACTTATAAGCTGGAAATCACATCTTTTGGCGAGGTGGAGGTACGCTTTAATCGGCGGGTTTTAGGATCATCCGATTGGCACACGCGTGAGGCACGTGACTTATTTCTATTCTTGTTACAATCTAAGCCGATGACGAAGGAGCAAATAGCTCTGGTTTTCTGGCCCGAGATTTCTCCTGCCCGGCTCAAAATGAGATTCAAGATTAATATTTATCGCATCCGAAAAGCAGTTGGCCCGGATGCGATCCTATTCGACGATGAGCGCTATCGATTTAATCGGGCCATCAATTATTTGTGGGATCGTGAAAAGCTCGATGAGTTGATTAATAAATTGAAACAAACAACCGAAATCTCTGCTCGAACAAAACTGCTCGAGCAGATGGTTACACTGATGAAAGGTCCCTATTTTGCAAACCTAGATTCAGAATGGGTCATTCCCGACCGACTTAAATATCAGGATCATCAGCGCGAGGGTATGCTTGAACTTGCCACGATATACTTACAAAACGGTAAGATTCAAGACTGTCTTGCCACAGCGAGAATGATCTTACAGTTTGATCCGCTGCTGGAGGCTGCGCATGGGCTGATTATTCAAGCACTTGCGACCCTGCATGATCCGGCTGCGATGACCCTACAGTATCGGCAATACCAACAGGCACTCGACAGAGAGTTGGGGCTGGAGCCATCTTCTGAAATTAGCAAACTTTATGAACAATTATTGACCACAATTTGAGGCCACCTTTGTAACCGGGATGGGGGTAAATTTAGACTATTCAAATCCATTCCAAAAAGGTGATCCCATGAAACGCTCATTCAACAACCTCGTTCTCTCTCTCTCCAAAGTCAGTGGCGAAGATGTCGGTGGTGTCGGTCGATAAGTAATACAGCTTACAGCCATCGTAGCTGGCACTATCGCTGGCTGGGAATATGCCAGGTGGAAAGGGGAAGCCTGGCAATTTCCTGTTTTTAAAGTCACCTGGTTGGTGGCTTTAGGCTTTTTACAGCAACTGATCGCTTTTTTGTAGCGGAGCCGCAGATTCTTGAGTAATAAAGTAGTGTCTTTTTGCCTGATATTGTCGCAAATTCTATTGTTGAGCTTTACCGGTTTGAACTTTCATCTGCCAGGGATGCCCTTATTAGCGTTAGGTCTTGCATTGTAACCGGACTGTGATCCTGGCGAACGGCGGATTCATGCCACTTTTTACCCATACTGCCTCTCCCCTGGCGAATCCAACCGTATTAAGCAAGTTGGTGATCGGAGGATATATCAGTCACGCGAGCAAGGATGTTTTGTTACCTGCGGCAGGCATTCGCCTTCCCTGGTTGGCAGACCGGTTCATTGAAAGTTTACCTTATCGTTTCGCCTTTATCGCAGCAGGAGCCTTCTGGATGCTTTTTCACGTAGAGGAACCACATAGGTTTTGAATTAGGAGATAATTATGTTTACCAAACCGCTCACTCATCAAACAATTACAACCCATGATCTTTCGCAAGACATGAGCGCCTTGAATCGCCTGTTTGTTGCGGCAGCGATCAGTCCCCGTTTTTGCGCAGGGCTTTTGAAAGATCCCGGAAACACCGTTCGATCAGGATTCGGAAGCGAGAAGTTCCAGATTTCGGAATCCACCATGAGGGTGTTGGCATCGATTCGCGTGTCATCTTTGCCGGAATTCATTCAGCAATTGGATCATAGCTTATCTCACCAGTTGTTAACGGCGAAGATTATATAAAACCGACTCTATCATGTTGCACGACTCCAAGAACTCTTCAATAAGATTAGTCGTGGCTGAAGACCTGCCCTATTTAGTAGTGTCTGAAGATCTTTTATCCCGCACAAAAAAGTGGGTGAATTTTTGTGTGGAGCAAGAGGGTATCACCCATGCATGGATTGGGCGTGTGGATGAGAAAAGCTTCGTACAGTGGATGGCGAGTTCTCCTTCCAACGCGTTACCGGATGCGTTTTCTCAACATAACATACAAGACATTGTACTGACGAAAGAAATCCTGACCTTTCGCAATCACGATGAATTGATCAGCGGCGGAATATTCCCTCTGATTCATAAAGATCGCGTGATTGGCGTACTGGGCTTATTGAGCAACCAAACCGATTACTTCAAGCCCGGCGCGATCACATGGATCAGCGCCCTGACAAAAATGATTGCCGATAATCTCTTTGAACCGGACAGCACGAACGAAGAGAAATTGTTTGAGCAGGAAATCACGCGAATCCTGCAATCCAGTCTGGAGGTGCGCGAGCGTTTGCCCAAAGTTTTGGAAATCCTTTCGGGAGCGTTGAAAGCCGATGCAGTGACAATGCTTGGTTATTCCCCGCTGGGCGGTCGCTTTGAATTGATTGCAACGCATGGTTTGGCAACGCCGATTCTTGCCAAGCTCAGATTATTTTTTGAAGCAGGCCTAGCAGGAAAAAATTTTGATCGGCACCAACCGATTTGGATTGAAGATTTGCAGAGCAATGCTGAAACGCGTCCGATATCCCGCCTGGATGAGGATGGATTTCGCGGCTACCTTGCCTTTCCTCTCGTTGGACATAATGACCTGAGTGGCGTCATAGAAATCTACTGGTATGAGCCACAGGCCGCAAAGAATTGGAATTGGGAGTTTATTGAACGAGTAACAGAACAGATGGCCTTTGCCATTCAACGTGCCGGAATTTTAAAAGATATTCGACAACAAAATACGGATTTACTTACGAAATACAATGCCATGATCGAAGGATTATCCCGAGCCCTGGAATTACGCGATATTGAAACTGAGGGACATACGCGCCGGGTCAGCCAGTCGACGATGCGTCTGGTAGAACACATGCATCTTCCATCCGATGATTGGGACGCAATCCGGCAGGGCGCGCTGCTGCACGATATTGGTAAATTAGGCATTCCCGATGCGATTCTTCTCAAACCCGGCAGCCTCACTCCTCAGGAAAGAAAGGTCATGCAACAGCATGTCCTTTATGGGTATAACATTTTAGCTCCCATTATTAGTGCCCGACACACGCTCGACATCGCCCTCTACCATCATGAGCATTGGGATGGAAAGGGTTATCCATATGGCTTGAAGGGCGAACAGATTCCCCTGGTGGCACGTTTGTTTACGATCATCGATGTCTATGACGCCTTAAAATCCGATCGACCGTATCGATCCGCCTGGTCGCATGAACAGGTGTTACAGTATCTAAAAGCGCAGGCAGGTCAGGAGTTTGATCCTTACATTGTGAAGTTATTTTTGGAAATCGCTGGTGAGATAATGTAACGAAAAAACAATCAGGGGGCATAACTTTATTTTTTTCCAATAGAAAATAAGGTAGGATCCATATTCGGTTCTCGTCTCGACCTGAATGTCGCGCTGATTCCAAGCTGTTCATTCCGCTTGGGCAGTTTATAATGACTACATGGATTCCAAATGGGATATTATTATCGCAGGCGGTGGACCCGCCGGTTTTTTCGCTGCGATTCGTTGTGCAGAGTTGAACCCTCAATTGCGCGTGTTGATCATTGAAAAAGCGAGCCAAACGCTCGGCAAGGTTTTGATCTCTGGTGGTGGTCGCTGCAACGTAACTCATGCATGCTTTGATCCTGGAAAGTTGGTTACCTTCTATCCGCGTGGGGGAAATGAATTACGCGGCGCGTTTTCCCGTTTCCAGACGACAGATACTGTTGATTGGTTTGAATCGCGCGGTGTCAAGTTGAAAACAGAATCAGATGGACGCATGTTTCCTGTTACAGATTCCTCAGAGACCATTGCCGATTGCTTGCAGAGAAGCGCGAAAAAAGCCGGAGTTGAGGTGCGCGTGGGAACAAGTCTGCTTGGTGTTGAAAAAGATTCCAAAAACGGATTCAGGCTTGAGGTTCGAAGTGCTCGCATTGACGACCGGAGGGATGGTCGAAAGGAGACGAAGGTATTTTCGATCCATGCGAAAAAATTACTGATCGCTACCGGCAGCGATCGCAAAACGTTGGAAATTCTTAAGTCGCTTGGGCATTCCGTGGCAGAGCCTGTACCGTCGTTGTTTACGTTCAATATTAAAGACCAGAGAATCGATGGACTGGCAGGTGTATCGGTCGAAAATGTCACATTGAAAATGGATTCTGTTATTCAAAGCGGACCATTACTCATCACCCATTGGGGACTCAGCGGACCGGCCGTATTGCGAACATCAGCATGGGGGGCGCGTGAACTACACCAAAAGAAATATCACACAGAGTTGATCGTAAACTGGCTCAGCGATACTTCCTTTGATCAGGCATTATCTGTGTTGACACGCAACAAAGAATGGAAGGAAAATGCGCGCAAGAAAGTCTCAACAAATGCCGCGTTCTCTCAAATCCCATTGCGATTATGGAAACAGTTAACAGAATTTATCGGTGAGAAAAATTGGGCAGATATTTCCAAAGCCGAGTTACGCAAACTTGCCGAGGAATTAACTGCGGGCCAATTCATCATCGAAAGTAAGGGACAATTCAAAGAAGAGTTTGTCACCTGCGGCGGCGTGAAATTGAACGAAGTGGATTTCAAAACGATGCAGAGTCGCCTGATAGAAAATTTGTTTTTTGCGGGGGAAGTGCTGAACATTGATGGCATCACGGGTGGATTCAATTTCCAATCCGCGTGGACGACGGGATGGCTTGCAGGGAATGCGATCGCTCAGTGATTTCTTCCATTGACCTTCTACGCATCCTCTCGTAAAATCCAATCTTACCAAATTATATATAATTTCCGGAGGTGCTGCCCGAAAGGGCGGCGGAAGGCAGAAATGGCTCGTTATCGAATTATGTATTGGAAACACATCCCGCAATCGTTTATTGTTGAAGGCGAAGGACGGACGTTGAAAAAACAACTTTCGCAAAAAGTTCAAGATAAGATCGATGCCTACGCTATGGCAGAAGGGTTTACTTCGACATCCGATTACGCTGCACAATATAAGCGCGGAGATTGGATCGAACGCGACGGCTCGCCTGAAGAAGTTGCAGAGGCGGTTCTTGCGGAACTCGAGGAACAGTTCGCCAAAATAGAGATTCCGCGCAAAAACGGACAATAGACGATTGACCATGATCGTCTATTGTCCATCGTCCATGGTCAAAAGTTACAGGTTATAAAAAGGTGCCCATACCTAAATGACGAAGAAACATACAATAATCCTCCAACCCTCCGGTCGCCGCGGACAGGTGGCTGAAGGTACATCGATCCGGGCAGCAGCACGTGAGTTAGGCGTGGAGATCGAATCGATTTGCGCTGAGAACGCGACTTGTGGCAAGTGTATGGTGCTTGTCGAGGAAGGTCGCTTCGAAAAATACAACATCGATTCGAAACGTGAACACCTTTCCTCTATGGGAGGAGAAGAGCGCGCTTATCTGGAACGCAGACCCAAGTTATTGAAAGATAAAGGCTGGGAGATTGGACAGGTCCGTTTATCGTGCCAGTGTAAAGTACTTGGCGATGTATTGATCAATGTCCCTGAGGAGAGTCGCGGCAACAAACAAATCGTCCGCAAAAGCGCGCGCGAACGGGCGATCGAGATCAAACCGTCGATTCGCAAATATTATGTTTCCATGACAGCACCGAATCTAGAACGTCCCATTGCCGATTGGGAACGGCTTGCTAAGGGACTGGAAACATCCATGGCATTGGTTCGCCGCGGTGAAGAAAATCTGCCGCGCTGGTTTGATTTGAACATTGATTATCAATGTCTGCGAACATTGTCATCCACGCTGCGTGAAGCGAAATGGAATGTGACTGTCTCGGTATGGCAGGATAAAGAGGTCATTGAGGTCCAAGCTGGATATGTCGAAGATAGTTATGGCGCTGCGGTAGACATTGGATCAACCACAGTGGCGTTGTATTTGTGTAACCTGAGAACGGGAGAATTACTGGCTGCCGAGTCAGAAATGAATCCACAGATCGTGTACGGCGAAGATGTGATGTCGCGCATTCAATATTCGATTGAACATAAAGATGGCTTGGAAAAATTGCATAAAGCCGTCATTGCAACTCTCAACAAATTATTGAAGCAGGCCGTTAAATCTGCCAACATGTCATTGCGAGCGCAAACTGCGAAGCAATCTTCTGATAGCGAGGAGATTGCTTCGGGGACAAACACCCCTCGCAATGACATAAAAATTGAGGATATTTTGGAAATGGTGTTGGTTGGCAATTCCACCATGCACCATTTCTTATTGAATTTGCATCCCAAAGATTTGGGGCTCGCGCCGTTTGTCCCTGCAATTCACAGGTCAATGGATGTAAAGGCGCGTGAACTAGGCCTACAGATCAATGCATCCGGCAATATCCATGTGTTGCCGACAATTGCATCGTTTGTCGGCGCGGATACAAGTGCTGTCATCCTTGCCGAAGAACCACATAAGCAGGATGAAAACTGGTTGCTGATCGATGTCGGCACAAACGCAGAACTTGTGTTGGGGAATCGAAAGCGATTGGTCTGCACTTCTACGCCGACCGGTCCAGCGCTCGAGGGTGCACACGTAGAATATGGCATGCGCGCCGCGCCGGGTGCGATCGAGCGTGTCCATATTGACGAGAAGACTCTTGAACCGCGTTATAAGATCGTCGGTGAAGAGGAATGGAATCAAGGGAAAGCCAAAGGGATTTGTGGCTCAGCTATCATCGACGCGGTAGCAGAATTGTTTCGGGCAGGGATCGTCGATTCGCGCGGCAAGTTCAAGAAAGGTTTACATTCGAAGCGCGTGCGTGAGGGCGAAAACGGCTGGGAATATGTGATCGCCTGGACTGACGAAACTTCTATCGGGAGAGACATCCCCATGACCCAGCAGGATGTGAGACAAATCCAATTGGCAAAAGCCGCGTTGTTCACTGCGGCGCGCACGTTGCTCAAACGCAGCGGATTGCAAAGTCCTGATAAAATCATTCTCGCCGGCGGCTTTGGCAGTTATATCGATAAAGAGAAAGCGATGTTGATCGGACTCATCCCCGATTGCGCGTTGGAAAATGTTTATGCGGTTGGGAATGCCGCCGGGGATGGCGCTCGAATTGCGTTATTAAACGTCGAAAAACGCAATGAAATCGATTCTGTAACTCGCAAGGTTGAGCGATTTGAATTACCAACCGATCCAGAATTCCAAAACCAGTTTATGCTGGCGACGAGCTTCCCGCACATGAGTGAACCTTTTGAGCATGTCGCCCATTTGATTCCGAATCGGGTTGCAGATCCGATGGCGAAGAATTTTATGAAATGAAATATCGGTGGTTGAGTAGCCACGCGCTTTTTGCGTGGCATATCGAAACCACCTGTAGCGAAAGTATTCTTGGAATATGATGGTTTCGATACGAGCGGACGTGCACCGCTCTACTCAACCCTCGAGGAATGAAACAATGAACAAATTTTTAGAACGACTCAACGCGGGGGAAATCCTGGTAGCCGATGGAGCAACCGGTTCGAATTTGCAGAAAATGGGACTCAAGCCGGGCCGCCCGCCGGAGGATCTTATTATCGATAACCCGGATATCATCTATCAGTTGGAAAAATCCTTTGTAGATGCAGGCTCGGATATTATTCTCACATGCACATTCGGCGGCACACGCATGCGGATGAAAGATTCCAAATACCAGGATCGCGCGCCGGAGGTGAATACTCGCGCAGCCGATCTGGCTCGTAAAGCCGCTATATCGCGCAACGATGGTGTTCTCGTCGCCGGTTCGATGGGACCTGTTGGCACCTTGATCAAACCTTACGGTCCGCTGAATGCAGAAGATGTCAAAGCGACATTTGCGGAACAAGCCAAAGCGCTTGCCGAGGGTGGCGTGGATTTCCTACTCATCGAAACCATGTTTTCGTTTGAAGAGACAAGCGCGGCGTTCGAAGGAGCAAAGTCCGTAAGCGATTTACCAATTGTTGTCTCCTTCAGCTATGACCGCGGTACGCGCACAATGATGGGTGTCAAGCCCAGGGATGTCATCAAAAAATATTGTGAAATGGGTGCAACTTTGGTCGGTGCAAATTGCGGAACAACTCTTGAAAATATGGAAGCTGTCGTCAAAGAATATACGGCGACAGTTCCCAGCTTCCCATTGTGGGTAAAGCCGAATGCAGGTGTTCCCCATATGGATATCCAGACGGAACAGGGCGTGTATGACATGGGTCCTGAAGATATGGCAACCTATGCCAGGAAATATGTTGAGCTGGGTGCAAAGGTTGTCGGCGGTTGCTGTGGGAATACACCGGAGCATATCGCGGCAATTGCGAAGGCAGTGAAGAACCAGTAAGCAGTGTTCAGTGAGCAGTAGTCAGTATTCAGCAAAACACAAGTTATTACGAGCACTTGCTTACGTGTCTACCTGTTTACTTGTATACTTGCCAGTATGAATTCACGTGCGGATATTCTCAACTTGCTTTCTGGTCAAAAGCTTGAAAGCGCCCCAGCCTTTAGTGGGTTGATCCAAGTCACGGCAGAGGGATTGAAAAGCCAAGGCTTCGAGTTCCACCAAATTCATCACGATGCGCAGAAGATGGCGAAAGCCGCGGCGAGCACTTTCCGTTTGACGGGAATGCCGTCCGCGGCTTTACCTTTCGATTTATGCGCGCCTGCCGAAGCTTTGGGCGCCTCCCTCAATTATTACGAAGACAGTGAGTATCAATTTCCTCAACCATCCAAATCGCTGTTTGCTTCCACGAAGTATTTGAACGCTGCTTATTTTCAAAGTACAGATTTTCTCCATAAAGGCAGGCTTCCTCTCATTGGCGATGCCATTCGTATGTTGCAGGAAGATGTAGGAAAAGAAGTAGTCATTAGCGGAATTATTCCGGGTCCGTACACGCTGCTTCTATATCTAATCGAGCCTGGCGGTTTGTTCATGGAAATGAAGCGCGAGCCTGATTCCGTTCATACAGCGCTGAAGAATCTTTCGTTTTTCCTTTCTGATATCGCAAAAGCCTATCTGGCCGCACGTGCGGATTTCATTACGATTCATGAAATGGGCGGCTCGCCCGGGTTCCTTGGTCCGGCGAAATTCGAGCAATTTGTCTTCCCGGCAGTGAAACAATTAATTACTGAATTACCAAAGCCAATCGTTTTATCAGTGTGTGGGAACGTGAATAAGTCCCTGCGTTGGTTGAATGATGCGGGAGCAAGCGCCATCTCTCTTGACCAGGTCAGCGACCTTCGCTCCGCGCGAGAGGAATTGAAGGATACGCTGCTGTTCGGAAACGTCGATCCAATGGCGGTCTTGTACGGGGGAGACGAAGCTCAAATAACGGAGGCCGTTTACGGGGCGAAAGAGGCGGGCGTGGACGCTATCTGGCCCGGCTGTGACCTTGTCCCAGCAACCTCCACTGATAATTTGAAGGCATTTATTTCAGAATCGTAGAATTGTTTTCCTGACCGTTCTTGTCCTATTGACGTGGACCCTGTGGGGTTGTATCATGCTCCCATTCGACCAGAGGACAGAGGAGCGCGGTATGGCGAAAAAGCCATCGACCAAACATCAGGATTTAAAGGTAAAGCCGGCGGGAATAAAAAGAGCCAGGCAGGTTGAGCCAAGGCAAGTCAAATCTTCCTCGAAGACAAACAAGAAAACATCGCACAATCAAGAGGACCTGAAACGCCAGTTGGAAATCCAAAAGGCGCTGTATGGAATCGCGGATGCTGCCAGCGCTAGCGGGGATTTGCGGTCTTTCTATAAGAAACTGCACAAAATTATCGCCGGGTTGATGTATGCCAAAAATTTCTACATCGCCACGTATGACGAAAACACCGATGTTGTGACCTGGCCCTATTATGTGGATGACAAGGACCCAGAAAACACTACATGGCTTCCGCAATTGCTTCATGGAGATAAGAGTTTTACATCCTTCGTGATCCGCACCGGCAAGATTGTCCATGCCGTTCGCGATGCAGAGAAACTATTGAAAACAGGGAAGGTGGAACTTATTGGCGCCATGCCTGAGGATGGAATTATTGCCCCTCTGAAATCCAACGGAAAAATTCTCGGGGCGGTCGGGATTCAAAGTTATGTGAAAGGGATCGGTTACTCTGCGCAGGATGTCGAAATCCTGACCTTCGTTGCCCAACAGATCGCCACTTCCCTCTCGCATGCCCGCGCCAGTGAAGAAACGCGCCAGCGCAATGTGGAATTGGAAGTGATCAACTCAATTCAACAGGGACTTGCAGCCGAGTTGGACTTCCAGGCAATCATTGATCTGGTTGGCGATAAATTACGCGAGGTATTCAACACGCCTGACCTTGTCATTACCTGGTACGATGAAAAAGCCCATTTAGTTCAATACGTGTACTATTACGAACACGGCAGGCGAATCACTGTACCATCGCAGCCGCCCCGCTTGAATGGAATCTACGAAAAAGAAATAAAGACACACCAACTGGTTGTTTTCAATACCGTTGCCGACTATACAAAACTAAATGCAGGTCCACTGCCGGGTACGGAGCAAGGAAAATCCTATGTCTCTATTCCCATTATCAGCAGTGATCATTTCCTAGGCGACATTAGTTTGGAAAACTACGAGCGCGAAAACGCTTTTGGCGAATCCGAATTACGTTTACTAACTACGATTGCTGCATCACTGGGAACTGCCCTTGAAAATGCACGCCTCTTCGACGAAACTCAGCGCCTGCTCAAAGAGACGGAACAACGCGCGGCTGAACTCACGATTATCAATAGTGTGCAGGAAGGTCTGGCATCCAAGCTGGATATGCAAGCCATCTATGATTTGGTGGGCGATAAGATTTCGGAAATCTTCAACGCGGATACAGCTTATATCCATTCCTATGACGCCAAGGATCAAACGGTCTACGCCCATTATTATGTTGATAGAGGGCTGCATCAAGCTCCCGGTCCTCTGCCTTTTGGACAGGGACTTTATTCAAAGGTGATCCTCTCGCGCCAACCTTTATTGTTCGGAACCCAGCAGGATTGGGTCCAGGCTGGAGGCACCATCATTAATTCGCCGGGGGAGGAAAAGGAACTGAACGAATCTTGTATCGTTGTACCGATGATGCTCGGCAACGAAGTAACCGGCGCGGTAAGCGTGCAGAGTTATAAACAAAATGCATTCGGGACAGGGGATATACGTTTGCTGACAACGTTGGGCAACGCTATGAGCGTCGCGTTGGAGAATGCGCGCCTGTTTGATGAGACCCAGCGTCTCCTCAAGGAGACAGAAGACCGAAATGCTGAACTGGCGATCATCAACAGCGTACAGGCGGGTTTAGCGAGAAAACTTGATTTGCAGGCAATTGTAGAACTGGTCGGTGACAAAATTCGGGAGGTGTTTGCTGCAGATACAGTTTCTGTGGGATTGTACGAGGCAGAGCGAGATTGGGCATTCAACCGCTATTATGTGGATCGAGGCGAAAGAATTCCATTCCCAGATGGTCCTGTGAACCGTCCCAGTCTGACAGCAATGATGATCGATACGCGTGAGCCTCTCCTGCTTGGAACAACGGAAGAAGCAGAGAGACTGGGTTCTATCCGAATGATTCGAGAAGGGGAGGAAATCGATCAGAACGAAACATTTATGGGTGTACCCATTCTGACAGATCAGAAAGTGATTGGCGCGGTCTCCGTACAAAGTTACAAACAATACGCCTTCGACCAGGATGATTTGCGCATGTTGCAGACTCTTGCCAACTCGATGAGTGTCGCTCTTGAAAATGCCCGCCTCTTTGATGAGACTCAACGCCTGCTCAAAGAGACCGAGCAGCGTGCGGCAGAACTTGCGATTATCAACAGCGTGCAGGAAGGACTTGCTTCGAAACTGGAGATGCAGGCGATCATCGATCTGGTAGGCGACAAACTCAGGGATGTTTTCAACATCCATAACGTTGGTATTCAACTCTATGACCCCCAGAACGATATGATCCATTATCCGTATGTGATTGAACGCGGTGAGCGGTTCACGATCGCGTCTCGACCGCCTCATGGCTTTAGGAAACATGTCATAAAGACGCGGCGTCCAATTGTGATCAATCAGAATATGGAGAGAGTTTCCGCCGAATTCGGTAATCCGAGATTGGTTGGCGAAGATATAAAGTCTGGTGTGTGGATGCCGATGGTCGTCAACGATGAAGTGACCGGTATTGTCAGCTTGCAGAACATAGATCGTGAGAATGCATTTAGCGATTCAGATGTGCGTCTTCTTCAGACTCTCACGAACTCAATGAGTGTTGCCCTCGAAAACGCCCGACTCTTCGATGAGACCCAGCGCCTGCTGAGGGAAACAGAACAGCGTAATGCAGAACTCGCCATTATCAATGCCATTCAACGCGCGTTGGCTTCAGAGTTGGATATCCACGGCATTTATGATGCCGTCGGCGAAAAGCTGCGTGAGATTTTTGATGCACAAACTATATCCATCTATTCGGCAAGCTTCAAGAAGCAGATGATGTATGGCGAATACAATTTTGAAAAGGGACAGAGGTTTGGCCGCTTCGCGGTACCTTTCAATTCGCTCTATGAATACGTCCTTGAATCAGAAGCACCATCCTTTGTTCACAATGATTTCCCTGAATTCGTGAAGCAGTTCAAAGACTATACGGTGCCGCAAGGCGAAATGCCAAAAGCACTCATAACAGTGCCGGTCTACAAAAACGTCGAAGCAGATATCTGGGTGGGTGTTTCCATTCAGAATATGGATGGCGGAAAAATATTTGATGAAGCGGATGTACGTTTGTTGGAAACTGTTGCCAATTCCATGAGCGTAGCGCTGCAAAATGCGCGCCTGTTCGATGAGACTCAGCGCTTGCTCAAAGAGACCGAACAACGTAATGCCGAACTCGCCATCATCAACAGTGTCCAGGATGCGTTAGCCGCCAAATTAGATATGCAGGGCATATACGATGCCGTCGGCGACAAAATGCGCGAGATATTCAAAGCTGACACAACTCTGATTTGCTTCCACGATGTCGAAAATAATCTCATTGTTGCGCCCTACTACAGGGATAGAGATATGGCCGGAGTTATCACCCGCCCATATGGCAAAGGGGCAGCGGAAATCGTCATTGAGACTGGCAAGTCACTTTTGTTGCATACCCGTCAGGAGGCGGAAAAAGCTGGTGTATTTAACATTGCTTCTCCAAATTCCGATAAAGACCTGAACGAATCCTACCTTTTTGTTCCTATTTTCAGAGAAGGAAAAGCAATCGGCGCTACCAGTGTCCAAAGCTACAAACAATTCGCCTATCATGAGAGCGACCTGCGACTGTTGACGACCCTAACCAACTCAATGAGTGTTGCCCTCGAAAACGCCCGCCTCTTCGATGAAACCCAACGGTTACTCAAAGAGACCGAACAACGCGCCGCCGAACTTGCCATTATTAACAGTGTGCAGGAAGGGCTGGCAGCCAAGCTCGAGATGCAGGCAATCTACGATTTAGTGGGCAACAAAATCCGCGATATTTTCGACGCTCAAGGTGTAGTGATTGCCATCTTCGATCATGCAAACGAAACAACTTATATCCCCTATAACTTCGAAAACGGAAAACTCTACAGCATAGATCCTTTTCCTTTTACGGGACTTCATCATCATCTTATCCGCACAGGGAAAACTGTGCTTATTAATGAAAACGCGGAACAACGCCGCGCAGAATTGGGTATGATTATATTGCCCGGTACCCAGCCCACGAAATCCATGTTGTTTGTCCCACTGATGATAGGCGGAGAAGTCAAAGGAGCAATTTCATTACAGAATGTTGAACATGAAAACGCCTTTACAGAATCAGATGTGCGTCTTCTGCAAACTCTCGCCAACTCCATGAGCGTTGCCCTCGAAAACGCGCGCCTCTTCGATGAGACCCAGCGCCTTTTGAAAGAAACTGAGCAGCACGCAGCAGAGCTTGCAACCATCAACACCGTTAGCAATGCGCTTGCGGGGGAACTGGATTTTGGTACATTGATTGAACTTATTGGCGAGCAGGTTCGCCATGTATTCAAAGCAGATATTGCCTATGTGGCTTTATTGGACGAGAAGACCAATGTCATTAACTTCCCTTATCAATATGGGCAACAACGCCTCGACTCTTTGAAATATGGAGAAGGGTTAACCAGCAAGATCATTGCATCGGGAAAACCTATACTCATCAACCAGGATATCGAGAGGCGCCGCGCAGAACTGGGAGCAACACAGGTGGGCATTCAATCGCGTTCTTATCTTGGTGTGCCCATCTTCGTTGGTGGAAAAGCCATCGGCGTGGTGAGTGTCCAGAATACGGCCCAGGAAAATGTTTTTAACGAGGCTGATCAGCGTCTGCTCGGCACCATCGCCGCAAATGTTGGTGTGGCTTTACAAAACGCGCGTCTTTTCGAGGAAATTCAGACTCGTAATCATGAGATCACAGAATCTCTCGAGCAGCAAATGGCTACCAGTGAGATCCTGCAAGTGATCGCCAGTTCACCGACCGATATTCAGCCTGTTCTTGAAGCCGTCGCGAAGAATGCGGCTCGTTTATGTGAAGCAAATGATGTGCAGCTCTACAGTGTGGACAAAGATATGCTTCGCCAGATTGCCCATCATGGACCTCTGCCAGCCCTACAGGATGGCGAGGCATTGCCGCTAGTACCCGGACTAGTCACTGGAAGAGCCGTGCTGGAAAAGAGAACGATCCACATCGCGGATATGCATGAACTATCTAAAACAGAGTTCCCTGTCAGTCGAGAGCTTCAAAAAAGGTTGGGCCATCGGACCGCCATCTCCACACCGTTGGTTCGTGAAGGGAATGCCATTGGAGCTATCGTTGTGCGGCGAAATGAAGTACGTCCATTCACTGAAAAACAGGTCGCACTACTGCAAACCTTTGCCAGCCAGGCAGTGATCGCCATTGAGAATGTACGTTTGTTCAACGAGCTGCAAGACCGCAATCGTGAAATCACCGAATCGCTTGAACAACAGACCGCGACAAGTCAGATTTTGGAAGTAATTGCCAGCTCACCAACAGATATTCAACCGGTGTTAGATGTGATCGTCAAAAGTGCGTCCCAACTATTAGGCTCCGCGGATGCGATCATCGATATGGATGACCAGCGTATATTACGCATGGTCGCTCATTATGGGAATATCCCCATGTTTCCAGTTGGGGAGGGAATTCCGCTCAATCGGGATTCAATTGCTGGCCGCGCTATCCTAGATGCGCACACAACGCAGGCAATTCACAAGCAACCAGGCGAGACATCTGAATTTCCAGAGGGCGATAAGTGGGCACATGAATATGGTTATCGAATGACCTGCAGTGTTCCATTGTTGCGTGATACCAGGGCAATTGGCGTGATCACAATTCGCCACATTGAACCAGGCTTATTAAACGAAAAACAAATTGCGCTACTCGAAACCTTCGCAAGCCAGGCAGTGATCGCCATCGAGAACGTGCGTCTCTTCAATGAGCTTCAACAACGCAACCGTGAAATCACCGAATCGCTTGAACAACAGACCGCTACCAGTGAAATCTTGCGCGTGACCGCCAGCTCACCGAATGACATCCAACCGATCCTGGATGTGATCGCGCAAAATGCACGCAGACTATGTGATGCCAATCAGTCAGCAGTCTATCGCACAGATGGACGAATGGTCTATGAAGCCGCGGTTAGTGATCTCTCATCTGACATGCTACGGACGACACAGGAACTCTCTGTCCAGTTGTATCCTGCACCACTGGAGCGCGATAGCACATTATCCTCACGCGCCATAGTGGATCGCGCCATTATTCATATCCCTGATATGCAGAGTGAGACTGATTTACCTGAAATCACCCAACGTTATGTAGAAGCGCAGACCATAAGAAGCGCTCTCTTTGTTCCGATGCTGCGCGAGGGAGAAGCCATTGGCTGCATTGGTGTCGGCAAACGTGCCCCCATACCTTTCACAGACCAGCAAATCGCCCTCCTGCAAACCTTTGCCAGTCAGGCAGTCATCGCCATGGAGAACGTAAGGCTTTTCAAGGAAGCGCAGGAAGCCCGTGCGGCTGCCGAGTCGGCCAATGAAGCCAAAAGTTCTTTCCTTGCCACGATGAGTCACGAGATCCGCACGCCCATGAATGCGGTCATCGGCATGAGTGGTCTGCTGATGGACACGGAACTCAGCAGGGAACAGTACGATTACGCTGAGACCATCCGCAATTCGGGTGATGCATTGCTTGCCATCATCAATGACATTTTGGATTTCAGCAAGATCGAAGCCGGCAAAATGGATGTGGAACATCAACCGTTCGATCTGCGCGAATGTGTCGAATCCGCGCTGGACCTGACCGCGGGTCGCGCCGTCGAAAAAGGTCTCGACATCGCTTACATCATGGAAGATGATGTCCCAGCCGGAATTCAAAGCGATGTGACAAGGTTGCGACAGATCCTTATCAATCTTTTGAGTAACGCCATCAAGTTTACCGACAGGGGGGAAGTTGTGCTCACCGTGAAGAAAGCTAAAAATAAAAATGAACTGCTGTTCACGGTGCGCGATACTGGCATTGGCATTTCCCAGAATCACATGGACCGGCTATTCCAATCCTTCTCACAAGCCGATTCTTCCACTACCCGAAGATTTGGCGGAACAGGTTTGGGACTCGCCATCAGCAAACGTCTGGCGGAGATGCTGGGCGGTGAGATGCATGCCGAAAGTGAAGGAATTGGCAGGGGTTCAAAGTTTATCTTCACGATCATTGCTGAGCCTGCCAAAATTCCAAAACGTGAAATTGGGCGCGATATCAAAAGCATCCAGTCGGTTCTGCACGATAAATGCGTTCTCATTGTCGACGACAACGCGACCAACCGTCGCATCCTCAAACTGCAAACCGAAAAGTGGGGCATGACCTCGCGTGAAACAGAATACCCCCACCAGGCATTGGAATGGATTGAAGCCGGCACACACTTTGATCTTGCCGTGCTCGATCTGCAAATGCCGGAAATAGATGGCATCATGCTCACCCGTGAGATCCGTAAATTGCGCGATGAGAAATCCATGCCGATCATTTTGTTGACCTCGTTGGGCAGGCGGGAGATTGAGGCAGAGGATCTACACTTCGCTGCCTATCTAACGAAACCTCTCAAACCCTCGAATCTTTATGATGCCTTAGCCGGCATCTTCGCAAAGAATATTATCGCCCCGCAGCCTCGATCTGCCAAACCTGTTATGGATGTGGAGATGGCGAAGCAGCATCCATTGCGCATTTTGCTCGCGGAAGACAATCAGGTGAATCAAAAACTCGCCCTTCGTATCCTTGAGCAAATGGGATATCGCGCCGATATTGCCTCGAACGGGTTAGAAACCATAGAGTCTGTAGCGCGGCAGGAATATGATGTGATCCTGATGGATGTGCAGATGCCAGAAATGGATGGATTGGAAGCCACACGACAGATCGTTGCCAAGTGGCCGCAAAAACATCCCCGCATCATCGGTCTGACCGCCAATGCACTGGAGGGCGACCGCGAGCAATGTCTCGCGGCAGGCATGGACGATTACATTTCGAAGCCAATCCGAGTAGAAGAATTGATTGACGCGCTAATGAGGAGTTAGCCGTAGTCTGCCATCACTGGGATGTCCCTGGAAGGGTTAATACAAATTCAACGCAAGAGGAAAGAGGAGGTAGGAAATGGCTAAGAAGAAGACAGCAACGTCAAAAGGGAAAAAGGCTCAAAACCCAAGAAACGGTGGGAAACCATCAACGGCGCCAATGAGACCGATCGATCCGGCTGATACACACCATGATCCAGATGCCGATGATATTGTCGGCTCATTGACCCCACGCCCGATGCCCTGGTTCGGATGGTTCGGACTTGCCATGCTGATCGTCGGCGAGATCACAATGCTGCTGGCGCCGATCCCCAAAGATATTCATACACCGGCAACGAATTTCATTGTGATCGCCTTCACGCCTTTCATGTGGACGGGATACATCATGTTCGTAGATGGCTGGATCTGGGCACGCGGTTACCAGTCCTTTTTTAGAGATACTCCGCTGCACTGGCCCATGCTGATGATTTTCTCGATTCTCATCTGGGTGATGTTCGAATGTTTTAATTTCCAGGCATGGGCCTGGAGTTACTCGTATATTCCTGCCAACTCCTTGATGAGAGACGTCGTATATGCATGGGCATTTGCAACCATTATCCCGGCGATGTTGCGTACTCGAAGCCTTTTCGCCACATTCAAAATGTTCGACAAAAGTCACCCATGGGATATCCAGTGGACGCCATTCAAGCTGTCGCTATCTTTCGTTGCAGGGCTTGCGCTTACATTTATCCCTGTTATGTTTGATCGCTACTGGTCAAACATGTTCGTGTGGTGGATCTGGCTTGGATTCATCTTTCTGATCGAACCGATCATTTACTATGTCCGGCCCACGCATTCCATTTTCCGCGACCTGGAAAGTCCTGAGTATGGCGGGAATGGCAAAATCAGTTTCTTCTGGCAAGCTTTTTGGGCTGGTTTACTGTGTGGCTTCATCTGGGAGTCCTGGAACTACCAAACGCTTCTCCATCACGGACTCTATTGGAACTACCATCTTAACCAGCTTTATGTAAATCTAGGGTTTGGATTGCATTGGGGAAAAATGCCGATTCTGGGTTTCCTGGGATATCCACCCTTTATCTGGGAATGTTATGCCCTCTTTGAATTGGTTGAGTGGACCATGCATGGCGACGAGATGTGGAAGCTTCCGGCAAAGGTGCTTAAGGCTGTGACCAGCCGCCTCAACGCATAATCAATGTTGTCACCTGTTCATGTTTTGATTGGGTAAGCTTGATAACTATATGAGTGACCAAACTGGGTTTGAATTCAAAGAAAAGCTGCACGACGGAAAAAACACCTTCGTCTACCGCGCGATTCGTAAGTCCGATGGAACGCCGGTTGTACTGAAGATTCTGAAGGATACATATGCCGCATCCGACTTGCTGCCGCGTTTCAAGCGAGAATATGAGATCGCCGCTTCCCTCAACAGTTCCACATCGCAGCGACAGGGCATCAGCGGCGTTGTCGATGCGCTTGCATTTGAGACGGTGGATAACCTCCCGACCATTGTCATGGAGGATTTTGGCGGTGTCTCGCTTAATTTGAACCGTACTATTTGGTCACTCGATGAGTTCTTTCCGCTTGCTATGCAGGTTGTAGATGCGCTGGGTCAAGTCCATACTCACCAGGTGATGCATAAGGATATCAACCCGTCGAACATCGTTTTCAATTCGAAGACAGGCATAGCAAAGCTCATCGATTTTGGACTTTCCACGGTTTTACCCCGCGAGAGGGTGGCACGTGCAAATCTCAATGTGCTCGAAGGAACACTTTCTTATATTTCTCCTGAACAGACCGGGCGTATCAATCGCGCCGTCGATTACCGTACAGATTTTTATTCGCTGGGCGTGACGTTTTACGAGTTACTCACGGGCCGGCTTCCCTTTGAAGAAAAGGACATGTTGGCACTTCTGCATAGTCACATGGCGAAACAGCCACCATCACCAAGTGAGATCAATGCGAATATCCCTGTAGCGCTTTCGAATATTGTAATGAAGTTACTGGCAAAGAATGCAGAGGATCGCTATCAATCGGCATATGGTTTGAAAGCAGATTTGCTGGAATGCCAAAGACAATGGAGCACAGAGCGTCGAATCCACGATTTTCCTCTTGCGGGACAGGAACGGTCTGACCGATTTCAGATCTCGCAAAAATTATTTGGCAGAGACAAAGAAATCGGCTTGCTGTTTTCTAATTATGAAACAATCTGTCGCGGCGATCACTTGGTCTTGCTGTACACCGGAATTGCCGGCATTGGCAAATCCAGTTTGGTCAGCGAGTTGCAATTTCCGGTGACACAGCAAAATGGTTATTTCATCAGCGGCAGATATGTTCCTTCGCAGAATCATATTCCCTACTCGGCGCTGATCGATGCCTTGCGGTCGCTCATCCAGCAATTGTTATCGCAAAGTGAAGTGGAACTTCAGGCTTGGCGGGAAAAATTCATCAGAGTCCTGGGAGAGAACGGGCGCATCGTCACGGACATGATTCCGGATGCTGAGTTGATCCTTGGTCCGCAACCGCCGATTCCACCCCTGGCAGCGAGCGAGGAACTGAACCGGTTTAACCTCACCCTGCATGATTTCATCTGCTCGTTCATGAGTGAGGAACATCCGCTTGTGCTCTTCCTCGATAACATGCAATGGGCAGATATTGCATCCATTTCTTTTCTGCAGCGATTCGCAAGTTCTCCTGACCTGCACCACTTTATGTTGATTGGTGCGTATCGTAGCAACGAGATTGCCGAACATCATCCTTTGAACGAAGCGCTGAAGCAAATCCAAAACTCGGGCGTGCAATTGCAGGAAATGGAATTGGGTTCCATCCGCGTAGAAGATGTGCAAAACCTGTTGGCGCAATCGTTGAATTGTTCTGCAGAGGAAGCACTATCTTTAGCAGAAATCATCATGACAAAGACGGGCGGCAACCCACTCTTCATCATTGAATTCCTGCGGGCCATTTACAACGATGGCTTGTTGAAATTCGATGCGACCCGCGGCAACTGGGTCTGGAATCTGCCACAAATCCGGATGCGACCGCTGACCGATAGCGTGGTCAACATCCTATCAAGCAAGATCAATGATCTGCCCGGAGCAACACGAGAGTTACTAGGTCCGGCTGCATGTATTGGTGACCGATTCGATCTTTCGATGCTTGCAGAACTTTCACATCAATCCCGGGCGGCAACCGCCGTGGATCTTTGGCCGGCTCTCACCTCAGGCTTGATCTTCCCTGTGACCGCGAACTATGTTCTGGCGGAACAGCCGGATACAGAGGAGGACGTCCGCTATGCTTTTGCTCACTCAGGCATTCAGCAGGGAATTTATGCGTCGCTGCCTGAGCAGGAAAAATCATCCCTACATTGGCAGATCAGCCAGATTCTGCTCAAACAGATTCCGGAAGATCAACGCGAGCAGCAAATCTTCGAACTGGTCAACCATCTCAATCCTGCTTTTGACAGGATAAAAACAAACAAAGAACATCTGCTCACCGCGCAACTGAATTTGCTAGCGAGTCAGAAGACGTTTCTATCTGCCGCGCAGGAGGCTTCTGATCAATATGCCCGCCTGGGAATAAAACAACTGGATGCGTTAGAAAACGAGGGCAGCAACGTTTGGAAGGAACATTACGCACTTGCATTTGAACTCTATTTCCATGCTGCCAATGCTTCCTACCTGACCGGCAATTACGGGGAGATGGAAAGGCTCAGTGAAATCCTGCTTGTTAATGCAGTATCTGTGTATGACCAGGTGCGTGTGTACGAAATGAAACTGTATGCTTGCATCGCTAAAGCTGACCGAGTTGAGGGGCTGAAAATGGGATTGAAAGCCCTGGACTTGCTTGGGCTAAAATATCCTGCGAAAGCTGGTATGCAGCATGTGGTTGCCAAATTAATCGAGACTCAAGTAAATCTCCTGGGCAAGTCGGATGATGATATTGTTAACCTGCCTGAAACGCATGATCTGAGAGTCGTTTCCATTGGGAGGATTATCTACGCGTTCTTCACTATCCTGTATACAAATGCGCCGGAACTGGCTCCGCTGGTTTTCATGGATATTGTCAATCTGAGTCTCAAACATGGCAACTTCACCATATCGCCCTTTGGATTTATTTGTTTCGGTTTTATTTTGGGTTCAGCGCTGGGAGATATCAAAGGTGGAGAGCGTTTTGGAAAGATCGCGCTCCGTCTCGTGGATAAATTGAAAACGCCACAGGCAAAAGCACTTGCCTATTTCTTCCATGCCACTGTCCTCCAGCATTGGACAGAGCCGGCGCGTAATACCATCCCTCTCTTAGAAGAGGGAGCTGCGGCAGCGCTTTCAGTAGGTGACTTTACCAACTTCACCAATATGCTGTTGATCCGTGATTACCACTCTTATTTCGCTGGTCTTCCGCTCGAGCAAGTGGATGCAGACATGACCAGGAATAGCGCCATCATTTATCGGTTCCAGCAAATCTCGATTGCCCACTATCATGATCTCTATCACCAGGCTGTGCAAAATCTGATGGGCAAGGGCAACAGCAAGCTGCTTTTAGAGGGACCTTTGTTCGACTCTGAAACTATGCTTGCCGAACACATTGCCGCCAATGAACGCAGCATTGTGTTGAACCATTACCTGCACCCTATGATCTTCCATTACATGTTCGAGGATTACAAGACTGCGCTCGATTTTGCGAAAAAAGCGGAGGTTTACCAGGATGGAGGTCTTGGGGCTTTCTCCAGTTTGCCTCGTGTCCAGTTCGATGCGTTGATCCATTTGAGTCTATGGGATCAGTT
>WNFZ01000797.1_pt1 | contig 39557 bp, 42 predicted proteins | sample 5400081 | NCBI WGS metagenome assembly WNFZ01 (sample SAMN13153365, study PRJNA577476) | soil metagenome | isolation source: 80 cm soil or saprolite under grassland replicate 1 | place: USA:California | collected 2016-06-15
GGCCGAGGTCGTTGCCGCGGCAACCGTGCCCAAGGCCCCCGCATCGAATGTTACCGTGCCCGCCGCATTGGTCACCCCGACGGCGCCCTTCAGCACTGAGACGTATGCGGGGTTCACCAGCACCACCATGAAATCCGCGCCTCGAATACCGATCGTCGCCTGAGGCACGGACAGCGACACCCGGTTCCCGCTCCTTTGGCCGATCAGTCCGGTGACGGAGCGCAGCGCGCCCTTCACAAGCTCCGCTGCGAAGCTGTCTTCCTTGGGCCTGTCGCGATTGAGGCGATAATCGGTAAGACGGAACTCGGTATTCTCATGCAGGACGATCGCGTGTCCGTCGTCGAAGCGCAGCACGGCTCGGCTATTGGCACCGGTCGTAACGGTCGTTCCAGGCCGGAAGCGCTCACCGGCGGACGCATCAACCGGCGCTTCCGAGCCGATGCCCGCCTTTACCTCACCGGTGACCCCCTGGAAAACTCCGTTTGCCAAAGCCACGGATGCGAACAGGTACGCCCAAATCCCGGAAGCCCAAGACAAGGCATGGCTACGAAGCACGACTTCAGCGCCCTAAGTAAGAGTTCGCTCCCGCGGAGATTCCAAAAACGACAGAACCCTGCCAGGTGGCCCCGGCAGGGCTCTGCAAGTATTCCGGTCTAAAGGTCGCTCAGTGGTTCGGCGTCGTGTTGTTACTACTACTACTTGAAGCGGCCGCCGCAATTCCTACTACCGCCACGGCAACGACGGCTATCGTGCCGGCGGAGACTCCCGCCGCAGCCCCAACACCCGCTCCGGCGCCCTCAGCCGAACCGCCCGCTTGCGCCATCGCGTTGCCCGCGACCATAGCAAAGAAAACCGTAGCTACTAGCTTTTTCATGAAACCTCCCCCAAAAGAAACCACGAATGGATTTGAGTCAGCACATTAGCACACCCAGTCAAGCCCTTGCAACACCCACCAATCCGAACCTTTCGCTGCACCTAAGGAGGTAAACGCCTGTAATCTTCTCCCTATTCCCCTACCCGCACCCAAGTCCGATCAGTTCCTACGTCTGGGATCGATTACTTCGAGGATCAGTCGTGCAAATTAATTAATCATTATAATTCAATTATTTGCATGTTTTTCCTGACTTCCCCTTTAGACGATCTGAAGCCCATTGGTGCTTCTCCTGGCCAAATCCTCTGATTTCTACCTACAGCCGACGATCTCCGCGGGAATTGTTTGTTGCCTCGAATGTTAGCATTATTGAGCTAAAATAATAAAAACCCTAAAAAAGATTGTAGGTTCTAGGGACGGTCGCCCGAGCTACCCAAGATAGGGTGGTAACGTAACTCTGCCAAGCGTCACCGGACAAATGATTACGCCGCTATCCAGCAAGAAGGCATTTACGCTGATCGCCATCGCCACTTTGCTCACCGCAGTTATCGGCGCGGCACGGTTTTTCAGGGGTCAGGTGTACTACCCTCATGTTGTCGTTGAACCTATAGAAAACGTGAGGCTTGAGTTCCTGCAAGAAGGTCTGCCTAAAGGGGAGGATTGCAAGGCAGCAGCAGCCCTGATCGTCGGCGCCATCAGGGGTAGCTGTCCTACCTGTCGAGTAGCAGTGCAGCAATGCCCGGGCAGGCTCGAACCTGAACGCCAGAAGCTGCTCTCGGAAGAACCGGTTGCAATGCCGATTTCCCGACTACCTCACGGCGTGTTGGCCTATATTTCGGACAACGAGGGACTCGCTCTCGCTGCTTGTCAAGAAACGGAGCGGCGCACCAGCGGGGGCCAAGGCTTTCGCGCAATATGCTACGGGCCCAACACCCCCCGGCAGGTATTTTTCGACCTCCCGTCCCTGCTGCTAATTGGTTTTGCTTTCGCAGGCTTCCTCCTGATTCGCCTCACGGCCGCGCACGCGCACGGGGGAGCACTAACTCAAGGACATTTCTTTCCCCACTTTCGGCCGAGCTCCCCTACTCTCAAATCTTTTTTCGTTCGCAATAACGGCGCGCTGAAGTCAAGAAACCGCGTGTTAAAGCGGTCGTTGGACATTTTGATAGCCGTTCCCCTGCTGCTGATGTCCGCCCCAATTCTCCTTGGCGCCGCCATTTTGTTGTTACTGACAGAGGGGCTGCCCATTTTCTACGTTTCCACCCGGTATATCGGCCTGAACCGGCCTATTCGCGTCATCAAGTTTCGTACGATGGCGCGAGATGCATGCTCTCCAAAATATGCGCTTAAGGAGAGATTCATGCGGGACGGGTATTTGGATATTCCGCTAAGCTGCGAAGTCTACACTCCGATGGGACGGATTCTGGAGAGGTTGCAAATCGTTGAACTTCCGCAGTTGCTAAACGTGTTGATCGATGGAATGGGCCTTGTTGGGAATCGCCCATTGCCCAAGGAGAATCTGGGACTCCTGTCTCAGTTTCCGTTATGGGAAAAGCGCTTCGAGAGTCCGGCCGGAATCACCGGAATTTCACAGATTGTGGGCAAGCTGAACCTTACCCCCATTCAACGTCTACAACTTGAATCTCTCTATAGCAAGGTTTACGTGGAAGGCAATATCATTAAGTGTGACTTTTTGATTGTCTGGTTTACGGTAGCAGGCGTTTTGCTGCGAAACGAGGGTATCACCTTGGCTCGCGCGGAAGCCTTACTGCAGAGTTGTCTCCCCTAACCGGGACCCGCTTAGTTAAACGGCGCGCTCAAGCCGCTCTCGCAACAAGAAGCGAGGGCACTCTCGAACTCTCGAAGAATTCGAGATGATTCGATATTTTCGATGGCGTAATTCCGCGCAGCCTCTCCTAGCCGTTGCCTCTCCCCGCGATCTGCGCCGAGCCTGCGGATTGCCGTCGCCAATGCTTCCGGGTCTCCGGGCAGCACTACTGACCCACACTGTACAACCACTTCAGCAATTTGCGACCCTGCGTTCGCTGTTGCGACTATCGGGCGACCGCTGGCCAACATGCCCGTGAGCTTGGACGGCATCACCAGATCTGCTACGTCAGCAAGCTGCGGCAGCAGATGAATATCCGCGAGATTGAGCAGCTCGTTTAATCTCTCAGCTGGCTGCAGAGGCAACCAAGTTACGTTGGGGAGATCTCCGTATTCACTCCGGAGCCTTTGGCGGGCGGCACCTTCACCGCACATGAGGAAGCACAGAGATTTCTCGTCCCCGAGCAGTCGTGCGGCTTCAAGCAGCGTTTCCAATCCCTGTTTTCCCGCCATGTTGCCGGAGTACAGGGCCACCGTCGCCTGCTCAGAAATCCCTAGCTCGCCCCTCAAGGGACTAGTTCCGCGTAAAGGGTGAATTGCCTGGACGTCCACCCAGTTCGGGAAAAGAACACGGCGATCGTCGGCGACCCCTTTGTCGCTGAGACGCATCATCATTTTTTGTGAAATCGTGGAGACGCGGTCGAATCGCTGCATCAGTTTCCGTTCCACCCAAAGAGCCAGACCATGGAGCGCAGGCAAGCGTAGCAGGCCGGTCTCGAATGCCGTGCTGACCTCAAAATCCTGCACATGCAGCCAGGCTCGCGCACCTGACAGGCGCGCGGCGAGCCACGCGGCCGGGGCACAAAAAAGTGGTGGGACCACCAAGAGCACCAGGTCAGGCTTCCAAAATACCTGACGGAGCACAACTGGCGCGCTGCTCAGCGCGACGCTCAGGTAGTGGAAAATTCGCCTGACCCCCGTGGGGCGACACGGGGCCCACACCGGACAATGCCACACCGTTACGTTCTGCTGTCAAGGGGATCCCAAATTTCCCCAGGCATGACGCTCCATCGCGGATAGCGCGGCTGGACAGCGACGACACGAACTTTATGTCCCCGATTAGCTAGCCAGGCCGCCATCTCTCCGGTGAGCTTGCCGATCCCGATCGGCTCCGGCGGAAAGTGGATTCCGTAAATCAGGATACGCATCATTCATAATCACCGGATCTCGCAAAAAGGGCGTCCATCTGCAGCGTTTCCCCAGTGCGGGGATCGTCAAGCCAGCCCACCGGCCGCAAAAATTCGAATCCGCACTCCTCCATCGTTCGTGCTATTTCCATGAATGTATTTTCACCTTCGTACATTGGACGAAACGACGTTTCCAGAAGTACGTAATCCACTCTCTTGAGCGTTTCAGTCGCCCCTTTTAGCACCTGCGGCTCATACCCCTGTACATCCAGTTTCAACAAAACGAGGCCTTCCAGGGAAATCGACTTCATTTCGAAATCAAGCGTAGATAAGGGCACTTTGATCGTGTGCATCTCGCGTGCATGCGGAAAGGCCTTGTGATGGAGCTCCCCAAGAGCGAGAACGGAACTGGAGTGACTATGCGAATTGACATGGAACATTACCTCCCCGCTTTGTCCACCGAGCGCAATCGGGTAGACGTACACATCGGCAAGCTTCGCCACGTTCTGTTTCAGTTTCACTACGCATTCCGGCAGAGGTTCGAACGAATGCACCGTCGCACCCGAAAATATTTTTTTGCACGCAACGGCGAACTGCCCCACGTTCGCCCCAACGTCAATTACCGTCTTCGGGCTAATTCCCTGCCGCATGAGGGATAAAATCATCCGATGGGAGGTCAAGGAAAATTTTGGCCATGAAAGAAAGGCATACCACGCGGGGGGGCTACTCAAAAAATACCCTATATTGTTCATGGCCATTACTATTCGGTTAAGTTCGACTGATTGGACCGGTGCCGCGTCGTGGATCTTGATGGGCGCTAGCCTACCAGGATCGACTCGTCGATACGGGTTGCGGGGACGCTTACAAACCGCCAAACGCTAACGTGATGTGGTCCGAGATACCTTCACACCTTCCCGGCTTTTGCGCACTGCAGTGTGCGTATTTGCCCGTCAATCCACTCATAGGTTTTTCTCAAGCCATCCACCAATGGTTGTGATGGAGCCCACGCGAGCTTTTGTCGGAACAAGCGATTGTCAGAATTACGTCCGCGTACTCCCAAGGGGCCGGGGATATGTTTGATTGAAAGTCTCTTGCCCGCGACATTCATTACCATTTCAGCAAGCTGGTTAATGGTAACCATTTCTTCGGATCCAATATTAACGGGCCCCGTCCAGTCAGAGTCCATCAGGCGGCGCACGCCTTCGAGACACTCGTCGATATAGAGAAACGAGCGGGTCTGTTGGCCGTCACCCCACATTTCGAGCTCTCCACCTTCTGTAGCTTCGGCTACTTTTCGGCACATGGCTGCAGGAGCCTTTTCTTTGCCTCCAGTCCAGGTGCCCTCTGGCCCGAAAATATTGTGGAATCTGGCAACGCGCACCTGCATGCCGTAGTTCCTGCCAAACGCCAAATAGAGGCGTTCGCTGAACAGCTTTTCCCAACCATACTCGCTATCAGGGCTCGCCGGATAGGCGGATTCCTCTGCACAGTTCGGGTTTAACGGATCAAGCTGGTTGTGCTCGGGATACACGCACGCAGAAGAAGAATAGAAAATGCGATTGATGTTGCGCCGGTGGCAGGCCTCAAGGACGTTCAGGTTTATGAGCGCCGAGTTGTGCATGATGTCGGCATCATTCAGACCGGTAAAAACGTAGCCCGCGCCCCCCATGTCTGCGGCGAGCTGATACACTTGATCAAACGGTTGGTCAAAACCCTCGCGACAAATTATAGGATCGCGCAAGTCACCCTTTATAAAGTCATTAGCCGTGGTGGGCGAAAAATCAGGGAATTTCAAATCAACCCCACGCACCCAGTAGCCCTCCTGTTGGAGCCGCTTGACTAGGTGGCTACCAATAAATCCACCGGCACCACAAACGACTGCCCTCTTCATAAACGATTCTCCGTAATAGTTTCATTTATTATCATCGGAAGAAGTCTAAATCCCCGAAGATAACGCGGAACGAAACGCCGATAGTCCGTCAGGCAGCGCGCTAGCCAGGCCAGATACAGTCGATCCAATATCCGAGGTATGGCGGCCTGTCGCCCTGTCAGAAATGCGATCGCGGCGCCTGTACAGATTATCGAGGGCGCATAAAGATCCAGATGCTTGCTGAGATAAATGGCCAGCCTTTCCTGAACCCCCCCCCCCAGATTGAGAATAATGTATCGGGGGCGCAATTCCCTTAGCACCTGCACCAGATTTGGATCACTGATTTCACCTGCAGGATACATGGGCGCAACATATTGGTGTGTTACCTCCAGCGCATAACCACATTGCATGATGAGTGTGCGGTTAGCGTCGCTGTCGGCTGGGGCAGGATCGATAAGAAAGACGGTGCCAGACTCAAGCTGGCCAATATCGCGCAAAAAAAAGCGAAGGAAATCCAGCCCCGACATTTTCCTGACAGAAATCCCTTTGAAAGCGAGTAACAACAAGCATAAGAACCCGCTGTCAAAAATGGCAAAGCGGCTTTCTTTCAGAGATGCATGGTATTGTTTGTCCTCGAAAATTGTCGCAAGCGCCGGAGCAGCAGGAACGGCCATAACACCACCGCGATCAAGCTCTTGACGAATTTCCGCGAAAGTACCGTCAAGAAAGCGAACGCCAAATATATAAATTTCACGCATATTGTTTTTCCCATCAGCAGTGGTGGCCGTCAAGACCGCCTTACGTGTCGAGGGCCCAGACCTGGTTGGCGCGGGTGATCGTGAGCTTACGCAGCAGGTATGGGTAGATCTTGTGGCCCGGCGCGGCTTGGCTAGTGCCAGGTTGCGGCGCCAGAGATTCGATCCCCATGCGAAGCATGAGCGTTCTGATGTGACGCCGCCCGGCATGGATGCCTTGCCGGGCCAATTGGTCGCGCAGCATGCGCGAGCCCATGAAAGGATGTTCCAGATGCAGCTCATCGAGCTTGCGCATCAGCGCCAGATCGGCCGGGCTCACCGGTTGAGGCAGGTAGTAGACCGTCCCCCGGCTGATGTCGAGCAGCTTCGCCTGGCGTGTGATGGAGAGCTTGTGGTCACGGTCAATCATGGCTTTGCGCTCAGCATGCCCGCCTTGATGAGCGCGCCTTCCAAAAAATCATTCTCCAGCGCCAACTGCCCGATCTTCGCCTGCATCGCCTTCACATCCACCGGCGCTTCGTCCTTGGCGCGCGGCCCGTCAAAGACTTCGCCTGCGCGCTCAAGCAATTGCTGCTTCCACTGCGTGACTTGCGTCGGGTGCACCTCGAACTGCTCGGCCAGTTCCGAGAGCGTCTTGTCGCCCCGTAGCGCCGCCAGCGCGACCCGTGCCTTGAACTCCGCCCCGTGATTGCGTCTCGACTTTCGCGTCATCTCCATCTCCGTCCAAACGGGCGATCCCGTCGCCCCTACGGGCAGAGATTACACTTATCCGACTGTCTAGATTTCTGGGGCCACTTCTTACCAAGCGGCGGGGCTACTCAAGAACCACCCTATATTATTCATGTGATAACTCCCCGGAATAATACCTCGATGTCCATTCTGCGACGGCCCGAATTTGTTACTGCGGTGTTTTCCCGCCTTCTTGGCATTGACCGGAGTACTGGCTATTTGTTGGCGGCCCGCTTGGTTCAAGTGGCATTTTACGCCGCCGTTGTGGTTTTAATTCTGCGCCATCTAACGGCGAAGGAGCAAGGATATTACTATACATTCTTCAGCATACTGTCTTTGCAGGTGTTTGTTGACCTAGGTTTGGCGATCGTGATTGTCAGCAACACAAGTCACGAGTGGGCTCTACTCCGCACCGACTCAGCCTTGCGCATCGTAGGCGATCCTATTGCGCTCGCGAGATTGGTTAGCCTGGGCAGGGTGGCGATCAGGTGGTTCAGCCTGGCGACGCTAGTATTCGTCTCATGCGTTGGCCTTGCCGGCTGGTTGTTTTTTTCCGCGAAACCGGATCCAACCGTGTCCTGGCAGGGACCATGGGTGGCATTGGTGATACTGACCGGACTCAGTATTGGCATGACTCCGTTCAATGCGGTCCTGGAAGGCTGCAATCAGGTCGAGAAGGTCAATCGGACCAAGCTGGAACAGGCGGTCTTGGAGGGCGTGGCTGTTTGCGCCGGCCTGCTGCTGGGTGGAGGGTTGTGGGCTGCGGCGATTTCAGTGGCAGTAAGGTTGTGCAGAAATCTCTATCTGGTCTTCCTCGAGTATCGGGAGTTCTTCCGTCCCTTCTGGTTCCGGACAAACGGTACCCAGATTGACTGGTTTCTTGAAATCTGGCCGATGCAATGGCGCCTGGGTGTCTCCGGATTGGTCACTTATTTCTTGAACTCCATGTATAACCCGGTAATGTTTCATTATCATGGAGCGGATGTGGCCGGGCAAACGGGCATTACGTTGCAGGTGACCACAGGACTTTCCATTGTGGCAATGTCATGGATTACGACCAAGGTTCCCCGCTTCGGCGCTATGATTGCCCAAAAGCAGTATGCGGAGCTGGATATGCTTTGGCAACGGGTTAGCCTAGTATCCCTTGCGATGATAACGATCGGGGCAACAGCGGTGTGGCTTACCCTCTATTTTGGCAAGGCTGCCGGGTTTGGATTTGTACACCGGATGCTTGATCCGTTGCCCACAGCAATCTTTCTTATTGCGGCTGTTGTGGCCCAGTTCGTCCAATGCCTTGTCTACTATTTACGGGCCCATAAACGGGAGCCGATCATGCTCGCAAGTGTAAGCATTTGCCTAGGGACGGGGCTCTTGGTTTGGCTGTTGGGGAAGCGGTGGGGTCCTGTTGGAGCCGCATCGGGATATTTGATGGTGATTACTCTTGGTGCCGTTTGGATATGGTCAATCTGGCGGCACTGCCGGAGAGTCTGGCACGCCAGCTAATAAATCATGAGCAATTCACGCATTTCTGTCTGTCTGCCAAATTACAACCATAGCCGTTATTTGCGCGAGGCAATCGACGCCCTCACGCAGCAGAGTCTGCCACCCCATGAAATCATTGTTGTCGATGATGCTTCGACGGATGACAGCGTGCCCATTCTCGAGGGTCTCAAACGGGAGTTTCCTCAGTTAATACTTCTCCGCAACGAAACCAACCAGGGTTGCTGTCGTTCTACCAACCGGGCCATTGCGGCCGCGACTGGTGACTATATTTTTGCCACCGCTGCCGATGATCTAGTTTTGCCTGGTTATTTTGAGCAGTCAGTGGCGGGACTGCAGAAGTACCCGCTGGCCGGGGTATGTGTTGCCCGAGTCAAGTACATCGACGATGCTGGGGCGGAGGTGCCGCATACGAAGCTGTTCTACAGGTTATCTGCCGATGCAAGGCGCAAGGAGAAGGCGGCCAATTATCTTGACCCTTCGGACGTTATTGCGCGGCTGAAAAGAGACCCTTGGTTTCTGCATGGCGGCCCAAGTCCTTTGTATCGACGGGAAGTTATCTTGGCTGCAGGTGGTTTACACGATGAGTTGGGACCCTACACTGATTGGTTTAATGTGCATTATGCAGCGCTTAAGCACGGGATGGTCTATGTCCCCAAGCCGTTGGTGGCGTTCAGGCTAATCGCTGGAGGGTTCGGTGAGTCCTCTAGTCATAGCCCGCTGACAGCAATTGATAAGTTGGCCAAGGTGCTCCAATTGATGCGGGATAGCAAATTTCAGGACGTGTTCCCTCCCGGGTTTGTCCTGCGCAAAGAGGCTGAGTTTGCTTATTACGCATTTGCGGGCAGCATGAATCACAGTCACCGAAGTCTTCGCGCGGGTATTGATCTCATTATGCCGCCTGTGTCAGTTTTCGATCAGGCCATGCTGCAACTAGTTACAAAATTACACCAGGCTTCCAAAGCAGTGCTTCTGTTCTATTGCCGCAGGAAGCGTAACGTCATCCGCTGGCCTGATGAAAATCGTCCGTCAACTTACAACCCCGAAGTCGTTAATTGAATTAACGGACCCAAGCCATTCTCGACTCAATGTCTCAAGTGCGGCGGACCCCATTTACCGTAGAAATTAGCTTTGCTGGGACAAGATGCTATGCATGTCACTGAACTCAGAATATCTGGCGCGCTTGGGGTCGCCATTTTGCTGATTGGGTACATCACCGTACCCCATTTTGTGTTCGTGTACTTTGGGCAGAGTTCTTTGGGAATTGGTCTTTTCCTTTATTCCATCGGCTTGTTTTTCCTCTATTTGGCGCGCGGTCGATTTGTTGTTACCACACTGCAACTCTGCATTCTTGCATTCATTACGGCATCGATTTGCGTTTCTGGATTAGGAGATATTGGACACCAACTCTACTCGCTTGTTGTACTTGCCTTCATCTTTGTTTGCACCAACAATCTGCTGAGCGACCTTGCCTCCAGGAATGACGGTAAGGTTAAGCAAATTGTCGGAATCACTTTTTACATCTTGTTCGTGGTTGGCGTCCTTGGATTGGTAGCACCATTCACTCCTGGGAGATATGCCATCTTCTATCAGACAGTGTTTCCGTTTTCCGAGCCAAGTCACTACGCCCTGGCCCTGGGACCGATTGCGTGCGCTTACATGCTGCAACTGCGCGACAAAGGGCGGTTGATGGTTCCCGTGCTAGTTTCGTTGATGGCTTTGGGGTATCCGAATGCGACACTACTTGCAGTCGCCCTGCTACTCTTTGCGGTGTTTTCGGGCGTCTGGGTCTTGGTCACCGCAGGAATGCTTATAGTGGCCAGTGCGGCTTTTGTCGGGTACGAAGGTTTGGAGCGATTACCGCAATATGATTATTTTGCCACGCGCCTCGGACTTTTGGAGGGGACGCAGGTGCTGACCAATTTGGTCTATCTTGAAGGCTGGCAGCAAGCCTCGATAGCCATCTCAGAGAGTCATGGACTGGGGATTGGCTTCCAACGATTCGGAAGTGAATCGGCTGGAGATGCCGCGTTGCTAATTGAAAATCTCTATGGGGAGGAGGTTAGCCGGAAGGACGGCAGCAACCTCGGCTTTAAGTTGGTGGGTGAATTCGGATTTTTAGGGATCGCCTTGTGCGGCGTCTTGGTCTTTTATTCCGCATTTTCGCTGATTCAACTCCGACGAATGGTCATCTCGCGGTTCACCAGCGCAAAATATATTCAGGCCCTGTATTATTCCTGCACCTACATGTTTGTCATTGAGGTCCTTTTCAGGGGCCTGTCATATTTCAATCCGATGCTTATTCTAGTTGTCTTTGGAATGGGCCGGATCTCCCCATGGCCCCGGATTCGCTGGGCCTCGAGACACTCGCCAAAGGGAGAGTTGGGTGCTGCTGTATCGCGGTAGGTGATGGACGTAAAGTCCATTTCCGCTACCTCTGCACTTAAAAGCGTGGCTCTCTAGAGCGGCGGTATGTTCGTGAAGGTAACCACCTCCGGTCCACGTCGCTATGTTCAGCTCGTCGATTCCTTCCGCGACGAAGCCGGCCGCATCAAGAAGCGCACCCTCGCCACGCTGGGGCGCTTGGACCAACTCAGCGGCGAACTCGACTAGGTCGTCAATTGTCTGCTCAAGGTCTCGGGCCGTGACCCCGCTGGCCTCATGGCGGTAGATTTAAGAGAGATTAATTGAATGAAACTTGAAACTGATACAGACATGAAGAAACGCGTTTCGCGTGCAAATATGGCTGCCTACGATTCGAATGGGGTGAGGGATTACGTCGACGGAGCACCTCATATTAAACATGAGGCGCTGCGCCAGTTGTACTCTGAACTTCTCATTAGTGTCTTTAAAGTCGCGCAACAACGAACCAGGGTCCCGCGCGTTTTGGATCTTGGCGCAGGGGAGGGGTCCGTGACTTGGCCGATGCTCGAACTAGGTGCGCACGTTACGGCAGTAGACATTTCGCCCGACCAACTTGCGGCACTTCAGGTCAAATGTGCCAAACATGGGGAAAGACTGGTTGTTCGCTGTGGGGACATCGCCGACCTGCTGCAGAAGGAGGCGAATCAATTCGAGATCATTATCGCGAATTCATTCCTGCACCACATCCCGGATTACTTGGAAATGCTTCGCGGTTTGCTTCCCCATCTATCCTCACATGGGCAGTTTTTTTCTTTTCAAGATCCATTGTTCTATTCATCACAGTCCCGCCTTGAGCGACTTTTTGACAAGGGAGCCTATGCCTTCTGGCGACTCGGCAGGGATGATGTCTGGAACGGATTGTGGCGGCGCTGGCGTCGGGCTCGCGGGATCTTTTCACCGGACTCCAAATTTGATAACGCGGAATTTCACGTCTTGCGTGCCGGTGTGGATCAAGTGGCTATAGCCGATTTGTTTGCCAAGGCCGGATATGATTCCAAAATCATATCTTACTTTAGCACTCAGAATCGGACATTCCAATCAATTGGAACCTATCTGGGCATGAAAAATACCTTTGCGTTTGTGGCTGTCCGCAAGGCTATTAACAGTCAGAACTGAATCGAAAATGAGAATCATCGTTACTGGCGCAAGTGGCTTCATAGGAACTCACCTGCTGGAACTGCTGAGATCGAGCGAACATCAGGTAACGAATGTAGACATCCGTGCGCCCCAATTAGCAAGTCCAGCCAATGCGACATGGAGAAACTGCTCTATCCTTAACCGAGCTGCGCTTGCGGATGTATTCCACGAAATCCAGCCCACCCATGTTATTCATTTAGCGGCCTATACCTCAATAGAGGCTCGTTCTCTCAACGAATTTTCAGCAAACATTGAAGGAACGGCCAATCTACTGACTGCGATCAAGGGGGTTGCGAGTGTTGAGCGGATCATTGTCACTTCGACCCAACATGTGCGTATACCCGGGAGTGGTGATCCCGCCTCTGACACGGACTTTATCCCTTACAAATACTATGGGGAAAGCAAGGTGCTCACGGAGCGGCTGACACGTGAGGCCGGGCTCAGCTGCGCCTGGACCATAATCCGACCGACGGCAGTTTGGGGCCCGGGAAACCTGCCCTTGGCGGAAGGGCTCTGGTGGCAAATGAGGCGCGGTACGTATTTTCATCCGGCGCATGATTCTGTCGTCCGCTCCTATGGTTATGTTAAGAATGTTGTTTGGCAAATTCAGCGTCTGTTGCAGGCACCCCGGTCTGCGATCGATCGAAAGGTATTTTATGTGGCGGACGGCAACAGCCGACAGTTCGATTGGGTCAATGCCGTCTCCCGCGAACTTGTCGGTCATGGTGTGCGCACCCTGCCGCTCTGGATGATTCGCGGGTTGGCCTTGTTTGGCGACGGGGTGCGGGCCGTAGGGCTTACATTTCCCATCTATGGTGCCCGGCTGGAAAATCTCATAACCAACAACTCGGTGCCGTTGGCCCCAACTTTGCAGCTGTTAGGCGAGCCGCCCTATTCTCTGAAGGAGGGTGCGATGGAAACAGCGGAATGGCTCAAGGGCTACTATCAGGCAAAAGAGTCATGATTGGACCAATATCCTCACTCCACTGCCTATTCAGCTACGACAACAAGCTTGGGGGTTCAGTACATGCAGCCCTCAATGTGTGCAAGTACCTCGCGAGGGGGGATCAACCGGTCGAAGTGATTGCGACATATAGCGAGAACGATGACATTGCCTATTTGTCGGACGGCTACCCGGGGCTCACGTGCCACACGGTTCCACGAAGTTTCCCGGAAAGGTTTTCAAATTCTCGTGCGCTTGGGGTGTGGATGCGGGCCAACCTCCATCACTTTCAGGTGGTAGACATACACGGCGTTTGGGTCCTGGCGACACTTCAGGCAGCCCGAACTTGCCAAGAACTTGGCAAGCCGTATTTTGTCCGCCCGCACGGATCCCTTGACCCATTCGATCTGCAGAAACGGGCTATTCTGAAAAAATGTCTTGGCCCGATCTATGTGCGTTGGCTGCTGCGACATGCCGCTGGCGTTATCTGTACTTCGAAATTGGAGGCGCAGCGACTGGTCACCTATGGTGTAAAGGCACGCGTTTTCAACGTGCCATTGCCCGTGCCCCTGGCTGTTGACGGTGGAAACAGGCAAGCATTCCGTGGCAAACATCAGATACCCGTTGATGCGCAGGTCATCCTTTTCCTGTCGCGGGTGGACTACAAAAAAGGATTGGATTTTCTGATCCCTACCCTGCGTGACCTCAAACTAGCATTTCCCCGACTGTGGTTTGTGCTGGCTGGTACCGGCACTCCCGAGTTCATGTCCCAGGTGCAGAGCTGGATAGATGAGTATGATATCCGCCCTTTTACCAGCATGGTGGGTTTTTTATCCGGTCAGGATAAACTCGACGCCTTTGCCGCGGCCGATATCTTCGCCCTTCCTTCCCGTAATGAAAACTTTGGCATTGTGAATATCGAAGCGATGCATGCCGGTTTGCCGCTGTTGATCTCCGATGAAGTCTACATCTGCCGCGAAATAGAAACTGCCGGCGCCGGACTTGTGTGTCGGCCAAGCGTGCAATCGGTCGCGGACAAGTTGCGTGATCTGCTGGGGGGAGCGGTTGACCTGCAACAAATGGGAGCGCGGGGGCGTGACCTTGTGCAGCGCCGTTACCGGCCGGAAGTTGCGACCGAGGCCTTGGTCCGGCTCTATGGGGAGACACTTGCAAACCTGCCTAAAACTTAAGGCGACCAAAAACATGGATATTCAACTTTCATGACCAGGCTGTGCAGGCTGGCGGTAGCTCTCACCCACCAGCAATGGGGCCTGAGCCGCGCAGATGAATAGTCCGTTTCCATCTTGTGTTACATTCCGGTCCGCGATTGTATAGGATGACAAGTCGCGTCGATCGTGTATCGGGGCGGTTATTCGTTGGGGCGGGTTATCTGCAGAGCAGTTATTGTTGGGATAATCTGCCTACCTTGCTGACACCTATAATTGCGGTTCAGCAATTTGTTTTCCTCGCTTAGATACTGCTTTTTCTAGGACAAATCTTAAAATGGACTTGAAGATCAAGGACCGTCTCGCGCTGGTCACTGGCGCCAGCCGCGGCATCGGCCGCGCCATCGCGCTGGAACTCGCCAGCGAAGGGGCGCGCGTCGTTATTGTGGCCCGCTCCGCGGAGCCGCTGCAAGCGGTCAAGCGCGAATTGGGCGGGCCTGCGGGAAGACACCACACCTTCGCCCTCGACCTTATGGCCGAAGGCGGCGTTGCTAAGCTCTCGGAGGAAATTCAAAAGCTCGGCAGGCTGGATATCATGGTCCACAATCTGGGCGGCTCCAACGGGGTTTTCACGGCCTTCGCCTCCTCGGATGACTGGAAGAAGGTCTGGCAATTCAACGTGGGCGTCTCTCATGAGCTCAACCGGGTTTTCATTCCCCTCATGGTGCAAAGGCGCTGGGGCCGGGTCGTTCACCTTTCCACGCTTTCGACGACGACTTATAACGGCTATGCGGCATACGTCTCGGCCAAGTGCGCCCTGGACGGCTACGTCAAGACCATCAACCGGGAGGTCTCCAAGGACAACGTGATCGTCTCCGCAGTGGCCCCGGGCGCCATCTATTCCGAGGGGCGCCACTTTGCCAAACTCCAGAAGGAGGATCCGGCGGCCCTCGAGGACTATTTCAAGAATCATCTACCGATCAAGCGCCTCGGCCGTGCCGAGGAGATCGCTCCGGTCGCAGCCTTCCTCTGCTCCGAGCAGGCGTCCTTCATGGCGGGGTCGATTGTCGGCATCGACGGAGGAGGAATGTAATGAATGTTTTATTAATCGGGCACGAAGGCTATCTGGGCCGAGGTCTTTATTCATACTTGGCCCGCAAACACCGCGTTATCGGCTGGGACAAGAAGGAGGACATCTTCAATCTCGACGCCGGAACGCTGGCGCGCGAGAACGTCGAGATGCTCATCAACCTTTCCGTCATGGCCGACCGCAAGGGCGGAGCCTTCTCGGTGGGTGCCCCGTGCGATCAAGTTAACGTGGGCGGCGCACGGCACGTCGCCAATGTCCTCAAAGGCAGCGGGATCTCCTGGATCCAGATGTCCACACGCGAAGTGCTTGGGCCCGTCTATGAAGCCAAGGACGTGGTCAAGACCCGGGCCGGCCTGCGCCCAAAACGGCTGGTGGGCGAAGAACAGCCGTACGCGCCCGTGAATTTCTACGGCAAGTCGAAACTCATGGCGGAATTCATCTCCGAGTCGCACCCCCAGAGCGCTGTGATCCGCCTGACCACCTGTTATACGGACTACGATCACCCGGCGGGCAATTGGGTCGTCTCCCTGATCAAAGCCGCGGTGCAAGGCAAACCCGTCAACCTCACCCATGGCGGCGAGCAGTTCCGTGATCCCCTGCACATCGATGACTTGGGCCGCCTTATGGAACTTATTCACGAGAAGAAAGCCTTCGGAGAGAAGTACCACGCGGGCGGCGGCAAAAGGAATCTGATCTCGCTCAAGGAATTTGTGCGCGTTGCCGAGCCCAAAGTCAAAATCCAAAAGATGCCAGGTGGGGACTACGGATTCGCCTTCGACAATCGGAAGGCGACCAAGCTTACGGGCTGGGAGCCAAAAATCCTCGTCCGCGAGAAGATTTCCGTCATCGCCGAAAACATCCGACGGGAGGTCGCGCTACCGCCGGAAATGCGGCTGGCCCAGCACGGCGTTTAGACGATACGAAAACCAGCCCACCCGGAAGCAGCGATTTGTGCGGGTGCGCGCCGGTGTCGGCTCAGAAAGCGCTCGCTGCGTTGTGTGGCCGATTCTAGAACATTGGCGGGTTGGTCGCGGGCTTTTCTTGACACGAGCCCTTTGAGTAACGTTTATTACCCAGGATCAAGACTGACGTCACCCCGGAATTTCGGCTCACAGTCAAAACTAGAGTAAGGTCGCTTCTGAGGCCCGTTGTGAGGATAAGGAGAAGCGATGAAGAAGTCGAGATTTACCGAGGAGCAAATCACCTTTGCGTTGCGGTAGGCTGATGCGGGGATACCGGTAGCCAATTGTGTCGGCAGCTTGGGGGTGAGCGAAGGCACGTTTTACTCAAACGAATTCCATATCGTCCAAATTTACCGGCGTTGCGTTCCAGCTTGTCGCACACGGTATTGCCGACAGATATTCAAAGTCGAACACCACGTCGCGGCTTGCATTTAGCCCAACCAGCCGCGCTTTAGTCAGGTTGTTTGCTGTTGCGTAGCTGACGAGCAGTGACTTGCCAGAGGCCTCGTATGCACTGGAGCAAAAACGGGAAAGGACGGTTCGATCATAGTCAAAGCGCCACACCTCTCGCGCGATGAGGGTCGTAGCGTTAATAGAGTAGGCGGATACAGCGCTGTAGCTTCGGCTTTCGCCTACTGGAGCCCCCGCCGGTTGATTGACGCTGGCGGTGCCATTGTTAAACAGCATTAAGACCCCGTCGCTGGTAATCGAGGTGGCGTGCTGGCCGACGGGGTAGAGCCCGCCGTCCTCCAAACGTACGGCCTTGGCCCGCAACGAGGGAAAGGTGTACCAGTATTTGGTGGGGTCGCCCAGGATCCAGATTATGTTGCCGGTGCTGTAATCCACTTTGATGATGAAGTTCTCGCGGCTTGACACAATAAGGCTGTCGTCGCGCGGGTCGTATGTCGCAGCGTTTGTGTGGAACCAGTCCACACCCGGCCGGACGAATGCACCGGGGTCATCACCTAGAGTTCGCATGTAGGTGGTGAGCAGATCAGCAAAATCCCACTCCTTGATGATTGCACCCGAGGTATCGAATTCGGCCACAACACTCTCGATTTTGGCAACTCCGCCGCTCTCCGCATTAGCATGCAGCAGCAGGGCTTGCTTGCCGGGGTTGATATTGTGGTGGAAGCCCGTATAGGTCGTTGAAACAAGGAAAGCGTCTTCGATCGAGCCATCCAGTTCCAGCCGTTGAAATTTTGTGGACCTTTGATCGCCGATGACGAATCTATTTTCATGAAATGCCGAAGAAAACGCGTTGGCGATACCAATCCCCGCCCAGCGGATCTCTGCATCTGTATCGACGATGATCGGCGTGCCGAGACCCGATTTCATCGCGAAGAAGTCGAAGCCCAGTACGCTGCCGGCAGCGCGCTTCTTAAGGATGACGGGGTGGTCGTATATCCCGTTCGGATCCGAGTAGATATCGGTCGTTATTACGACAGGGATGATTTGCGTCGAAGTGTCTTCAAACACAAGCTGCAGCGAAACGAGGTTGTCATAACCCGCATACAGCCCGAAGACGGGCAGCGTAATCATGCCACTGGTATTGGCCACATAGCCGCGGCGATTAAGCGCGTCGATGGTGTAGGTCACATGCACCGGCTTCGAGATCGTGCCGGCCTTGGGCTCGATGGTGTAGTCGATCGACCGCACTCTCGCCAAACTATTGCCGCGTAGTTCCGCGAAAGCAATGAACGGGGTGACGCCCTTTTGGCTCCCGAGGACACTAACGTCGCTGGCTGACGCGAGTGAGGGTTGTCCGCTACCCTCACCGCAGGCAGCCAGCACCGCGACCAGCGATAGCGCCAACCAAAGAAAAAGGTACTTTCTGCGTTGATCCATTAGGAATCGATGCCCGATAGTGCCTTTAAGATTGAATACTAGCGCAAGTTTCTTTAGATTCTAGGTCAAAAAAGAGATACCTGCTCGCGGCATGCGAGCCCGATAGGGGGCGCGAGCGGCCGAGCGCGTTAGAAGTGTCGAAAAACCGGACCAACCTCAGCATCGCTGAAACTCGAGATTGTTTCAATAATCGAAAACGCATAGCGCGATCGATATTCAGAGATTGTGAAACCGCAGTGTGTTCAACTTGAATATGCTATGCAGAGACTCTGCCAACATCGCCTGGGTCCCGCTTCGCAACTGCGGCAGGGTATTCGTGCTGCGCTGCCTGAAAACTTGGCAGAGTTCCAATGTCACGATGATAGATCGCGTTGTGGAAAGTGTTGATGCGTCCCATGAAGTGCGGCAGGACTTCGGTGCTGAAATCGATGACCTCCGTTCCCAAGCCGGCCAGGAAATCCATGATGGAAGGCGACAGGACATATACCGCCGCATTGGCCAGGTTCCCGGGCGGATTTCCCACCTTTTCGTGAAACGACCTGACGATGCCGCGCTCATCGAGTTCGACAATTCCACACGTTTCCGGCTCCGCCGCGTGAAAGGTCATCATCGTAATTTCGATGCTTTTCTCCCTCTCTTGATACCGCCGAATGAAATCGCGGACGTCGAAACTGGACAGGTTGTCCGCATGAACGAGCATGCAAGGCTCGTTTCGAAAGAACTTCCTGTTCTTCAGCAACGTTCCGCCTGTCCCGAGCAGCCTCTCCTCGTACACCGTGGTGATGTTCACCGGATGCCGGCAGCTCCTGACATACGACTTCACCGCATCCGGCAGGTAGTGCAGGTTGATCAGCAACTCGGCAATTCCGCCCTTGCCGAGTAGCTCGATCCAGTAGTCGAGGAGCGGCCGGCCGTTGATCTCGACCAGACACTTCGGGACCGAATTCGTGAGGGGCCGAAGGCGCATACCAATCCCGGCGGCAAGCAGCAATGCGCGCAAGGTTCAGCCTTTCACGAGGTTGTCGCTCTTGTCGATCTCGACAAGCAGCTCTTCCGCGCCAATCGGGACGTTGCCAACGCGCCCGACCTGGCACGCCGCGGCAAGCGAGCCAAGGTAGACGCTTTCCCAGATCGACCTTCCCAGGACCATCGACATCGCAGCGAAGACGAGAAGGCAATCGCCCGCACCCGCGGTGTCCCTAGGCGCTGTGTTCAAGGCCGCGAGCCGGTCGGTGAGCCATTGCGCTTTTTCCGTCACTTTCGGATGGATGAGAACGCCCTCCGCGCCAAGGGTGACGACAATGTTTTCGGCGTTTGCCTTCCGTCTCAATGTCTCGGCGACGACTACCAGGCCGTCCTCGTAGTTGCCCAGGGCGATCCTCGCTTCGCGCTCGGTCGGCGTGAGAAGGGCCGCACCTTTGAAGCGCGAGACGTCGCCGACCTGGGTCGAGCTTTGGCTGTCGGCAACCATCATGATGCTGCGCCGAGTGCATTCCTCCGCGACCTCGTCCACCAGCTCCTGCGGGAGCGCTCCGTAGTTGAAATCCGAGAAGATCACCAGGTCGGCGTTCGTCAAGGATGCTCGGATATGGCCGAGGGCCTGCTGCTGTAAGGCCCGAGTGATCTTGTGCTGGCGCAGATGGCTCACGCGAAGCAGGGTCTTGTTGCCGGCGCGGTAGCGCTGCTTGAGGGTAGTGGGGCGGCTATCGTCCTTGATCAGCCTCGCGCTGACGCCATAGGAATCGAGTTTTCCGGCGGCGTACCGACCTGCGTCATCGTCGCTGATGACCGAAATAAATTCGACTGACCGGGCGCCGACGCGGCGTGCGTGGGCTGCGACGATGGCCGCGCCGCCGACGTATCTTTGGGTCAGGATCGGAGTCACGACGATCGTCGGGTCCTCCTGCGACATTCCGAGAGGGTCGCACTGGATGTACTCGTCCACGATCGTATCCCCGATCACGCATATCTTCAGCGAACGCATCTGTTCCAGCACGGACGCGAGGCCCGGGATGCTGATCCCGTGACGCTCGATGAACTCCTTTGGCTGGATGATCGACGCGTGATCGACCAGCTCCGTTTCCTTTCGGATCAGCTCGAGGGACGAAAATGTCGTGTCTCCGGAGCCGAACAGCAGCTTTCCGCCGTAAGCTTGAACCGCTGCAATTTCCGGGTTGTTTCCGTTTTCATGCTCCTTCCCCTTGACGACGACCGCCGGACGCAACTCGGCGATGAAACTTTCAGGGGAATCGTGGAGCAGGAACGCATGGCCGACCCAGCTGATCGCGGCCACGCCTTCCCGGCGCATTTCCTGGCCGAGCTGTGCATTTTCGGACAGCCGGTCATCGAGCACCCCGACCACGAGGTAGTCACCGCACTCTGCCGCAAAGCGCAGCAGGCGCAGATGCCCTGGATGGACGATATTGAACGTTCCCGAAACAAAAACAACGCGCCGACCGGGAGGGGCCGCGCTTTGTATCGCCTGGATGGCGGAGACGGATTCCGTATGCAGTGTCATCGATTACGCCTGGACGATTTTCAACTCCGGGAGCGGGATCACGAACTCTCCGCCTTCCGCGAGGAAGCGCTGGTGCCGCCTGATGATGGGCTTTGCGTAATTCCACGCGAGAATGATGACATGATCCGGCCGGCGCACGTATAGCTCCTCGGACGCAACCACGGGAATGTGAGCGCCGGGGCTGTACAGGCCCTGCTTTCTGGGATTGTCGTCGGCCAGAAATTCGAGCTTTTCGCTCAAGCCGAAGTGCCACATCAGCGTGGTCACGGTGTTGGACGCCCCGTAGCCCGCTACTCTTTTGCCTCGTGCACGAGCATCGTCGATCACGCGCGCGAGCGCATTCTTGCGCTCAGCGATCGCCTCCCCATATGCACGATACAGCTCCAGCCCGGCAAATCCCCGCCCGTTTTCCATCTCCAGCAATTCACCCACGATCGGCGAAACCGGACGCCCGCCCTGGCGCGGATGCTGCACGAAGCCGCGGATCGACCCCCCTTTCGACGCGCTCCTCTGCACGTCGAAGAGTTGCAGTCCGAGCTTGTCGAAAAAGCGCTTGAGCGGCGCGATGGAGTGGTAGGAGACGTGTTCATGGTAAACAGTATCGAACAGGAACCGATCGACGATGTCCACCAGATAGGACGCTTCAAAAACGAAAATTCCGTCTTCCGCGAGGAGCGCATGGATGCCGCGGACCATATCCGCAAGGTCGTCCGTGTGGGCGAAGACGTTGTTTGCCGTGATCACCGCCGCGGGCCCCCGTTCGCGCCGAATGGCCATGGCCAACCTCTCGGAGAAGAATTCCGGCAGAGTCGAAATTCCCTTGGCGCTTGCCTCCTTCGCGATGCTCCGGGCCGGATCCACGCCGAGCACCCTGAGGCCTTTGTCCTTGAAGAATTGCAGCAGGGAACCGTCGTTGCTTCCGATGTCGAGCACGAGCGACCCGGGAGCGATGCGGAACGCCGAAACGACTTCCTCCGCGTATCGCCGGTAGTGCTCGACCAACCCGAGAGAGCTCGACGTTACATAGAGGTAGTCGCGAAACAGTAGCTCCGGACTGACGACATCCACATTCTGGACGTGAGCGCAATCGAGACACAGGTAGAGGTCCAGGGGATAAACGCCCTGTTTTTCCCCCAGCTTTTCCTCTGGAACGTAGGCATCGGCAACCGGAGAGGGCGCAATCGGAAGCGCCATTTTCAGGCGGGTTCCGTTGCAAAGGCGGCAGTCTGTCCTGCGGCGAAGATCCGTCATCGCACAGTGAAGGCGCTTAAACCTTCTTCAGTTTCCTCGCCAGCGCCTCCGACCAAACCAGGGAGAGACCGCCGTCCACGTACAGATTCTGACCGTTGATAAAACTTGCCGCCGGACTGCACAGGAAGGCAATCGCGTTGACGCTGTCCTCGGCGGTTCCGATGCGTCCCAGCGGAACGATCTCCTGGTAGAGAGCGGATAGTTCCTTATTGCCAGTGTAGAACTCCCTCGACTCATCCTTCAGAAACGTAAAGGGCGTCACCGCGTTCACGCGAATTCCCTTCCGCCCGAGATTGACGGCATAGTACCGCGCTATACTGTTTATCCCCGCTTTTCCGAGGTGATAGCTGAGGGGCTGTCCTTCCCCGACGAAATCTCCGAATACCGAGCTCACGATCACGATCGCCTTGTCGCCCTCGGGCACGAAGTTTGGGATCAGCGCCTCGATGATTCGCCTCGTCGCCGTCAGGCTGACCTGGATTTCTCCAGCCCAATCGTCGTCTTTTCCACGATAGCGCTGGGCGAATATCAGGTAGTTCAACGGCCCGCGCTCGTGGACGATGGCCTCCGCGACACTCATCCCTGCATCCGCCTCGAGCAAGTCTGCAACCCAGTGCTTCACATGCGGAAGATCGGTGTCGGTTTCGGCAGGTTTTCGCCTTCCGATCACGGACACCTGCTGACCCTGGGCGGCAAGCGAATGCGCAAGGGCGCGACCCAGGCCGCGTGTACCGCCGACAATCAATGTGTGTGCCGTCGCCACTGCAGCGCTTTCCCTTGCATCTCAGTTCCGGCCGGCGTGCCGCGCCGCGAGCTTGAGGACCAATGCCTTCATGTACGCGAGCGCCTCTTCGCGCCGCGATTCCGGCGGGGCAAACGGCGCGAGGATCGTGTCCTCTTTTCGAAACGGACCGTTCGTGACCTCGTGAACCACCAGGAACCCCCCTCGAATAACCAGGGTGTGAAATCGGCTGTCGGAAAGCCGATAATAGAAATTGCGGCCGGTTGAAGGGTCGCCCAGCTCGACGACTTCCGTGATGTCCCCCGCTTCGTCAAAGATCACGACATCCACCTTGCCCTCGACGATATGGAAGGACTCTACCTTGCTCAGGTGCTTGTGCGGATGTATATAGCTGTCCGGGGAGATCGCGATAAGCATTTCATGCAGGTCTTCGGCATTGGAGCGGTGAGCGCAGATGCGCGCGCGCTTTCGCTCGCTCGATAGCGCCTGCCCCTTGAGAAATGCCACCTGCTCGGCGCCGAGGCGAACTATCCGGTCCAGCGCAACGAAGACTTCTTCGTTGACCTTGCGCAGCGCTATGCCGGCCGGAGCATCCATGTCTACAGCTGCAGCGCGAGCGCGCTAAGAGGGAAGATCGAGCGAAACTCACCCCCTTGGTCGGCGAACGCCTTTTTCGCCGAGAGCACCTTTCGCTCGCTTTCCGGACTCAAGGTCAGCAAACACAGGTCGATCTGCCCCTCGTCGAGAATCGAGGAATCGCGAATCGGAAGATGCGATCCGGGCATGAAGAGGGCCTGTTTATTCGGGTTGTCGTCAATAACGCAATCGACGTACGAGCCTGCCTCGAACAGGTTGAGAAACTTCGCCGCCAGGTGCCCTGCGCCGAACAGGGCGACGCGTCTTCCAGCCGCATTGTGCCGTGCAAGGACCGTACGATAGCGTTCTCGGACCCCGGGGAACTGCGTTGCGTAGCGCCGGCCGCGCGCCAGTTCCTCGTTCGACTTTTCCCTCGCGTAAACGGCACCGCCTCTATCCGCACGAACCACCATGACGATCGAGTCTTCGAGCGCATAAGGGTAAATCAGGGCGTGCACGATGTCCAACCCGGCTTGCGCAAAAAATGCTCTCAGCGTGGCGAGAGAGAAATAGGCAATATGCTCCTCCCAGACGAAGCTGTAGTCGCAGGCATCCATGAACTTGCTGCTGTCAGGCAGCTCGAAGACCAGATATCCCCGGGGCTTCACCAGTACGGTCAAACCCCGGAGAAACGCCTGCGGGTCATGCGCGTGCTCGAGCACGTGGCGGACAATCAATACGTCGGCCAGCCCTCGCTGCGAGGCGATGGTTCGCGCGCGGTCCTCGCGAACCGCCGCCTGAACGGACTCCAGGCCTGCGGCGGGTTCATCCAGCCCAAGATCCGCGCGGGGATCCAGGCGAAAAGTCGAAGGAAAGCCGAGCCGGTTCAACCGCGCAAGCGTGGAGTCGTCCTTGTAGGTCAGGCCGGCGATAACGGATCCAGCCCCGACACCATCAAGATGCGTCAGCCGTTCCGCAAGCTTGTCGAGGTGCCCTTCCGGTTCGTTGTAGACCAGCCAGGGAAAACGCGCCCGAACCATGGGAGCGGGCATGGGGTCGACAAGCTGCACGAGCCCGCACATCGAGCACTGGCCCAGAGCAAGGCGGTGAACGTCGATCTCTCTTTCGCCTTCCTTGAGGAATCTGTTGCTTGGCGGCTGCGGGCCGAAATCCAGGAGCGTATCCACCGCTCCTCCGCAGCCCCGGCATGTCTGGACGATGTGTTGCATCAAAGCGGGACCGCGTGCACCGCCTACACCGGGCTGAGAGCGATCAGGCAGCGTCCGCTGATTTGCCCATTACGAATTCCACCGATTGCTTCGTTAATGTCGTCGAGGCTGTAGCGATCGGTCAGAAGCTCCCGCAGCTTGATCCGCCCGGCCTTGAACAGCGCGTGGTACCGCGGGATATCCTGCTCGGGAATCGTTTCCCCACCGTGCGAGCCGGAAATGACTTTTCCGAAGTGCAGCGGCAGCGAGTAGATCGAAACGTTGTTCCCGATCCTCGGCACACCGACCAGGATTACGCGCCCCTTCGCATTGACCAACTGGTACCCCATCTCGATGACCTGAGGCAGTCCCGTGTTGTCTATGAACACGTCCACGCCCTGTGAGCCCGCGATTTCACGGATGCGCGCGGGTGCATCTTCCCGCGCGACGTTCACAAGGTGCGTCGCTCCCAGCTGCCTTGCGAGTTCAAGACGGTTGTCGTGGAGATCAACGGCGATGATCGGATGCGCCGTGACCAGCGCCGCAGCCTGCACGACGCTCAGCCCCACGCCGCCTGCGCCGTAGATCACGACCGACTCGCCGGTCCTTAGGTTGGCGTTGTTATGAACTACTCCCATGCCGGTCGTCACCGCGCACCCGAACAATGCAGCCACCTCCAGATCGCTGTCCGCCGGAATGGATGTAAGACGGTTCTCGGAGACCACGGCGTATTCGTTGAAAGTGGTCACCCAGCCCGCGCTGATGGTGCGACCGTCCCACGTATAGGAAGGTGCAGATGCCTCGATCCCGGCGCCTTTGCGCCAGTGCAGGACCACTCTGTCGCCCGGCTTGACGTGGCGCACCCCCGGCCCGGTCTCCATGACCGTGCCGGATCCCTCGTGACCGAGCAAATGGGGTAGGTATTTGTCGGGGCCCTTGGCGCCGTCGATCTCGCCAAGCTGCGAGCCGCAGATTCCACTGTAGTGAATCTTTACCAGAACTTGACCCACATCCAGAGAATCCGGCAGCCCGACCTTCGCAATGACAAGAGGCCTCTTCAACTCGGTCAGGATGGCGGCTTTCATGAAACGGGGTCGGGCCATCGAATCCTCACTCGAAATAGATGAACGAGTGGTCGCCGGAGTAGCCTGTTTGCCTGAACCACCACTCCCATGCTCTCGGCGTGCAGAATGCCTCGCAGGTCACCTGCCAGTACAGCAGGTTGGCCTTCTCGAGTTCGTTTCGATAAGACTCTACGCAAATGTACTTGTGCTTTTTGCCTACGCGCTCGATCTCGCGCAGCGCCGGGTCCAACTCGTAGTTGTGAAGATTGTGCAGGGTGTTTAGCGAGTACACGTAGTCGAAATGCTTGTCCGGATAAGGCAACGATACGGCGTTTCCCACGCGCAGCCTGTCCTTGATCTCCTCCTTGGCATGCGAGATGGCGTACTCGGAAATGTCAATGCCGAAGACCTCGATTCCCGGCACGACCTTCGTAAAGTCGTATAACAGAAAACCCTTGCCGCAGCCGACATCGAGTATCTTGTCCCCGGCTTTCAGGCTATAGTGATCCGCCATCGCTCGTGCGACATTCTCCCAACGGCCTTCGACATAGCGGTAGCCACCGTAATTGATGCGTCGATCCCCGTCCCAATAGTCGTAGCCCCATTTCTTGGCCAGTTCCGCGGCTTTGGCCTTGGGAAATTCGGGATCGTTCACCCGCGCCAGGTAGTCGCGCCTGGTGACCTTGTGCACGACAGACAAGAAATCGACGTAGGCCATCGCCGGTCGGCATTCCTAGCTGTGAATGGACTGGAGCAGACGCCCGGCCTTTTCGAGCTGGGCGCGCTTTCGGCCAGTCTCGTCGAGCGCCGGGTCCGCAAATCTGCGCCGCCGGAGCAGTGCAGGAAGAAAGTCGTTCATCACGATGCAGCACCATTTTAAACGGAATACGGGAAGGAGCAGTCGCGTGCGCTCGGCCAGCCGGCCCGAGTCCGAAGAATACCTCAACGCGGAGGAAAGAAAGCTCTCGAAGTGATCCTGCGACACCCGTACCTCCGGCTGTGAGAAAAAATCGCTCACTGTCTTCGCCGGATCGTCCCATCCCGCATATTCGAAATCGATGAATACCACTCTGCCGCCAGGAGTCACAATGGCGTTGTGAAAGCCGAAATCGGACGGAGAGACGCAGCGGTCTGCCGGCGCAAGCGCCGATTCCCGGTCAAGACCCCGCTGCTCGAACTCGGACAGCACGCGCGAGCGCAGGGCCGCCCACCGATCGCGCAATAGGGCCGCGAGGACGATGGCCTCCCTGTCAACGTTTGTCGTCGCCGGAATCATGGAAAGGCGCTCGACGCGGCCCTGCACCAGCGCCAGATGGTCCGCAAGGCTGAAACAGGACTCGGCTGCATTCGGCAGGCGCGCGGCAAGCGTGCGCTTGGCGGGTTCGTTGAGGCTCGCGAAGAATTGCCGGGCTTGCTCGATGTATCCGGGCGCAACGGTCCCCGGCAGGGGCTTGTGTCCGTCGATGAACTCATAGAGCGCGATTCCGGCCCTGTCGTCGCGGGCAACCGGCCTGGGGACGCAGTCGATACCGGCTTCGCGGGCGTATTCGAGAAACGAATATTCCGCGTTCAACCGGTCGCGGTCGTCCGAGGCGTGCCTGTAGTAACACTTCGCTACCAGCGCACGCCCGCCCGCGTCCACCCGAAGTACGCGGTTGTTGCCGCCCGGGGAGCAGGATTCCACTCGCAATCCACCCGCGCGGATTTCCGCGGCCGCAAGCAGCTTCCTAATCCCGGATATCAGTCCCGCGTCTTCCATGTATCCCGAATGTGCCGCTTGATCTGGTCCCACGACGCGAATGCGGGCAGTTGATCGTTTGCCGGGTACGTGCCGTCCGGATCGAAAAGCACGCGCGCCGTGCGCCCGGGGAATCCGTCTGCGAGAAGGATCTCGGGAAGGTCGTCGATGAACACGTCCAGGTCGAGCCCGGTGATCCGGGCAAGTTTCTCCTTCTTTGTCAGTTCGAAATAGGTTTCCGCACCGCTGATCAGCGGCTGCGGCCGGTCGATCAGAAATTTGTTGACCCATTTTCGCGCCGCATCGTGGAGATCGTAAGGATGGCCGAGAAACGGGCGGCGGGTCCTGTGGCTCACGATGGCGAGATCCCTACGCTCCGCCTTGGCCCAGGCGAGGAAATCGATCGCGCCGGGATAGGCGACTGCATCGTCCATGCGCGCGCCGTAGACATAACCTTGAATTTCAGTCCAGGCATCCTCCTTACTCGCCCGCCGCAAGTGATCGCGCACGCTCAGCTTGGTCTGCGGAAGTTCGGGCGGAATCAAATTGCGCTCCAGGGCCACCCTGTGGAAAAGCGCGTCGTAGCTGACGATAGTGTTGTCGAAATCGATCCCTATTCGCATCATTACCTGGCCGCAGCCGGCGCGGAGCGTCCCCTACGTCCCGCAAGGACCCGAGCCTGGACCTGCTCGGCAATGTTTTCCGCGGTCAATCCGAACTTTCGGCGCGCGTAGTCCTGCGAGCCGACTTCGTGCATGAAGACATCATCGGTTCCGAATGAGAGCAGATCTCCGTGTGCGGGACCTTGCTGAGCGAGCCACTCCGATATGCCGCCTGCCAGTCCGCCGATCCTGCCATGCTCCTCGGCGATCGCGACGACGGGAAATTTTGAAAAAACCTCGGCGAGCGTCGCTACGTCCAAGGGCTTCACTGTGTGGAAACTCTCCACCCGGGCGGAAATGCCGCGCTCGTCCAAGATCTTCGCAGCGGCCATCACTACCGAAGCCATGACCCCGGTGCTGATCAAGCAAGCGTCGGGCCCGGTCCGGATCGTGATCGCGCGGCCGATTCTGAACTGAGGATCGCTCCGATGGATTGCGGGTTCGCCCTTTTTCCCGATCCGCATGTAGACGGGGCCATCTAGGCTCAGGGCCTCGCGCAACGCCAAGCGCAATTCGGTCGAGTCAGCAGGGGCGAGCACCGTCATTCCGGGGAGGGTCCGCAGGATCGCCATGTCCTCGCACGAATGGTGCGTCGGCCCCAAGTCGGCGTACGACAGGCCTGAACCGGTTCCGACGATGATCACCGGAGCCTTGTGGTAACACACGTCCACGCGAATCTGCTCGAAACAGCGGGTCGTCGTGAACGGCGTGATCGTATACACGATCGGCCGCAGGCCGCACAACGCCATACCGGCGGCGACTCCCATCATGTTGGCCTCTGCCACGCCGCAGTTGAAAAAACGGCCTTGGGCCTGAGCCTTGAACTTGTCGAAGAGCTTGTTGCCAATGTCGCCCGACAGGAGCACCACGCGAGAATCGGCCCTGCCGAGTTTTGTGATCTCGTCGGCAAACGCGTTTCTCATGCGGCCATCCCGAGTTCCTTTTTTGCCGCGACGACTTCGTCCGCGGTGGGTATCCGGTAATGCCAGTTGTTGTCGTCTTCCATGAAGGAAACGCCCTTGCCTTTTACAGTGTGCGCGATGATGGCGACCGGCTTGCCGCTCCCGTCAGGCACGTTGGCCATCAAGCGCACCAGCGCAGCCATGTCATGTCCATCGGCCTCGCAGGCATTCCAGCCGAACGCGCGCCACTTGTCCACGAGCGGACTGATGGCCAACACTTCCTCGCTGCGGCCCGTTGCCTGCCACTTGTTGAAGTCGATGACCACGGCCAACCTTTCTACGCGCTGCGCGGCGGCCATCATCGCTGCCTCCCACACTGAGCCTTCATTGCATTCGCCGTCGGAGAGCAGGGCGATAACGTTGTAACCAAGCCCCTGGATCCGTGCTGATAGCGCCATGCCGAGCCCAAGCGGAAGCCCGTGGCCAAGCGAGCCCGTTGCCGCTTCGATCCCCGGGAGATAGGCAGGCGCGGGAGGATGTTCCGCAAATAGGCTCCCGTCCTGCCCATAAGTCTCCAGCATGGATTCCGGATAGAAGCCTCTCAGCGCCAGCACTTGAAACAATGCTGCCGCGCCATGCCCTTTACTCAGGATGAACCGGTCCCGGACGGGATCGCGCGGCTGCTCCGGATCGATTCGCAACACGCTGAAGTACGCAGCAGCCAGGATATCCACGCATGACAGGCAGGACCCAAGATGCGGCGTATTGGTCTTGTGCGAGGTCTCGATGACGCGTGCCCGTATCGTGCGCGCGATCTTCTCCAGCTCGGCGGTCTGCACTTTCGCATGTCCTCCGATTGCCAGGTCACTCACGGTTTGTGAGCGTAGTCGAATGGCTGCTGTTTCAGGTCGGGAAGCCAGCGTTCGACCCAGGCAATCGTCTCGTCGATTCCCTGCTCGAGCGAAATCCGATCCCGCCAGCCGAGTTGGTCTCGCACCTTGTTGCTATTGAGCCGGTAGGCGGCGTCCTTGCCCAAGCGCTCGCCCACGACCTCGACACACTCTTCGAAGCGCGCCTTCATCCGCTCGCAGATCATCTGCACGAGGTTGCGCACGCTGATGATGCGCCTGGTGGAAATATGGTACGCCTCACCTGGGTTGCCGTCGCGCATGATGCGCATCGTCGCGTCCGATACGTCTCTCATGTGGATGAACGAGCGCTCGGAGTGACCGCCGCCGTGAAGCTGTAGCCGGCGCCCGAGCTTGATGAATAGAATGGTCCTGGGGATGATCCGGTAGAGTTGCTGACCCGGTCCGAACACATTGGCCGCCCGTGTGAACGCGACCGGGAATCGATAGGCGGAAAAAAAAGTCTTCAGGCTCATATCGGCGGCCGCTCGCGACACCGCGTAAGGCGTACTCGGATTGAACGGCGCGCTCTCGTCGATGTCGCCGCCCGTGCTGCCGTAAACCTCGGGCGTGGTGACGTGCAGGTACTTCTTCAGGAAGCTGCACTGGCGCAAGGCATCGTGAAATCGCACCGTGGACACGGTGTTGGTCATGAACCAGTGCTCCGGATTCTTCCAGCTTTCCGCCACCATGCTCTGGGCAGCGAAGTTGATGACAAACGACGGCTTCTCCTCTTGGATCAGGCCCATTAGAGCATGGAGGTCCCGGTTCAGGTCATACCGGTAGAAGCGAAAGACCCCGGGCCGGGGCGTCCACTTGTACGGAAGAAACGCCGGATGCGGCTCGGGCGATCGGCTGCTGCCGAGGACCGGGTAACCTTTCTCGAGCAGGTAATCCACGAAGCTCGCGCCGGAAAAGGAGTTGCTGCCGACGACCAGGCATTTTTCCTGCTGCGACACCTACCCGTTCCTTGCGGGAGGATTCTGGTGGAGCCACTGCATGATCATGTGGCCGACCACGAGCTGCATGTCTTCGGAGATTTGCATGTCGTCCACGGCGAAATGGATGGTGACATCCGCAAGGGCCTTCGCCTTGCCGCCGGTGTACCCGAGGACGGCGTACGACTCGATGCCTTTCTGCCGCGCGGTTTCGAGGGCGCGGAGGATGTTGGGTGAATTGCCGCTGCCGGAGAGCGCCACCAGAACGTCTCCGGCTTCGCCCAGCACGGCGAGCTGCTGCGAAAAAATCCGATCGTAGCCGATGTCGTTGGCGAGGCAGGTCACCACCGCGGGGTTGGCCGACAATGCGTGGACTTTCATTCCGAGACCATGCTCCTTGGCGATGCCGTACAGGTAATCGTTGACCAGATGGATGGCGTTGCCGGCGCTGCCGCCGTTGCCGCACCAGAACACGTTGCGGCCTTCCCGCCAGCAGCGGTGCAAGGCTTGCGCCAGCCGGCCTACGCCGCTCCAGTCAGCGCCGGAGAGCACGCCCTGGAGGCGCCGCGCGTAGTCGGCGAAGAACGCCAGGTCTCCGGCGCCTTTCGGATCGTTCACCTTGCCACCCCGCGCTGCATCCATTTCAGGTTGTGAAACCGCTCCTCATCCTTCAGCTCACCGAGCCGGTACTTGTGCACGATCTCGCGAATCGCGTCATCGACCTTCTTCTTCGGCCGAAACCCCGTCGCCAGCAGCTTGTCGGAATTGACCCGGTAGGAGCGCGGGTCGTTCGATTCGGTCACGCTGATTTTCGCGGGCGCATGCTCCAGGACCCGATTCGCAATATCCATGATCGAGAGGTTCTCGAAGCCGGCGTTGTAGATGCCGCGATGCTCGGGGTGGTCGAGCATGAAAAGGTACAGGTCGGTAATGTCGTCTATGTGGATGTTGGGACGGATCTGCGAGCCTCCGAAGACCGTGATGTGCTCCTTCGTGAGCGCCTGCATGGTCAGCATGTTAACCGACACGTCAAGCCGCATGCGGGGTGAATACCCGCATACGGTCGCCGGCCGGATGATCTGCACCGCCAACCTGTCCGCGTAGCTGAGCAGCACGCGCTCGGCCACCATCTTTGTCTTGTTGTACTCGGAGATGGGGTTCAATTCCAGTTCTTCGGTTACCTGGGGCTCGTTCTTCACGCCATAGACGCTGCCCGAGGACGCATAGCTGATCTCCCAAGTCAGCTTGGGATCGAGGTCGCCGCAAGGATCGTTGGCTACCGAGGACAAGTGAACGATCGCGTCCGTGCCGTCGAGGTCGATCTCCTCGACATTGCGTACGTCGCCGCGCACGACCTTGAGTTTCGGGTGCGGCTTGAGAAAGTTTCCGAACCACATGATGTCGAATGCGGTGACCTCGTGACCAGCAGCGAGCAGCTTGGGAACGAGAACCGTGCCCTTGTAGCCGCAGGCACCCGTGACGAATATTTTCATGGTTGGCACTGTGCGCCCGAGAGGGCGTCAGCTATCAAATCCTCGCGAGAACATCAAGCCCCTATTCGCTATTTCCATCGTAAGTAGCCACGCAGAGCTTCGAGCCGAGGGGTCTGTTCAGGGTCTGCCTTTGCCCGAGCTGCCGCTTCACGGATAAAGGCCCAAAAAATCGACGCGAACAAGGCCACAAGTATTGAGAGCAGTACGATCAGCGACCGCCTTGGCTTGGAATTCCGGTCAGGCTCTATCGCCTTGTCCATCACTTGAATTATCGTAGCGTCTTTAGCCTCGTCTATCTTGGCGAGCTCGTACTGCTTTGCGAGCAATTCGTAAAGAAATTCGTAGTACTTTACGTCACGCAAGCGGCCGAGGTTGTCCAGGCCGCTGCTGCCCGATGCTTCTCCTTTTCCGACGGCGGCAATCGGCGAGGAACCTTCGACGCGAGCAAGCTCGTGTCTGAGCGCTTCGAGCTCCTGCTGGGTCCTCTGCAACTCCGGATTGCCTTCGGCGGCGAAGGTACGCATGGAGCCGATTTGAACCTCTTTGGCCGAGATCTGGGCGCGCAGGCGGGCCGTAACCTCGATCATGCTGCGCCCCTGTGCATCCACCTGGGCCAGGCCGCCTTTTTGCAGACCCTGCCTGGCGGCGATTTCCGCTGCGGTCAAATTGTCTTTCACCTGGAGTAGCTGTCGCTCGAAGAACAGACGACGCTGAGAGGCTTCGGTCACCGCCAATACCTTCGTAAGCTTCATTAGCTCATCGACGTATGCATTGGCTAGTTCCGCTGCACGCTTCGGGTCCTTGTCGTCAACCTCAATGGTAATAATTCCATCCCTACCGGCCACGATTGTCGTTTCTTTCTCCAAACGCTTGCGAGCATCGGAGAGGCGGTCCTCGTCATAGACTTTACGCATTTCGAATCGCGAGATTAAGTTATCCGCAACAGTCCGACTCTTGAGCATCCCAACGTAGAGGTCATTGGGATTCCTGACCCCGACTGATGCTCCCCCAGCGGCTCCCAGGAGTCCTCCCAAGGCACCCCCGAGCTGATTTAGCAGAGCAGAAGCCGCTGAAGCACTCTGCTGCGGTGGCAGTATCCTGGTCGTACCTGTGTAGATATTCGGCAAGAGAAAACTGATTGCTGCGGCCCCGATCGCCGAAATTAGAGGACCGCCAAGTACAACCCGCTTGTGCTTGGCGACAACGATGAGCAGGTCGAGCAAGCTGATTTCGTCGTCGTCGGACGAAATCGATGCCGCCGAAAACTCCTTGGGATTTTCAGTAACCTGCTCAGACATTGCGGTCGACCAAAGTCACCGGGTCCCCGCTTGCGCGGGAATGACGAAGCCGCGATGGGATGACAAGGCCGCGATTACTGCCTGATAACCTTGACCGCCGCCGCCCCCAGGCCGAACTGGTAGAAGATCTGCGAGATGTCCTTGAGCGCCCGCGTAACTGTGGTGCGGTCAAGCTCTTCGGGCACGACGATGCTGTCCCCTGGCATCAGGTGACTGCGCTCCAATGACGCCGCGAAGAAGCTGGTTTGCCGCTTGCTTTTGACCGAGCCGTCCGCCCGCAGCACGTAGATGCTGCTCTCATCGGCGCCGCGGGTCGGGCCGCCCGCCTGCGAGAGGTAGTCCGCCACGCGCTTGTCGGGCTTGTAGACGAACGAGTTTTCGCTGTAGACCGAGCCGAACACGCTCACCATGGAAGGCTGCGAGGGCACGAAGAAGCGGTCGCCGTCCTCGAGCGGCACATCGGGGAGGTCCTTAGGCTGCGCTTCCTCGGGGAGCTCGAGCACCACGCGCCCGATCGGCCGGATCTGGCGCAGGCGCGTGATGAGGCCTTGCTGGTTTTCCGCCTGCTGCTTGAGCGAGGCCGCGTCCTCGGGCGAGGTGACGTTCTGCGCTCGAAGCGCGTTGAAGCGCTGCATGTCGCGCTCCAGACGGTTGAGCGCTTCCTCGAGGGTTTTTTCCTGTTGCACGCGGGTGGACTCGCGCGTGAACTGGGCGCCGAAGAGGTAGGCGTTCGCGGTCAGTCCGCCGACGCGCGCAACCAGTTGCCGCAGAGTCTCACCGGGCATGATCTGGTGCACGCCGGAGCTGTTGAACTCGCCCTCGAGGCGGATGTACTGGGTTTGCCTGGAGATCGGAACGCGGATGTCTTCCTTCGAGAACACCGTGACGATGTCGCCCGGCCGCAGTAGAACGTCGTGCTCCGGGTCCCCGTCGATCACCGCTTTGCCAAGATTGAACGGGATCAGGGAGCTGGTGAGGTCGTTGCGGTTGAAGCGCTCGATGACCGCATAGTCCCAGTTGATCTCGCGCTGCGAAGGCTTGATCTGGTTGACGAGGCGCAGGGCGTCGGTCTTTGCCGCCTCGAGGCTGCCTTTATTTGCATCCTGGATGCGGGTGACCTGCACGGCGGTCGAAGTCTGGTTTGGATCCAGGAATCTCGTCGCCTCGGACTCCGTTTGCAGGCGGCGAATCGTGTCCCCCACGGTGGCGTCGAGCTCGCCTTCGCGCTTGCGTCGCTGGTTGAGGTCGTCCACGGTGAGCCTTGTGCCGGTGGCGCTCTGCTGCCTGAGAATGCTCGCGACGTTGTCATCCAGGCCCACGGCCTGATTGCGCTTCAGCCAGTATTCGCGCGACAGCAATGCCTCCTTGTCCGGGATGAGGTCGCGCACGCGCATGCCCTCGCGCCAGGGAAAGCGGCCGGGCTGCGCGACGTTGCCCCGCAGCGCCACGGCGTTGTCGAAGCGCGGCACGAGCGTATATACCGTCACCAGGTCGCCGTCGCGTATCGCGCGCGAAAGCCCGCTCATGTCGAGCGTGAACTCCTCGACCTTGCGCACTTTGTGGTCTTCGATGCGCTCGACCGTGGCCTTCTGCCCGGCGGCGGTGGTGGCCAAGCCCCCCGCCCAGCGGATGAGATCGAAGAGCACCGTGTTCTGCTTGAGCTCGTAGACGGCGGGCACGTTCACGCTGCCGGTGACTGCGACCAGCGGCCCGACGGGCGCGATGTAGATGACATCCCCCGGCAGGAGCGGCACGTCCTTGGACTTGTCCCCCGCGGTGACCAGATCGTATAGATCGAACTCGGTGACGACGCGGTTGTTGCGCTTGAGCTGAATGCTCCTCATCGAGCCCTTGGCGGAGGGCCCGCCGGCGGCGAACAAGGCGGTCACCAACGTGCTGAGGGAGCTCACCGTGTAGGTGCCGGGACGCTTCGCCTGGCCGACGACGAAGATCTGGATCGAGCGGAGCTTGCCGAGCGTCGCGGTCAGCTCGAAATTGCGGAAGGTCCTGCGGAAGACCGTCTTGATATACGCGGGCAGGTCGTTCGCCTTGATTCCCGCGACGTTGATCACGCCCACCTTGGGCACGCTGATCGTGCCGTCGCGGTCGACGACCGCGTTGAAATCGACGTCGATCTGGCCCCAGGCGCGGATCTGGATTTCGTCGCCGGGCCCGATGACGTAGTCGGCCATGACCGGGACGTTTTCGACCGGCGCGAAGGTGCTCGGCACGTTGCGGAAGAGATTGGCGCCGAACATCGGCAGGTCGCGGCCGATCGACTGCATCACGAATTGCTGGAACTCGTTGCGCTCCCTCTGCTCGGCCTGGAGGTCCTCCTGCAGTTGCTGGAACTGGAATTCCTGGATGCGCTGCTGAAGATCGCTGCCGGTAAACGTGGTGCGCGCCCCCGGCGCGGGCCCGGTCTGGCCGGCGCCCTGCGCGGCTCCGGTCCGCGCGCCGGCTTCGGATCCCGCGCGCGGCCGATTGGTGATCAGGTTGATCGGGCTGCGGACGTCCTGGAGGGTCGGGACCGACGGCGCGGGTTCCTGTTGGGAGCTCGAGGGGGAGGAAGGCTGAGCGGTTTCAAGCTGCGCGAAAACCGGCATTCCGAGCAGCGCGCCCACGCAAATTCCAAAGGAAAATCGAGCGATGGTAGTTCGCATAGCACCAGCCTCAAAGAAAGCGGTTGAAGCAAAGAATTATCTGCAGGAACGTTCTGCAGGGCGTTGAATGGTAGACCTATTTAGGAGGGGAGTCCAGCGAGCAGTCCTGAGTATTCGCCGTTCGCCGGTGCATCACTGCCCCCTTCCCGGCATCCCGCCGCCCGCTCCCTTCCTAATGAACGAATCGAGTCGAACGCAACGTTGGGCCGCACCGCGATCAATGCGCACCGACACATTGCCACCTTGATTTCCGTATATACGTATATACAATAACGGGGTGGACAAGGACCCCACCAAGGACGATCGCAATATTGCGGAGCGCGGTCTGTCGTTGGACCTCGCGGAGCAACTCGACTGGGCCACGGCTCTGATTTGGGAAGACAACCGCAAGGACTACGGAGAACGGCGCTACTGCGTACTTGGCTTCATCGAGGATCGTCTCCATAGCGTGGTGTTTACGCCCCGCGACGGGAAGCCACGGGTCATCAGTCTGCGCAAAGCTAACAAACGTGAGGTGAAGCGATATGAAAAAACGATCCAATCCCGAAAAGACCAGCCGCAATAATCCGGAGTGGACGAGAGCAATGCTCGCCAAGGCCCGGCCGGCGCGAGAGGTTCTGCCGAAAATCTTTGGCACCCGCACTGCGGCCGCTATGCTCAAGCCGCGTGGCCGTCCCAGATCTCCGGATTCAAAAGTAGCCATTAGCCTTAGGCTGTCGCCCGACACGCTGGCCCGTTGGAAGGCCACGGGCCCAGGTTGGCAGACACGGATGGCCAAAGTTCTGCGCGAGTCGGTGTAGTTGCGGCCCAACTTAGGTGGTGCGGACGGGCCGCGAGCGCCGTGCCGTATCAGCCGTCAGCAGCGGCCCGCCGCACGCCAAAACGATGAACGCCCCTGGCAAGCTCCGCAAGATTTTCGCCGGCGCTCGGTATTTACGTTATCCGGCCCGCGCCCGCGAAAGCACGCCCGTCGCGTCGTCGGACCGCGGCCTTGTTGCACGATCGCCGTGTCCTCGGGCATCGTGCCGGTATACAGAATGGCGAACCGTCTGGGATGCATCTCCGCGACCTTCCGATAAACCTCTTCGCGGTCCTTGCTGTGCCAGCGCACTTTGCCGCTTTGCACTTCCAAGGCTTCATTGATTCCCATGAGAAAGCGATTATTGCAACAAATGAACGCCCCCGACAAGCTTCCCAGGGTCCCGCTCTACGCTCCGTAATGGCTCCGGTACCACGCGACAAACCGGCCGATGCCCTGCTCCACGGGGGTCGCGGGCGCGAAACCGGTGAATGACCGTATGTCGTCGGTATCCGCAAAGGTGGAAGCCACATCGCCGTCCTGCAGCGGCATGAAATTCTTGTTCGCGGTCTTGCCCAACGCCTTTTCGAGCGTCTCGATATAGGTCATCAGGTTCACCGGCTGGTGGTTGCCGATGTTGTAGATCCGGTAGGGGGCCCAGCTTGCGGCCGGGTCGGGCGCATCCGGCTTGAAGTCGGGGTCGCGCCGCGGCGCGCGGTCCAGGATGCGGACTACCGCTTCGACCACGTCGTCGACGTAGGTGAAATCGCGCTGCATCTTTCCCTGGTTGAACACGTCGATCGGGCGGCCCTCCAGAATCGCTTTGGTGAATAGAAAGAGCGCCATGTCGGGCCGCCCCCAGGGGCCGTAGACGGTGAAAAAGCGCAGGCCCGTGGCAGGCAGCCCGTAGAGATGGCTGTAGGCGTGCGCCATCAGCTCGTTGGCCTTCTTGGTGGCCGCGTACAAGCTGATCGGGTGGTCGACGTTGTCGTGCTCCGAATAGGGCATGCGCGTGTTGCCGCCGTAGACGCTCGAGCTGCTCGCGTACACCAGATGCGTACACCAGATGTTGGACGCCCGTGTGCCGGCATCCTTCGAGGATGTCGAGAAAGCCGACGACGTTGCTGTCGGCGTACACGTGGGGATTCTTGAGCGAGTAGCGGACGCCCGCCTGAGCCGCAAGGTGAACGACGCGCTCCGGCCGTTCGCGCTCGAAAAGATCCGCGATACCCCCCCGGTCGGCGACATCGAGCTTGACGAACTGAAATCCGCGGTTCGGGGCAAGCCGCGCGAGGCGCGCCTGCTTCAGGGAAACGTCGTAGTAGTCGTTGAGGTTATCGAGGCCGAGAACGTGGTCGCCGCGCGCGAGGAGCCGCTCGGCGACGTGCATTCCGATGAATCCCGCTGCGCCCGTGACCAAGACTTTCAAATGAACGTTCCCTGCATTTGCTGTGCTGACAGCCCCGTATTGGAGCGGAGCGGCCATCCTTTTAATACCATGAGAGAGCTGTCAGCCAATGATTTCGTTCAGACCCTCGATTACGTGCGCAAGCTCCTCGGGCGAGGCGCGACCTAGCTTTGTCCCGATCCTTTCGGCAGCGAGGGTCCGGATCTGGCTGATCTTGACCCATGATCGCTTCGGCAGCTTTGCAGATTGAAGCTCGTAGGTCAGCGGAAAGCCGGCGCGCTGGGGCTGACTGGTCAACGCAACTGCGATCACGGTGCCGGAACGTTCGTTGAACACGTCGTGGCTGAGAACCAGAACCGGGCGCAAACCCGCTTGTTCGTGGCCGCGGACCGGATTCAGGTTCGCCCAGCGGATTTCGCCCCTCAATACTCGGGCCACGCGTCGAGCTCCAGCCCTAAACCCTCTTCCGCAAGCGCTTTCTCGAACTTTGGGTCGAGCTTGGCGCACTCGGACGCCAAGCGCTTGCGTTCCAGCCGCGCGAGCTTTTCGGCCACGGCGTCCTGAATGGCGCGGCTGCGGTTGGGAAAGACGTTTTTGGACACCAGGCCGTCAACGCGTTGCAGCGTTTCCCGGTCGATGGTAATCGCTACTTTGACACTGCTCATGGACCTATCCCCTTGGTATGACAATATATCATACCCACCGGAAACGCCCGGGGAGATCCCGCTCGCTGCGCGAGCGACTCCCTTGACAAGGGGCTCCCGAAGAAACCGCGGATTCCGTGGAATAATACCGACACTTTTGTGACGGGCAGCCCTCGCGGGGATCAGCCGCCTGCGGTCACGTTTACCGGATAGAGCATGAATGAGCCCAAAGTCGCTTTGATCACCGGAATTACCGGCCAGGACGGCGCTTATCTGGCGGAGTTCCTGCTCAACAAGGGGTACGTCGTTCACGGCATCAAGCGGCGCACCTCGCTTTTCAACACCGCCCGGATCGACCATCTGTATCAGGACCCGCACGAAACGAACCGGCGTTTTTTCCTGCACCACGGCGACATGACCGACGCGAGCAGCCTCG
>WNFZ01000476.1_pt1 | contig 39523 bp, 40 predicted proteins | sample 5400081 | NCBI WGS metagenome assembly WNFZ01 (sample SAMN13153365, study PRJNA577476) | soil metagenome | isolation source: 80 cm soil or saprolite under grassland replicate 1 | place: USA:California | collected 2016-06-15
TGCGAGGATCGCGAAGGCAACATCTGGGTCGGCACCGGCGGAGGCGGTGTAAACCGCTTTCCGGAAACGCCATCTGGTTTCATTGCCTATCACAAGAAATCGGGAGACAAGAACAGCCTCGATCAGAACTTTGTTCTCTCTGCTTTAGAGGACAGTCACCGAGAGTTGTGGATTGGGAACGATGGTGTTCTGAACAGAGTTGTCCAAGAAACAGGTCAATTCAGGTTTTATCGCCATAACGATGCAACCGTTTTGTCGACCGCCGAAGACCCCACGGGGATGCTCTGGTTTGCCACTCACCGCGGCGGTTTGAACTCCTTCGACCGCAGAACCGGACGTTTTAGAGCCTACCGACACAAACCTGGCAATCCGAACACTCCGAGCAGTGATGTCATTATGAGGCTGCTGTTGGATTCCGTGGGTGTGCTGTGGCTCGGCACCGACCATGGCGTGGATCGTTTCGATCTCAAAACAAAACGCTTCAGCCATTATCCAGACCTCATCAACAAACTTGCCAGCACGCGTGTTTCGTCCATGGCAGAAGACCATCGAGGAAACTTGTGGCTGGGGACGGTCGACGGGGGGCTATTCCGCTTCAATCCAACAACGGGAGAATGTCGGGAATACTCGAATAGTCCCGAAAATCCAGGGACTCTCAGCAGCAACCGTGTGCATGCGCTGTATGTGGACAGGGCGGGGGTGCTGTGGGTTGGCACGCAGCACGGATTGAACAAACTTGACGCTTACACGGACACATTCACCGCATATCGTGAACAGGATGGCCTGCCAAACAATACTATCCAAGGTATTCTCGAAGATCGAGAAGGTAATTTGTGGGTGAGCACAAACAACGGACTCGGAAAATTTAATCCAACGACAAAGACGGTTAGAAATTACTACGCCTCAGACGGTCTGGCCGGCGGCGAGTTCAATTCCTGGGGCACACCCTTCCAAAGTCCCAGCGGCGAGATGTTTTTCCCTGGGGTAAAGGGTCTTACCGCTTTCTTCCCCGACAAAGTAGTCGAGAATTCTTATACACCTCCAGTGGTTCTGACTGACTTCCAATTGTTTGGTGTTCCTGCGCCTGTCGGAGGTCATTCTCCGCTGCACTATTCGATTTCCGTGACCAACTCGCTCGTTCTGACCCGCGCCCAAAGTATTTTCTCCTTTCAGTTTTCCGCGTTGAGCTACACCAATTCGGAACGAAACCGCTATCGGTACAAACTCGAGGGGCTGGAGACCAAGTGGAATGAAACCGGCAGCACTCGCCGCTTCGTAACCTACACGACGCTCGCGCCCGGGCAGTACGTGTTTCGCGTGCAAGGCAGCAACAACCAGGGCGTATGGAACGAGAACGGGGTGAACCTCCGCATCCGGATCCTGCCCGCCTGGTGGAACACATGGTGGTTCCGCGTGACCACCGGAGTGTGTTCGCTGGCGCTAGTTTGGCTCTTCTATTACTTGCGCGTGCGCAGCATGGAGCGCCGCAATCGTGAACTCACGAGACTTTATTCGGATTTGCAACGGTCCCAAAATGAGCTGCAAAGCCAGACCCGCATTTTGCAGTCGATCCTCGACAGTATTGGGGATGGTGTGACCGTTGCGAACGAGCGCGGAGAGTTTCTGCTCGTCAATCCAGCCGCAGAAGAAATCGTAGGCATCGCCCACACCCCAGGGGATCCGGGCCAGTGGTCAGAGAAATACGGGCTTTATTTGCCGGACCAGGTAACACCGTATCCGGCCGCGGAGTTACCCCTGGCCAAAGCCATGCGTGGCGAACCGTCGGATTCGGTGGAAATTTTCGCGCGCAATCCGGGGCACCCCCAGGGAGTTTGGTTGAGCGTCACGGCCCGACCGCTGACAGGTAAGGCTGGCGTCGTTCACGGAGGAGTAGCAGTCTTTTCGGATGTAACGGCGCACAGGCGTGCCGAGGTCAAACTGCGCCAGGCACAGAAGATGGAGGCCATCGGAAGATTGGCGGGTGGGATTGCACACGATTTCAACAATATTTTGGGCGTGGTAATCGGGCAGAGTGGGATTCTTCTCAGCCAGTCGGAAATTACGGCGGCAGCCCGGCGGCGGGTCGAGGAAATTTTTGACGCCGCGAGCCACGCTGCCACGCTGACGCGTCAACTTCTCGTGTTCGGTCGCAAGCAGGTGCTTCAGCCGGCGGTGCTCAATCTGAACCGGGTGATCGGAGACGTCGAGAACATGATCCGCCGCCTCATAGGCGACGAGATCGAGGTGAGAACTCGGTTGGCTTCAGATTTGGAGAATGTCAACGCGGATCCGAGTCAGATGGAACAGGTCATCATTAATTTGTGCGTGAACGCCCGCGATGCCATGCCCCACGGGGGACGTATCACCATCGAAACACGGAACGTACAGATCGATGGATTCGCAGCTTCACGGCGCCCTTCCGTGAACCCGGGCCGCTATGTCCGCATGGCGGTGAGTGATACGGGCATCGGCATAAGCAAAGGACTCCTGCCGCACATCTTTGAACCGTTCTTCACGACCAAAGAACCAGCCAAGGGAACAGGGCTAGGCCTGGCCACCGTCTACGGCATTGTGAAGCAAAGCGGCGGAGATGTCCTCGTATATAGCGAGCCCGGACAGGGATCAACGTTTTCCGTGTATCTGCCCGTGACCGAGCAAGCACAACTTGGCGAGCACGCGACCGTGCCGCAGGAAGTCATGCGCGGATCAGAGACCATCTTGTTGGTGGAAGACGCAGCTCCCTTGCGAGCCGTGATTCGAGAACTCCTGGAGGGCTTCGGCTACACGATTCTAGAGGCAGAGGACGCCGAGCGAGCCGGTCAGATTGCGGATCAATATGACGGCACCATCGCCTTGCTGCTAACTGATTTGAGTCTGCCGAAGGGTAGCGGACAGGCCGTGGCCAACTCCTTGCTGAAAAAGAGGTCTGGGATAAGAGTACTCTACATGTCAGCTGATCCCGATAGAGTTATGCACCGTGGAATTCCAGAGGCAGGCACCGATTTCCTCCAAAAACCCTTCACGCAAGAGGATCTGGCTCAAAAATTGCGCCGTTTGTTAGATGGCGCAACCTGAGTCGCCACGCGTCAATAGAAGCCTGGATCACCGTCAGGGGTAGGATTCTTACCACCGGCGCCAACCAGATCCGGCTCAGAATGCAACTCAGTTTCTGATCGTCAGTTCTTGCGAGTGAATGACGGGTACCTCGGAGAGCGCCGGCAGTGGCGACCCAAGTTGTTGCCACAAACGCCGGCTATATCCAATCGAGACAGCAAGCAAGCGCGAACCAGTTCTTCAAGCTGAGAGGACGCAGGCAAGCTGGACCGTTCCTTCCAGTTTCAGTTGCGGGGCAGTTACGTAATCTGCCCGTGCCGATCCTTTGCCGGCCGGGACATGCGTTTGCGGGCCGCGTCTCCCGTCACTGACTCAGGGCACCACATTGCGCCATTTCACGCGGCTTTCTTTTTGCCGGAGCCAACTGCATGGGTCTTTTTGTGCTCGTAAAACCGTTCGATGTCTATATCACGGCGGTCTTGCAACCGAAATAATTCCTCAATTTGTCGCGAACCGAATTGAACCTTCCGTTGACCACGGAATAGATCGCACGAATGGTGCCGTCGTAGTTGTGCTCAAGTCGCTCGCATTCTGGACACGCCAAGTGCCACCTCCCGCCACCGAGTCGCGACAGGAGTCGGAGATAAGATCTGATGCGATTGGGGCGCAGTTCGGGCATATCTCTCGCGTCCCGGCAGGGCAGGCGAATGCGGAAAGCGGATTTCATTCCGTTCCTTGCAGCTTCAGTCGCGGGGGCCCGTCCGGCACCCTTGCCTATGATGAAACTGGCTGACGAATCGGCGATCTCCGACGTGGCTGAAAGTGAGGGATTTGGTTTTGTCCGATATTGGGCAATTGCGGCCCTGAGCCAGATGTAACTGAGGAGCGAACCTGCGGACGCCCCGATCATAAAGGTACCTATTGCCACTAAAGGGTCCGGCATATTCAAGAGGTGAATCTATAGGTACAAACAATCTCAGTTGCTAAAAGCCCTGGGGCTCGCGTGCGCAGGGCAATAGAACTGCTACGATCTGTAGCACACAATCGGGCTGTAAACTACATCAACCAGGCCCGCGTTACGAAAGCGGAACAAGCCTTAAGGGATTCACCCTAACGAAGTGGAAAGACTGGCAAATCTGTTCATACACGGCACGGTTTTTCTTTGAAAGTGGGGCGCAGGAACTAGGGAAGCAGGCCTCGCAACGACACCGTTGGAAACCGGCCTCTTCGAACAGCGCTGGGAGCCTTCTCAAAAGGAATCTTCCCAGACTTAAAGCCGTTCGACTTCTCCTCGAAGAGACCTGAGGCGTTGATTCAGCTCCTTGCTGCAACGAGTTCTGGTTCGGCGGACAACCCAGAGAAAAACTCGAGTCGATTTCGACCGCTGCGCTTGGCCGCATATAGAGCCACATCTGCTTGTCGAAGCAATTCTTCCCACTCCGGATCCGTAAGCTTTTTGAGCCCAGAGATCCCAAAACTGGCGGTGACGTTTAGTAATTGGCCCTGGACAAAGAACTGCTCGCGCTCAAGGTATCGCCTGATGCGATCGATTGCCGTGACAACGTCCTGCCTCTCAACATGGGTCAACACCAAAACGAACTCTTCCCCCCCGACACGACCACACATGTTGGAAGATCGAGTGTTTGTCCTCAGGATTTCAGCGAACTTCTTCAAAACTAGATCACCAGTCCCGTGGCCGTATGTATCATTGACACTCTTGAACCGATCCAGATCTGCCATCACAACCCAAAACGCAAATCCATGACGAGCAGCTCCCTTGAGCTCGCGAATTGCCCATTGCTCCACGGCGCGTCGGTTCGGAAGCCCGGTTAGAGAATCCTTGAGTGCCAACTCCTCCAGCAGTTTGTTCTTAGCCTGGATCTCACGGTGCAGTTCTGCCACGCGCAAACCCACCGCGACACGGGCGATTAACTCGCCAGAGTGGAAGGGTTTCGTCAAGTAATCATCAGCTCCAGATCGCAAACCTTGAATGATCTGATCCTTCTCGTTATTGCTCGTGAGCAGAATAATGTACGTGTAAGTGTCCCCTCCTCCACGTATCAGCTCGCAAAGCTCGAGTCCTGAAAGATCCGGCATCTCCCAGTCTGTGACCAAAACAGCGGGACGATGCTCGGTGATAAGGTCCAGTGCTTCACGGCCGTTCTTTGCAGTGAAAACCTGGTATTGCTCCTGAGCAAGAGTCTCCTGAACCAGCGTCCGGTAGAGCGGCGAGTCGTCCGCAACCACAATTGTGAATTCTTTCGAGAGATCGTTCATTTTCACTGCGTCCCCTGTGTCTACACCGAGATTGACGGCTTTTTGATCCGAATCTTCGATTTCAGCCAATCGCGCAGGACATCGCGGTCGATCGGGGGTATGCTGCGAATGTCGCATCCCGCGGTTCCGTATTCCCGTGTCCACAATACGCCGGCCTGAATGTGCAAGGGCGAGGCTGTTTGCGGTAGTAAAATGCTAAAGGACAGGACATTTCCGACTGCGAGTTTGCTCTTTGCGCTGAGGCCAATTCCGCCGTCCCCGATATCGGTAACGGTCGCGGTAAAGCATTGACCGTTCTCGTCTCTGACAACCACGCGCACCATGACTGCATGCCGGGAATGGAGCCGATAGTCCAGCAGCATTCGCGAGTATGCGATCTTGAGGGATTTGATCCCGGAATCCAGAGTAATCGGCTTACGGAGGGTTACGTGTGCTCCCGGTATTGATGCGTCCTTTTCAGAAACGGCAAGCACGGTCGGTTTCTTCTTTTCTCGAAGACTCCAGACCTTATGCACGAGTTCCGATGATGCATGTCCATCCCAATCAATCACGACAAGGTCGTGCTTTCCTTGCGCCACAACATCACAGGCCTTCGCAGAACTGAGGCAATGGTCCACACATATTGAAAACTTGCGCAGAACTTTGTTTATCGTGCTGTATAGCGCCGGATCTCGTGAAACCAGCAAGCACTCAAATTCCATTTCTGGTGTCATGTTTGGCCTTTCGTTCCACATAGAGGTCTCTTGCGAGCGTTGGCGCTTTCTCGGTCCAGTGTGTCTGCCACTATGTGCAGGAGTGCTTCCGAATCGTTATCGAGGTCCAATCGTGATTTTTCAAAATAGGCGGTCGCTCCTTCCCCTTTAAGTTTCTGCTCATTGATTTGGGGCAGGCTGCTGAGGACAACAATGGGAATATTGGCCGTCGCTGGATCATTGCGTAGAGTTCTGAGGACTTCAGGTCCGCCAAGCTTCGGTAGCAACATGTCCAACAGCACAAGGTCGGGAGTTGTTGTCCGGGCCAATTGAACGGCTTCTTCTCCATCAGCGGCGGTGGTTACGCTATAACCCGCCTTTGCCAATATTCGTTCGTTCGCGCGGCGCAGGAATCTGCTGTCTTCGACTAGAAGAATCGATTTCATGAAGACCTCTGCAGTGACATTTGCATCTGGAGAGCCAAAGCCCACGCGATTCTGGTCTGGCGCGTCGCTGTATTGTTAAGAATCAAAAGAGCTTACTGAGATGTTTTCTGTTCTTAAAACCTTAGGCACTTGGAGTATGGAGGGGAAGTCTAATATTTCGACAATCTGTCGGATTATTAGAAAGGGTTGTTTGCCGAGTGCTGGTCCTCCGGCGGGAGCAAACTGCACGAGAGACCCGAGCAAGTCCTTGGATTCTGCGGTGCGGGCACGACGCGACGGGGCATTAGCCGCTAGCAGACCATAGTCATGAGTGGAGATTGAAATGCCGAAACGATGAATATGTGAACTAGCCCTGTTTGAATGGGGCAGGGAGCCGGAACCTTTACCGATCTCCTTCGAGAGAATTCCGGCTCTTTTCTTCCATGACTTGGGCGAATTGAGAACACCCAGTTTGTCCGCCTACTGTGACATGAATACGCAGCCGGGTTTGTCCATGCCGGAAATTTGATGTCCTTCTTCGATCCTCAACGCTCTTGCGCCGCACGTTATGGAGACCGCGTTCTTAACTGCCCTGACAGCGATTAACCCGTTTGATCGGGTAACCTCAAGAGTAGTTTCGTGCTTTGAAAACGGGCCGATCCGGAAGTCCCTGGCCTGAACTCGCAGATTTAAACTGTCATCGATGTCGGTTTTCACATCTGCGGTAATCCCCATAACCTCCTCGCCGGTTCTCAATGACACGGTGCCCGTATCCACCACCAAGAACTTACTGTCGATTCGCACAACAGAATCTGGTGGAATCAAGGCAACAGAATGCCGGAACTGCAGAGTTGCCAGCCCGCGCTCCCTGGTGCGAATGACATCGCCGACGGTTATTGGGCCATACTTCACTGTGTCCATCCCGTTCAGGTAAACCGAGTTCGCTGGAAACAGAACCCCTATCGTGCCAGTAGTTGCCGCCAATGCGCTTGAGACAAGCACCGGGATCAACAACGAGTCCCTGATTCGGAAATTCATTCTGGCACCTCACGGGAATTGCATAAGCTGTCTGAGCGTAGTTGCATTAGGGTACGTGTGCAACTCTTCATAGCGGTGCAGAGTGATCAACATGGTTCAGATTTGGGAACCGGTGGTTCCCGAATGTTTACCGAACTGATTACTGGCGTTCGGGCTGCTTGATCGACCTGCCTCGAGACGGTTACGATCAGCTCAACTGAAGATTAGTCTTGAGAGTTGGGAGGCTGACGACATGCGCAAGGTAGCCCTTTTGATCTCTGTTGCGCTTATGACCGCAGGAGCGTTTGGCGCCGGTGATACACCAACAGCTGCCGTAGTGGAAGGGGATGGAACGGTGTACATCAATGGACAACAGGTGAAGTTTGGGAATTCTGACGGTATCAGGTCTATGGCGATTTTGCTCGGTGATGTTGTGGAGACAAAAGCTGATGGCGCGGCTCGCATTAATAGGCCGGGTGTAACCGCTTCAGCAGGGGCGAACTCGCTTGTTCGATTCCAGACAGGCGGGCTTGCTCTCGATCGTGGAACGATCACAGTCGGTACAGGGAATTCATCTAGCATCTTTGCTAGAGACTTTAAAGTGACCCCGGTTTCGAGTTCGTGGACCCAATTCAATGTCTCCCGCTCGACCCGGGCCATTCAGATTCTCGCGCTCAAGAATGACGTGATGGTTAGCTGCGGAACAAATAAACCGGTCACCGTCAAGGCGGGACAGCAGCTTTCGCGCGGAGATGCGCCTGATTGTGGTCTGGCAACAGAACAGGGCGGTGCCCCAACGGCGGCAAATGGCCCAGTCTTAGCCTCTCCCGCAGCACAAAAGATCGCGCTGGCCGTGGGCGGCGGACTGACCGCATGGGCGATTTTTCAAGGGGATACCCCAGTCAGCCCGTCGGTCCCGTAACGTTCACCGAAAGCAACCCGCCAAATTTAGATGTTCTATCCACACTGGGGCTTTCAAGGATCCTTTTCGCCACGCCGTTGTAGGGTTTCTCCCTTAGTTTTTGTTCCGTTTTTGTAACAATGTCACCTATTTTGCTCCGGAGGTGATTACTGGGATATAAACGACCTCAATGTGCCGCAGTAGTGTGCCTTCGACCTCTGAAACGGCTTAGTTCGTGGAGCAAAGAAGTTGAGCAAAGTGGTTTGTGCGCTCTCGACTCAGGGTTTCGCGCGTCGCGGTGCCCGGCGGATTGCTTTGTCCGAAGTCCGATCTGAGAGATCGTTCAACTGCACACGGGGTCCTTCGCTTTCTGAAGCTTCCGCTTTTATTCCGAACACTTTGGGTTCGCTCAAGCGAAAGGGTTTCACTGCCATCGTGTCACTGGCAACTGCCGCAGCTTCTTCAAATCAGATTCGTGATGTGGATACGAGTTATGAACTCGGTGCGAACGGCCACGTTCAGAAGCCCGTTGGTTTTGAAGAATTCAGCCACGCAATCCAAAGCATCACGGAGTATGGGCTTCAGGTGAATTCTGCCGCAAGTCCCACCCAGTTCAAGGAAAGAACGGGGCACCAAAGCTCAACCGCCGCCGACGGCAACCAAGGCCCCGAACCAAACAAGGTGATTGTGGAGGGATCACGGTGGTGAGAAAGGCAGGCGCAAGGGGGAACGCACTTCGGGTACTTTTACTCGAGGACAACCCTCGTGATGCCGACCTCTCGATGCGCAAGCTAAAAGAATCTGGGTTCCATGTGGCTTCCGTCGTCGCGCGGAATTCACGAGAGTTCAAGAAACATCTGGAAAGGCAATCGTATGACTTCATCCTCGGAGACTACGGCCTCCCCGACTGGAATGGCCTTGAAGCCATACGTTGGCTAAGATCGTCAGGAATACTTACGCCGTTCATTCTTGTGACCGGTACGCTGGGTGATCAGCTTGCAATCGAGTGCATCAAGGCGGGCGCCGATGACTATGTACTGAAGGACAATCTTAATCGCCTTCCCCTGGCCGTGCAAAGGGCCCTGGCTGAACAGCAACTACGCATGGAGAGGGACTGGGCTGAGGAAGAACTTCGGCGGTCAGAACATCAATATCGCCTGCTCTTTCACTCCAACCCACATCCGATGTGGGTATTCGATGCCGAGACCCTGCGTTTTCTGGCAGTCAATCAGGCAGCTGTGCACCACTATGGTTATTCATTAACCGATTTCCTGTCGATGACCATAAGAGATGTCCGGCCTGCTGAAGAAGTCCCGCGCCTTTTGCAACGAGTCAAGGATGGCGCCTACGGGTCAGTTGAGCATTATCACGAGCTATGGAAACACAAAAAGAAGGACGGAACAATTATTGACGTTGAAATTAGTTCTCAGCCGATAACCTTTCTCACGGTCCAAGCGAGCTTGGCCTTGGTTCAAGACGTGACAGAGCACCACAAGCTTGAGCAGCAGGTCCGCTATGCACAAAAGATGGAAGCAATAGGGAGACTGGCGGGCGGGGTGGCACACGATTTCAATAATCTCTTAATGGTTATAAGTAGCCATGCCGAACTCATTAGGGCCTACCTCGGAAATCCGGAACGAGTAGATCGCTACGTTAAGCACATTCTAAGCGCGATCGACAAGGCTAGCTTGCTCACGAGACAGCTTCTTGCTTTCGGCCGGAAACAACTTCAAGAACTCCGAGTTCTCGATCTTAACGCGGTCGTCGCGGAATTCTCCAAAATGCTCCCCGGTTTACTCGGAACGGATATAGAAGTGGCAGTGCGGACATCGGAACGCGAGTGCTTTATCTACTCCGATAAGGCTCAGATTGAACAGGTAATCATGAATTTGGTGGTCAACGCGCGGGACGCTATGCCTCAGGGCGGAACCCTTACGATTGAGACCGACACGCTCAGGCTTGCTCGCGAATACTTCACAAACCACGGAGTGGAAGCCAGACCGGGCGATTACGTTATGCTGGCGATTACAGACACTGGCATAGGCATGGACGCAAGAACGCAGTCGCAAATTTTCGAGCCATTTTTCACAACGAAAGAGCCTGGGAAGGGGACAGGGTTAGGACTATCAACGGTTTACGGAATCGTTAAGCAGAGCGAGGGGTACACCTGGGTGTACAGTGAAGTCGGCATTGGAACGGCTGTCAAAGTGTATTTTCCGTATCGGCTGGCCCCCGTCGTAGCTGAAGAAGAGGAACCCGTGGTCGAAGAAGAAGAATCGGAAGCCGGGGGTGAAGAGACGATTCTGCTGGTTGAGGACGAAGATGCACTTCGTGCAGCCACGTGCGAATTTCTAGAGTCCAAAGGCTATCGGGTGTTGCCCGCGGCAAATGCGGCTGAAGCACTTCGAATCGCAAAAAACTATCAGCAGGAAATTCATTTGCTGATGACCGACCTCGTAATGCCCGGGCTAGGTGGCCTGGAGCTCGCTGAGAAGCTGATGAAAGTACGTCCTGCAACACGCGTGGTTTACATGTCGGGATACACAGAACGAACTGCAAGGCCAGGGGATTTTGAGCAACCCAGGTTTTACATTCAGAAGCCTTTTACTCTACCCGCACTTTCCGCGATTGCGCGGCGTGCTCTCGACAGCCCTCCAACATTTGCAACAAGGTCGCCTTAAGAAGCTTGGATTACACATGTATCGAGGGTGGCGGCGGGAGCCGCAATGGCAAACACGGCTCCCGCCGCCTGTTGCGATTCGGAACCCACCGCCCATTGCTAATGCTCTTAAGAGGTCGATCCGTTAGTGAACGGAAATGAACGTCCCACACGCCTCCCGAGTTGGTCGAATTGCGCATTGGGGCACCGTGTTCGCTCTTCTTGCGTTGCCGAAAATTAACCTGGCAGTCGATAACGGCCGAGACCTGAAATTGACACCTAACTGGAAGGGGACGGATTTCTTGCGCTTGATTCCCACTGGTTGAGCTTCTTATATAGTGAGCTCCTGTGAATGCCAAGTCGCTTCGCCGCGGCTTCTATCTGACCTTGTTCTAGAGAAAGCACGGTCATGATATGTTCGCGCTCAAGCTCTGCAAGCGTCCTCACTTCCGAGGCGGCGAATGTGCCGGGAACGTTTAGAGGATCAAACCTGACGCTGGACTCGTCGAGCACAGAGGAGTTCCCTAAGAGGACAGCACGTTCCAAGACATTTCGTAATTCTCGAATGTTGCCGGGCCATGAATAACTGCGCAGCTTTTCGAGCGCCGACTCGGTGATCTCCACCCTTTTGCCCATCTCCATCGAAAGGTGATCTAGCAAATTTCTCGCGAGCAACGGTATGTCCTCCGGCCGCTGCCGCAGCGGGGGAATCCTCACGGGCAGAGTGCTGATGCGGAAATACAGGTCGTCTCGAAAGGTTCCTTTCCGGACCATTTCAGTGAGGTCGCGGTGTGTCGCCGCAATTAGCCGAACATCCACTAAGCGGTCCTTGACATCGCCCAATCGTCGAAACTTCTTTTCTTCTAGAACCTTGAGCATTTTTGGCTGCACGGCTATCTCGATATCGCCAATCTCATCCAAGAACAAGGTGCCCTTGTGCGCCGCATCGAATAATCCTAACTTTGCCTGCACCGCTCCAGTGAAGGCTCCCTTATCATGACCAAACAACTCGCTCTCCAACAGATCGCGCGGTAATCCAGCACAGTTCAGATCCACGTAGGATGCCAGAGAACGGGCACTGTGTGAGTGAATCCAGTGAGCAAGTACTCCCTTTCCGCTGCCTGTTTCACCTTGTATAAGCACTGGACTATCTGCCCTTGCAACCTTTTCCGCCACCTCTCTCAGTTGTTCAATCTCGGGGCTCACTCCCAGGAATGGATCCACGGCCGAGCGTTTCTTCCTGGAGTCTTCAACCATCCGACTCTGACGATTCCGACTATTTTCCAGGCTCCTTGCGATCACTCCGAGCAGCGCACTGGGATTAGCAGGTTTGGGCAAAAAGTTATCCGCCCCGGCTTTTACCGCCTCAACAGCACGGTCAAGCGTCCCATATCCAGTTAAAACGATTATGGGGACGGCCGGATCGGAGTCCTTAAACCTCTGAATTAGCCCAACGGCATTTCCGTCAGGAAGCATGTAGTCTAGAATCGCAACGTCTGGTCGAGACGTGTTCCAAAGTCTTTTCGCGTCAGCACAGCATCGGCCGGAAGCAACTTCCATCCCATTGCCCTCGAGAAGGTCCTGCACGGCACCGAGAAGGTCTTCCTCGTCGTCAATCAGAAGAACGTGAGTCTTTTTCACTCGAATTTCCTGTTTCCCAAGCGCCGTCTATTCTGGCCCAAGCACATCCGTAGATATGAACTACAAGGCGTTTTCGCAGAGGCCTCAATCAAAGGCAATAAGGCCTTCCTGAGAAAGTCGTGCATCTCCTGGACTATAGTACGGAGCAAACGCCCTCCTCAAGAACTTCAGTCTGCTTTGATAACGTTGGTAATCTCAGCCACGGTGACTAAATAGTCTGCAGTCGCGCCGAGGAAACTGTTGGTTCCGGGTAGAACCATACGAATGCGGGTCGGAATTCAGGGAGAGGCTACCGGATTACTGCACGCAGCTCGACTCGGCCGTGGTACTCGCCAGTTGGCTGCCGACAAATCCGGAACTGAAGTTGAATGTGCTGATGAGCTTGTCGTCCGAACTCTTCCACTCTGATCGTTTTGAGCAGGATGCCTGAGTTGACCACATGCGCCCTGGTTTCGGGGAACGACTTCCAGGGGGAATCCATAACCCGTGCCTCAACTGCAGAAGCAGCTATCCCTTCTCCCTGCGGGCCCCTGAGGGCGGAATCGGAGATTGAAAACACTGCGATGACTAGAACCTCCGCGTTCGTTTGGTCCAGATTCCACGAAATGTCCAAGGGGAAAGACATCTCTGCGCAAGTTGGCTTGATGAGTTGGAAATTCAGTACAAAGGATTCCTGACTCAGTCGAACGGTTGGCCTTAGATACGCCTTTAGCCCTATAGACTGATGGGCCTGCTGTGCCGACGCAACTTTCAATAACCCGAGAATGACCGCCAGCGTCAGTGCGACGATTATCTGGTGTCTCATGGCCCAAGCGCCCTGGTCGCTGCGCATCTGTCTAAAAGACGAGGTTCAGCTTTTGTGAGCTAAGAAACATGCGCCGGTGCGCCTGCTCGATACTGTCCGCACTAGTAGCTCCTGCGACGTGTGCTGCAATTCCATACGAAAAACTGAGTTCGAGGTCGCCACCAGTTTCCGCATTCCATTGCTCGGCAGCGCTTTTGAGGCGGGATAACGCTGAGTCAGCTTGCTGCTCAGTCGTGTCGGGCATTGCGACCAGGAACTCCGAGGGCCCGTTTCGGAAAATTGCATCAGAGCCGCGAAAGGTGTTCTTGAGCAGCTGTGCAGCGCAAAAAAGACCGTGCTCGCTTTGCTCCGTGCTGATCGGCCGCTCTGACCCAGAGAAATTGTCCAGACCTATTACAGCGAACGCGAGCGGGAACCCAGAGCGGTTCGCTCGTGCAATTTCGCGTGTTGAAATGTTCTCGATTGCAAACGAATTTAGGAGCTGGGTTACGGGGTCCAGAAGGGAAAACACCCGGAGGTGCTCGCTGACTAGGAACTCGTGTAGGAGTGCATTCCTAACATTGAGTCCCCGTTTTTGCGAGGCCACGTAGATGCTGAACAATGCAATCAGCGTAATCAGGCCCCAAAAGAGGTGAGGCAGATATTTAAGGTTGATATGGACGATCGCGGCGTGCCATACCAGCGCAGGCGCCAGGACCCCAGCAAGCCCAACTGCCAGAATCACGATCATTGCGAGGACGGTCGTCCAAAGGTGGAAATCACGCCGAGAATTCGCCTTCAACTGCTCTTGCAGGTGCGCGATCTGAGAAGACCCAAGTTGTATTTGGTTTACGCGATCTGGCGTCGTCCGGGGCGGCAAGTTAGGCGAACCGAAGAAGATCTGCGAGTCCTGGCGCTTCATTGGACCTGCCTGCCTGATTCGTACGCTCTTAGTTTCCTGTAAAGGGTCGATTTTCCGATGCCTAGCAGCCTCGCCGCGGTCGGCTTGTTGCCTGCAACGAGCTTCAACGTTTCCTCAATCGTCCGCCTTTCCACCTCGCTGAGCGGGATGATTCCAGAGAGCTCAAGATTGGTCCTGGTATTCCTACCGCTCACTTCATCTGGCAAATCCCGCAATGTGATGATCGACCCTGGAACAGAACGGCACGCACGTTCGAGACAATTGATAAGCTCACGAACATTGCCAGGCCATTCATAGGCGAGGAGCGATCGGAGTGCACCCTCACTCAGTTGAAAATGTTGGCCCGAAGCATGTGATAACCCGTCTAGAAAGGAGGTGGCGAGCAGAGGTATATCCCGGCGACGCTCTCGAAGTGGTGGCACTCGGAGCGTGAGGGCATTGAGCCGAAAATAGAGGTCCCGTCGAAAGGTGCCTTCCCTAACGGCCAGTTGAATGTCACGCGTGCCTGCAGCAATGAGTCGCGGCTGACAGGGAACCCCATGGTCTGGTTCCCCAGACTCCGACCGCTGAAGAGAACGGAGCAGGACTCCTTGAAGCTCGATGCTTAGCTCATTAATCTGGTCCAAAAACAGTGTTCCTCGCCGTCCGATCGAGGGCACCTCGAAGCCGACTCCAGACCCTGCGAGTTCTCGTTCAAGATCAATCGCGCGAACTGTCGTGCAGTTGCGAATCCTGAACGGCGTGGTGCCGTGGGTGTTTGCCGAATGAATAGCTCTAGCAATCAGTTCCTTGCCAGTGCCTGGCTCTCCAATAATCAGAACCGGGTGAACTGCCTTGCCGGCCATTTTGATGATGCGATAAATGCTTCTTATGTCCGGACTCTCACCAACAACGGTGCCTAGGCACGAATCCGAGTCCCAAGCTTTGCTGTCTGTCATCGTTTCCTCGCCCCACGTCGCGTTTCATGACTCACCACTTGCTGATCGAAGCACGGTTAGGTCTTCTATTCGTCGGCGTCATGAAAGTGCATGACTGCAATTCCGTGACCAACGAGCTAGTCCCTTTTATCGGCAAAGAAAAGAACTCAGTTCGCTGACTCGTGGAGGCTGAATAGCCAGAATGCATGTCGAGTTTTAAGACAACTTTCTAAAGTTTCGACAGTGCAGGCAACGGAAAGCCCTGTGTTTCTGCAGTCAATGCTTCTGGCCAGAATCGTGCAATATCCATGCCGGACGTTGCACCGGCTGAGTAGTTCGCAAGCGCGAATTCTGAACTAGAGCATCGTCCGCCCTCCCCAAAATAGAAGGGACAAAAAATGAAACGACTCATCATTCTCGCCGTCTTGGTAATGCAGGCTGGAATGCTCGCACAAAACATCAGGGCGGCAGAGGGAGCCTCCAGTAATTCTTGGAAGCCGCATCCAGTGCTCATGGTCGGACCCTCGCTGGTGGGGAATGGGTACCAGCCACTGGCTCTAAATGGAGGAGCGGGACTGTTGATTAATTCATCGCGTGTCGTAACCGACCTAGAGGCGCGATATATGAATGCACGCAAGACCAATGACAATACGGTCAACAATACCAAGGGGCACGAACGCTATCTTCAAAGCCGGCTCTTCTATCGCTTCCGGCGTGACCTCTTTTTCGGTGGAGGAGCGCAGTGGAGCGAGACAGCGACCACCAACTATACGAAGCAGGCATGGCGGCCGACGTTCGGATTGGGGGGCGATCATTTTGGCGATGGCTACAGCATGCGCTGGCAGACCTTGTATGTTTTGCCTGGAAGCGACCGGCTTAACGCCCTGCAGGGGCCGGAGCTACAGCTCTGTTTTCCGTCACCGACATCCCGCAAGCATTTCTTTTTCCGGCAGACCCTTGGCATTTACGAGTTCCATACGACGATTACTGATCCAACCGATGCCTCTCTCACTGCACAGCAAACCAGAGACAGGCATTCTGCTACCTTCCTGGACTTTGTATTTGGGTGGCGTTTCTAGAGTCTGAGCACTGATAAAGGCGGAGGTGACGGCGGTCGCCCAGAATCCGTGAACTTATCCAGAAAATTGCAAGTGCAATTACTACATGACAGAAAACAGCACAACCAGCAAAGTGCTCGTCCAGTTGAAGGACTGGCAGATAGAGTGGCGAGAGTGGACGTTGTGGGCTCTGGCGGTTGTCGTGACTCTGGCGTTAACTGCTGGGATCGTCTTTGTCACGTTTCTTGGTGATCACCCAGCCAATGACACTCAGTATTGGTTTAACCTGCGAGAATGGGTTCGTGCTCTGGCAGCCATGGTCTTGTTGTTTGACACCTACACGGTATATCAGCATCTCCAGCTACAGCGGGTCCGCCGGCAACTGTCGGAGCACCACACGCTATTTGAGCTCATCACGGAAAACGCTGCAGACATGATTGCCGTGGTGAATGCTGATGGCCAGCGAATCTACAACAGTCCTGCCTACCACAAAGTGCTTGGCTACTCGGCTGAAGAGCTCGTTAGCGACAGCCCACTAAACCAAGTGCATCCATCGGATCGCGACAAGGTATTGCTCGCCGCTGAGAGGGCGCGCAGTACCGGGCGAGGCGAGCGCCTTGAGTACCGAATGCGTCACAAAGATGGAACGTGGCGGGTTCTTGAATCTACCGCTAGTCCCGTGCGAGATAAGCGCGGTCAAATTGAAAGACTGGTAATTGTTAACCGGGACATTACCGACCGGAGGCAAGTCGAAGACAAGCTTGCGCACAATGCACTTCATGATGGTCTGACGAACTTGCCGAACCGGGCGCTGTTTACTGATCGGCTCGAACGCGCACTTATTCGTGCGCGGCGGCATTCCGATTACAAGTTTGCCGTCTTATTCATCGATGTTGACGAGTTTAAGGTGGTGAACGATAGCCTCGGGCACTCTGCCGGAGATGACCTGCTGATTCAGCTCGCCAAACGCCTCTCAGCTGGTTTTCGCGAAACCGATAGTCTTGCACGCTCGGTTGTGGGAGGAGAATCGGGCCAAATGTCTGACAACGATGGAATCGCAAGATTTGCCGGAGACGAATTTACCGTGTTGCTTGAAGACATTGTTAACCCAAGCGATGCAATACGAGTTGGCCAGCGAATCCAGGAGAAACTCTCGGTACCGTTTGTCGTGGGCGGTCAAGAGATAGTCGTAGCAGTCAGTGTCGGTGCCGTCTTGAGTAGTAGTTCTTATGGTCGAGCGGAGGACATGCTGCGAGATGTGGAGATCGCCATGTATCGCGCAAAAGCCGGCGGCAAGGCGCGGTGTGAGGTCTTCGATTCGGCAATGCATTCTAATGCTGTACATCGGTTGAAGCTGGAAACCGATCTGCGCCGCGCATTAGAACAAGGAGAGTTGGTCGTGTACTACCAACCCATAGTTTCGTTGGATGACGGAAGAATCGTTGGTTTCGAGGCTTTGAGCCGATGGGAAAGCCCGCAGGGAATGATATTGCCCTCGGAGTTCATTCCGGTCGCCGACGAAACCGGTCTCATCCTTAATATGAATCGGATCCTCTACAGGCAGGCTTGCCGCCAGGTCCGCTCCTGGCAGGCCGAGTTTCCGTGCAGCCCGCCACTGATGATCAGTCTAAATGTCGCGCCTAAACAGTTTGCCCAGCCGGATCTAATCGGGGAAGTCGAGTCACTCTTGATCGAGACGGGAATTTCGCCCAACGCGGTTCACTTGGAGATTATGGAGACGATCGCAATGGGCGACGCAACACGTGCTCTTTCGGTACTGGAAGAGTTCAAAAGGCTGGGGGTTCACCTTAGCATCGACGATTTTGGAACCGGCTACTCATCTTTGAGCCGTCTGCGAAAGTTTCCGCTGGACGCGTTGAAGATTGATCGAGTCTTTGTTTCGGACATGACTACCACTCGGGATAGCTACGAAATTGTGCGGCTGATGATAACGCTGGCTCACAGTTTGGGATTGAAGGTTGTGGCTGAAGGAACCGAACAGAGAGATCAAATCGAACAACTGCGAGAGCTCGGCTGCGAGATGGCACAGGGCTACTACTTTTCTCGACCCGTAGCTGCCCAGACGGTACACGAACTTTTGATCAAACGAGAACCAGTGTTGCTCAGCTGAACTATGTGGGACGCGCTACTTGGGATCGCATATTGACCCAGGAGGATGCTCATGACGGGAGAAATGATTGCGGTCCGGGTTTTGGTGGTCAGTCGCGACGTTCAGACGATCGAGTTTCTTGCAGATCAAACTGAGCGACTATCCATGCAGATGGAAACATGTTGCGACACTCAGTCGGCGACCAAACGACTATGCCGTGCCAAGTTTGAGGGAGTGATTGTTGATCTGGAACTGGGCGAGCACGGCTTTCAACTGCTGGAGAAATTGCGGGATTTGACTTCGCATCGTCATGCTATTTCATATGCAATCGCGGAAAATCCCGAACAAGCCGCCGCTGCGTTTCGTTCCCATGCCAATTTCGCGCTGCAACGCCCCCTAACGTCGTCGTCGGTCTTGAAGACTTTTCGCGCTGCCTATCCGATGATGCTCCGAGAGCGACGGCGTGGTTATCGATATCCGATCGAGGTACCGACGCTCGTTGCACCAACGGGTGCCGAACAGTTCTGGAGCACCTCCATCAACATTAGCGAGTCCGGAATGGCAATTTGCTCCTCGACCCCGCTTACGGTTGGAGAGCGGGTCCGCCTGGAACTACAACTGCCCGCGTTCTCCGATCTGGTCGTCTTGTCCGCAGAAATCTGCTGGAACATAAACGGTCGGGCAGGTATGCGGTTTGTGAATGCGCCCGCGGCCCTTGCGGAACGTTTGCAATTCTGGTTGTCAGAAAGAATCTCTGCGCTGGTGCCGGCATTGTGAGCGCACAGACGATGCAGAATCGTACGGTGAAACGGCTGGGTCAGCAGAGTCTCCAGGTGCTTCTCTCCGGAACTGATTCGCAGGGCCACGTATTCGGGGAACTTGCGACTGCGACGGAAATAACCGTCACCGGCGCACTTCTGAGCATCGGTCGGCCGGTGGATTGCGCTATGATTCGTGTTTGGTACCGGGGGAACACGGCACGTTTCCACGTTGTGTGGAAAGGCTGCCCTGGATCTGACACGTACAAGATTGCTGTCAATAAGGACGACGGCGATAGCTGCCCATGGGGGGAGTTGCTGTCAACATCGGATTGGTCTGCCGAACTTGGTCTGGCCCGAGCAGATTCGGTTCCAGCAAATTGCCAGAGTGCGCGGGGCGATTCGGGTTCTGGTAGCGCTACTGAACACTCATACAGACAAAGCCGCCGCTGGCGACGCCACAAACTGGACGTTCCGATCCGAGTGATTGTCCATGGCCCCGACAAGACAAGCCTTATAGACGGTCGCGGAAACGAGCTAAGCGAAGGCGGAATGGCGCTAACCGCTGGAGTGGAACTGCTCCAAGGTGATACCGTTCAGGTTGAGTTCACGCCTCCTTATTCAGGTCTACCAATCAGACAGACCGGCATTGTGCGGAATCGCACTGGTTACCGGTACGGAATCGAATTCGTGGTTACTAACACCAGAGACGCAGAGCAGGTTGAAAGATTGTTGGCAATGCTTAGAAATGTGTAGGGGGTATCCCAGCCGTTGTTGAAGTTTTCGACAACGGCGTCTTCTGACGCGAGCTTCAAAGCACAGCCAATCACGTTTCTGTACTTCAAGAGTGCCCGCTCGATCCGAATGTAACCGCACCTGCTATCCACCTGCCTGGAACTCGTCCCACGTGGGGCGGGCTTCGACGCCTTCATGCGCTTCGAGAAAAGCCGCTACACGTTGCAGCCCGAACATGCCAGCCAAACGGTGCTCATTGCATGCCAGAACAGAAGATTACTATTCGATCTCGCAACCTGATCATCGCCCAACATCCCGTGCGCAAAAGGCCAGGCTCGACCGTCGCTGATCCCGCGCACATGCCGTGCCGAAATAGCGGCTGTGTGCCGAAACCTCGGCATCTCTGGTCGACCTCCTGACAAGCGGAGTTTTCAATGTTTCGGCACCCGCTTGCATGGACTTCAGATTGCAAAAATGTTCGTGTGCCTGAAAGCAGCGCTAATTCCGCTGATTGTCTTATGGTCGTGCGCTGCCCATATTGCCCTGCCGGAGAAGAGTATTGTGAAACTCCCACGCATTTCCGGTATTGGCAGCGATACCAGGGAATATATGACTGGCCGCGTGTTCGGTTTTCGTAACAAAATCGAAATAGGGGACAGGGAGCGGAAAAAGTCTGGCATACTTGCAGAAGAGGCGTAGGATGCAGTTTCCCGCCATTTGGAGTGAGGGACGCTCCCCAATCGCGAGCGAAGAACACGAACGCCTCACTCACGCTCTAAAGAACAAGCTCGGCATTATCCTGACGCGCTGCGAGCTGATGAGCCGGCGCATGGGACTGGACGCCAAGGCTTCTGAAGACCTGCGAACAATCCGAGCTGCAGCGGACGCCATGGCCGAGATGCTTACCGAGAGGTAATCCCTATGGACTCATGGCTCGGACTTGGAATTTTTCTGCTAGGTGCTGGCATAGGTGCTCTGCTGAACCACATTCTTGTGACTGCCCGCAAGAATTTTCGCCCGTCTTGAACCCACGTAATTCCCACTCGGCCCGCTGTGAAGAATCCGGCGAACCTTCGACTTCATGCAGCTTGCACACCGCGATAGCGTATGGAATGTGAGCGCTTATGGAGGTAGTAGTTGTCTATCGCTCGGTCCCGCTCATCTTGCCATCGCCGGAGCTTGCTAATCTTTTCCCAACGCGTTGGGAATCGGGTGTCCACAAGCGCGTAGATTTCGTCAATCGCACGCTGGTATTCGCGTAGCCGCCTCTGGCATTCCGTGCAGGCGTCTGACGACAACAAGGCAGTGACCTTCCAAAATATATATATAAATATATTTCAAAAGCTACTGCTGCTTGTTAAAGATTTGTCATTCTGTTACGACAGCAGAATATTCACTCTGTCCGGTGCTAAGGCTGAGGGCATTGCAAGCCAAAATACGCAATTCAATGTGTCAACAGCCTTGCGCTTCTCCGGCGCTTAGCGGATTGCCGTGCTTGCCTACGGCAAGACGACTTAGACGACTCACCTGTCCATACAGGGCGATTGGCCGAGTCCAGGATTCGATGGAGATAAGCCGGACCGTGTCCACAAATGGCTTCAGCGCGGACTGGTCAATACCCTTCATCGCCCGCGGCGTGCGTGCCGAAGGAACGGGCGACTCAATGGGACTCGACGCGACGGCGCTCGGTGTTTCGTTCATCCGTTCATCGAGGTGGCAGACCCCTATCAATCGGTCAACCGATCACTCAAATATGTACTTCTCTTTTAGGGACTGCTCTTTCTCCTTCTATCTGCTCCTGTTATCCCCTCGCCGAAAGAATTGGTTTAGACCGTGGTTTCCTGGTTGCCGGCGCTGCCACGGTGATTCTGCTTTCGGCGAATGCGGGATGGATCTTCCGCAGCCGCACGCAAGGAATGCCCTTGCCCATCTTTAGGTTCCTGTACAGGCTCATTTATATGTTTTCTGCGGCGACTCGAGGACAATGCTTTGCTGGGCGGTGCAATCGCCAGCCTCGCGGGCCGTGGCAGCCGGGATATACGTTACTCGCTTTATCGACTGGTATAGCTCGCTACCCAGTCAGGCGCGTGAGAGGCTGGAGCGAGTCCCGCGGTTCCCAACAACACGGTGTAGAACACGAATTCCGCAGACACCCATGGTTTTTGTGCGAGGTAGCTTTACAATGCAAAATACATTCTCCTGAAGGTTTGCACGTCGCCATCATCATGGACGGGAACGGCCGCTGGGCGACACGGCGCGGACTGCCCCGTGTCGCAGGCCATCGTGTGCACCGTCGAGCGCGCATGATTTGGGCATCAGTCGCATGACACTCCACCCATTTTCATCCCAAAACTGGCGGCGCCCGGCGTCAGAGGTGCAGAGCATTTTCTGGCTGCTGCGCGCCTACCTGCGTACGGAAAAGGGAAACTCACTTTTGGGTCTTCAGGTGTGTCATCCGTTCCACAATGTGGTGGATAACAGACGGATTCTTCCAGACAACACCCTCGCAAGCTGTTCTCGTCATTAGCGTTAGAAGCTTGGTCCGTACCTTGCTTCTTATTCCCTGCGGTGAAGTCGCGGTCTATAGTTCTCCCCGAAAATCCATGATGCGAAAAAGGATTGCTTTCGCGCTCAAAGTGGGCAGTGCAGCCTTACTGGCCATTGTCGCTCTCGTAGGTCACGCCTTTTGGCGCGCTTCCAGCGGCCCAAATAACACACACCGCCGGCTCGGCACGATTCCCAGGCTGGTTCTTTGGGCATGGGAAGAGCCGGAAGATCTGCGATTCGTGGATACAGGCCACGTTGGGGTGGCATACCTTGCAAGCACCGTGAATCTGAGCGGCAACAAAGCCAGTATCCGCCCGAGATTTCAACGGCTGCTAGTTCCGGATGACGCCAAGCTTATCGCTGTGGTTCGGATCGAGGCTGGCCAAGACGCCACTCTGGATTCGCGACAGCGGGACGCCGTGGTTCGAAATGTGGTGGCACTCAGCTCGCTGCCTCGCGTCTCGGCGGTACAGATCGATTTCGATGCGACGAAATCGCAACGAGCGTTCTATCAGGACGTTTTGGTTCACCTGCGCAACGCGCTTCCTCCTTCCATGCCGATCTCGATTACAGCCCTCGCGTCCTGGTGCATGGGAGACAACTGGATAGCCTCGCTCCCGATCGACGAGGCTGTGCCGATGCTATTCCGGTTGGGGGCGGGGACGAACGAAGTGGCCACTTGGTTAGCATCGGGCCGGGATTTCAGTGCGCCGATCTGTCGCGACAGTCTAGGAGTTTCAACCGATGAACCTTGGACAAAGCTTCCGGCTGGGAGACGAATATATGTCTTTCGTACCAAGCCTTGGACAGCACAAGCACAGTTAGCTCTGTCATGGGAGTTACCGCGATGACCCTACAACTTGCCCGGAAGTCTCTACTGATTCTTGGAACAGTCTTGTTCCTGGCTGCACCCGCCGAAATCTATAGTTGTGGCCCATTCTTTGAAGAGACGATTTTTTCTTTCGATACACAGCCGGAAACCTCTCCCGAGGACTTCGCGGCCGGAAAACTCGGTATTATTCGTCCTGGTTTTCGTCCCGCCTATCTTGCGGTGGCATATCGATATCTCTCGGGACTCACACTGACTGCCGAACAGCAAAGGGCCGCCCTCGATGTTTGGAATCGGAACATCAATGCTGCAACCGGGAATGAACAGGATGTCGTAAATGCGTGGAACAAAGCGCGTGCCGAAGTTACCCGCATGGGAGCGAAGACGGAAGCTTCGCTATATGCTCCGGCTTCCGGCGAACAACCCTACGAGCAATTCCTGAACTGCACGCCGGACGCCTTTCGGAATGCTGTCAACACGCTCAATGCTCGATCAGCCAAGTTTGGATCATCCAGTGAAACGGTGCGCGAGTGGGTTTCAGGGCAAGACGACGTGTTCGCAAACTGCAGAGGTGGGGGACCCATCATTCCCGCCGTTCTGCATTCTGGCGAACCTCTTCTTGTGGCAGACCGTAATTATCAGATTGCCGCTGCCTATTTCTATGCGGGCGATTACGACGAAGCTGCAAACCAGTTCGACAGCGTTGCGAAAGACGCGTCCTCACCATGGTCGCCGCTTGGTTCCTATCTTGCCGTTCGTAGTCTGATCAGAAAAGCTGTCCTGAATCACGCGCCTAGTGAGCCGTTCGACCGTGCAGCCCTCTCAGCGGCTCAAGAGCGTTTAGAGTGGATTGCGAATGATCCGCATGAGGGGGATTTGAAGGATTCCGCCACCAGGTTGCTCAATTTCATTCGGTTTCGCACCGAACCGGGGAAGCGCGTTGCGGAACTCGATCGTATGCTGATCAGCCACGATGTGGGAAAGAATTTTCGGCAGGATTTGTGGGATTACCTGCTCCTGCTTTCCCAAGGACAACAAGCTGAAAATCCAAGCGACTGGCTTCAGACCTTTTATGCAAAGGGCGCGCCCTTGGACCGAAGTGGCAAGACTTCTGTGATACCCGCCGAGCACGCGATTCAGAAGTGGCGGGAAGAAAAATCGCTGCCGTGGCTGGTAGCTGCCCTGACTTTAACCGACTCGAATAACACGGCAGTTCCTGATTTGCTGGCTTCCGCGGACAAAGTGCCTGCCGCTTCGCCTGCTTACCTGACAGTGCGCTACCAAGCGCTACGCTTGCGAATCGCGATAGGCCAAACCGATATCGCACGAAAAGAACTCGATGAGCGGTTAAAACAGGCTGATTTGCCGCTCGGCGTGCGTAATTTGTTTAACGAGGAGCGCCAGAAGATCGCTACGGGATTTGATGATTTTCTTCGACACGCTGCGGGAACAGCTGTCGGGACAACGTCGGAAGTGGAAGGCGAAGTCAACAATCCCTCCGAACCGAAGACGGGTGGACCCTATTTCAACCATTTCTCAGCGCTAGTCTTCACGAAACGCCTGCCTCTATCATTGTTGGCTGAAGCTGCCCGATCAACCACTCTGCCACAGAATCTGCGCCGCGAGGTGGCCCGAACGGCCTGGCTGCGGTCCGTCCTTATAGAAAGTGATTTCGAGACAGCTACGAGGCTCGATCCCGTTTTGCATGATGTAGATCCAGCGCTATGGAATGCCATGGAACCCTTTCGATCGGCAAAGACTGCAAACGCAAAGCGGTTTGTCGCAATTTTCCTTGTCTTGAACAATCCCGGATTGAAGCCCTCTGTGCGTGAAGGCGCTCTGCGCTCAGCCACGCTCGGAGAACTGGATGAGTTTCGCGATAACTGGTGGTGCGCCGATATAACCGGGGAGCAGAACTGGGGAAAGTATGAGCCCCACAACAAAGACGTAAATCTACAGTTTGCGGATCGGGAATCGGACTTTCCTTTTCCTCTGTGGGAGTCAAACAAGAATGAGGGCGCGGCCAAACGCGAATGGCAGAAACTCGGAACAATTGGCACAGCTCCTAACTATCTTGCTGCGCAAGTGCTGGTGTATGCCAAACATCACGAAGAGGACGAACGAGTTCCGCAGGCGTTACATTTGGCGGTCCGCGCAACGCATCTCGGCTGTACAAATGCCGAAACCACTCGGCTTTCGAAAGCTGCTTTCAACTTTCTGCATGAGCACTATCCGAAGAGCGAGTGGGCGGCGAAAACCAAGTACTACTACTGAGATGAACTAAGTTGCAGACCTATATCGTGGATTGAGATCAATTTCATCGCATAACAAAAGCGGCTGGCAGATCCTCGATGCTATGAAATTCTGCGGGCAATCGCCCGTCGTGATGAAGCCCCATGCATCGACTCCAGGTTGCACAAAGAATTCGGCTCTCCGCGACCAACGAGGAACCGGCTAGTGAACTATGGCTTAAACGAAAATTTGGGACACGTTTTGGGACACGTTGTGTGCCGCAGGTGCTCCAAATACGACTCTTTGCTCCGTGTAAGTCATTGAAAAGGTGTGAACTCCAAGTCTTATCATCCGGCTGTTAACCGGAGGGTTGTAGGTTCGAGTCCTACCTGAGGAGCCAATCCTTTGTATACCTTACAGACACGCCATTTATAAGACCCCAAGCAAAACCCAGCAAAACTCCAAGAAATTTTCTATTGGATCGGCTTTCGCGGAGTCCGAAGCTCGCACTTCACCCACTATGAGCGACGCGGAAAACCGCTCCAGAGTGAACTGCCCCCCATCAACACGGCACGAAGACGGATGCTCATAATATTTCTGATCTTGGCGCAACTCGACCTCGCCAGCGGCAGCGACCACAAACCAGAGTTCAACTTCTCTAGCGTTGATGCTGCCAAGCGGATATTTCCCGCAGCCCTGCAAGATCCGCTTATTTAGGTAGCCTTCGTGGGGGACGTTCGTTGAATGGCTTTGCAAAGAGTATCGGCTCTAGCTTGCACTGCCGATAGTGAAGGTTGCCTTCCGCAGATTAGTCACCTACCATCCCACGCAAAACCAAGTTCTTATATGGATATGGACGGAGCTCAAGCGTTAAAACGCCCATCACAAGGCATTCGAGAGTGTTCATCAAATACGCTGCTAAGAGGTCACACGATGAAAACCCAATCTTGCAATCTTGGCTTTGTTTTTCATCTTGAAAAACTTCTTCGACCAAGTCACGGATGAACCGAGCGTGTTTGGCTGGATTCCGGCCGCTTCGATCTATTTCAATGATGTGGACGGTCACTTATTGGAATTGATTGCCAAGCTCGACGCGATTCCGGCGCCGGATGTAGGCGTGATTTCGCTTTCCGAATGGAGCCGATATGATTCGAGAAATAAATGAACGTGGAAATGCTTACTTTGAGAATAGTCGGCAACCCTTCCATAAGCGATCGCGGAAGGATTGGACCGGTCCTTCCAGAGTCGGTGCCGCAAGCGTGGAGATCACTTCCCGACGCCGAACGCGCCTGCCTGTGACGTAGGCTGGCCCTGGCGTCTATCACTTATCGGCCTGGCAATGGTGTCCCCTCAACACCAGGCGCGGGATTACTGACGTATGAGGCCCTTCAAATAGCGAAGATCTGAAACCGCAGCATCCGACACGAGACAAAATCGCATGTCGCCGGACTGCCAGTCGATCCAGTTGTAGCCTTGGCGCGAGCCCGAGCTCGTGAAACTCGGCTCGTTGTCGCGGTCAGGCCAGACAAAAAGATTGATGAAATGCTTATGGCGCGAATAGACCAACGCGGCGATATTATGCCCGTCGACCGCGTCCAAGCGGCCGCCCACCAGGGAGAACCCTTGTTCGGAGTAGTCTGAGACGGGTGGGATGAAGTCCAGCTTACCGTCAAACCATGGTTTCACGGTGTGCTGGTCAGTCGACTGTACGTCGATCAAATGTCCAGGCTGCAGCGAACGCACGTGAGCGTCTATGAGTTCGGCAGTGATTCGTCCCGATTGAGTACGTGGTTGGATTATGAAAAATACGACTGCAAGCACCGCCGCAGCCGCAGCCAGCGCACCGAAAGTTGGCAAAAGGAACCTTCTGCGTAGACCTGGGCGAACGCGTCCCGAGTCCGCAGCCTGTGCGAGTTGCTCACGAACCCGCTCGCGCAGCTGGGAAGATGCGTGCTCGTACAAATTGCTTTGCTGAAGCACTGCGTGCAAAGACTCTATGTTTTTCAGTTCATTTTGGCAGGTGATACAGCTCTCCAAATGACATTCGAATTCAGCTGAACGTACTGCGTCCAGCTCACCGTCAAAATAACCGTGAACTGTGGTTTTTGCCAATTCGCAGTTCAAGAGACCTCCTTCGCGGGAGTACTCAAAATTCGCTGTAAACTCTCGCGAGCCCGGGACAACGTCGACATCACAGTGCCAATAGGAATTCCAGTAATCTCACTGATCTCTTTGTAGGAGCAGCCTTCGAGTTCCCTCAAAACGAGCACCTCTCTGGAGCGTGGGGACAATGATTCCAATGCAAGCATCAAGCGCTGCCTCTCGTCCGCCTGAAAGGCCAGGGTCTCAGGAGTTGCAGACGGACGGTGATGCACTTCTTCATCGAACTCGGCCATCAATTCCGACGGTCGATTCTTTTCCAGCCATGTGTAGCAAGTGTTTCGGACAATCTGCAGCAACCAAGCCCGCGCGTCGCCTCCGATAAAACGTTCGACAACGCGGTAGGCGCACAGCATGGCTCTTGCACCACATCGTCGGAATCGGCACGGTTTCGCAATAACCAGCGAGCCAAATTGGCGGCGCTGCCCAGATGTGGCAACACGAGTTGCTCAAACCGAATTCTGTCTTTGGGCTCTAGCACGTCCCTGTTCCTAGGCCTCTATGTAATAACCGCTGGCGGTGGCATTTTATTCCCGCGCGGCGAGTCGCACATAAATTCGTTCGCGCGGGAATAAAACTTGACCGGCACCGGTTTATGCAGGTGTAACACGTCCGGACAGGCGGCGCGAGCGATCAATCTCCTTGGCCCTGTGGCAGCTTGCGCCGCCTGCTCCAAGTGACGTGTTAACCGAAACCGCCTACACCAGGAGAGACCCGAATGGCAAAAACGAAACTGTTCGATCCCAATCGAAGCGCCTATATCGAGCACGACCACAGTAATGACGGAATCGACCGTCGAGGTTTTCTGAAATGCATGGCGTGGGCCGGCACCGGCGCGCTCTGTGTAATCAATGGTGGCGTGTTGACCTCCCGCGCTCTGGCCTCGGCCATGGGCTCGAAGATGAAGTCCCACAAAATGGGAGAGCTCAGCTTTGTGCAGATCAGCGACAGCCACATGGGATTCAATAAGCCGGCTAACCCGGATGTGATCGCCACACTGAAAGCCGCTGTCGACAAGATCAATGCTCTTCCCGAACAGCCAGAGTTTATTTTGCACACCGGCGACATCAGTCATCTCTCCAAGCCTGAGGAATTCGACAATGTAGACCAAATTCTCAGGGCAGCTAACAAAGAAATCTTCTTTGTGCCTGGAGAGCACGATGTCCTTAACGATGAAGGCGCCATGTTCCGCGAGCGTTATGCGAAGAACTCGAAAGGACAAGGCTGGTACAGCTTCGACAAGAATGGCGTCCACTTTCTCGGACTGGTCAATGTGATGAACCTTAAAGCCGGCGGCCTGGGTACGCTCGGCCACGACCAGCTTGAATGGCTGGAGGATGATGTAAAGCACCTGAAGCACAGTACGCCCATCGTGGTCTTCGCCCATATCCCGCTGTGGACGGTGTATCCGCAATGGGGTTGGGGGACCGACGACAGCGCAGAGGCTCTTTCGTATCTGAAAAAGTTTGGTTCAGTTACGGTGTTGAACGGGCACATTCACCAGACCATGCAGAAAATCGAAGGAAATGTGACCTTCCACACTGCATTTTCGACAGCGTTCCCGCAACCCGCACCCGGCAAAGCTGAAGGCCCGGGACCGATGAAGGTCCCAGCCGACCAACTCCGTAATGTCCTTGGCATTACCGATGTCAATTATCTACAAGGACGGTATGCACTGGCAGTCGTGGACTCATCTCTCGTGTGAGGTGTGAATCCTATCTGTTCGCTACTAACTTACAAGGAGAATGCAACTATGAGAAGAAAACTGCTCTTTAGCGTCTTCGTCGTCGGGCTTCCACTGGCCCTTGCCGCTGTTTTAATTCTGCACCCGACACGGGCGAAGAGCGAGGAGACGAAAGCTTCGCCTACGGAAGTACGTGTCGATAACTTCACCTTTGGCCCGGACACGCTCACTGTGGCCGCAAACAGCACTGTGACCTGGGTAAACAAGGACGATGTCCCGCACGTGATCGCCAGTAATGATGGACTGTTTAAGTCCAAGGCTCTGGATACTGATGACAAGTACTCGTACACCTTCAGCAAGGCGGGCACTTACTCGTACTATTGCAGCATTCACCCCAAGATGGTGGGAAAGGTCGTAGTTCAGTAACCCATCATTGTTACTGGCCGTCGTTAACAGACTGGACTAATGCGAATATGGTGAACCCTTTCGATTTGCGGACGATTCTACTGGCAAAGCATGCCCAGCACGTCGTGCTCATTCACTTTCCGATTGCGCTGTTCATTACGGGAGTTGGATTTGATTTGGTATCGCGAGGGAAGCGCACCTCGCAACTAGCCAGCGCCGCGTATTTGAATCTGTCGATTGCTGCGGTGACTTTAATTCCTGCAGTCCTGACGGGCCTTTTGGCTTGGCAATTCGCTCTTGAGGGCAAGCGGCTCAAAGGTGTTTTGCTATTGCACCTCATTGCAGCCTCAATTGGCGGGGCGCTGGTAGTCACGTCGTGGTGGGTGCACTGGCGGGCCCGTAAAGCCGAATCGCTGCTTCTCCCCAGTTTCCGTATTCCCGTCGAGCTGCTCGGAGTCGCCGTTATTGGACTTACCGCGCATCTTGGTGGGTTCTTGAGCGGACTTAATAACTAAATAATATAGAAAGGAAATGACATCCGCATATGAAGAGCACAAACCTCCCAGATCACACGCCGCCGAATTCGAACTCAAGCACCAGAAGAGAAATTACGTCACCAAGAAAGGAAAAGTTAAACCGGCGCTCCTTCTTAAGAAAGAGCGCTTTGGCCGGAGCCGCAGTGACAGCAGGCACAGCGATGTTGGGCAATGTTCCGTCTGTCCTGGCCCAGGAATCCCATGGTCATCTGACGCGTGGCGACGCCGCAATCCTGCGATGGTTGGCGGCGGCAGAAATCATTGAATCAGACCTTTGGCTTCAATATCAGGAACTCGCAGGCACCCAGGACGATGAAGTGGCGATGATAGCCGGTCAGCAGATCCCTGGATATCCCTCAACACAGACAGGCGGCAATTCGCCATATACCAATGCCGTTTCACAGCTCGACGAAGACATGGCGCAGTACATTCACGACAACGCGGAAGATGAATTGACCCATGAAGCTTTCATTAATGCATTCTTAATTTCAAAAGGCGGAGATCCTGTGAGCCTCGACCGATTCCGCACGTTAGCAAGTAGTAAGGCGACGGGTGCGAACCAGATCGGACGGCTCACCACTCTGACTCAGTTAAAGGTCGATACAACGTGGTGGACGAGCTATCGCAGCCGGACCGGCAATCCTGATCTGGGCGATACATTCTCACCAGCCGTGCCTAGTCTGATCGTTGGAACGCATCCGGGAATTCCGCGGACTGATGACGATTTGAACGATCCGAACTTCCTCCAGGCCATTGCCAACACAGCCGGGTTTCACTTCGCGAATATTGAAGTCGGTGGATCCAGCATGTATCCCGGACTGGCACAAAGAGTATCCAACGTCGAGGTCCTGCGCATCCTGCTCAGCATTGGCGGGACCGAAATCGCCCACTTCCAAACCTGGCACGACAAGGCGGGCAATGCGATTCCACTAACAGCGAAGGATCCGGTTACAGGTGTGACGGTGACTTTCCCGACCTGACCCAAGATTCAGTTGCCGAAGATTTAAAGTCGAATCTGATCATGCCGGAGCCGACAGCATTCCTCAGCAGGAAGCTGCCGGCATGTTCGATTATTCGTCCAACTGCGACCAGGAATGCTGCCATGGTCGCATTACAAGGTTTTGTGAATATGAATGTTTTCGCGGGCCAGTCGAAGCAATTCATTGATTTCATAACTCGCCTCGCGCAAGAGGCGGACGACGCCAAGCGCGGAAATATCTAAGGATTGTGTTGTTTTCGCCGCCGGTGGAAGGATTCCTCGGTACGGGAGCAACCTTCGAGGCCGACATCACCCTCGTCGCGCAGGTAGTGATGGGAACGGCATTGATAGCAGGGGTTCTTCTTGCGAAACAGAAACGTTACACGGCGCACGGTATTTGTCAGACAACGGTACTGCTACTGAATTTGTTGACGACCGGATTGGTGATGTGGCCCTCGTTCCGGCACGTCAGGCCCACAATTGCCGGGGTCATTCATAAATCGTCGTACGCTGCGCCGATGCTCCATGCGGCCCTGGGAATAACGGCTGAACTTCTGGGGCTTTATATCGTCCTGGTGGCAGGCACGAATGTTGTTCCACCGCGGCTGCGCTTCAGAAATTGGAAGCGGGCGATGCGATCGGAATTCGTGCTTTGGTTCGTTGTTGTGATCAGCGGCATGTGGACTTATTACGCTTGGTACATTGCGCCATTCCGCTAAATGTCGAGTTTCAAATGTCTGGCATCGATGTTGTCTCTCCGCTGCGTCACTGGGCCGGTGCTGGTGGCCCAAGAGTTACAGCACCTGCATTTTCGGTGATTTGGCGAGTTCGCATTGCGATTTAAGGAGAACTTATGTTTGAAGGTTTGTTTCAACCTATGCATATTCTAGTCATTTTTGGAATTGCGCTGCTCGTGTTCGGGCCCAAGAAGTTGCCGGAATTAGGCAAAGGCATTGGAGAGGGCATCCGCGGCTTCAAGGCGGCCATTAAAGCCGATGAGGCAAAGCCAGCTGCCGCAGTGTCCGTTGTCCCTAGCGAGCACGGCGGGGTTAAGGAGTAAATCGTGGGGTTCGGAACCGAAATCCTCTCCATGCTTTTGCTTGGATTGCTGGTGTTGGGCCCGAAGCGGCTGCCCAAAATCTTGGGGCATGTCGCCCGAGCTAAAGCTCAGTTCGAGAAGGCGAGCCGCAGCCTCAAGTCCCAACTGGAGCCGGAACTCGAAACCCGACCTCACGACGGCAATACTGGTTGCGCGCAAGAATTGGCTGAGGAACAATGATCTCCGCACAAATTCTCGGAATTGGAACGGCAAATCCGCCCATTCGCCTTACGCAAGAGCAGAGCTTCCACGCCGCCGGCTACCAAAGCGGGCGAATTCGGAAGATTTTCCTGAACAGCGACATTGAATACCGCCACTTCTTCTTTAGCGGCACCCCAAACCTCGAAGAAACCTCCGATCAACAGAATCAGCGTTATCTCTCGGGAGCAGTGAAAACAGGTTGCCGCTCGATTCTAAATTGCCTGCAGTCGGCTGGAAGAACCGTCCAGGATGTGGATTTCCTGGCCGTTTGCACCTGCACAGGTTATACATGCCCGGACGTGGGCAGCCGTCTTATCGCCCACATGGGATTCCGCAAGAACGTTCAGAGAGCTTCAATCATGGGACTTGGCTGTGCAGGTGCGGTTCCCACCTTACAAGTGGCAAGAGATTTTGTTCGCGCGAACCCCGGCCGGCTAGCCCTGATGCTGGCGGTCGAGATTTGCTCAGCTTGCTACTACGTGGATAACACACTTGAGACGGTTGTCGGCAATGCGATTTGCGCTGATGGCGCCGCCGCGTTTTTATTGGGAGCGAATGAACAAGCGATGTCTGCGTATCCCCAGATTGTTGACTTCAAGACTTTCCTCGATACAGAGCAGATCGAAGAGGTTGGACTTCAACATTGCAATGGCAAGTTGCGAATCGTACTTGGGGTCTCGATCCAGCATGTCGCCGGTCCGCTGATCGAAGTCGCGCTCCAAAACTTACTCGAAAGACATGAGCTCTCTCGATCGGTTGTTCGCTTCTGGGTGGTCCACCCGGGCGGACGCAAAGTAATTGACAAGATTCAGCAGCACTTTGGGATGACCGATGACCAATTGCGCTTTTCCAGGAACGTGCTACGAAACTATGGGAATATGTCTTCCCCCACTGTCATGTTTGTTCTGGACGAGATCGTACGTACCGGCGATCCGCGGCCAGGCGACTGGGGAGTGATGATCGCCCTGGGTCCGGGAATGGCAGCTGAAGTCGCACTGCTCAGATGGTAGTTCGAATCGCTTTCTGGCCGCTCCTCCGTGTTCTCCATCGAGCAACGGGGAAAAGGTGGGCGGAACTAAAGCTGCTCCTGAGAGAACGATTACTCCCTGCACAGACACGCAGCGCGAAAGATGAGAACCCACCTCCTCCTGTTCTGTTCCAGATGGCAACTGCTTATTGGATATCTCAAGCGATCTACGTCGCCGCCAAACTCGGCATTGCCGATTTGCTGGCAGATGGTCCGCAGTCACTTGTTGCACTAGCAGACGCGACCCGATCAGATGCGCGCGCTCTGTTCCGCCTACTCCGCGCTCTGTCGAGCGTCAAAGTATTTTCACAGGTAGGCAACGACTACTTTGCGCTTTCGCGCATTGCGGAAGCGCTTCGGAGTGATGTCCCTGGATCGCTTAGAGCTACAGTGATTACGATCGGCGAGATTCATTACCAGGCATGTGGAGAGCTTCTGCACAGTGTTCGATCTGGATCTCCCGCATTTGACCACGTGTTCGGAATGAGTCTGTTCGACTATCTACAGAACAACGCTGAGGCATCCGCTGCCTTCAATCATGGCATGACCAACCTTTCATCTCTATTGGCCTATGCCGTTCTGCTCGCCTACGATTTTTCGGGAATCTCTTCACTCGTCGACGTTGGAGGAGGTGAGGGTGAACTGTTGCGAAGGATTCTGGTGGTAAATCCAGAGATGACAGGCATCGTTTTTGACTTGCCCAACACCGTTGGATTAGCAAATCGGGTCGTGAGTGATGGTGGGCGATGCTCCTATATCGCAGGAAACTTCTTAGAGTCCGTTCCAGAAGGAGCCGACGCCTATCTGCTTTGCGGAATTGTGCACGATTGGGATGATGATCGTGCTATCACAGTCCTCAGAAATTGCCGCAGAGCAATGACCAAAAAGAGCAGAGTACTAGTAGTTGAGATGATCGTGCCTGACACGAATTCCGTCTCTTTTAGCAAGCTTCTCGATCTGAATATGATGGCAATGACGGGAGGGAAGGAGCGGACAAATTCTGAGTTTCAGGCTTTGCTCGATGCCGCCGATCTCAGAATGACCCGAGTTGTTCCGACTATGGCTCCTCAGAGCATCATTGAAGCCATGCCGAAATAATCTTCATGTCGCATTCCTGAATCGAGGACAGAAGCTGAGAATTATCGTTACGTAGCCTTCTTACGCCGATTCGCTTCGGAGTGTCGAACTAATAAGCTTGCTCTTCACAAGTGTTGGCTACGCGATGAGAACTCGAATAAGAGCACTCCGGTCGTGAGCGAGTACATCGGTCTAAACCGTGCAAAGTGGAGGAAACGAACTCAACCTGAAGCTCCAGTTGCTAACTCACAGCTTGTGTAAATGCATGAGGTGTGGCGCAATCATCAACCCTATCCGGCAAAGGCGTATTCGATATCGCGGGATTAGGGCGAACCGTTTGATATTCGTTGTCAGCTTTGTCGTGAGCTTTCCACCTCACCTCGTTTCGGAAGTGTGGGCTCAGCCGCTCTCGAAGCTGAAATCTGGCGCGCATTGATCGCGTCTTAACCGCGGTCAAAGTCAGCCTCAATGCCTCAGCGGTCTCTTGCAATGAGTGGCCTTCGATGTCGTGCAAGACGAACACTACTCTCAATCCCGGTCGCAGTTCTCGTAAAGCGCTGGCAAGGAGGTCTCTTAATTCTGATGTCTTGTACAGTTCCTCAGGATTTGGTCTCCAATCCGATAAATCCATCGGGAGTTTGTCTTGTTCCTCGTCTTGTATTGAGAACTCCATTGCAGCACGCTGCTTCGTTCGTTGCTTCCGCAGTTTCATGAGTGAATGGTTCACAGTAATACGAAATATCCAGGTCGAGAATTTGGAATCACCCCTGAAGCTGTCGAGTTTTTGAAAGACTTTAAGAAAGGTGTCTTGGACCACCTCCTGCGCATCGTCGAAGTTGTGAGTAATATTTTGGGCAATACGGAGTAGTTTGCAGTCGTAGCGAGCAACGAGTTCCTCGAATGCGGCGAGATCTCCTGCTTTACTGGCAGTGACAAGATCCGCGTCGTCGGCTGATGTGCTAGAAGTGACGAGTTTCTCTGTATCTCCGCTCAACTTGTTCAGCTCCAGAGCAAAACGTGCTGGTCTTTTCTTTGTTCTATTGATAAAAACTCGAAAACAGAATCTTTATTCCCGAAGAAAGCAGACTGTACTGAATTCCTGTCGTGCAAGTTAATCGTCACCCCCTTGCGGTACGCAGTTCGCTTCAATGGTGGAGAAAAAGACTTATTCCACTGTGCGGATCATGGTTCGCTCAGTATCGGATCGAGGACTCAGGGCTTTCTCGCGTCCCTGCGATAGGGCCTATCGTGCTTTGAAGGGAAGAACGCGACAGCGAATCGCGGACAGCCTTTCTGGCTCTGGCCAGGCGCGACATCACGGTGCCGATCGGGATCGAGAGAATTTCTGCAATTTCCCGGTACGAAGCATCTTCAACATCGCAAAGCAAGATAACTTCCCGGAAGCCAATTGGCAGTTGCTCGATCGCGTCTCGAATCGCCTTGGAACGAGAGCGATCGACCAGCAAGGATTCGGCGCTATTTGAGTGCACCGGCAGTTCGGGCAACGTGTCTTCTGAATCGAGCGGAACTGTCGCCCTTTGTTTTGCCTGGGAACACGAGGTAAGGAAGGTATTCTTCAAGATCTGAAACAGCCATGCTCGAAAATTGGTGCCGGGCTGAAATGAGCCGAACCCTCGCAATGCCTTCAGATAGGTCTCTTGGACGAGATCCTCGGCATTTTCCTGATCTTGGGAAAGCCAGTATGCAAAGTTGTATGCGGAATCCATCAGAGGCAGAGCCAGCTGCTCGAATCGCTCGGACCTATCGTGTTGTGAGGATGAACTTGTCAACGGCAATATCCTTCGCGAATTGAATCCAACGCGCCCCATATGTGCACTCCTCGAAACATCGCGGCCCGCATCGAACTCGAGGCCCGGCTCGCATGACCGATGTGATATGCCCGGGGAGCACGGGTCAATAGACTGAGGCTCTTTTCAAGATATCTGCTTCATTGTTGGCCAACGGCGAAAAACATAAGGGCGGAAACTACACGAAACCTTTGAGCGTGCACGATGAAATTCTCCTGGTGTTGGTTTAAGATTGTTCGGCGAGTTCCGCTGCAAAAAGCGTAATCGGCGTCTACAGACTTAACGAGATCTTGGAACAGTTTGCTTTTCCGGCGCTAACGTCTACTTGTAGCGCGAGGTTGTTGCCACACATTCGCGCGAACCCAACCGACAACTCCCGCATTGTTGTCGGGAACCAGGCAGCGACGAAAGCAACGCGAGACTTCTGCGAGCACGCATTCAGACTTGGTCGTAGAACTTCAGCGCCATGGCACCATGAGTCGCAGCTCCTCCGGCACGCAAGGCTGCAGCAATCATTGAGCTTTCGGTGACTTCCTCGCGAGAGGCGCCTGCGCTTTTTGCAGCTTTTGTGTGCACCTCGATGCAATAGGGACATTGCGTAGTGAAAGCAACTCCCAATGCGATCAGTTCGCGATATTTTCTCGGAATGGCACCGTCTTCGCGGCCAACGATCTTATCCAAGGCGAGCCACGCGTTGAATTCTGTAGGCGCGAGCTCACCCATCTCCTTCAAAAACCGCAGATCACCGACATCGTGGTAGTGTTCGCTCATTTTTCCTCCGTCGATTAAGTTTGTGCCAAGTTATGTCTGGTTTCTAAGGCGGTACACAGACTCCCACTGATAGTTCATCGAATGGAGGTCTCAATTTGCGAAACTCCCACTTACCATTAATACGACTTCGCGAGGGGATTTGCTTTTGGCTCGGACTCTCCTCCATCTTTGGAATCCAAACGAGACTCAACGATCTGCTTCCTAATGGCATCTTTCAGCCGTTCAATGACGCTTCCCACACCCTTGGCGCCGAGTCCAATCGTGGGCAGGGAGGCAATTTCTTTGGTGCTCATTCCTTGCCGGAAATAAAGCCAGAAAATCATGCGGTCGCGTTCCTGGTCGGCGCCCGTCAAGCAATGCTTCAGGTGTTCGTCAATCTCATTCAGGAACACTTTGAAAGCGATCTTTTCCTGACTCCCATGAACCTCTTTGCCGGCCTCAGTGAGTAAATGCCTATGGAAAAGTAATAACGGGCGGGCAGACAATTTTAGGACTTCAGCGGCACAAGCTTCAAATATGCCAGCGACCACGTCGTAGCTCTGCGCGGATGATGGGCAAAACAGAAAGTAATCATGAGCAAGACAGGAAGTAATCGCAATGATCGACGATCGGCCGTCATTCGTTCGAATTCGACAGCTCGGAATCGATCTTTTCAATCGGAAATGCTTCCAATCGCGCTCCGAAGAGTTGCGCAGCCGGCGCTGAATTAGCCGGTTGCCCAAAGACTGGAAACAGGTATGCCGTGCAGATTACTGGCGAAGGGAATGATTTCACTGCCGCAATACAGCACGACGCCTCGGACCCACCTTTTTCGTGTTGCATCGGCCAGAACCTGGAGTCCGCGAAGGTCCTCTCTTTGCAAACTGGCACTGGCCTTGACCTCGACACCGACGAGGTGTCCCGCCGAGTCTTCCAGGACAATGTCTACCTCTTGGCCCGAAGCAGTGCGCCAGTAATACAGCTGTGGCTGGGCCAGGCTCCAGGAGGATTGCTTGCGCAATTCCATCACAACGAAATTCTCTAGTGCAGCACCGGCGAGTCCTGCGTCGAACTGCAGTCTCTCGGGAGTCAGTCCGATTAGGTGCGAGAGCAACCCCGTGTCATTTACATAGACTTTGGGCGTGCGAATGACACGTTGACCGGTATTGACTGACCACGGTCGTAACAGCTGCACGAGAAATGTGGCCTCGAGCAGCGCGAAGTACCTTTTGAGTGTCGTTTGGGGCAAAGACAGCGTCCTCGATAAGTCCGCGAAATTCAACAGTCCGCCTGCTCGGCTTGCGACAACGGAAAGCAACTGAGGTACTGCTGTCAAATCGGCAATATTGGCTAGATCACGGACATCTCGCTGAAGAATTGTCATCAGATAGGACTGAAACCAAGCCTTGCGGCGTGCCATCTGTTGACGACCAGCTAGGGGCGGGTAGCCACCCGCCATAATTGTTTCGAACAAGTGACTACGCTCGGAGGCACTTGACTTTCCGGTACGCCAGATCGGTTGACGTGAAAACAAAGTGTCGATGAACTGCTCCCGAATTCCGGCTATCTCTCCCTGAGAGAAGGGCCAAAGTGTCAGGACCTCTATCCGGCCGGCGAGAGATTCGGACAGCTTCGGCAAGAGCAGCACGTTCGCGGAGCCTGTCAGGAGAAACCTGCCTGGCTCTCTTTTTCGATCAACGATTATCTTGATTGCAGGGAAGATCTCGGGCACATGTTGAACTTCATCCAGTGTCACTGGAGTAGCCAGACCTGCGACAAACCCCCTGGGATCGCCCTTCGCGGCTGCCAATATGCTGGGATCATCGAATGTGAGATATTGCCGGTCCGATATCGCCGGCTCTGCGGATTGGACGAGCGTGGTCTTGCCGGTTTGTCTCGCTCCATTAATCAACACGACCCGAGTGTCACCGAGCGCATCGATGAGATTTTCGGTGATGTGGCGTCGAAGCATGCCGAAATCATAAGATTGGGTTTATAAATAATCAACCATAAAGTGGATGATAATCATCCACTTTATGGCCTAGTTCCGGCTGTTAACCGGAGGGTTGTAGGTTCGAGTCCTACCTGAGGAGCCAATCCTTTTAAGCACTCCCAGGTTGAATCATCTAAATCCCCAATAGGGACGTGCGAGGAAAACTCCCACATGTGTTTTCCTCAATATTTATGCGCACTTCACAACTCGACTTGTTCTCCAAACTGGCTCCAAACTCTACAACGA
>WNFZ01000589.1_pt1 | contig 39492 bp, 37 predicted proteins | sample 5400081 | NCBI WGS metagenome assembly WNFZ01 (sample SAMN13153365, study PRJNA577476) | soil metagenome | isolation source: 80 cm soil or saprolite under grassland replicate 1 | place: USA:California | collected 2016-06-15
GCCGCGAGCCCACGCCCGAGGAGCTTGCCGACAAGCTCGGCATGCCGCTCGAGAAGGTGCGCAAGGTGCTCAAGATCGCCAAGGAGCCGCTGTCGCTGGAAACGCCGATCGGCGACGAGGAGGATTCCCACCTCGGCGATTTCATCGAGGACAAGAACGCGATCCTGCCGATCGATGCTGCGATTCAGTCGAACCTGCGCGAGACCACCACGCGCGTGCTGGCATCACTGACGCCGCGCGAGGAGCGCGTGCTGCGCATGCGCTTCGGCATCGGCATGAACACCGACCATACGCTCGAAGAGGTCGGTCAGCAGTTCTCGGTGACGCGCGAGCGCATCCGCCAGATCGAGGCCAAGGCGCTGCGCAAGCTCAAGCATCCGAGCCGAAGCCGGAAGCTGCGGAGCTTTTTGGACAACTAGGGCGTCGACTCATAAAGCGCGCAGCCCTTGCCCGATCTCGCTGGGATGTCCGCCAGCACGTCATGCTACAATCTGTCTGTGCAGTTCTCGCTTGGCGTGAGGTGAGCCATGGCGGGCAATCTCGATTTCTATTTCTTCTATGGCAGCATCCACTCCTATCTGTCGGTAATGCGAATCGGCGCGCTCGCTTCTGCGGCGCACGTTGAGGTGCGCTGGCAGCCGTTCAATCTCCGCGAAATTTTGATTGAGCAGAACAATACCGCATTCACGAAGAACGAAGTGAAGATGAATTATTTCTGGCATGACGTTGAGCGGCGGGCTCGCCGCTACAAGATCCCGTTCGCCGGCCGGGCGCCGTATCCAGCTGATCCCGATCTCCTCGCGTTGCGGGTGGGCCTCATAGCAGGGCAAGAAAAATGGTGCGACGAGTACTCGCGCGCGACATTTCATGAATGGTTCATCGGCCGTCGCGCGCCGGGTGTCGGTGATCACGTCGAGCGGGTTCTTGCCTCGCTCAATAAATCACCAGCGTCGATCATCACGCGCGCGAAGGGCGCAGAAGGCGAGCGTCTGTTGAAGGAGGCGATGGATGCCGCCCGCAAGCTTGGCATTTTTGGCGCACCAACGTTCGCAATTGGTCCGGAAATCTTTTGGGGCGACGATCGACTGGAGGATGCGCTCAACTTCGCGTTAGGACGCTGAATTTAGTCAGACAAAACTCGGGCTCGGCGCAGAGATCCGGTCCGTCGAGCGACTGCAGGGCGTTCTTGATATTTACAGCAAGCCCACTTTTGAAGCGCTCATATCCCGGCCATTGCTCAATTCAGTGCGTGCAAGGATCTTTTAGGGCACAAAACGGTCTGGCCTCCTCGAAGGCCCGGCTTGCTCGCAAAACAAGCGCGTCCGCACCGATAGCGCCGATGATTTGCAGGCCGAGCGGGAGCCCGTCGCGCGTCAGTCCACAGGGAATGGATGCGGCTGGCTGCTGCGTGAGGTTGAACGGATACGTGAAAGGAGACCAATCGGTCCACGCCTCGCCCCCCGCGCCCGACGGGGGCACCATCTGACCCACGTCGAACGCGGGCAGCGGCATGGTCGGCGTCAACAGCAGGTCATAGCGCTCAAAGAACCGCGCAAATACACCATGCAGTTCCGCGCGCTTGAGCTGCGCGCGAATATAGTCAGCGACAGATGTCTTGAGCCCTTGCGCCGCGGCCGCGACGAGGCCCGGCTCGGCTTCGTCGCGGACCCGCTCGCCATAGGATTGCAAAAGCGTCGCGAACGATGACCACCACAACGTGTTCCAGGTCGCGATCGGGTCGCCGTCAAGCTCCGGGTCGGCCTCATTGACGTGGGCGCCGAGCTCCTCGAACACGCGCGCCGCAGCCGTCGCCGCCGTCTCGACCTCCGGCTCGACGCGATTGGCGTATCCGAGGCGCCGCGAGTACGCGACCTTCATGCCGCTGACGCCCTCGTCGAGACTGATGCGGAAATCGGGCGCAGGTGACGTCCAGGCATAGACATCGCGTATGTCCGGAGCGGCCATGATCGTGAGGGCCAGCGCCGCATCGGCAACGGACCGCGTGAGGCAGCCGACATGGGCAAGGGTCCCGAGCGGTGAGGCAGGCCACGCCGGCACGCGTGCGCGCGTCGGCTTGATGCCGTAGCTGCCGGTGAACGCGGCCGGAATGCGGATGGATCCGCCGCCGTCGGTTCCGAGATGGATATTGCCCATGCCGAGAACGACGGCGGCGACGGCGCCGCCTGAGGAGCCACCCGGCGTTTTGCGCGTGTCCCACGGATTGCGCGTCACCCCGGTCAACGGACTATCGGTAACGCCCTTCCAGCCGAATTCGGGCATCGTGGTTTTACCGATGACGATCGCGCCTTGCTCGCGCAGGCGAGCAACCGCCGGCGCATCATGCGCTGCCGGCGCGTCGGATGTGAGCTTCGATCCGAAGCGGGCGGGCATGCCGGCGACGAGAATGTTATCCTTGATGCCAACTGGCACACCGTCGATCAGGCCTTGGGGCGCGCCCGCCCTCCAGCGCGCCTCGGAGTCCCTCGCGCTTCTCAGGGCGCCCTCGCGATCCAGCCAGCAATAGGCCTTCACGACGCCGTTGTGCCGGTCGACCTGATCGAGGACGGCACGAAGCATCTCGACCGGTGAGAGATCTTTGCGCCGATAGCGAGACAGCAACTCCGCAATCGATAAGAAGGCGGTATCGTCTTTTGTCGCTTTGGTGATGATGCGATGCCCTCCGTTCGCCGCAGATCATACCTCACGATGAGCATCTTGTGGCCACGTCCCGCAGGCGTGGAACGATTGATGCGGCTCTTCAAAAATTTCGCCCGGCAGAGCCGGGCGAAACCGTTTCGGTTATCTCAGCGCGCGGTGCTGCGCTAGAGGCACCACCTGCGAGCATAGAGCGCCTCCATCTTCGCCCGGGCCTCGGGATACGTGTTGGCATATGCCACCGACTGCCATCCGGGGCCCCACGGGGCGTTAACGTCGTTGCGCCAAATCTTGCAGTCGCCAAGGTAGGCCCAGCGCACCACAACCCACGGCGGCTGCACGACGCGGGCATCCGCCGCCGGCATGACGGCAAGCGCGAGCAACAGTGTCGCGAGGAAAAGCGTTACGCGTCTCATCGAAATCTCCCGTTGCAATTTATTGGGATCGTCGGAGAGAGGGGTCCACCGACGGCGCCGAGTATAGTTGGCCCGACAAATTATACCAGTGAGATGGCGGGAATGCCGGCGCCTGCGAACGGTATTATGTTCCAACTATTCCTCAGGCTTGCTCCGCTCTGCTCGGCTTATCCCTCCGGGCGAAAGCCGAAGGTCGCTTCGAATCGTTTCGCGTACGCCGGCCATACCTGCGGATTGACAATGCGGGGCGGGCACTTGCCGTCGAGCGTCATCACGAGTTGCTCGGCGGCGATGCGGCCCATATTGGCGCGCGCCTCCCGCGTCATGCCCGCGGTGTGCGGGGTTGCGAGCACGTTGTCGAATTGCAGGAGCGGGTGGTCGACCGGCGGCGGCTCCTTGTCCCACACGTCGATGCCGGCACCGGCAATTCTTTTCTCCCGCAGCGCCTCGGTGAGCGCGCGCTCGTCATGGATGAACCCGCGCGCCGTGGTGATGAAATAAGCGTGCGGTTGCATCAGCGCGAACTCTCGCGCGCCGATCATGCCACGCGTGCTCTCGTCGAGGGGACAGTTGATCGATACGAAGTCGGCGCGACGTAACAGTTCGTCGAGGGTAACCTTGACGGCGCCGCGCGCGGCAATGGTCTTCTCGTCGAGATACGGATCGCAGGCAATGACCTGCATGCCGAGGAGGCCGCGGCAGAGTTCGGCGACGCGGCGCCCGACATTGCCAATGCCGACGATGCCGATGGTGCGTTCCTTGACGTCGCTGCCCATGAAGACGGTGCGGTCCCGCATCGTGCCGCGCCGCAAGGCGTGGTTGGTCTGGACGATTTGCTTCGACAGCGCCAGCACCATGGCGAGCACGTGCGCCGCCACCGCCTCGGCGTTGCCGCCGGTCTGGTTGACGACAAGCACGCCGGCTTCGGTGCAATCCCTGACGTCGACGGTGTCGAAGCCGGCACCGTTGGTGGAGACGACCAGCAGATTGGGCATGCGCGCGAGCAGCTCGCCCCGGGCGTGGAAGCGCGGCGCAAGCTCGTCGCGCGCCGAGCCGATCTGGTAGGCGTGCGCGGCCGCCATGATCGGCTGCGCGACCTCGTCGGTGGTCTCGTTCTCGAGCTTGTCGAGCCTGATCTCGGGTCGCTGCGCGATGATGTCGAGATAGCAGGGATGCGCGACGTAGCGCACGTAGAACACGCGCTTGACGTTCTCTTTCATTCTTCGAGATCCTCGATGCTTGAGAAATCCCTCATGCTGAGGAGCGTAGCGGCGCGTTTCAGCATGAGGCCGTCCTTCGAGACGCGGGCCGCAAGCGCGCTTACGGCCCGCTCCTCAGGACGAGGGACGGAATGGCCTATGCCCGCTTGAACGCGGGCATGACATCCTTGGCAAACCAGGTGAGCTGCTCTTTGAATTCCTTGGGCGGCAAGCCCTCGGCCCAGTGGATCATGAAATTTTCGAGCCCCGGATATTTGTCCGCGACCGACTTGATGCCGTCGATGACGTGGGCAGGCGGGCCGCAGAACCAGGCCTTCTGCGCGACCCCATCACGCAGCGAGGGCACGCCTGCGGGCGCTCCCGGCGTTCCCCACGTGCGTCCATGCTCGTCGGCGTAGCGCACGAAGCCGAATGGTGCGAACCACTTGAAGCGTTCGTCGTGCGCGGGCTCGAGCCTGCGGATGGCTTCCTCTTCGGTGTCCGCGAGATAGATGCCGGCGCCCCAGATCATGTCCTCGCCGAGCTGCTTGCGCCGGCCGTGCCGTTCGCAGGCGGCGTGATAGGCGCGCACGACGTCGTCCAAGATCTTCTGCCCGTTGAGCGTGACCATCGCCTTGAGGCCGTAGCGCGCCATCAGATCGATGGTCTTGCCGCTGGCGATCGGCATCCAGATGTCGACCGGCAAGTGCTTAGGGCGGGGAATTACCGTGATGTCCTTGAGGGTGTAGCCGCGATACTCGACCGGCGGCGGACACTCGTAGTACTTGCCCTTGTGGTGGAACGCATCCTCGTTGAAGCACTTGAGCAGCAGCTCGAGCTGCTCCTCGAACAATTCGCGGTTCGCCTGCGCGTCGAGCAATGGCGCGCCGAACGTCTCCACCTCGCGCGTGTGATAGCCGCGCCCCACCCCCATGATGATGCGCCCATCGGTGACGATGTCGGCCATCGCGTAGTCTTCGGCCAGACGGATCGGATGCCACATGGGCAGAACGTTGAAGGCGCAGCCGAATTTGACGCGTTGCGTCTGGGTCGCCAGCCACAATCCGAGCTGGATCAGATTGGGCAGGCACTCGTAGCCCTCGCGCTGGAAGTGGTGCTCGGCCGTCCACAATACATCGTAGCCGAGGCGGTCCATGTGCTGCGCCACGTCGCGCGCGCTGGCAAAGGCCTCGCGCAGCCGGTCAGCGGAATAGCGCCGCTCGTTGGCCGGCGTGCCGGAGCGGCCGATATTGTCGAGCTCGATCTGGCCGACGTAGAGCACGTGGAAGCTTCTGATCATCGCGCTGTTTCCCCGGACCGACGGATGGGCACGACGAACATAGCATCGCGCCGCGAAAGCGCGAGCGCTCCTAATGCCGCCACTTGATCGAGCATCCCATGCTCGCGCTCTGCTCGAGTGGACCGCGGCCGGTCTCTGCCACCTGGGTCATGGCCTCGAATAGCTCGCGCCGCGCGTCCGGCACGAGGCTCGTGCGGGAGGCGTCCAGCCGCCCTCGATATTGCAGCTCGTCGTCGGCGTTGAAGCCGAAGAAATCAGGGGTGCATTTGGCGTCGTAGGCGCGCGCGACCTCCTGTGTCTCGTCGATCACGTAGGGAAAGGGGAAACGGTGCTCCCGTGCGAACAGTTTCATGTTGTCGAAGGAGTCCTCGGCATACGACTGGGTATCGTTCGGCATGACCGCGATCGTGCTGATGCCGATTGCGTCGAGCGCGCTAACCTCCTCCACCAGGCGGTCGATGACCGCCCGCACATAAGGACAATGATTACAGATAAAGACTACCAACGTGCCCTTGGGCCCGCGCACGTCGGCGAGCGTGTAGAACTTGCCGTCTACGCCCTTGAGCCTGAAGTCGCGTGCCTTCCAGCCGAAGTTACAGATGCTCGTTGCGGTGAGCGCCATGGCGCGTCTCCACGTCCATCCGGACTATCTCAGTTCCGCCGCATAGCCGCGGCCAACGCAACCTATGCCAGGCCTTCGACGATGCGCAAATCCCGCTCGGCCGCTTTGCCGAATACTTTCAGCGCCGCCTGATAGGCCTCGCTATCGTGGGCGGCCACGGCTTTGTCCACGCTGTCGAACTCGATCACGACCACGCGCTGGGCGACGCCCGCCTCGTACGCCTTCGCAGCGTTGCCGCGCGCGAGAAAGCGCCCGCCGGCAGCGGCGATCGCGGGACCCGCGAGCTTCGCGTAAGCCGCCAATGCATCCGGATTTGAAATCGAGCGATAGAACGCGATCCAATACGCTTTTGCCATTGCGATCTCCCGTTGCCGCTGACGCCGCCGATGCCGCTGTGCGAGCTTACCGGATCGCAGCGATACTCACAAAGGCCTCTCGACGCGCAAGAAATTAAGTCGGAACCGATGCGGACCGCAGGAACGTCAACGGGCCGGAAAGGCGTGCAATATTCGACATTCGCGCACAGGGCCTCGCCGTATCTTTTTGCGCTGGACGCGCTACGATTGTCTGCCACCGGCTTAACCCGGAGATTGGGCATGAAAACCCTCCTGGCATTCATCGGTGCTCTCGCCATCATCTGCGTGATCGCCGCCGCGGTGTTTTTCTTCGGCGGGTTCTACAACGTGGCCGCGACGGTGGAGGACCCCGCCTCGGTCAAATGGGCACTCGCCTACATCCGTCAGGCTTCGATCATGCGGCACGCAACGGACGCGCCGCCGTCGTCGCTTGACGATCCCGCGCTGGTGCAGGCCGGGGCGCGCGCCTTTTCCGAGCGCGGTTGTGTCAACTGTCACGGCGCGCCGGGGGTGAATTGGGCCAAATTTTCCGAAGGCTTGCGTCCTGATCCACCCGACCTCAAGGAGCTTGCCGACCAGCGCAGGCCGCAGGATCTGTTCTGGGTCATCAAGCACGGCATTCACATGACCGGGATGCCGAGCTTCGGGCTCATCGAGGTACCTGATCGGGAAATCTGGACGATCGTCACGTTCGTCAAGAAGCTGCCAAGTGTATCGGAAGCGGATTTCAAGGCTTGGTCCGCGAAACCTTGAGGCACCGGCAGTATCTCAAGTGATCTCGACGATTTCCGCCCGCGATTTCGCGACCTCGACCGTATCGCCGACCTGCTTGCCGAACAACGCGCGGGCCATCGGCGATACATGCGACAGCGTCCCGTGCGCGGGATCGGCCTCGTCCTCGCCGACGATCCGGAAGATCTGACGGCGCCCGTCGTCGCGGACGATGGTTACGGTCGCGCCAAAATGCACCTGGCTGCGATCGCTCGGCGCAGGGACAAGCTGCGCGCTTGCCCGCCGCGCAGTCCAGTAACGCAAGTCGCGAGCTGCCCGCGCGAGCGCCGCGCGATCGTTCGCCGCGTGCGCCGCAGCGTGCTCCTGCTGAAGGCGCGCGACTTCGGCCTCGATTCGCGCAAGCCCCTCCGCGGTCACGAGGTTCGGATGCGGCGAAATGGGCCGATCCGGCAGCTCTTCGACCGCGTCCTCCATGTCTTTGACGAATGCTCTACTCATGATCAGGCGTTGCCATTGGTGAGTGTTTTTGGTTCTTGTTTGTCGGCCCTGCTTTGTCGGCGCTGCCCGAGCCGGCTGCTTGCTTATATGGGATGTCGGAAGCGATATGGAAATGTTGGGCGGCAAAACTCGCTGCGCTGCAGGAACGCGATTGGCGGGAACTATTCCACCGGGAAAGAGTTCACCTCTACTGGGTGCGATATGACGTACCGTCGATGCGCGACTCTGGAACATGCGATGCATAAGGCGATCACCGCTGCCCTCGCATTGATGCTGTCGTGTGCCGGCGCCCCGGCGCAGGTTGCGCCGCAACAGCCCCAGGACGTGGTCGCTCCGACGTCGAAGCTCAACCTGACGCTGGAACAGCGCCATACCATCCGCGAATTCGCCAAGGACATGAAGGCCGACGCAGCCGACGCCAAGGCGGAGGTCGGCGAGCCGATTCCGCAAGGCATTACGCCGCGGCCCATGCCGAGCGAGGTCGGCCAGAAGGTCCCGCAAGTGAAGAGCCACCGGTTTTTCCTCACCGCGCAACAGATCGTGATCGTCGATCCGAAGGACAACAAGGTCGCCGACGTGATCAAGCTCACCGCGGATTAGATCGCGGACCGCGCTACCTCGCGTTACCGAGATATCGCTTGGCAAGCATCACGTGGATGCCCTTGTTGCCGTTCACCACTTGCGTCACGCGCACATCCGCGGCGAGGCTCGCCAGTGAATAGGCCTGGTAGCGATCAAGCCCAGCGCGTGCGCAAATCAGATCGAGCATCTGCCGCAGCGCAATCACCACGCAGTCGTCGAGATCGGGGTCGAACGCCATCGTGATCACATGCGTGGGCGTCTCCGCCATCGGCCATTCGAGCCGCATGTCGTCGCGCAGCGTGAGCCGGAAGGTGCCGGTCAATCCGGTTTCGACCGCGGTGACGCAGACCTCGCCGTCCCCCTGGACGCCGTGTCCGTCGCCGACGGAGAACAGCGCGCCGGGAACGAAGATCGGCAGATAGAGCGTGGTGCCGGCAACGAGCTCCTTGTTATCGAGATTGCCGCCGTTCTTGCGCGGCGGCTGAGTCGAGATCATGCCCCAGGCAGGCGGCGGCGCCGTGCCCATCACGCCGAAGAACGGCGCCAGCGGAACCTCCTGGCCCCAAGGCAGTCGCCAGCACTTGCGCGCGCGGTCGAGCACGACATGGATGTGGCGGTTCTCGGCAAAATCGTCCGGCAAAGCGCCAGCGAGCGGGCGCACCGAGTTGTAGCCCCAGTCGTAGAACACGTCGATCGACTCGATGTCGACCTGGAGCACTTGTCCCGGTTGCGCGCCCTTGATCGCGACGGGTCCGGTCAAGATGTGCGGCCCCATCTGCCGCGGGACCTTTTGGTGAATGGCGGGAAGCGCCGGCGGCACCTTGAGCGGCGGCGCCGGCATCAGATCGGGGCCGCCCGATACTGAGGAGATCGTCAGGCGCTCGCCGCTCTCGACGGTCAACCGCGGCGCAAGCCGCGCGTCGAAATATCCCCAATGCACATTCTCAGGTCCGGGCTCGAGATGGATAGGCATCGGCTTGGTCCGTTGTGGGAGCGTGATTAGAGCGCGGCGACCGTTTTGACCTCGATCAGGAACGGCTCCTGAACGAGGCGGTCGACGATCAGCAGCGTGTTGGGCGGATAGATGCCGTTCGCAAACAGGCGCGGAAATTCGCGCAATCGATAGGCCATGAACTTGGCGATGTCTTGCGAATGCACGAGATAGGTCGTGAACTCGACCACATTGGCGAAGCTCGCGCGCTGCGACGCCAGCGCAGCCTCGATATTGGCGAAGACCTGGCGGCATTGCGCATCGAAGTCGTCGGCGCCGACGACCTTGCCGCTGCGGTCGGTTGCCACCTGGCCGGCGATGAACAGAAACTCGGACGCCTTGACGCGCGCGAGCTGCGAATATTGGCCCAGCGGTTTGCCGAGCGCGTCGGGATTCTCGATCGTAATGTTGGGCATAATGGTCCTCCCAGCGTTGCGGCGCGCATCTCACGCGTAAGTCGCTGGATGATCGTATTCGACTGGCACGCGATGCCCGGACAGCGAGAGATGGAAGGCGCCCATTTGCGTCATGGTCCCCCCGTGATCCGGCCGGACGAGGTCATCTTCGAGCCTTCGCGGCACGGCGACAAGACGCAATTCGAACACTTATCGCCCATGGCTGCGGCGCGCGGCAGCCATGCACAGCGCCGTTTGTATTCGATTGGGGTTGCTCGAGCTGCATCGCCTTGGCAAGGAAGCGCGAGAGGACGCGGATCGAGAAGCGCCGAGGAAACGCCCACATAATGCCGACGGTCCGCACCCTTCACGCCGGGGTTGAATCCCCCTTCGCGTGGCTGCGGCTCGCTGCCGCGGTGGTGCTCGCCACCGTTGGCGGTATCGGCATGTGGTCGGTGCCGGTCGTGCTGCCGACGGTCCAAATCGAGTTCGGCGTTGCCCGCGCCGACGCTTCGCTGCCGTTCACGCTCGCGATGATCGGGTTTGCATTGGGCGGCGTGCTCATGGGGCGGCTTAGCGACCGGTTCGGCATCGTGATGCCCGTGCTGTGCGGCATCGTCGCATTGAGCGCCGGCTACATCGCTGCAGGATTTGCCTCCGGTCTTATGCTGTTTGCGCTCGTGCACGTTTTCATCGGGCTCGGCACCTCCGCCACGTTTGGGCCGCTGATGGCGGACACCTCGCAATGGTTCACCCGCCGACGCGGCATTGCGGTTGCCATTGTCTCCAGCGGCAATTATGCCGCAGGCGCGGTCTGGCCGCCCGTGCTGTACCATTTCATCGCGACCGAAGGTTGGCGAGCCACGCATATCGGCGTCGGCGTATTCTGCGCCCTCGCCATGCTGCCGCTTTTGCTGCTGTTGCGGCGACGCGCGCCAAGTTCTGGCAACGAAGCTGCGGAGGCCCTCATCGCAGCAGCGCAGCGTGGGCCGGGCCTCTCGGCCAACGCGCTGCAGGCGGTGTTGTGCGTCGCCGGTCTCGCCTGTTGCGTGGCGATGGCGATGCCGCAGGTCCACATTGTCGCCTACTGCGGCGATCTTGGTTACGGCGTCGCGCGCGGCGCCGAAATGCTTTCGTTGATGCTCGGTTTCGGGATTTTCAGCCGCATCGCGTCGGGTTTCGTTGCGGACCGGATCGGCGGCGTGGCGACGCTGCTTTTGGGCTCGACCCTACAGGGCGTGGCGCTGTTGCTCTATCTTCTCTTCGACGGCCTAGCCTCGCTCTACGTGATCTCGGCGCTGTTCGGACTATTCCAGGGCGGCATCGTGGCGATGTATGCCATCATCGTGCGCGAATATTTTTCGCCGCAGGAAGCTGGCACGCGGCTCGGCATCGTGTTGATGGCAACCTTGCTCGGCATGGCGCTCGGCGGCTGGATGTCCGGCGCACTCTTCGATTTCACCGGCTCCTATCGCGCCGCCTTCGTCAACGGCCTGATCTGGAATCTGCTGAACGTGTCGATCGCGCTGTGGCTTCTGATGCGGGCGGCGGGCGGACCGCGCACGGTTGAGGCGCGGCTGGTGTTTGCTCGCGAGGGTGGGGACTGAGGCCGGTGATGGAATTCTCTCTCGACCAGCAATGATCAGCTCATTGTTGCGCCCTGTAATCCTCCCGCGGTTGGTTCGCGATTCGGATCAAAAACTCGGCGTCTTGCCGGTCCCGCTTGAGGAATTGCGCGAATTCCTTAGGCGTTCCGGGCGCCGGCAGCACCGCTTGCTTCTCGAGATACTCGATGAATTTCGGCTCCCGATAAAGCTTTACGAACTCGGCGTTGATCCTGTCCACGATCGTCTGTGGCAGGCCACGGGGAGCGGCCAGTCCCCACCAGCCGAACGGCGGAAAGTCGATCCCGGCCTCGGCAAGGGTAGGAACGTCCGGCACAAGAACCGAGCGCCGGGCGGCGGCGACCGCAAGCGGCTTGATCTTGCCCGTCCCCAGGAGCCCGAGAAAATTTCCCAGCCCCATCTTGGCGACCTGGAGCTCGCCGGCGACCAGCGCCTGCGCGATCGGCCCGCCGCCGCGGTAGGGAATGCCGACGATGTTCACATTCCAGGTCTGGTTCATCCATTTCAAGAACATTTCCGGATTGGAGCCGGGCCCGAGCGTGCCGTAATTGAGCGCAGCCGGATGCGCCTGGGCATAAGCCTTGAGTTCGGCGGCCGTGCTGACGTTGAGCGAGCTGCTCACGAACAATGCTTCGACGAGCAGATATAGATTGCTGATGAGCGTGAAGTCGCGCTCCGGGTCATAGGGTAGCTGATTGAACAGCAGCGGGTTGATCGACAGCGTGTTATGGTAGACGAGACAAAGCGTGTAGCCGTCGGGCGCCGCTTGCGCGCAGGCCTGTGCTCCAGGGATGCCGCTCGCGCCGCCCCGGTTCTCGATGACGAAGGGCTGGCCGAGGCGCGGCGCGAGTTCGTTCGCGGTCGCACGCATGATGACGTCGGTTACGCTGCCGGCGGCGATCGGCACGATCACTCGAATCGGACGCTCGGGATAGGTCTGGGCGTGGACCGGACACGCCCAGACCAGCACCGCGATCGCGGCCCACGCCGCAGGGCCGCGCAGCGCGGGAAGGGCTCGCTTCATACTCGTTCTGTCGCAGTCAGCTGACGACGCCTTCACTTGAGTTGATCGGCGACCTTCTCGATGCCCGCCTGGACGCAGGCTTCGTCCTTCTCGCCGCCGGGAGCACCGGAGGCGCCCGCGGCGCCGATCACCTCTTCGCCGATCTTGATCGGCAGCGCGCCGCGCCCGGTGGTGAACCCGCTGAGATACTGCGCCCCCATTTGCGGATTTTTCTTCAGCCGTTCTTCCATCTCGCCCGAGGGAATGCGGAAGGTGCGCGAGGTATAGGCCTTCTTGAAGCTGTTCTCCATCGTGTGCGGCCCGGTGCCGTCGCCGCGGATCTGGACCAGAACCTCGCCGTTCCGCCCCACCACGGTCGCCGACACGCGGTAGCCGTTCGCGGCGCAGGCGGCGATGGCCGTTTGCGCGATGGTGAGAGCCGTGGCGGCGGACAGATCCTTGCGCGTGAGCAACTGCGCGCTCGCGGGCGTGACCAATGCACAGGCCAGGCCGATGGCGGCCAGGCGATACGACACAGACATGGTAAAGTCCTCCCCTTGATAGTCGCGAGACCCCGTGCTGGCGGTCTGCCGGGCAAACCTATCCGATTTCACCCCGTCTGTACGGCCCGAATCGGGGTTTCCCGTCCGCGCTTCCAATGTGGTATGCGGGCGCCAGCAAAGGCAGGAACGGCAGGCGAATGAGCGTACGGCGCATTCTGGTCACCGGCGGCAGCGGCTTTCTCGGCTCGGCCCTGGTCAAGGGGCTCGTGCGCCAAGGCGAGACGGTGCGCGTGTTCGATGATAATTCCCGTGGCGCCTTGCGCCGGCTGGGAGAGGTCGAGCGCGACATCGAGTTCGTCCGCGGTGACATCCGCGACCCCGCCGGCGTCGATGCGGCCGTGCGCGGCATCGACGAGGTGCATCATCTCGCCTTCGTCAACGGCACGGCGACGTTCTACAGCGCCCCCGATCTCGTGCTCGACGTTGGCGTGAAGGGCATCGTCAACGTCATCGACGCCTGTCGGCGTCACGGCGTCGGACAACTGATCCTTGCCTCGAGTTCCGAAGTCTATCAGTCGCCGCCGCGCGTGCCGACCGACGAGAGTGCACCGCTCGTGGTTCCCGATCCGCTCAATCCGCGCCTCTCCTACGGCGCCGGCAAGATCATCAGCGAGATGATGGTCATCAACCACGGCCGCAAGCATTTCGAACGGGTGCTGATCTTTCGGCCGCACAATATCTATGGGCCCGATATGGGATTCGACCACGTGATCCCACAATTCGCCGTGCGCTTGAAACGGGCAATGAGCAAGCATGCGAGCGGCGCAGTGCCGTTCCCGATTCAAGGAAGCGGCGCCGAGACCCGCAGCTTCTGCCACGTCGACGATCTGGTGCAGGGCGTGATGGTCATCCGCGCAAAGGGCGAGCACCTCGGCATCTACCACGTCGGCACGACCGAAGAAGTCAGCGTCGCCGATCTTGCCCGTCGGATGGCCAAGATCGCGGGCCGCGAGATCGTGCTTGGTCCCTCGGCCGTGCTCGAAGGCAGCACGCCGCGCCGCTGCCCCGATATTTCGAAACTGGCCGCACTGGGCTATAGACCGCGCGTCCCGCTCGACGAAGGGTTGCCGCCGACGCTCAAGTGGTATTGGGATCACGAGAGCATGGCGCCGGCAGCATGAGCCGCTCGGAAGGAGATTGCATTGTTGTTCCCTGCAAAAGTCGCCCGCGCCGCGGCCAGCGGCGCCAGCGTTCCGGTGGAATGCTGTCAGATCTGCGGCCACGCGCCGCTCTCCAAGGTGCTCTCGCTCGGCTACATGCCGCCGGTGAACCAAATGGTTGCCGTGGGCGAGGTGCCGCGGCAGCAGCCCTGGTTCCCCACCGATCTGTTGTACTGTCCCAAATGCGAGCTGGTGCAGCTCGGCCTGGCGGTCGATCCCGTCATCATCTTCCCGCCCGAATATCCCTACACGAGCGGCACCACGAAACTGTTGCGCGATAATTTTGCCGAGCTCTATTCCGAAGCCTCGGCAATGCTCAAGCTCGGCCCGCAGGATCTCGTCATCGACATCGGCTCGAACGACGGCACGCTGCTCTCGAACTTCAAGGGCCACCGCGTTCTCGGCATCGAGCCGACCGAGGTCGGGAAGATCGCCAACAGCCGTGGCATTCCCACCCTCATGCGCTATTTCACCCCGGCGGTGGCCGCCGAGGTCAAGCGCGAGCACGGCCCGGCGCGCGTGGTGACGGCGGCGAATTGCTTCGCGCATATCGAGGACGTGCATGCGATCGTCGAAGGCATTATCGATCTCATCGGTCCGGACGGCGTGTTCATATCCGAGTCTCACTATCTCATCGGCCTGCTGGAGCGGCTGCAATACGACACCGTCTACCACGAGCATCTGCGCTACTACTCGCTCACCAGCCTCGCGAATCTGCTAAAAATGCACGGGCTCGAAGTCTTTCACGCGCGGCCCATCCCGACCCATGGCGGATCGATCCGCGTCTATGCCGGCCGGCCGGGCGCGCACCCGGTCAAGGAGAGCGTTGCGAAGATGCTTGCCGCGGAACCGCGCGGCGAGGCGATGCTTGCGCGGCTCAAAGCCTTCGGCAACGACGTGATGCTGTCGAAACTCCGGCTGCTCGCCATGATCCGCGAGCTCAAGGAGAGGGGCGCGCGCATTTGCGGGATCAGCGCGCCCTCGCGCGCCTCCACGCTGGTCAATTATCTCGGTCTCGACGAGGCGATCATCGATTACGTGTGCGAGATCGCGGGCTCGCTCAAGATCGGCAAGTGCATTCCGGGAACCTCCATCCCGGTGGTCGAGGAGAGCCGACTATTCTCGGATCAGCCCGATTGCGCCGTCATTTTTTCCTGGCATATTGCCGACGAGCTTGCGCCCAAGCTGCGCTCGAAGGGCTATCGCGGCAAATTGGTGACGCCGTTGCCGGTTCCGCGCGAGATTTGAAGCCGAGGCGGCGTGAAACCTTTGAGTTGCGCCGGCGGCTGGGCTATCACTCGGCGCGGCCGCCTTCTATCGCCGTCAACTCTTGGAGCAACTGCGTGAATATTGCCGGTACCAAGCCGACTGCAGCCATACCTACGCGCCTTGATGCCGCCGACCTGACCGTCGTCGGTGGCGCGGGTCACGTCGGCGTCCCGCTCGTGCTGGCGTTCGCCGAGGCGGACTATCGCGTCAATGTGCACGACCTCAATCGGGATGCGCTCGAGACGCTGCGCTCAGGCCGTCTGCCGTTCATCGAATACGGCGGGGAAGAGCTGCTGGTGCGCGCGCTCAAGCGGGAGCGGCTCGTGTTCACCTCCTCGCCGGCGGAGATCTCTTCGACCGGGCCGGTCATCGTCACCATCGGTACGCCGATCGACGAGTTCCTCAACCCCGTTCGCAAGGTGGTGCAGGACTGCATCGACGCACTGCTGCCGTATCTCGCCGACGGGCAGCTCCTGGTGCTGCGCTCGACCGTGTTTCCCGGCACGACCGATTGGCTCGATGCCTACCTGCGCCGCAGGAATCGCAATCTGAAGCTCGCGTTCTGCCCAGAGCGCATGGTGCAAGGACATGGCATCAGGGAGCTTAAGGAAACCCCGCAAATCATCAGCGGCACGACGCCCGCGGCCGAGGAGGAGGCGTCGAAGCTGTTTTCCGCCATCGCCCCCGAGCTCATCGTCGTGAAGCCGCGCGAGGCGGAATTCGCCAAGCTGTTCAGCAACGCCTACCGCTACATCGAGTTCGCGACCTCGAACCAATTCTACCTGATCGCCAAGGCGGCCGGCCTCGATTACCGCAGGGTCTACGACGCCATGAAGCGCAATTACCCGCGCGCCCGCGGCATCCCGACTCCTGGACTCGCGGCCGGTCCCTGCCTGATGAAGGATACGATGCAGCTCGCCGCGTTTGCCCAGAACCAGTTCAGCCTCGGCAACGCCGCCATGCTGGTCAACGAAGGCCTGGTGCTGCACATCTGCGACGATCTGCGTCGGCGTTATGATCTCTCGCGAATGACGGTGGGGCTGCTCGGCATGGCGTTCAAAGCGGACATCGACGACACGCGGGCTTCGCTCAGCTACAAGTTCAAGAAGGCGCTCGCGGGTCTCTGCGAGGCGGTAGTGACCACCGACCCGTTCGTGACCACCGACCCCGATTTGCTTCCGCTCGACGAAGTGATCAAGCGCAGCGACCTCCTCATCCTGTGCGCGCCGCATTCGGCCTATCGCGATCTCGACTGCGCCGGCAAGCCCGTCGTCGACGTGTGGGGATTTCTCACTAAGGCGAATGTGATCGCGTAGCGCGCAAGACGGGCGATCGGCGGCAAGTGAACCGGCGTTAGGGCTGGGGCATCGTCATGGTTGCAAAACGCGGGAGAGGATAGCGCTCTCCCGCTTTTTGCTCGCGCTCAAATTCGATCTAGAGCGGCGCTTTGTCGATCTGCCCGTTCGACCGCACGAACCAGTGCTCGTTCGCAAACGGCTTGCCCGCGAGCCGATCTGCCATCCAGTCCGCGACCAGGATCGGCGGGAACGGTCCGAGATTGGCCGCCGGGACGTTGCCGACCGAATGGCGCGATTCCTGGTAGACCACCATTTGCTTTGGCCCGTTGACCGTGTTGATCAGCCGCTCGGAATGCTCGAGTGGGCTGAGCTCCTCGCACTCGCCGGCGACGACCAGATACGGCACCCGGATCTTCTCCGCATGGCCTTCCCAAGTGATGCTCTTGCGGAAGCGGTCGAACTCGTCCTCGTCGGTGATGCCGGACATGTACATGAACCGCTTCTTGAACGTGGGTGAGGCTTCCTGAAAGATCGTGTGGCAGCCGGGTTCGTGGCACACCGACATGGCGGCAAACGCGCGGATGCGCGGCTCATGGGCGGTAAGAACGGTGCCAAAGAACGTGCCGAAGCTCGTGCCGGAACATCCGATGCGCTCGGCATCAATCTCGGGGCGGCTGCTCAACCAATCGAGGAGCGGCTTGCCGGCTGCCATCCAGTTCTCCATGGAGAAGTAGACGCCGATCATGGGCGCTTCGTATTGCCCCGGTCCGTCGATCGCGAGCACCGCCATGCCGCGGTTGAGGAACCGATCGCCGTAAAGCGCAACCTGGATTTCCTTGAAGCTGTCCATGCCCGGAATGGCGATCACCGCCGGGATGCGGCCGCCCTTGTAGCCCGGCGGCAAATGAAACCAGGCCGGGATCGCCTTGTCGCGAAACGGCACCCAGACCGCTTCGACGTGGTGGTCCGCCAACGCGACATATTTCGCGTAGCATTCGCGTTTTTTTTTGTTGTAGGCGATGTTGGCTTCGTTGTTCTGATCGTAAGGCCACTGCGCTGCGCCCCAATGGACAGCCGCCATGAAATAGTTGTCGCGGGCGGTCACTTTGCGATCGGCCTCCTCGGCCGCTTTCGCCTTGGCCTCGCGGCGGCGCGCAACCGCCTCGAAGGCCGGACCGATGTCCGCCATTTTCTTGACACGCTCGCGGATGCCGGCGAAATCGGCGTTGGCCTCGTTGCCGCAGGGACCGCTGAGATAGAGCGAGCGCGGTTGGTCCCAGTCGATGCCGTTGGCGCGGATGATGTTGTCGATGAGCCAGCGCTGCTCCTCGAAGCGGCGCACATGCGGCTCGCCGCGCTTGTCCAGAACCGGTTGCGGTTGGCTGATCACGTTCATCGCATCCCTCCCTATCTTCTGTTCCGCCGAAGCCGGCGGTGCGAAATCACTTGCTGTCCATCGTCATGAGGATCGGCGTCCAGCGCGCGAGTTCGTCCCGGAAAACGCCCGCTGCCTTATCGGGCCCGATGCCGAGCACCGGCTCGAACCCGAGTCTGACAAGTTCGGCGCCCTGCCGCGGCTTCTTTAGCGGCTAGATCAAATCGGAAGCAACTCTCAGCTGCGCAGCCTTCCCTATGTCGCGGCGTTCGACGAGCTTGGGGTCTCCCCTGATGACTTCAAATGCCGTCTCATCGCCTTCGGTCCAGAACCGGATGTCAAGTTTATGCTTGCCGATGCGAAGATCGCGCACCGTCAAATCAGGCAGCCAGTACGGAAGGGACGGATCGACATAGAGCTTATTGCGGGGGGCATCCGGTTGAAATCCCAGCAGTGCCTGGGTCAGCATGAAGACGGAGCCGGCCGCCCACGCTTGGGGTACGTTCGCTCCGATATACTGAACCGGGAAACTCGTCTCGGTACGCTCGGCGGCGGTGTAAAGTTCCGGTAGCTGGTTGAGCAGGAAGTGGCTCGCCGCAACGCTAACGTCGTGCGCGACCCGCGCCGCCTCCGCACCAAAGCCATAGAATTTGAAACCCATGGCTATGATGGCGTTATCGTGCGGCCACACCGAGCCAGTCTGGTAATTGTACGGATTAAAGGCCCGATGGTCGGCCGAGAGCGTGCGAATGCCCCATCCCGTCCACATGTCGGGTGCCATCAGGCGGTCCACGACCCTCTTTGCACGCTCGCGGGGCACGATGCCGCACCATAGGCAATGCCCAGCGTTGGACGCGACGGTCAGGACCTTGTTCTTGTCGCCGTCGAGCGCGTAGACATAGAACCCCAATTCCTCATCCCAGAAGGCTTCGTTAAATCGCTCGAACAGGGCAGCAGCCTTGGCCCGCAATTCCTTCGCGCGGTCAAGCTTGCCTAGCGCATCGAACGCCTCCGACATGCGCACCCAAGCGTTGTAAACGTAGCCCTGAAGCTCACACAGCGCCTTCGGTCCCTTCACCAGCGAACCATCGGGATACATGACCGCATCGCCGGAATCCTTCCAACCCATGTTTTCGTAGCCCGCCGAAGAGCGCGTCTGATACTCCTGAAAGCCGTCGCCGTCACAGTCACCGTATTTGTCGATCCAGGCGAGGCAACCCTCCGCCGTCCGCAGATGCCGTTCCAACAACCCTTTGTCGCCAGTCGCGCGCCAAGCTGCATGCAGGGTAATCAGATATAGCGGCGTCGCGTCTGCGGTGCCGTAATAGGGGGTGTGCGGAACGAGCTTGAAGTGTGCCAACTCGCCGCACCGCAATTCGTGGAGGATCTTGCCCGGTTCGGCATCGCGGTATGGATCATCATCCTTGGCTTGCAGCGAACCCAGAATCTCCAACGCCCCGCGGGCGAATTCCGGATAGATCAGCATATTCTGCAGCGAAACGATCAGGCTATCGCGGCCGAAGGGAGCGACGAACCACGGAAGTCCCGCGGCAGGCAGGAAGACCGTATGGTCCGTGCCCCTAATCGGCAGACGCAGCGCGGCCATGTCTTCCAGCGCTTGGCGAAAGAGACGGTAGAATTCCTCGTTGCTCGTCTCGATCTTGACCACCGTCTTCAGCCATTCCGTCATCGTCGGGGAATATCGGGACTTGTGACTTTCCCCGAGGCAGTCGCGCGGCGCGTGAAAGCGTTGTTCGCCGTCTTCCAGCATGTACAGCAAACAGGCGTGCCATGCCTCGCGCGGCTCAAGCGCCACTTCGAAGCTGAGCCGCCCATTGGCGGAAACAGCCTTGCTCGTTGCGCGCGACACGGTGATTGTTACTGACCGGTGAAAATCTCGGTTCGAATACGCGTTACGAAGCCGTTGCCGTCGTTGCGACCATTCCGTCGTGATCTGGCCGCGGCGTACGATGTGGCCGGACTTCACCTCGAAGATGTCTGCAAAATCGCATCGCAGCGCGACTTCGAGCTGAAAACGTACCGGCCTCATGCTGTTGTTGGTGATGTCGAGATCTTCATGCAAGCCGCCGATGATGGATCGACTGATCGTGAGGCCGATGGTACGCGGCGCGATTGTACCGTCTTCGGTGAGAATGGACTTATTGGTGAGGAAGATGCGTGCGGCATGATAATTAATGGGACCGCCGTTCAATAGCTCCCATGGTTCGCCATTGGCGTAAATCGCCCAGTTGCTGACAACCCGTGTGTCGAGAAAGTACAGACCCTTCTCGCTAGGCCAGGTGATCTGCCCGTCCGGCTCGCTGACGAGCACTGTCTGACCCTCGTGGATAGAGATCTGTGGCGGACCAACGTGAACCTTGAATGCCATGACGCGTCCTCGTACGCACGTCGAGTATTGTCGCAAGGCTGAACCGTGAATTACTGCCGCATTCGACGTTCCTGAATTGATGTTTATTGCTTAGTTGATGGCCTTGTTTCCGGCATCCAAAACCAAAGGATCAAGGCAGCGAGCAGAGCCACCGATGCAATACTCAGGAATACAGCGGTGCGGCCAAAACTCGCCGCTACTATGCCGAAGAGTGTAGTGCTAAGCGAAGCGCCGATTCCGGACGCCGTTCCAATGATGCCCTGGGCCAAGTTAAAGCGGCCGGTGCCGCTCGTGACATCGGCAATGACCAGTGGCGTCAGTACTCCTACCACCGCTCCAGTGACGCCATCGAGCAACTGAAAACCAACAACCAGCGGCGGATCGATGACCGAAGCGAACAGCAGCGCGCGGATCGACAAAGCGCCGAACCCGATAAGGAGAAGCGGCCGGCGGCCCCAGCTTTTCGCCCATTGCCCGACCCAAGGGGCCATCAGGGCAACGATGAGCTGCGGCAGGATGATCATCGCCGAAATGATGAGCGAGGAGCGCCTTTCTTCCTGGTACACGACAGCCTCTGCGACAAGCGGCAGGATGGAAGCATTGGCGAGTTGAAACAGGAACAGGCAAGTGGCAAAGGTGAGCAACCCGGAACTCTTCCAGAGGCTTCGGCGGCTTGCTCTCGCTGGTTGACCAGACATGTGGTGATGGGGCGCCCCGCAGGCGCGGCCGAAGTGGATGTCGGCTGCCGGGATCCGAGCCAAGGCAACGAACAGTGGAGGGATGAGTGCGGCGACTATCAGGAATATCGCTTGGTACGACAGGAAATATCCGATGAGGCCGATGACCGCGGCCGCAACCAAGCCTCCCGCCGAAGCGAAACGTTGATTGCGCCCGAGGCGTTCAGGCAAGGCGGCATGGCCAACTAAACCGAGGCTAATCGCAGTGATCGCCGGCCCGAGGAATCCGCCCGTGATTCCTTGCAGCATCATCCCGGTGAAAACCAGCGGAAAGCTGGGCTGAACTGTGATAATGATCGCGCTGATGGCCACCATCGTGACACCCACCACGATGAGCGTTCGCTTCGAGCGGATGGTATCGAGCAATTCGCCCCCGGGGAGCTGACTGAGCAAGCCTGCGAGACCGCTCGCGGTGAGGACGAAGCCAATGTTCTCCTGCGTCCATTTCTGGTCAGCCAGATAAGCGGCCACGTAGGGACCAAACGCAGCCGAAATACCGGCAATGAAAAAATTGACTCCGTCAAGGCCGCTGAGACCGGCATTGGAAGGCGACGGACCTGCAGCGCCAAACGATGTCGTGGTGGCCGTCATCTTCGATGTGCCCTACGATGCCACGTTTGCCTTCGTGTTCAATTAATCCCAGCGACGCAATCGGCGGAATGGTAACCGTTTCACGGCCCTCCCTCTCGCTCGTCCCGGACTGCGGGATGGATGCTAGTGAATGTGGCCGGCAGTGCCAACGCTCATCATGCCGGCAAGGCGCAGCATTTCCTGACCGAGAAGCTTTTGGTGACGCATTCTGCTTGCTAGACTTGGCGTCGCGCCCATGACTGGTGGCGCCCGATCGCGGCGAAAGCGAGCGAAGGAAGGCATGTCCGATTCAGAATCCGAGTTGACGGTGTCGCTCTGGCGCGGCGCGCAACACGGACGCTACGAGACCTACAAGGTCCCCTTGCGTGAAAACCAGACCGTGCTCGACGTCGTGACGTTCGTGCAACGCCACCTCGACCCGACGCTGTCGTACCGCTTTGCCTGTCGCGTCGGCATGTGCGGCTCCTGCGCCATGACCGTGAACGGCCGGCCGCGTTGGACCTGCCGCACGCACGTATCGAGCGTGGCCAAGAGCGGCTGGCTCGAGATCGGGCCGCTCCAGAATCTGCCCGTCATCAAGGACTTGGCCGCCGACATGCGCGTCTTCTTCGAGAAGTGGCAGCAGGCCAAGGGCGCATTCGTGCCGTCGCGCACGCGCAACGACGATATCGCGCCGATCAAGCCGGACAGTGCCGCGCGGATCGCCGCCGATGCCGCCATCGAGTGCATCAATTGCGGCATATGCTATGCCGCCTGCGATACGGTGCGCTGGAACTCCGATTATCTGGGGCCGGCGGCGCTCAACCGCGCCTGGACGCTGGTGAACGATGAGCGGGACAGCGCAACGACGCAGCGGCTGCAAGCGGTCGCGGCTTCCGGCGGCTGCCACGCGTGCCACTCGCACCAGTCCTGCCAGGAACTCTGCCCGCAGCGTCTCAATCCGACCGCCTCGATCGCTGCTCTCAAGCGCCGCACCACGTGGGCCTACCTCAAGGGTGAGATATGAACGTTCGCCTCTATGTCTGGCAGCGGCTGACCGCAGCGGTCATGGTGCCGCTGGTCCTCGTGCACGTCGCCCTCATCTTCTACGCGACGCGCAGGGGATTGACCGCGGCGGACATTCTCGGACGCACGCGCGGGAGCCTCGCGTGGGCGTCGTTCTACGGCGCCTTCGTCGTTGCCGTGGCCGTTCACGCCGGCATCGGCGTTCGCACCGTGCTCGCCGAATGGTCGTCGCTCAACGAGCGCAACGCCGGCGTCCTGGCGAGCGCTTTCGCAGTGCTGCTGCTCGTCGTTGGCCTGCGCGCCGTCGCAGCGGTCGTGCTGCCGTGACCGCGCGCGGCTTGAGTCATCGCAGCAGCGTGCTGTGGATCGCCGCGCTGGTGCACCGGCTGTCCGGCCTGGCACTCGCCATTTTCCTGCCGGTGCATTTCTTGACGCTCGGCCTCGCCATTCAGGGTGAAGCGCCGCTCGAGAGCTTCCTGCGCTGGAGCGATCAGCCGCTGGTGAAGCTTGCCGAAAGCGGCCTCGTCTTTCTGCTGCTGGTGCATATGCTCGGAGGCCTGCGCGTGCTGGTGATCGAGAATCTTGCTTGGCGCGACGGGCAGAAGGAGCTTGCGACGCTCGCGGCAGGGCTGTCGGCGGTCATCGCCTTCGTCCTCTTGGCGCGCATGTTTTGACAATGAACATCGAGCGTCTCACGACCGATATCTTGATCCTCGGATCCGGCGGCGCCGGTCTGTTCGCGGCGTTGCACGCGTTCAAGGCCAATCCCGATCTCGACGTCACCGTCGCCGCCAAGGGGCTGCTCGGCAAATGCGGTTGCACGCGTATGGTGCAGGGCGGCTACAACGTCGCGCTCCATGCCGGCGACTGCGTCGAGCGCCATTTCATGGACACGATCGAAGGCGGCAAATGGCTGCCGCATCAGGAACTGGCCTGGACGCTGGTGAGCACGGCGGTCGAGCGCGTGCGCGAACTGGAAAACGAGATCGGCTGCTTCTTCGACCGCAATCCGGATGGCACGCTGCACGGCAAGGCTTTCGCCGGGCAGAGCTTCGACCGCACCGTGCACAAGGGTGATCTCACCGGCATCGAGATCGTTAATCGGCTGATGGAGCAGATCTGGGCTCGGCCGATCCGTCGTCTGGAGGAGCACCGCGCGGTGGCGCTCGTTCCCGCAACCGATGGCGCACTGGCCGGCGTGCTGATGATCGACATCCGCACCGGCGGGTTCTGCTTCGTCGCCGCGCAGGCGGTGCTGCTGGCGACTGGCGGCGGCCCGACCATGTACCGTTACTACACACCGTCCGGCGACAAGAGCATGGACGGCCTGGCGATGGCGTTGCGCGTGGGGCTGCCGCTGCGCGACATGGAGATGGTTCAGTTCCATCCGACCGGTTTGCTCGCCGGACCGGACACGCGCATGACCGGCACGGTACTCGAGGAGGGGCTGCGCGGGGCTGGCGGCCATCTCCTCAACGGCGCGATGCACCGCTTCATGGGCGACTATGACGACAAACTCGAGCGCGCGACGCGCGACGTCGTCAGCCGGGCGATTTATACGGAGATGAAGGCCGGACGCACCACGCCGAACGGCGGCGTGTACATCAAGATGAGCCATCTCGGGCCTGAGAGGGTGGCAAAGGAGTTCAAAGGCATGGTCGATCGTTGTCGCGACTGCGGCTTCGATCTCGCTGGCGGGTTGGTCGAGGTGGTGCCCACCGCCCACTACTTCATGGGCGGCCTCATCTGCCGCGCGGACACATCGACCGATTGGCCCGGACTTTTCGTCGCCGGCGAGGACGCAAGCGGCATGCACGGCGCGAACCGGCTGGGCGGCAACGGGGTCGCGAACTCGACCGTCTTCGGCGGAATCGGCGGCGACGTGATGCCGCGGTGGATCGCCGCCAATTCCGGCCATCGGGCGCCCGATGAGCACGTGCTGGATGCGGAAGTGCAGCGTGCGCTCCGTCCGTTCACGCGCAAAGGCGGCAATTTGAACGATCTACGCGAGAGGCTCCTCGATACGATGTGGGATGATGTCGGCGTCATCCGCGACCGGGCCGGTCTCGATCGCGGGCTTGCGGCGCTCGACGCGATCGAGGCGGAGCTCTTGGCGACGGGCGTCGCTGAGGAGGACCGCGCCTTCAACCTCACCTGGCACGATTGGCTCAATCTGCGCTCGCTTGTCGAGGTCAGTCGGGTCATTGCGCTCGCGGCCTTAAAGCGCGAGAATTCGCGCGGCGCGCACTTCCGTTCCGACTTTCCGGAGCCGGGTGATTTGACGAGTTCGCGTTTCACGGTCGCGCGGCAAACGGCCGGTGGTTTGGATATCACCGAGGAGCCGGTTCAGTTCACCCATGTGAGGCCGGGCGAGACGCTGCTGCCAGGAGGCCGCATCATCACCGTCTCCCGCGAGCGGGGAAGCGGCGTCGCGGCCGAGTAAAGCGAGGCCAGCATGATTTCCATATCGTCCCTTCAACGCACCGCCGAGGAGTTGACGGCCAAGGCGGCAATCGAGATTCCCGACGACTATCTCGCGGGCTTGCGCAGATGCGCCGACACCGAAAAGGGCGATCTATCCGCCTTCGTCATCAAGGCGATGCTGGAGAACTACGACGCCGCCAAGGAGGACCGCCGCGCGATGTGCGGCGACACCGGCCTCCCGCGCTGGTACGTCAAGATCGGCAACGAGGCGCGCATCGAGGGTGGGCCGGTCGCGCTGGAGGCGGCATTGCGACGTGCGACCGCTCGCGCCACCGCCACCGTGCCGCTGCGTCCTAATCGTGTGCATCCGCTCTGGCGCACCGATCACAACAACAACGTCGGCATCGGCGCGCCGGAGATCGAGTACGCGTTCCATCCCGAGGCCGATTGGATCGATCTCGTCACCGTGCACAAAGGCGGCCTGTTCGGCTCCGACTATCGCATGCTGTTTCCCGGCGACGGCATCGACGGCATCAAGCGCTTCTACCTCGACACGCTGATCGGCTTCGGCAAGCGCGGGCTGGCTTGCCAGCCGGCGATCGTTGGGGTCGGTCTCGGCGGCTCGAAGGATACCAGCATGGTGCTCGGCAAGCAGGCGTCCTGCCTGCGCGTGGTCGGATCGCGCAATCCGGATCCCAAGATCGCGGCGCTCGAGGAGGAGTTCAAAGAGCTCGGCAACAGCATCGGCATGGGCGCGATGGGTTTCATGGGCTCGTCCATGGTGGTCGATTGCCACATCGAGGTCGGCTATTGCCATACCGGCGGCCTGCCGATGTCGGTACACATGTTCTGCCTATCCTCGCGCCGGGCCTGCGCGCGGATTTTTGCCGACGGGAGGGTCCAATTCCGTACCGACCCGATGTGGTTCACGGATTACATGCGGCGGGCGACGGTGGAGTGGGAACGCCCGGCGGCGGAGGCGGCGGAGTAGAGGGAATGCTCGAAACCGTTCATCTTTCCCTTCCGGCGAGCACCGAGGATCTGCGTAAGCTCAAGATCGGCACGGTCGCCTATTTGAGCGGCCGCCTCTTCACCGCGCGCGAGGGCGTCTACAAGCGCGCGATCGAAGACGGCGCCGGAATGCCCGCCGGTCCCGATGCGCTGGGGCTTGCCAACTTTCACTGCTCGCCGGCGGCAACCGTCAATCCCGACGGCAGCTATATCGTCGGCGCGGTGACGGCGACTGCCTCCTTCCGCTTCGCGCAATGGCTCGACGGCTGGTTCAAGCTTTCGGGCTGCAACGTCATCATCGGCAAGGGTGGAATGACGTCCGAGGTCTATCGTAGGTCCTTCGTTCCCAATCACGCGATCTATGTCACGACGGTCGGCTACGGCACCGGCGCGCTGCTCGGGCGCGGCATCAAGCGCGTCGCAGGCGTCTACTGGCTCGAGGAATTGGGTCTGGCGCAGGCGGTTTGGGTTCTCGACGTCGAGAAGTTCGGCCCATTTCTCGTCGAGAGCGATCTCGCCGGCAACAGCCTGTTCGAGCAGGAGAACGCCAAGATTGCCCCGGGCCTCGCTAAACTTTACGCCGGCACCAAGCCGGCTACGCTACGCCGTTACGGCGAAACCGACGACAAGACCGAAGAGGTGATCTGACGCGGTCGAATTTCGTGGGTTGGGTTAGCGCGGTCCCTGCGGTCGCGCGTGCCCCGTGATACCGATCCGCGCGTAACCCAACGCCGAAATAGCCGATGGTGGATCGCGGTGCCACGCGAGGCATCAGTCGCCCGCCTTGCCGCGATCTGCGCCTTGACGCACGCCAATGGCTGTTTCGCGTGCGCTCAGTCGACGACGTCGAGCTTGACCTTGGCCACGCCCTTGGCGGTGAGCCCCAGCGTTTCGGCAGCGGACGCGGAGACATCCACCACACGGCCGCGAACGAACGGGCCGCGGTCGTTCACCCGCACCGTCACCGAGCGCCCGGTGGCGACGTCGGTGACGCGCAGCCGCGTGCCGAACGGCAATGTGCGATGCGCGGCGGTCAATTCGTGCTTATCGAACTTTTCGCCGCTCGCGGTATGCGGGTCGTAGCTGTAGAAGCTCGCCAGCCCATGGGATGCACTCGTCGCGCCGGCGGTCTGCCGCTCCGCTTTCTCAGTCGCGGGCATCCGATGCCTGGCGACGGCTTTCCTGGTCGGTTCGAGCGCCGCTTGGCGACTCGCGCCGGTCACCACAGGGGGTTGCTGCGCGCAGGCCGCAAGGGCGGCAGCGCTCAGCGCAGCGGCCAACAGCCGCAACGCTCCCGAAGACGAGGGCTTGGCGCCAATGCCGGCGCCCGACGAGCTGATGGCTGACACGTTACGCACTCCCCTACCGATATCCCCGCCGGTAATGGGAGTGGAAACCATGGCCCGATCACGGCCAAATCCGCGTCGATGACGTGAATTGTTTCTTGTGTGGTTAATTTGCCACACCGACAGCGCGGCAACAGGTGTCGTCCGCGAGGGGGCATCCCGCACGCGTGCATCGCGGGGACCCCGTGTTGCGGGGTCTCAGGCCGGTTGGTCATGGATCCCCCTTGCCTCCAAGTGCGGTCAGGGGCCTGCGCGGGGAGGACGAGAACCGCATGCCGCGCATTAATCGAGCGTTAAGGACTCGGCGGCGACGATCGACGTGCAATATCGCATTATTCGGCGGGGAGATTCCGATGCTCACGAGCAGCAGGTATGTCGTCAACGCCAGCCCGCGTTGTTGCATGTTCTGCGGAGAGCCGTTTCGTCCCCGCGACGGCTACGTTGAATTTTGGCGCACGTCCGCGGGACAGCACTTTTGCTCAGAGTTTTGTGCTGACGACGCCGAGGAAGCGCAGTTCCGCAAGCGCCGGGCCGCCGCGGCCGCGCACCCCGGGCTTGTCGCCGGCTCGCCTCACCTCTAACGCGATTTCAAGAAGCCTATCGAGACTGGGCCCAACCGGCTTCGGGGCGGCCCGCCCGAAGACTTTGGTTCGTCTGTCGGGTGCACGACCGAGACATAGGCGCAGCGCCTTGAAGGCCTGTCCGGGTGTGTCGGTGCGCCCGCGATTGCGAACAAATTTGGGCCCAAACCAGGCCATAGCGTTGGCGGCATCGGGGGGCGGCCGCTCGGCACGAATAGCATCGTCGCCATGCTTGAATCGTGAAATGATGCGCAATGCGTTCCGCTCGCCGATCAGCAATTCGACTGCTGCAGCTCATGATGGTGGCATCGGTCGTGTTGCCGCTTGTGCTGTTCGGTTTTGCGGCCTGGCTGAGCTACCGCCACGAACAGGCCGTCGCTGACGATCGCATCGATCGTTCGCTCGATATCCTTCACGAGCACACGCTCAAGGTCTTTCAGACGGTCGAGCGCGCCATCGCCGAGGTCAATGAAATCCTGCGCGGAATGACCGACGATGCCATCCGCGCCGACCAGCCGCGCCTGCACGAGCGCATGAAGCGCATCGTCGACGCGTTGCCTCAGCTGCGCGCGATCTTTCTCATCGACCGTGAGGGCCGGCCGCTCGCCTCCAGCCAGCTCGTGCAGGTCCCAGCCGACCTGCGCTCCCGCGAGCGCAGTTTCTTCAACGTGCACGGCGCCGGCGATGTCGGCACTTATGTCAGCGAAGTCGTGGAGCCCCGGCTCGCAGCTTTCGGCACGCCGTTCTTCGTTCTTTCGCGGCGCCGGCCGTCGGCCGACGGCACATTCAACGGCGTGATCGCGGTCGCGGTCGTGCCGCAATATTTCGAGGAGTTCTACGCGCTCATCGGCCGCAGCCTAGGCAGCCTCTACGCGCTCATACGCGCGGACGGCAAGTTTCTCGCCCGTTATCCGGAGCCGCCCGAGCGGCTGCGCACGCAGGGGCCGAGCAGCGGGCTCGAGACCGCGATCGCGCAAGGATGGGAGCGCAAGATCGACACGATCCGCTCCGAGATCGACGGCACCGAACGGCGGATCGGCTACCGCAAGCTCGAGGGCTTTCCTGTTTACGCGATCGCCGGGATAGAGACTTCGGCGGTCCGCGGCGAATGGATGTCGACCATGGCAGGCCATTTGATCTTCGGCGTGCCTGCCACGTTGTTCATATTGCTCATTCTCGCCATCGCCCTGCGGCGCACGCGTCGCCTGCACGCCGAAGCCGAACGGCGAGAAGCGGCAGAGGCCGCGTTGCGGCAAGCCCAGCGGCTGGAGGCGATCGGACATTTGACCGGCGGCGTCGCGCACGACTTCAACAATCTACTGATGATCGTCAGCGGCAGTGCGGAGCGCCTGCGGCGCGATCTGACCTCGGAGAAGCACAGGCGCCTTCTCGACATGATCATGAATGCGACCAGCCGGGGCGAAAGTCTCACGCGACAGTTGCTGGCATTCTCCCGCCGGCAGATGCTCACCCCTGCGGTGATCGATCTGACCCAACGGCTGCCCGAACTCAAGGATATGCTGACCCGCTCGCTGCGTGACGACATCACCACAGAGGTCGTAGTTCCCGATGAGAGCTGCGCGGTCAAGGTCGATCCGAGCGAGCTCGAGCTCGCCTTGCTCAATCTGGCGGTGAACGCGCGCGATGCCACGCCGAACGGCGGAACGCTCACCATCACAGTCGAGCCGGTGGTGCTCAAGGGCAGGGCGACGGAGGAGGGGCTCAGCGGCGACTTCGTCGCCATTGGCGTGGCCGATACCGGCAGCGGCATTGCTCCGGATGTTCTGCCACATGTCTTCGAGCCGTTCTTCACCACCAAGGAAGTGGGCAAGGGCACAGGATTGGGTCTGAGCCAAGTCTATGGCTTCGCCAAGCAGTCAGGCGGCACCGCGACAGTCACCAGCACGGTCGGTCGCGGCACGGCGATCACACTCTATCTGCCGCGCACGCAGGAACTGCCCGCGCCATCGACCGCGCCCCTGAAAGCGGAGGCGCCGCCGCGGCGCGCTGGAACGGTGCTGGTGGTGGAAGACAGCCCCGAGGTCGCCGAGGTCGCCACCGGCTATTTCCAGCAACTCGGCTACATGGTCAAACAGGTCGCTAGCGCCAATGAAGCGCTCGAGCTGCTCGCCAAGGATGCGAAGATCGATCTCGTCTTCTCCGATATCCTCATGCCGGGCGGAATGAACGGCTTGGAGCTCGGCCATGCCATCCGCCGGCGCGACGCGGCGATGCCGGTGCTGCTTGCGACCGGTTACAGCGACAGCGTGCGCGATGCCGTCGAGCAGGGTTTCATCGTGTTGCAGAAGCCCTTCGATCTTGCGGCGCTGGAACAGGCGCTGCGCGAGGCGCGCACGCCCAAGGTCGAGCCCGCCCCCGGCATCGCCGGCTAGCATACGCCGTCGCCCCCGCGCAACGCATACGCGCTAAACTAGCAACAGCTCGGCTGTCATCGTCCGCGAAAGCGGACGATCCAGTACTCGCCGGACAGGATGGAACGCACCGCCTCGTCCCTACTCGCTCACACAGGTTACTGGATGCCCGCCTTCGCGGGCATGACGGCCGAGAGGGGACAACAGGAAATCCAAGCGGAGTCGGTCGTGCACAGCTAGAGCGCCTTGAGTTTGCGATAGGCGAACGCAACCATGCGGATCAGCAACAGCCCATGCTGGAATCGGGAGATTTGGGTCTCGCCGTAAGTCCGGTTTGCATATCGCACCGGGACTTCCACAACCTTCAGACCGAGCTTCGAAGCGCCGAAGATGAGCTCGAAATCTCCGAATGGATCGAAATCGCCGAAATACCCATGGTCGCGTCTGATCCGTTCGTAGTCCTTGCGCATCAACACCTTGGTGCCGCACAGCGTGTCGGTGAAGCGCTGGTTGAGCAGCCAAGTGAATAGAATGGAGAACACGCGATTGGCGATGAGATTGAGGAATCGCATCGCTTGCTTCTCCATCGGATAGACCAAGCGAGTGCCGTTGATGAATTCGCCCTTGCCGGAGGCGAGCGCGTTCCAGAATTTCGGCAGCTGTTCCGGCGGCATGGTGAGGTCGGCGTCGAGGATCATGAGCACGTCTGCGCGCGCCTGCGCGAAGCCCTTGAACACCGCATCGGCCTTGCCGACCCCGTCCTGCACGATGAGCTTGAGGTCGCGGTCGCGGTAGTCGGCAATGACGCGCTCGATCTCCTCGCGCGTTCCGTCCTTGCTGTGTCCCTCGACGAAGATGATCTCCTGATCCTCGCAAAATCGGGGAATTCGCCGCACGACCGCCTCGATGTTTCCCCGCTCGTTGCGGCAGGGCACCACGATGGTCGCGGACACGGCAGCCGGAACGGACTTGGGTAACGAGCGCGCGACCAGATAGTGGCGCAAGCACAGGCTGCGGATCAGCGGCAGCGAGCCGAAGTACCGGTTGATGATCGGACCTAGCCCGAGCAAGCGGCGCGGCAGCAGTTGCCGCCATTCTCGTTTGACGACCTCGAAATCGGCCAGCGCCAACAGATTCTGTATGTCGATCGGAGGCAGAAAGTTCTGTTCGACCTGTGGCATCCGCAGCCCGATCCAGGAGCCGAACGTCATGATCGGTTCCCACAGATGCGAGTAGTACGAGACGATCAGCCGCGTTTCCCGATGGCACAGGGGATGCAACGACGCGAGCGTTGCCTCGCAGTCATCCAGCGCGCCGATCGTGTCGGAAAGAACGATGTAGTCGAACGGTCCGGTCAGTTCGCGGATGACCGATGAATCCTCGACGTCACCGAGGACGAATTGCAGGTGCGGATGCCGGGTCCGCGCCTGCTCGAGCATGGCCGGGCTGAAATCGACGCCGACGCCGATCGAGGGCTTCAGCGCCGCCAGAAGATCGCCGATGCCGCAACCGAGGTCGAGAACGCGGCTGCCTTCGGGGACGAGAAAGCGCATATAACGGCGATCATCCTCATAGAAGTAAGCGTTCCGCTCGATCCAGCGATGGCGCTCGGGAGCTATTCGCTCTGAAAAATCGCGCAGCCTGAGCTTGCGCGGCGACGCCGGCAGTCTCTTGCTCGTGCTAACCGGAGCGTTCATTGCGTGAGGCTCTTCATTGCAGTCGGCAGGCCTCCTGATTCCGCCCTCGAGTTCGGTTGCGGCATGTTTGTTGGTCGATGCGTTGTTGTCCAGAAAGAACCGGTAGTATCACGGCCTCCTCGTCCATCAGCCGGCACTGGAGGCGGCAGAAAAGCCTGCAAGACATGCGAGTCGTCCTGTGCTAGTCGATCCCCGCTCGCTGCCATCCATACCTGCCGATTTGCACTAGCAAACAGCAATCATTCGATGCCCGCCAAGCTGTTCGATCTCACCGGCAAGAAGATCTACGTCGCCGGCCATCGCGGTATGGTCGGTTCCGCGATCCTGCGCCGGCTTGGGGACGTGCGATGCGAGATCGTCACGGCCGGCCGCGATGAAGTCGATCTCGAGCGGCAGGAGCAAGCAGAGCGCTTTCTGGCCGCAACCAAACCGGACGTGGTGATCGCCGCTGCCGCCAAGGTGGGCGGCATTCACGCCAACAGCGCCTATCCGGCCGAGTTCATATCGCAAAATCTCGCGATTGCCCGCAACGTGGTTCATGCCAGCTACCTGGCCGGTGTCAAGAAGCTCCTGTATCTCGGCTCCTCCTGCATCTACCCGAAATTGGCCCATCAACCGATGCGCGAGGAGGAATTGCTCACCGGATCGCTCGAACCGACAAACCAATGGTATGCCGTTGCCAAGATCGCCGGCATCAAGCTTTGTCAGGCGTATCGCCGCCAATACGGCGCGGATTTCATCTCCATCATGCCGACCAATCTTTATGGGCTCGGTGACAATTATCACCCCGAAAACAGTCACGTGGTACCGGCCCTCATTCGGCGCTTTCATCAGGCGAAGGAGCGCGGCCTGCCAGCGGTCGAGGTCTGGGGCACGGGGAAGCCCTTTCGAGAGTTTCTTTTCGTCGACGATCTCGCCGACGCATGCGTTTTCGTGCTCGAGCATTATTCGGACGAACAGCATGTCAATGTCGGCAGCGGTGAAGAGGTGACGATCGCCGAATTTGCCAAGCTCGTCGCCAAGGTCGTGGATTATCGAGGCGAGCTTACCTTCGACGCCTCGCGGCCCGATGGGGTCCCGCGCAAGCTGCTCGACAGCTCCAAGCTTGCCAGGATGGGATGGCGCGCACGCACACCGCTGCACGTTGGCCTCGCGCGGACTTACGCGGCCTTCGTCGAGGGCAATTACCGGATTCGCTGACAGCCATTAGCCCGCATTGAGCGCAGCGAAATCCGAGGCGGCGCCGAGAAGTTTTCCGCATTTCGCTACGCTCAATGCGGGCTACGCCGCTCATCCGCCGATGCGCGGGATTTTCGCGTCGGCGATCACCTTCTTCCACTTGGCGATGTCCGCTTTGATGTAGGCGGCGAAGTCGGCCTGCGACATTCCGTTGGGCTCGAGGCCGACCGCCAGCAACTTCTCCTTCACGTCGGGCAACTGGACGATGCGTGCGATCTCCGTCTGCAAGAGATCGACGATCGGCTTCGGCGTGCCCGCCGGCAGCAGCACACCCTGCATGGTCTCGGCCTCCTGACCCTTGATTCCGAGCTCGTCGAGGGTGGGCACGTCGGGCAGCGCCGGCGAACGCGCCGGCGCTGTGACGGCGAGGGCGCGCAGCTTGCCGTCCTTCACCAGCTGGGTCGCGGGCGGAATGGCCTGGAAGCACATCGGGGTGTGTCCCGCCACCACCGACTGGATCGATGGCGCGCCGCCGGGAAACGGCGCGAGCGCGAAATCGAGCCCGAAGGTAAGCTTGAACAGCTCGCTGGAGAGATGCGGCGTTGTGCCGACCCCGGGCGAGGCGAAAGTGTACTTGCCGGGGTTGGCCCGCAGAAGCTCCACCAGCTCCTTCACCGATCTGGCGGGAATGTCGGGATGCACGAACAGCCCGTTAGGGGAGCCGGCAGCCTTGGTGACGGGTGCGAAGTCCTTGTCGGGATCGTAGGGCGCTTTCACGTAAAGCGAGGGATTGACGGTGTAGCTCGATGACACGAACAGGATCGTGTAGCCGTCGGGCGCCGCCTTGGCGGCGGCGCCCATTGCGAGATTGCCGCCCGCGCCCGCCATGTTCTCGATATAGAACTGCTGGCCGAACTTTTCCGACAGTTTTTGCGCAATGAGCCGAGCCACCAAGTCGGTCGGCCCCGCGGCCGCGAACGGCACGATGATCTTCACCGTCCGGTCGGGATAGGCCGGCATTTGCGCAAGCGTCGCGCTCGCAAAGAGGACGCCCGCGCCGAGCGCCAGCACGCGGGCAATCATGTTCGCGGCTCTCATGGTGTTTTCCCTGTGTTAGCTGGCCGCTGCGCGCGGCTCATCTATCATAGCAGACTGACGAAGAAGCCCGGCGAACGCAAACCCGTTCTGCTGTGGTGAAGTGTCTCGATTTCCTCCTCCGCTCATCCGCGCGAAAGCGGGGACCCGGAGCCGCAGATCGAGGCCCCTGGATCTCCGCTTCCGCCGAGTTGAAAGGAGGAAGCGAGTAGCTTCTATGGCAGCTCCGATATCAGCTTTTGAAATTCGGACTGAGGCCAAATGCGCGCGGTGCGGGTGCGCACGTTTCCTTGCGAGCCGATCGCAAGCGCGAATTTGGCGACGTTGTCGCCATTCGGCGTCTCGAGAAGAACCAGCAGATCGCTGTCACCCGACGTCAGATAGACCTCCTTGATCTCGACGCCCACTTTCTTGGCCAACTCCTGGGCGGCCTTGGCTCGCTTGGGCGCCTCCTTGACCGCGCGAATTCCCTGGTCGGTCCAGTTGAGCAAACACATGAACATCGGCATGCGGTCCTCCCTGTGGTAAACCCCTGACCCCTCATGCCCACATTATTAACCTCCGCTCGTCCCGGCGAAAGCGGGGAGACGGCCAATGAGGCCTTTTCCGAAGATGATGGATGCGCGGATTATAAGCGCGTTTACGCGCGTCTTCGACGCGCTAGCCTGCACATGACGAGTGGGAAGCTTCCCTTAACGTCTACGCGCCTGCGCGGGGATGAGTGGAGCTTGACCTCGCTTACTTCACTGCACCTTGATGCCGGCGGTGCGAATGACCCTCGCCCATTTGTCGATTTCCCATTTGATCCGATCGGCGAATTCCTCGGGCGTGCTGGCGATCGGCTCGAAGCCGAGCGCGGAGAGGCGCTCGCGTATCTCCGGCAGCGCGATAATCCTGGCGATCTCGCGATGCAAACGATCGATGACCTCCTGCGGTGTGCCGCGCGGTACCAGCACACCTGACCGCGAGCGCGCGCACCGTGCCTTGCTTGATGTGCCCGGCGGCGGTGGAAATCGAAGTGTAGAGGATCGGCGTATGCCCGCCGATGGTCGAGGTGATCGCGGGTCCACCGCCGTTGAAGGCGACAGCCACGAGGTCGAGCCCGAACGCCTGCTTGAACATTTCGCCCGCGAGGTAACCAGGGGTCCCGAGGCCAGCATGGGCATAGCTGTGCTCTCCCGGCCTCGCTTTCACCCAGGCGATGAGCTCTTTGACGCTCGCTGCCGGAACGGACGGATGCACCAGCAGCACTTGCGGCGATACGCCCACGAGCGACACCGGCGCGAGGTCGGTGGTGGTGTCGAAGCCGAGCTTGGCAAACAAGCTCGGATTCACCACCAGCGTGCTGCTGATCACGAGGACGGTATAGCCGTCGGGCGGCGCCTTCGCGACGAGCGCGGTCCCGATGTTGCCGCTGCCGCCGGGATGGTTCTCGACGTAGAAGTGCTGGCCAAGGCCCTCCGATAGTTTCGGCGCGAGCACGCGCGCAACCACGTCCACCGGCCCACCCGGCGCGAATGGCGCCACCATCTTCACCGGCCGATTGGGGTAGGTCGATGGCTGCGCCCAGCTTGTTGCGGCGATGAGCAGCGCGGCAAGCCCAATCACGATCGCCTTCAGCTTTGCAATCTGCACGCTCAATCCGCTCGAATGTTCGCGTCGCGGACGACTTTGCTCCACTTCGCGATCTCGGCCCTGATGCGGATGCCGAATTGATCGGGCGTGCTGGCGACCGGAACGAAGCCCAACGTCTCCAAGCGCTGCATGACGTCGCGCGTCGCAGCGATCCTCGTGATCTCGTCGCGCCAGCGGTCGATGACGTTCTCCGTCGTGCCGGCCGGCGCCACGATGCCGGTCAGCGTGTCGCTCTCGAGATCGGCAAATCCCGCCTCCGCGTTGGTCGGCACGTCCGGCAGCGCCGGCGAGCGCTTCTCGCTGAGCACGGCAAGGGCGCGCAATTTGCCTTCCTTGATGTTGGTCAGCGCCGGCGGCAGCGCAGTGAACGCGATCGGCGTATGACCGCCGATGGTGGAATTGATCGCAAGCGCCGCGCTGTTGAACGGCACCGTGACGAGATCGAGCTGATATTTCTGCTTGAACAGTTCGCCCGCGAGGTGAGGTGTCGATCCGGTGGAGGGCTGGGCAAAGCTGTATTTGCCGGGATGGCTTTTCACTAGATCGACCAGCTCTCTGAGTGTCTTCGGCGGAAACTCGGGATTGACCGAGATCACATTGGGAGAGACAGCCACCAAGGTGATCGGCGCAAAATCCTTGACCGGGTCATAGGGCACCTTCGCATACATGCTCGGATTGACCATGAAGCCGGTGCTCACCACCAGCATCGTGTAGCCGTCGCCCTGCGCGCGTGCCACCATTGCCACGCCGGTATTGCCGCCCGCACCGGGAACGTTTTCGATATAGACCTGCTGGCCCCATCTCTCCGACAATTTCTGCGCGACGAGGCGCGCGATCACGTCGGTCGGACCCCCGGCGCCGAACGGTACGATCAAACGCACCGGCCGTGCGGGATAAGTCTGCGCCGAGCACTGGCCGCTGCTGGCCGCTGCCCAGAGCAGCGCGGCCATGAATGCGAGAGCGCGCAAAGCTGCCGCCACGGATATCCTCCCTCGATTATTTCATTGATGCTATCATCATCCTTGCGCGCCGCGCAGTAAATCCGGCTCGTGCCTCTTCAGAAGCAAGCGCTTCGCGCTCTCAACAAAAGGAATTGCCATGCAGTCCAGGAAAATCACGCGCCAGGACCTCCGCGACGCGGCGGAGAAATACAAGAATTGGGGCAAATGGGGCCCAAACGACGAGATCGGTACGCTCAACTATACGCATCCCGAGGACATCGTCGCGGCGGCCAGACTCGTGCGCAAAGGCAAGGTCATCTCGCTCGCGCTCAATTTCGACCACACGGGTCCGCAGGGCGCCAAGAGCAATTATCCGGTGATGGGGCGCACCAATCCGATCCACACCATGATCCGCACTGGCACGGACGCTTACGCCGGCGTCCTCGACAAGCGCGGCATCCGCGCCGCCGACGACATGGTGACGATGCCGCTGCAGTGCGGCACGCAATGGGACGGGCTCGGCCACGTCTTCTATGAGGATCGGATGTGGAACGGCTACGACTGCCGCGAGGTCACCTCGGCGGGCGCGCAGAAGTGCGGCATCGAGAAGACCAAGAACAAGATGGTCGGCCGCGGCGTCTTTCTCGACGTCGCGCGCGCGCTCGGCAAGGAGTGCCTCGCGGACGGCTACGGCATCACCTGCCAGGATCTCGATCGCACCGCGCAGGCCCAGGGGGTGACGGTCAAGCGCGGCGATTATGTCATCGTCCGCACGGGTCAGATGGAGCGCTGCCTCAAGGCCGGCAGCTGGGATGGCTATCCCGGCGGCGACGCGCCGGGCTTCGCCTTCGAGACGCTCGAATGGGTGGCACGCACCGAACTTGCGGCACTCGCCAGTGACACCTGGGGCTGCGAGGTGCGGCCAAACAACACCGAAGAGGGCATCAACCAGCCCTGGCACTGGATCACCATCCCGATCATGGGCATGACCATGGGCGAGATCTTCTACCTTAAAGATCTCGCCGAGGATTGCGCGAGCGACAAGGTCTACGAATTCATGTTCGTTGCGCCGGCGATCCCCATCACCGGCGCGGTCGGATCGCCGACCAATCCGCTGGCCATCAAATGACGAGCTTGCAACTCGAATGACCTCGCGCGTTCGTAGCGGGCGGTGAGGCCGCCCCGCACGCCGCTCTATGCGGCTACGGAGCTACGGCGCGATTGAGCCCCATAGGCGCTTGGTGGCGATCGCCGCGCCCTCACTGAGCGCGCGCAACTTGGCCCAAACAATACTCTCGGCCACCATCGGATCGCGTCGGACCGAGGTACCGAAACCGCAATCGACGCCGGCGATGAGCCGCTCCCGGTCAATGAACGCGGCGTAGCGACCGATGCGCTGTGCCACTAACCGCGGATGCTCGACGAAGTTCGTCGTCGAATCGATGACGCCGGGAATGAGAATCTTGTCGTCGGGAATCTCGACGTCCTTCAGATCTTCCCATTCATGGTCGTGGCGTGGATTGGCGGCTTCGATGCTGATCGCCTGCGGGCGCGCCCTGAAGGCAATGTCGATGATTTTGGTCAGCGGCAGGTCGTGAGTGTGTGGTCCCTCGTAGTTGCCCCAGCAGATATGCAGCCGCATGCGGTCGACCGGCAAGCCAGCCGTCGCAGCATTGAGCGCTTCGATGTTGCGCTTGGCGATCTTACGGAACTCGTCGTCGCTCAGGTGCCGGTACTGATTGTTGCGCGCCGAGGCGAGGTCGGGCGCATCGATCTGCAAGACGAAGCCGGCTTCAATGATCGCCCGATACTCGGTCTTGATCACGTCCGCGAGCGCCGCCACGTAGGCGTCCTCGGTCGGATAGTGCAGATTGATGATGAACCGCGTCAGGATGCCGGGCGAGGGCGCGGTCATGAACACGTCAATGGGGTTGGCCTTGCTCGCGGCCGCCTTCAGGCGGGCGAGGTCGCGGTCGAGCGCGCCGCGATCCTGGTAGCGTAGCGGACCGACGCAGCCCGGAAACGGCATATCGCTGAAATTCCGCCGGCGGTCGGCGAAATCCGGATGCGCCAGGAGATCGCGCCCGATCATGATGTCGCGACCCTTCTCGGCGGCGCGCGGATCCGGCTCGATGCCGGCGATGCGGTGTCGAATGTAGGTGGTGTAGGACGGCTTGCTCATCTCTCCGTCGCTGACCACGTCGATGCCGGCGGCGAGCTGATGGGCGACGACCTCGTCCAACGCTTTCGCGGCTTCCGCCTCGAGCGCGGCGGCATCAACCGCGCCGCCCTGCTCGCGTTCGAGTATGAGGTCGATCAGCGGTTTCGGTCGCGGCAGGCTGCCGGTGTGGGTCGTGAGGATGCGATCCTTGCTGGTCTTCACGCGGTCCTCCCGGCATCGGACACGTTCAGGGCTGATCGTAGCCGATCCCGCCCTTTTGCGCGCCAGC
>WNFZ01001969.1_pt1 | contig 39491 bp, 31 predicted proteins | sample 5400081 | NCBI WGS metagenome assembly WNFZ01 (sample SAMN13153365, study PRJNA577476) | soil metagenome | isolation source: 80 cm soil or saprolite under grassland replicate 1 | place: USA:California | collected 2016-06-15
TTGACCTCTGGCATCTGAAAACAACTCGCATGATGCCCGAAAGCTTCGAGTATGCGAAGAATGGCGGACGCAAGTATCTTTTTCATAATCTTGGCCATGGGTCGTTTTCTGAAGTCAGCGCACAACTCGGGATTGACAGTCGTCGCTGGGCGCTTGCAGCTGCAGCCGCTGATCTGCGCGGCACCGGCCATCCCGATCTGTTCATTGCCAACGATTACGGTGTCTCTGAACTCTACTTCAACAATGGCAAGCAGTTTCGCGCAGTAGGAGAACAGACTGGAGTGGGCTTTGCACCAAAGAGCGGGATGACTGTGGCCTTTGGCGACATTCTGAATCAGGGTAAATTTTCTATCTACGTTACAAACATTTCGGAACAGGGCGTGCTGATTCAAGGCAACAATTTATGGGTGCCGAAGGAAGGTACGTCCGGCGACTCGTTGCAGTATGAAAATCTTGCGAGCGACATGGGCGTTGAACTGGGCGGATGGAGTTTTGGAGCCCAGTTTGGAGATCTCAATAATGATGGGACGCAAGACCTGTATGTTACCAACGGCTATGTCTCGCTGGATCGAAACAAAAACTACTGGTACGACTTCTCAAAGATCGCTGGTGGTAACAGCACGATCATCGCTGACGCTAAGAACTGGCCGGCGATGGAGGGCCGTAGTCTATCGGGGTACCAGCAGAAGCGAATTTGGCTGAACGACGGAGCTGCTCGCTTTCTGGATGTTGCGCAAGCCGTGGGCGCCACCGATACCAATGACGGTCGTTCGGTGGCCCTTGCTGATTTATGGAATCGCGGAGTACTCGACGTTGTCGTGGCTAACCAGCGTGGTCCACTGCTCATCTATAAGAACACTGTTGCGCCTGAGAATAAATGGATCGACTTTGAGTTAGAAGGAAGCGCAAGTAATCGCAGCGCGCTCGGGGCGGAGGTTAGACTGTTTTGGAACGGTCAACAACAGGTGCAAGAGGTTTCAGGCGGCAGTGGCTTCTGCTCCCAAAACCAGCGTCGCCTGCATTTTGGTCTCGGCAAGAATCCTCAAGTTGAGAGAGCCGTGATTCGCTGGCCCTCCGGTAAGACTCAGACCATAGAAAAACCGGCCGTGGGCGAGTCTTACAAGATAAAGGAGGCCGCATGAGCCAGGACATAAGCGCCCCTTCTGCTGCACCTCCGCTTGCGACGACCGACCGAAAGCGGTGGATTGCCTTCGATAGCCGTTACGTCGCCCCTGTTTTTATTACGTGCATTCTTTTGGTGGGTCATCTCTCCTACGGCATTCTTGAGAGTTACCCCAAGACTGTGTTGGCAATTGTCAGTGCCATCATCACCGAGATGGTGCTGGGTCGCATCTTCTTTGGAAAATGGCCTCATCTTGCCAGCGCGTATATCACTGGTATCAGTGTCGGGATTCTGTTGCGTTCCCCGGTGTTTTGGCCCTACGCGCTATGCAGCGTGATTTCAATCGCGTCAAAGTATGTTTTAAGAGTGAAAGGCCGGCATCTCTGGAACCCATCCAACTTTGGTATTTGTGTCATTCTATTTCTCGCGGCAGAGACAGTGTCGAGTCTCAGCGTGCAGTGGGGCAATTTCATTTGGCCGATCCTGGTTATCTGGATTCTCGGTTCAATAATCATCTGGCGCGCTCGTCGTTTTCACATCAGCGCCACTTACGTCGTCTCATTCATTGTGTTTGCCTTCTTGCGAAGTTGGATTACAGGTGATCCATGGCAGGCGGAGATTGCGCCACTCACTGGTCCAATGTATCAGCTCTTTGTCTTTTTTATGATTACCGATCCCAGAACAACAGTGAAATCAAAAACCGGACAGTGCCTGGTGGCTTTTTGTGTTGCTCTTGTCGAGATGCTGCTACGACTAAACCAGGTGATATACGCACCGCTCTATGCCCTCTTCATCGTTGGCCCGACGGCTCTGTTGATCGAAATCTGGCTAGAGTCGCGCCGCCCACAGCCAACGAACGCCGTCACTGCATGAGTCTGTCGGAACAAGATGTTTTCTGATTCTGCTCTTTACGTTCTCGGTGTTCTCTGTGTCTCCGTGGTGCATTTCGATAATTAAACCCACCACGAAGACACAGCGCGGCTTTTCAGCCGCAACCAAATGAAACTTTTGTGGATTTTTAGGCGACTCGTCCAATCATGTATGTGGGTTTCCACCCCGTAGGGGTGAAATGTTTTTATAGCACGGAATCCACTAACCACTCTGGCGGCGTTCGGAGGAGCGGGGCGTTGCTTGAACAGTACAAGTCTAGTTGAGTCCCGCTCCTCCGAACGGCGCCCGGACTGTTGTCTATGCTCATTTCTATAAACATTTCACCCCTACGGGGTGGAAGCCCACATTTCTTTCGAGTGAGAAAAAATATACTGACATATTGCCTTCTGGTTTGTCTGGTTTCCGCCTGCAAAGAGACTTCTTCAAATGCGCCAACGGCGGCCCAACCGAGCGAAGAGGTTGCGGCAGCCTCGCCATCACCGAGTCCAAGCCCAGTCCGTCCTTCGGGACCGATTGAGTTCACCGATGTCACAGCCCAAGCCGGCATTCACTTCAAGCACAACAGCGGCGCTTTCGGAAAGAAATATCTGCCTGAGACAATGGGTGCGGGTTGCGCGTTTCTTGACTACGACAACGATGGCTGGCAAGACCTCTTGCTCGTCAATTCCATGGACTGGCCCGAACACAAGACTGCCAGGTCTTTTCTTGCTCTTTATCACAACAACAAGGACGGCACTTTTACGGATGTCACGCGGGCATCCGGACTCGCAGTCGAAATGTATGGGATCGGGGTAGCTGTTGCCGACTTTGACAATGATGGCAATGATGACATTTACATCACCTGCCTTGGTCCTAATCATCTTTTCCGTAACCTCGGCAACGGCAAATTTGCCGACGTGACGACTAAGGCCGGTGTCGGAGATCCAGGCTTTTCTACTAGTGCCGTGTGGTTCGATTATGACAACGATGGCAAGCTCGATCTCTTCGTAAGCAATTATGTGGACTGGTCAGTAGCTACAGACCAGGTTTGCACGCTCGATGGAAAGAACAAATCCTATTGCACCCCGCAATCCTATAAAGGACAGAGCGCAACGCTGTATCACAATCGCGGCAACGGCACTTTCGAAAGTGCGACTGAGCGTGCCGGTCTCAACGACGCGACCGGCAAGTCACTCGGTGTGGCATTGCTGGATTTCGACAATGATGGCTGGATGGACTTCTTCGTTGCTAACGACACTGAGCCGAATAAGCTCTATCGAAATAACCACAACGGCACTTTCACTGATGCAGCCATCGCCGCGGGAGTGGCGTTTAGCGAGGCCGGCATTGCGCGTGCGGGCATGGGCGCCGATGCAGGGGATTATGACGGCTCAGGACGACAGAGCTTGCTGATCGGCAACTTCACCAATGAAAGCATGGCTCTCTACCACAATGACGGAACGGGTCTCTTTACGGACGAAGCATCCGTATCCGGAATCGGTAAGATGTCTTCGCGGTCTCTGACCTTCGGTTGCTTTTTCTTTGACTACGACCTTGATGGACTGCTTGATATTTTTGCCGCAAATGGACACGTTTCTGACGACATTAGCGTGGTCCAACCCAACGTCCGGTACGCTCAGCCCCCGCATCTCTTTCACAACAAGGGCAGGAAGAAATTTGAAGAGTCGAGGCTTGGACGTGCCTTACAACGAGCAATTGTCGGTCGGGGAGCAGCGTATGGCGATTTCGACAACGACGGCGACCTCGATCTGTTAATTACGACTAACAACGGTCCAGCTCGCCTGTTGCGCAATGACAACGCCAATCAAAATGATCTATTGCGCGTTAAGCTAATCGGTTCCAACTCAAACCACGACGGCATCGGAGCTAAGGTGAAGGTGAAGACCTCGAAAGGTGCGAACCTTTTCGGCATGGTTAGAACAGGATCAAGCTACTGTTCCCAGAGTGAGTTGCCCCTCACGTTTGGACTAGGCAAACCTGAGGAGGGAGTGACACTTCGTTTGGAGATTACCTGGCCCACTGGACGGCAGGATATCGTGTCGGATGTTAAGCCGAATCAGTCTGTAACAGTGCAGGAAGGAAAAGGAATTACGACCACTGCACCAATCGTGTTTGTGAGAGTTCCGCCGCAACCGATACCACAGCCTCAAGAAACTCCAATGCCTCAATCAGGCAAACCAGATTAATGGCCTGAATCTAACCGTAATCTGACTCGATCTCGCGACTCTGCCGCCCTCACTAGAAACTCATGCTGCGAGGATCAGTCTATGGCCCCATGGCGAGTGCTTGTTTTTGCAGGCGCTCTTTAGAAACATGGCTCAACCAACGTCACGGCTTTGCCGCTTGATGTGAGGCTGTATATGCTCGCCTCGAGGGTGACAGACTCAAGCACTGGGAACTGAAAGTTGACACCACCTCACCCGGCAATGGCAAAAGACTTTCAACCTCGATGATAGCGACTACGGCGGCTGGTTGCTCGATTATGAAAGGAGGCCCCGCGCTTTCTGATGCTCGTGTTTCTCTAAAAGCAACGTCCTTGACTCTCCGGCCAGCCTCGCTTAGTCTCAGCGCCTAACAGTTCGCCTATCGCACTCTTAGAGCTATTAAGGAATCTCGGTTTCTCATCCTCAACACTTAGCGGGCCACCCTATTGTGGGACCTGGAAAACGGTGGCCGAGGGAAAAAGGATCAGCTCTCTTTTCTTCAGGCTCTACTTGCTTGTAAGTGAATATCGATAAAAGAGCTATCGGTCTTAGCCATCAATCAGTGATAAAGATGAACAAGGGGAAGGCAAATCGGCTCACAGACAACGCCCTGCCAAAATCCGTAACTGGAATTGACGGTTTTGACGAGATAACGGGCGGAGGACTGCCTACCGGGCGCCCAACCCTGGTATGTGGCAGCGCCGGTTGCGGCAAGACGCTTTTCGCGATGCAGTTTCTCGTAAGGGGCGGGATTCGGAATAACGAACCTGGTGTTTTCATGGCATTCGAGGAAACTGCGGAGGACCTGGCGAAGAATGTAGCGTCTCTCGGGTTTGACCTAAAGAGCTTAATCGCTCGTAAAAAGCTTGCAGTTGATTACGTGCGTATCGATCGCAGCGAGATCGAGGAGACGGGGGAGTATGATCTCGACGGTCTCTTTGTCCGGCTGGGGTATGCCATTGACGCCATCGGCGCGAAGCGAGTGGTGCTCGACACGCTCGAAGCCCTCTTCACCGGCCTGCCGAATGAGGGTATTCTGCGATCCGAACTTCGCCGGCTGTTCCGCTGGCTTAAAGATAAAGGCGTCACTGCGGTGATCACGGCCGAGCGAGGAGAGGGGACGCTCACCCGTAATGGACTGGAAGAATATGTTTCGGATTGTGTAATTCTGCTGGATCATCGCGTAACCGAGCAGCTATCAACGCGACGTCTGCGCGTTGTCAAGTATCGAGGGTCCTCCCACGGAACAAATGAATACCCCTTCCTGATCGACGAGCACGGCATCTCGGTCATGCCGGTTACCTCGCTCGGGTTGGATCACAAAGTAACCAATGAACGGGTCTCCACCGGTATTCCAGGGCTCGATTCCATGCTCGGCGGTAAGGGGGTGTTTCGAGGCAGCAGCGTGCTGGCTTCAGGCACTGCCGGCACGGGCAAGTCGAGCATGGCCGCTCACTTCGCACGCGCCGCCTGTGCACGCGGTGATCGCTGCCTCTTTTTCGCGTTTGAAGAATCAATGGCGCAGATCATACGAAACATGCGTTCGATCGGCATTGACCTCCAGCCCTGTGTTAACAAAGGGTTGTTGCGGTTCTATGCCTCTCGGCCGACCGCCTATGGATTGGAAATGCACCTCGCAACGATGCATAAACTGGTGGATGAGTTCAAACCGGCTGCGGTTATCATCGATCCCCTGACGAACCTGGTTAACGTAGGCAGCCAAAACGAAGTGCGTGGCGCATTGTTGCGATTAATTGACTTGCTAAAGCTCCAACAGATCACCGGTTTTTTTACGAGCCTAACCCACGACGGCCAGGCACTTGAAAACAGCGAGCTCGGCGTCTCTTCCATAATGGATACCTGGCTCTTATTAAGGGATATCGAGAGTAGCGGAGAGCGCAACCGCGGACTGTACGTTCTGAAATCCCGCGGCATGGCCCATTCAAACCAGATCCGCGAATTTCGTTTGACTGACCGCGGCGTGGAATTAACCGATGTTTATCTCGGGCCGGCCGGAGTGTTGACAGGCGTCGAGAGAGAGACCCAGGAAATGAGGGAGCGGGCCGAAGCTTTGGCACGTAGCCAGGAGATCGATCGCAAACAACGCGCGCTTGATCGCAAACGAGAAAAGCTGGAGGAGCAGGTCGCCGCTTTACGCGCTTCATTTGAAGCCGAAGAGGAAGATATTCAGCGAACAATCGAGCAGGAGCAGTTGAGGGAGAGGACTCTCGATGCAGCCAGAAGTGGTATGGCCTCGCTCCGACAATCAGAGCCTTCTGCCTCTGTCAAAGGACGCTCTGAGAGCAATTCCATTAGAGACAACCATGAAAAGAACCCCCAAGAAGCGACAGGCAAAAAAGGTAAAAAACGCGTCAGGCGGTGAGAGGTGGGAGCTTCGTCTGTACGTCGCCGGCCAGACGCCGAAATCGATCAGAGCTTTTGGCAATATTAAAAAGTTCTGCGAAGAGCATCTACCGGGGCAGTACTCCATTGAAATCATCGACCTGCTTAAGAATCCGCAGCTTGCGAGCGGCGACCAGATCCTGGCCATTCCCACACTCGTCCGGAGACTGCCCGAGCCCATGAGGAAAATCATTGGCGATCTTTCGAACACTGAACGCATGCTGGTGGGTCTGAACATTCGCCCGGTTGCCTGAAAGGGTCCACAGAGCTATGGGGAAGAAAAACGATACGCTGTCCGATTTCGAGCAAGCGCTGGCCAGGGGCGACAGAGATACTTACGTCCTTCGCCTATACGTCAGCGGCGCCACGCCTCGGTCCATCGAAGCCATTACGAAGATCAGGAAAATCTGCGAAGAATACCTTCCAGGACAGTATGACCTTGAGGTGATAGACATTTACAAGCAACCGCACCTGGCCGCGAGCCGGCAAATAATTGCGGCCCCAACGCTTGTCAGAGAATCCCCCGGTACTTTACGCAAACTTATCGGCAATTTTTCTAATACCAGATTGATCCTGCAACGACTAGGTATTCGGATCTAGCTGGAGGTCCTCATGGTGGCAAAGGCAAAGACCGATCAGGAATTGTTGAAGGAAATTCAGGTCCTCAGAATTCAGCTGCAGGAGGCTGAAGAGACTCTGCATGCTATCCGCTCCGGAGAAATAGACGCTCTGGTGGTAAAGGGCCCGGAGGGCGAACAGGTTTTTACGCTTCAGGGCGCCGAGCATCCGTATCGGTTGATGGTCGAAACCATGAGGGACGGCGCGGTCACAACAAGCGTCGATGGAACGATCATGTATTGCAATGAAAGCTTTGCCGCGATGATCGGGAAGCCACTCGAACGCGTGGTAGGCTCATCAATGAAGTCATATATAGCGGACGATGACATTCCAAGTCTTACAGCGCTCTTGAACGGAGGAAACAACAATAGCAGCAAGCGGGAGATCCGGCTGAGATCCGACGCGGGAACTTTCGTGCCTGTGTACATGTCGGCAAATTCCCTGCAATTGGATGAATTTCAGTCCCTGTCCATTGTCGTAACCGACCTGACTGAGCACAAGCACAATGAAGAGCTGATTGCCGCCAGGAGAGTCGAACAACTTCTGCGGAAGCAGAGCGAATTGGCTCGACGCCACGTTGCCGAGATTCTCGAAAGCATCACCGACTCGTTCATCGCGTTGGACGGAGAATGGCGATTTACGGACCTCAACCAGGTAGCCTCAACTACAGTCTTCGGCAAGCCCCGTGAGGAGATTCTCGGGCGAGTATTCTGGGAGTTGTATCCTGAGGCAGTCGAGGCTGATTTTTATCGACACTTCCACAAAGCAGTCGCCGAAGGGCATCCGGTGCATTTTGAAGCCACCTACTCAGTTGCTCAGAATAAGTGGTTTGAAACACACGCTTATCCTTCCCCGGACGGACTGTCTGTTTACATGCGCGACATTACTGAGCGCAAGCAGGCTGAGGAAGCATTACAAAAGAATGAAGAACTGCTACGTACCTTAGTTCAAAATCTACCCAACGGATCAATCAACGTGTTTGACAAAGACCTGCGCTACTTATTCGCAGCAGGCCAGGGTTTGGCGGAGGTTGGCCTATCAACTGAAAACCTTGTCGGAAAGACTCTTGCCGAAGTATTCCCACAGGAGTCAGCGGACAAAGTCGCTCCTTATTATCGTCAGGCGTTCGCAGGCAATTGTGTGGAGTTCGAATTGGAATATGGCAGCCACTGGTACAGCATCAACGCTGCTCCCCTGCGAAGCGACCTTGAGATATATGCCGTTATTGCAGTCGCGCAAAACATCACTGCACGAAAGCACGCTGAAGAAGAGCGAGCTAAGCTACTCGCCAGCGAACATGCAGCCCGGGCCGAGGCCGAGAAGGCGAATCGCCTAAAGGATGAATTTCTCGCGACCGTGTCGCATGAATTGCGCAATCCATTGAGCGCTATTCTGGGGTGGTCGAAGATACTGCGCTCGCGTCCCATTGATGAGGAGGGCAGTGCTCACGGCCTGCAAGTTATTGAGCGCAACGCCAGAGTACAACTGAAGCTGATAGAAGACTTGTTAGACGTCGCGCGCATAGCGAGTGGCAAGTTAGACCTCAACTTGCGGGAACTCGATCTCGTCGGCGTGATAGAAGGCGCGGTGGAGGCCGTTCGGCCCTCGGCTGAGGCTAAGCAGATCCGGCTTCAGTCAACCTTTGGCGCGGTGACTGGCATCGTTAAAGGTGATGCGAATCGCCTGCAACAAGTCGTGGGAAATCTGCTTTCAAACGCGATCAAGTTTACGCCGCCAGGTGGTCAGGTAGATGTCTGCCTTCGTCTTGATGGCGATTTCGCTGTGATCACCGTCAGCGATACTGGTGAAGGAATAAGTCCACACTTTCTTCCTTTCGTCTTTGACCGCTTTCGGCAAGAAGACGGAAGCACTACGAGGGTTCAGGCGGGATTGGGGCTGGGGCTGGCAATCGTCCGCAACCTGGTCGAATTACATGGCGGCACAGTGACAGCGGACAGCGAGGGTAGCGGGCAGGGGGCGACCTTTACGGTGACGCTTCCTCTGACAAAGGTTGAAAATCGTCCACCTTTGTCAGTAGCCGCGAGCGGTAATGCACCTTTAACCGCATCGACTCAATCAGAGAGCCGCTCACCGATGCTGGAAGGCGTAGCTGTGCTGGTCGTCGATGACGATCGCGACAACCGGGAGCTTGTGAAAATGGTTCTCACGGAACATGGAGCCCGAGTCAGCGTTGCCGCAACAGCGCCGGAAGCGCGTAGTGAGATTGAACGCGAAGCGCCAGACGTTCTCGTTTGCGATATTGGTCTGCCCAACGAGGATGGCTATGAGTTGATTCGCAAAGTTCGATCGTTAGCCGGGACCCGCGGACCAACAGTTCCGGCTGTAGCGCTCACGGCTTACGCCACAGCCGCGGACCACGCGAAGGCACTGGCCGCGGGATACCAGAAACATTTGGCGAAGCCGGTTGAACCAAGCGAGTTGTTAGCTGCAGTAGCCGGCCTCCTGGGACGGAGCTAGAGCTTCACAGCTAATGCCTTCTAGTGTTGCCACTTTTGACCGCAGAATAGGTCTAATCTATTCTGCAAACGATCTAACCGCTGTGAGACAAACCGTCAACTTCTTGTTTTCTTGAGCAGATTTTTTGAGTAAACAAATCGATCCACGCGCACTACACGAACCAAAGACACGAACTCTTCCGAAATGTTGTTAGTGTTACTTCGTGTGATACTACTTGATGTGATGCGCGTGGATCATGTTTTGAGTCAGGTTTGGTTGCGGCCGGACCTGCGCTGTGGAATCAGAGTTTTCACTCTTCATGCCACAAGCGAGTCGGCGAAATGTATCCTCGAGTAAAAGTTCCTTTCAAGTCAAGATTAGAGTCGGCTTATGCATTTTTGGAGTCGCCGGCTGCATTATGTTTAATGTAAGTGGGGTTCGAATTGCTAAGCCTTTCCCCTACAGAAGAGCTCAGAGTTCCATAGGATTACCCAAGCATCACAGGTTTTGGATTCGTCATCTTCTCTGACGGAACTGCATGGTCGCGAGGAACCTGGTACCGGCGTGATCCAAACAACGTCAACAGATATGTTCCCGGGGCGCCAACCCGAGACTGAGCCGACGATGACGACGATGAAGGAAAGCTGCAACCGGAGCCAGGTGCGTGACTCCGTTCGGCGCTGAAATATGACTGAAGGTAGTGGTCCAAGAGATGAGACAACTCGACCCAGACGCTGACATCATCAAGAGGCGTGAGCAGGCCGCAGCCGAAGCGTGGGCGGAGATCCTTCGCCTGGCGCAGAGCCAGCGAGACACGCTCGCGACAAGCTTTGCCGATCTGCTTGGCAATGGCGGGCCCTCGGACGAGACCGCTGATGAAATGATCCACGCGATTAGAGAGTGGCGCGATACACCGTCAAACAGGAGTCTCGACTAGTGTCGACACCGACGTGGTCTCTTTTCTCTACAAAAGAGATACGCGAGCCAGGTTATGTGAGCCTCATCTGAACGACCCGCCTTTTATCGTTTCCTTCAGGTTGCGGGTGTCAATTTTGATTTCAATGGTGATGGCGTGGCAAACGATGGTACTCCGCTAAGTGACGCACCACGATCTGACGCAGAGTCAGAGACTCTAAAGAACGTCCCGAAGAAACCGGAGATCCCCTCGCAAGACATCATAGTGGAAATCGTGGACTATCTAAGAAGCGCTATTCCACCCGGGCATGAAGCTCTCATTCGGTTCGACAAAGTCAATCCTTCGGTGCTTACCTCCATTCTAGCGGTACTGATCAGTGCACCCCGCTTCGCTCAGACGGCACGTTGCCGAGCGCCCTATTTTGAACGGCCGTGAACTTCGGCTGGTCAGAAATGGGGACGGCGTGCTCCGAACCGTTCGAATCCGACTGAGGGTCGCGTGTCCTGAATAGGGAGTAGCCGTACTTGTCTCTGAGTTGCCACTTTAGATCCTGCTGCCAGACGGGCCCGATAATCGTCTCCAAGGTGCGCCGAAAATCTTCCAGGGAGTTGCTTCTCAAAACTCCGAGGTTGGGATCAAACAGGTAGATCTCCCGCACGTTCTTGAAATGCGCGGCAATGGCATGAGTGCCGGTGCCTCCTCCACTCGCGCCGGTACTCCTAACCACGCCCACCAACAGAAGCGCACACGTTCCCTCTCGAAAATCGCCATCCTGGGCCACCGCCGCGACGAACTCTGCCACGGTTTTGTAGTTGTTTAGGTCCTTATTCTTGATTGCGAGAATGTTGCTGAAGCGACGTTTTTTGACCTTCACTTTTGTATCCAGGTAGTTGTCGATATCGCGCGCGAGTTTTTCCCACTTGTGGGCATAAATTCCTCCTTTCTGAGTCTTCAGGAAGTTTTCAAACTCCTCCAGCACCTGATTCCAAAGCCGGTGCCGGTCATTCGGGATATTCCAATCCTTAGGGTCAAGCGTGCCTGGCGGCGTCGCATTTTTCTTGCTAACGCCCTGGCTCAGGAGCCTGGCTTGGAGCTGCTCAACAAGATCGGTCATCTCCTTGTTCTGCTTACTGTATTCTCCGGTTACAAAAAACTGGGCGACGATCCCCATCAAATTTTGCTTTTTCTGCTTCGAGGCGATCTGATCGTCGGTTTGGTGCTGATCCGTCGCAGCCTTATACGTTTCTCGTCCGCCCTGAAGCACGCGGCGGATCCAGTGCAGGCACTGGCCTTCGCAATGTCCTTCCTGAGCTACCTTATTACCGGGCTGAAAGGCCTTCGTTCGCTCGCCCTGACTGTAGGCCGCTTCGAGTCGGGCGATACCGCTCAGACGAGGAAGAATTTTCTCGGTATCGCCGGTCGCCACCTCAGGATCGATCAATTCAATGGGAGAATCACTGACGCCAACGGCAATCTGGTCCCTTGACACGTGGAGCTGTCTTGCGAGGTCCTGGGCCATATCCTCGGTTGCTACCCAATAAATGCCCTTTAGGCCGCACCGCATGCACTGCAGACTATGGACGTAGTCATCACCTGACGGTGGCTTGTTTTTACCGTAGGTGTTCCGCTTGCATTTTGGACAAGTAAAGTAAGCGGGCATGTCGAAGCTCCTCCAATTCAGCGGTTTAAGCCACGAGGTGAAATAAGCGCAGTCGGCGACCTTTGCCGGAACCATCTATGGGCGCGCACGATACGCCAATTTTGGCGTGAGCGTCAATAGTGGGCCATAGTCAGGGCCCACTTGATTCCCATCTCCCTCGCAACCTTCAGTTCGCGATCGAGGAGATCTCTCACATCCTGGGACACACCACGATCGAAATGACAATGGTCTATATCGGCATCGACAGGGATACCACTTCACGGGCAACCGACGCTCTCGACGCGATGCACGCCAAGCGCGACCAACTCGAGCTGATTCATTGAACCAGATTTCATTGACAGACTGCTGGGCCAGGTATAGGCTCTCGGCCCTAATAGAAATGAAGCAAGGATGTTTTGTGACCATCCCGGCTCCCACCAGTCGCGTTGGAGGTGCGAACCGATGTTATCTACAATTTTATCACGTGTCCTGTTTCTTTCTCTCGTCGTTGCTCTTTTCTCTCTTACCGCTCAAGCCGACCCCGTACTTGTCTCGGGCAGTGGCTCCAATATCGGCACCGGCGCTGGTGTGCCTTGGGTTTTTCACTTCGACTTCACCGCAGGCAATGGATCTTTAGCTGCGTACTTTTGGACGGCAGAAACCAGCAATCCCGTTGAGATGGGCTGCTGCACGCAGCCCGGGCATCCTTTCTTTCTGGACTTCAACGGCAGCGGCTCGGATGTGTTTGGTTCAATGACCGCCGAGGGAGTGACGTATCCGTTCCCCACTGTTTTAGGGACTATCCACATTCATGCAGTGCCAGTGCTTGCTCCGATCACTCCAACGTCCGGTTCATTTCATGTGACGACGCCCTTCGAATTCACCGGGTCGGTAACAGCTTTCGATAGTCTTAACTATATTCGCCCGTTGGCCAGCTTCAGTCTTATTGGTGGAGGCGTTCTGGATGCAGAGATTGCCAGCTACCCTGCCGATTTCGATCCCAACAATCCTTTGTACGTTGTGAGGACGGTGACTTACACGTTCGCAACGCCTGAGCCGGACTCAGTGCTGTTGCTGTTCAGCGGCCTAACATACCTGAGCGCATTCGGATTGCGGCGCCGATTCTGCAAGCAGTAGCCCTACTTCACCAGTTTTCCGGTGATGACCAGTTTGCCGGTCACCTGCAAACCACCACCTACCCAGTTCCCGCTTTCAGTGATGCGGGTCGCAACGTTCAGTGCACTCGTTGTTGTTGAATCACCAGGCGGTAAGAAATGCAGCAAGTTGGTAGTCACATTTTGGTTGTACGGATAGCTGGTAACCGTGGCCGCTGTCTTGGGCCAGGTTGTTCAGCCAGAGCGCATCATCGGCACCGCCAGTTTCATCGGGCGAGCCTCCTCCAAAGTCGGTGATTTTCATAAAACACGTACTGCAGCCACTGTCAAGAGTGTTGTGGATGAAGTAGAACCGATTCATTCTTATGGCCCAACGATCGACTAACCCGATCATTTCTTGTCCCGCGCAACACGAATCCCAGTTTGTGCCAACATTCCGAAGCAAGTTATTTCGGAAAGTTAAATCCACGAGTAGTTGCGAAGGAAACCCAACCAGGGAATCGCGATTCGTCACTCAGGCTCCACCGGAGTTTAGCACACCGTTTTTTTGAAGGCTGGGGCAGAGGGAAGGGCAGACAGCAAAAGAGCGCCCTTGCGGAACGCTCTCAAGCGCCGATTTTAGTTGGTGCTCCCGGCGCGATTCCAACGCGCGACCTTCCGCTTAGGAGTCCGATACGCGAGCCTTTTGTTTTCAAGGGTTACGAAAAAGCCTAACGAAAACACATGATCATATATTGCATACTGTGCTTGAAGTGCTCAGTTTGTAAAGAACTGGGAGACAACTGCGGGACAAACTTGGACCAAGCGCAACGCTACTCAACGTCAAGAAAACGTCTTGTAAATTCAGATTATCCCCTTTCCCGACGATGCTTCTTTGAGGGACAGTCGCCCTTCAGCATCTGAGTTGTTGGCTGGATGGAGCGAGAGGAAGGCATTCAAAGTTTGCCGACAAATGGGCTAAGGAAGCAAGCCCGGTATCTCCTACCGTGTCAAGGTAATCACCAGCGCCGCGTATAACGCGTAATCGTTCCAAAACCAACAAAACTCAGCAAAAGCGGCTAGAGAAGTCACGTTCAAGCTGCATAAGTTGCGTAAATCGTCAGCGGACTCTGCCAAAATCCTGCCAAAACTTTGAAGTCATGAGGATCTCTGTGCTTATTATATAGCTCTCTCAAATAAATCATTGTCGGGATCGAACCGCCGACCTTGGGGTTATGAATACTACTTCAAGACCTGCATGCTGTACCTTCCAAAGAATCAACAACCATTTTTCGCGGAGAAACGGCCGTTTGAGCAGAATTCACATCCTCAGAGTGCATATGGCGCATAGAGGATTACACCAAGCTTACAACAACTATTCTCGGCATGAGCTTTATGGTGTGATTGTGCCGATGTGAATCTCGGTAACATTTTGTGTTCAGCGCGTTGTGCCACGTTCGCATCACTTTACATCGCGGTCACCGATCGATAAAAAGAGCCTTACCTATTGACGGGTTGTCGCATTGGCCGGCTTTTTTCTCATGAACGAAATTTTGTGGCTGCGGTTGGACTGTCGCGGGTCCATGACGATTACGAAGGCACCGCCGTATTAGAATCTGAAGCTCCGGAGCGAATCGCGAAATCTATGCACCCGACCATTCTCGCCACGTTCTTCGAAATCTCTCGCACCGCGATCGCAATGTGCTCCGCCGGCATCGCGGTTTTCTTGATCGGAGTGTGGGCCGCGAAAAACGAGATCGCCGAGGCTCGCGGCCTCGACAAGATCGTGGCCTTGAGCAATTTGTGTTTCGCCATCCCGCTGGCTGTCTTCGGCGCACTCCATCTCTTCGGCCCAGGATTCGTCAAGGACCTCGTGCCGAAGTACATACCAGGGCGTATGTTCTGGGTATATTTCATCGGCGGCGCGTTGATCGCCGCGTCCTTGAGCATCGCCGCCAAAATTGGCGTGCGCTGGTCCGGCCTGCTGTTCGGAATCATGATGTTTCTGTTTGTCGCGATGATCCATCTTCCTGGAGCGCTGCGCCACCCACACGAGAGAATTATTTGGGTGATCGTCTTCCGCGAGATGTCGTTCGCTGGCGCCGGCTGGATCCTTGCGGGAAATGCAAAGGACGGATGGCAGGACGCCAAGAGCACGCTGATGATTGTGGGCCGTGTATTTATCACGATGGCCGTAATATTTTTTGGCATTGAGCACTTTTTGCACGCGACGGGACTTCCCGGAGTCCCGCTTAAGAAAGAGATGCCGACGTGGATTCCGGGACGCGTGTTCATTGACTATGTGACGGGCGCAGCTCTTCTCGTTGCCGGGGGAAGTATTCTCTTGACCAGGAAGACGCGGATCGTCGCCACCTGTGTTGGCGGGTGGATTTTGCTGATGGTCCTCGTCATCTATGGGCCCGTCTTAATCGCGGCGTTATCCGACCCAAGCACCGGACTTCAGGTGGAGGGGATAAACTACTTTGCCGACACCCTCCTGTTTGCGGGAGTAATCCTCGTGCTGGCGAGCGCGACACCACGATTCGACGGGGTTGGGTGGGTCAGTGTTCCACGTTCTATCAGAAAGACGCTTTCGCCAACGCGCACCGGACCTTCTGCTCCAGATTAAATGGCACGATGAGGGGCATTGTCAGGTTCAGTGCCGAAAATGCAATCAGACTATTCGTGCGGCATACTCCACGAATGCGAACCTCATTCTCTCCCTACCATCGTCATCGCTTCCCGACCGAGATCATTAGCCATTGCGTTTGGTTATATTTTCGCTTGGCTCTCAGCTTTCGCGACGTCGAGGAAATGTTAGCGATGCGCGGTATTATCCTAACCTATAAAACCGTCCGAGAATGGTGCCTCAAGTTCGGCCAGCCTTATGCAAACAACTTGCGACGACGATCTCCTCGGCGTGGCGACCGGTGGCATCTTGATGAAGTGTTTCTCAAGATCAATGGCCGCATTCATTACTTATGGCGTGCGGTTGATCAGGATGGCGACGTTTTGGACATCCTGGTCCAAAGCAATAGAGATAAGAAAGCCGCGAAGAAGTTCTTTCGCAAGCTATTAAAGGGCTTGAGGTATGTTCCGAGTATGGTGATTACCGACAAGTTGAGGAGCTACAACGCGGCGAAGGACGCTGTACTGCCCAGTGTCGAACACCACCAACAGAAGTATCGGAACAACCGAGCGGAAAATTCTCATCAGCCCACCAGACTGCGGGAGCGATTGATGAGACGCTTCAAGTCTCCGGCTCACGCGCAACGGTTTCTCTCAGCCTTTGGAATCATTGCCTCACACTTCCGCGTGGGACCACACCTGTACCGAGCTTCCGGATACCGCGATGTTATGAGATCAAGATTCGCCCTCTGGGAAGTGGCAATTGGAGCCGGGACAGATGCTTATTAAGAAGTGATGGCTATCCACTGACGACCAAGAGTGCTCTGGCTGGTCGTCGATTGATGATTCGGTCTTTTCAAGAGTTTGAGTTGACAATGCCCTCAAGATTTCGATGCGCACCACCGCCTCATCCCCGGCCGGGAGTCGTCATAGAATATGACTCTACAGCGCGGATGTTCGCAGCGGCGCAGCCGTGCACGCTGAGCCGGATCACCGAAGAGGACCACCGCATCCTGCGCTATGGTAGCAAACGCTGCGGCTGCGGTGGGGCGATGCCAACGCATCGAATTCGCCTTACCGTTTAGTTCTCTTACCAGATTCGGTTGGCAGGCGCTGCCATTGATCAAGCGAATATCGAGGGCACGAGGAGCCATGTCGGCGAGGACGGCTTCAGCCACTCTCCAGATCGCACGACGAAGCATCCTGGCCCGAGGCAAATCTTCAGACCTAATCCTGACCCCTGAGAGCTGTAGCGGGCTGAGTGATAACCATCTTTGCAGCTCTGAAGGTGACGTAAGCCGTTCATACTTTGTTCCCCATCCCATATCGCCCGTCTGGGCGAAATCCAGGCACAGACGTCCGATGAATTTGAAATCTTTAGCGATTGCCACCGACAAACCTCAGCCCAAGGAAAAATGTTGTTCCCGTTGCCGTCATGGGTTATAGTCATGACGCACTAGTTCATAATAACACTATCGCAGTTCCCGCACCCATGGAAGCAGGCAGAAATGCAGAGACTTCTGTTTCTGATCGCGATCGTGATTGGGTTCGGAAGCGTCACAGAGGAGACAACAGCTGTGCAGATACACGCAAAAGCTACGTTCACGTTGAATGCCTGGGACGAGAAACCCTACAACGAGATGAAGGGTGGCCCTAAGCTGACACGCGCCAGCGTGACCAAGGCTTATCAAGGAGACATCACGGGAGAGGGGAAGCTTGAGTATTTAATGATGTACCGCGACGACGGCTCGGCAAGCTTCATCGGTCTGGAGCGATTGGTGGGCAGTGTTGGCGGCCGCTCGGGGAGCTTCGTGCTTCAGCACACCGGCACATTCAAAGAGGGCGTAGCGACGGTTACATTGGTTGTTGTTCCAGACTCTGGAACGGGAGACCTGCGCGGACTGCGAGGAAGCGGGAAATTTGCTGTCGGGCATCAACAGCCATACTCCATGACGCTTGACTATGACTTCGAGTAAGGCTTCAAAGCGGACAAGCTTCACCGGCAGCTCAGACAGTAAAGTCACCTGCCAGGAATAAAGACCTGGTCAGAAATGGGAGCGCCAAACGCGAGGATAGTGGCTTAATCAAACTCGGTCCGTTGAGGGAAGTGATGGGCCTACGCTCACCAGGATTCATTCGAGCAATGAGTCTCATCCACCGTCGTTTGAAACTGTCCAGAACAACGAGGGACGCGAGGTTCTGATTTGTTCAGATAAATGGTGCCCCCGGCGCGATTCCAACGCGCGACCTTCCGCTTAGGAGGCGGACGCTCTATGCAGCTGAGCTACGGGAGCACGAGTGGGGAATGGTAAATGGTAAATGGTTAATGGTAAAGCCACAGTTGAGTTTAGAGGCTTCTGCGGTGTGCATTGAACAACAAAAAGCAATTGCCCGAATCCCAGCCTTAAGTAACCTATAAACAACCTGCAAATCCGCGCGTTCGATCCGGCTTCATTCGATTGAGTCCAAGTTTCGTCGGTGATGACGAAGCCGAAGCGGTGTGCAGAATTTGCCGAAGTTCTACTCGGACGGTCGAGACTCGAATTGTTCAAGAAACTCCGCGACGGCGGTTTGGTCATTGTACCAACCAAGCGGTCTGGCATTGAACTCCGTATCGCGCAACAGCCGGTCCGCACCGAGCTCGATCAGTAGCTTGACCATGTCCAAATGACCACCCGCGGCCGCAAGATGCAGTGGGTGAACATGCGGTGTACAGTGTCTGGCTGTCGTTGGGGTCTGCCCCGATTCCAGAAGCAGTCTCGCGAGTTGAAGGCAGTACTGATGTTCGGCTGATTGACGGGGCCGGCCTCGCCCTCACCAAATGCCCCGGTTAACGCCGTAAAAAGGTAATGGCCTTCCCAAAGAAAGGCCGCGTTCGGATCGGCGCCATGCTCGAGCAATAGACGCGCGACTTCCAGTGTTGAGTGCCCTTCTGCTTCACTGTTAAGCCGGGAGTACGCTGCATACAGCAAGGGCTCCCAGTTGTTTGAGGCCCTGATAAACCAACGACGCGATTGCATGCCATTGCTCCGGCCAGTGTGAGTAAGCATGCCAATAAGAAGTTTGAACAGAAAGTTTTGTGTGCACTGACGGAAACCCACCCGCTACCGCGTGGTGGTACTGACCCGTTGCCTCGCAGATCGTGCCGCGTCAATTGCAGAACCGAGCAGCGGTAATTTGATTTAGAACTTAGAACTTAGAATTTAGAATTTAGAATTTAGTAGTTGGTCCAGCCCTCTTAGAGGAGAATCGTTTCAGATCGACTGAACTCAAAATCCGCAATTCTAAATCCTAAATTCTAAATTCACTTCATTAGCTTTTCCATCTGTTTTTGCAAATCGTTAGCTTCCTGCTGCAGCTTCTCGACCAGCTTACTCACTTCGTTTCTTTTCGTCCTAATCGTCTCGGCTGAGTCGTCATTGAGCAACGTCTTCGCTTGCTCTCGAAGTGCATTTATAATTTCTGCGTTCTTGCGATTATGCTGACCGATCAACGATATGTATTGCCTGTTCTTATCGTTTAGTCTTAAGCGCCCTGCACTATCTGCTTTGTCAGCTGCCTCCAGCCACAGAGCAGCGCTCTGGTTAAGAAGGTCCAACTCTTGTTGAGCCATCACTCTAACCTCAGCGCGTCCCGTGAGAGTGTCCTTTTGCTGAAGTTCCGTGTCTGTGCGTTGCACCTGCATACTGAGTTCATAGGCTTTCTTTCTGAGAGCGTCGATCTCCTGGAGCAGACTGTTTGCGCGCAACGTATCTCCATCGTCGCCATTCTCCGAATATCGCTGATCCGCGCTTAATTCATATTTCTCGAGAAAGTCCCAGGCGCTTTGATTAATCTTCGGGGCGAGATCATAGTACCAATGATCGTGACCGGGCATTTCCGTAACCTGAATCGGAAAGCCCTTCGCTTGAAGCGCGTCGCGCGTTGCACGCACCGCCTGCAGCGGAAAAAACTGATCGTTGGTTCCTACCCAGATCGCGAGTGGGATTTTGCGCGACGCCGCATTGATTACTTGGTATTCCTGCTCCTCCCGCCACGCTCCGGCATGAACTGCTGTGGCCGCGAAATATTCTGATTCAAGCATTGAAACCATCAGTGCATAAACAGCTCCGCCTGAATGGCCGAACAAATAGACACGCCGCGAATTGATCGGGTACTTCGACTTGAGGTGTTCCACCAAATCGCGCAGGAAATCCGGCCCATCTTTAGAAGGTGACCAGACATCAGGGTTAGCCGCATCCGGACCAGCGAGGATAATTCCCTCTTTACTTGCAAGGTCTTTCCATTTCTCGACGAGTGACAGTCCGTTGCGCCCGGAACCGTGCAGCAGCACAATCAATGGCGCCGGCCGCGTCGGTGTTATGTTGTCAGGAACAAAAAGATAGAAAATCCGTGGCTTGCCGTGAGAAACGATCGATTGCTTAACGATCTTTTCCGAGGCTTGAGCTGGGAATGAATACAGTAAGGTCAGAGAAAACAGTAAGGCGCAATATCGCATGACTCTCAGGCTACTCATGGCGATGCCGCATTCGCAAATCGCTGCCGCAGACGGCATCAATCTGTCTCAGCCGCGTAGTTTTTGTTTTTAGGTGACCAGAGCCTTTTGAACAGAAAGACAAGCAGGATCCTTGCATCATCAGTCACGCCTAACGATGGAGCCGGAAGCATTGTATCAAGCATCGCCGATCAGAGAGATAAGAATTCCGCGCCGGTTCAACGGGCTGTAGAGGCTGGGTGAAAACTCAGAAATCTCACCCACGGCAGTGGGTGGATTGTTTAGAAGCTGGGAAAAAAAGCGCTAACTCGGTTTCACCCCGTTAGGGGTGGCATGTTTATAGCTCGAGGACCAAAACTCCTCCCGCGGCGTTCGGAGGAGCGGAATTGTTCTCGCGTGCTGAAGGTCTAGTTGCATTCCGCTCCTCCGAACGCCGTTGGTTCGGGCATTTCAACTCAGGCTATAAACATCTCACTCCTACGGAGTGAAAGAGTTAAGTTGTAGGTCAAATATGCTGCCAAAGTTTTTCGGGCGATTTTCTCTAAATCAATTTTTTCACAGCTTCTCCGGTGGGTGGGATTTCAGAGTTTTCACACTCGTTAGGCGATTCACAGATTTTGCTACAAGATTCTCGCCCGTGGTGTTTACTTCATGAACTAGCCGCGTTTTGCAAGGATCTTTAGCGCCAGAGGTAAGCATGTTTGTTGTTGTCCGTGCGGTTACTTACGCTGCGCTCTTTATCGGACTCGTGCTCATCTACGTACCGGCCTGCCTCTTGTCCTGGTCGGGCATTGTCCCCCCTGCGACGATTGAAGTGCAACAGGTTGCTGGGATGGTTATCGGGGCCGCTGGCGCGGCGGTCGCTCTGTGGTGCATATTCACCTTCGCATCTATCGGCAGAGGCACTCCGGCGCCCTTCGATCCGCCAAGCCGACTGGTGATTCAGGGGCCCTACCGTTTCGTGCGGAATCCTATGTACATCGGTGCAGGACTCGCCCTCGTCGGCGCCGCGCTCTTCTACGAGTCGGTCTCGCTTCTGGGTTATACGGTCCTCTTCTTTCTCGCAACTCACCTCTTCGTGGTGTGGTACGAGGAGCCCACTCTACGGCGAACCTTCGGGCAAGGATATGAAACATACTGCCTCCAGGTCAGGCGCTGGTGGCCGAGGATATGAACCGGACATGATTCTGATGCATGCTTCTCAAGTTAATTCTTTGCGGTCATAATCTGAATGCCTTTTCGCCAGGGCGGCTAAAGCGCGTCTGAAGAAAATGAGGCGCCGTAAGGCGGCGGAAACGAGGTGCAGATGCTCGACCTTGAGAGTCCACGTTGGTCTGAACTGCGGCACGCTTACGGCCCGCCGCCAATGTGCCCAACCTCATTCGCGCACTCGCCGCCGAACGAGAACCAGGTTATTCGAATGACCTCGACCACTCCAGAACTAACCCGACACCATGGGAGGAGGTTTACTCGAAGTTATGTCACCAATACAGCGTGTACTCGGCTACTTACGCAGCCTTCCCTCATATCGTGGAGATAGCCAAAGCAGATGGCCTTGCCAAACAAAGGGAGACGTTGATGCTTGCCGGTACGATCCGCGTGCACGGTAATGCCGACGAAGAGATCCCGAAGGATCTTATCGAAGATTTTGAAATGGCGATGGTCAAAGTTCGCCGGTGGTCCTTACCCGTGGTGCGACAAGCCGAGCTAACTGACCGATTCGTTTTGCCCTGCTTGCTTCAGTCGTTCGGTGGTCTGCGTTACCCGCAATCCGTGTACGTCAGATGCCTGGACCGCTTATCCGAAGGCGATTCGGAAGTGGAAATCGATCACTGCCCACAGTGTGATAACTACATGTTGGTTAGTATCGACGAAGATGGGCCCACCACGATGCTTCTGGATGCTCGCGGGCACCTGATTGAAAAAAGCGCTAAGCTCACGATAGCTGATCGTTCTGCATACACCGAACGCCGCGCACGAGGAAAAGTGCCTCTTCAAGATTCGGAAGACCCATCTTGGCCCGAGCCGGAAACAGGAAATGTACTAGCGGCATTGGCGCTCGAACGAAACGACTTCGAACTCGCAACCCGTATCCTGGATCTCGACTCAACGATTATTTGTCCCCATTGTGGACGCTCTTTTAGATTAGCCGATGGAATTGATTCCTGAGCCAGAAGTTTGCGTGCAGTCAACATCGACTCTCAGCAAAGTGTTCACAGCTGGTTTCCCCTTTGAGGCACCGGTTTCGTTGCCCGCTCTTCCGCCGGAGAAGCCCCTCGCCTTCTGCCGCGAAGAATACGGTGAGAACGACGCACCCGGAATGGCGGAAGCCATCAACGTGGCGCATACGTTCTACCAGCGCGGTCTCGGAGAGATCACGCCCGAGAATCTGGTTGTGTTCATCATCAAATAGTGTCGCGGGGTGAGTGCTGCCAATGGTTGAGAGTCTCAAGATCATCCTCCGACATTCTCCATCGCATTTTGTTTTCGCTGCAAGATCAGGCGTTGGCGGTGAGCACTGTCAGATCTCCAACGCGCTCTTCCTGGTACGGCCTGGCAAGTTGCACGTTGTAGTGGTCTATAAGCCACAACTCGGGGATGATTTCAGCGACTAGTTTGCCGTCGTCAAAAACTCTTACCATCGAACTTTCAGAAACGACGATTGCCACCGCGTCGGTGACTTGTGAGATCGAGGCTCCCGCCAAATGGCGACTGGCCATGCCGTAGGGCAAGACTACATCCGAAGCCATGGCATCAAGATAACGGCAGGCTGACACCACAATACCTTGATCCGAAACCACGAACGCGCCGTCAAGCTGCGCCAGCTCTTTTATCGTGCCGCGCAGATTTTGATCTCTGATCTCTCTCGCTTGTTCCGGATGTCCCGCAAGAGGGTCCAGGATCAGCGGACGCGAGCGGGCCAACACCGCATCAGCGTCGCCAAAGGTAAATAGTGTTCCAATACGGCGACCTTCACGTCCTTCGCGGGCGATCTCGACGGCCAGCTCAATTGTTGGCTCCAGGTTCTTCTTGTTGCATCTACGCACGCGCCGGCAAATTGATTTGAACGTGTTCCGATTGCCGTGGCCATTCGGGTTATCGCCAAGCACAGGCAAAAATTCACGTGTGGAAATCGTTCTCTCTGGGGATGTGCCAATTGTTGATCCGATACCATCGGAGTCCGCATTTTGTCTCGTAGAGTTCACGACACCAACCTCAGCCGGAAGCAGAACTTCGTCGATGTAACACCAGCGCCAGCCCTCACCCGGCTCCAGGGATTCGATAATCGGGTGATGACTTGAATGAAAGTGTGCGGTGGCATGCTTGTTTTTTGAATCATCGCAACACCCAATATGCCCGCAGGTTAGGCAAAGCCGTAGATGTACCCAGTCATCCCCCGTCCGCAGGCACTCCTTGCAACCATCCGTGCCTGGTGTCCCTTCGTGAAGTTGATCGAGATGACTGCAAATCGTTGCCACTGTTTTTCCGCCAAGGGTTGAATTAGTAGCGTGCAGTCAGGTTTTTGCGTCCTGCTGCACGCCTGTTGAAAATGGCTATTTCGTTGCCGTTGCGGCGCGCGCCTGAACACCGGAAGCCTCTTGCGACGGAGGAGCATAAACGCGAGCGGGTGACCACGGTACTACTCTGGTGCCACCGCTGATCATCCCCTGCATCCCCGGTTCGAAAAACGCGTACGGATGAATCGACTCGAGTGCGCTCACTTCATCGAGCCCTCTTCGCAGCTCGGTGGGAATCTCGAACTCGGCAAAGCGCAAGTTCTCCTCAAGCTGGTCCGGCTTGGAAGCCCCGATGATCATCGAAGTGATGCCAGGTTGTGTTGCCGCCCAGTTCAATGCGACTTGTGCCGGCGGTCGCTCGATCTGCTTCGCCACTTCAATAACGACATCGAGAATCCGCCAATTACTTTCAGTGAATCTTTGGAAATTCGGATTGGGAATGTCCTTGGTGATTTCCAACCGGCCCTCTCCCTGTCCGGTGTTGCCCCGGCGTTGATACTTCCCACTGAGAAAACCACCCGCCAAGGGACTCCAAGGGCAAATACCCAGACCAAGTTCCTGCGCGACCGGAACGTGTTCGCGTTCGATGCTGCGTTGAACGAGCGAATATTCGAGTTGCAAAGCGACCAGACGTTCTTTGCCTTCTTTCTCTGCCAACGTCTGCGCGCGTGCAACGTACCATGCCGGCGTATCAGAGAAGCCGTAGTGCCTAATCTTTCCGGCGCGCACGAGGTCGTTTAGTGTTGACACCACCTCTTCGACCGGCGTTACGGTGTCCCAGGCATGCAGCCAGTAGAGATCGATGTAGTCAGTCTTCAGCCGGCGCAGTGAGCCTTCCAACGCGCGATAGATATTCTTACGGCCGTTACCGCCCGCGTTTGGATTGCCAGGCTCGGCGTTGAGAGTGAACTTCGTCGCCAAGACAACTCGATCACGCAGATCGCGTTCGCTGATGAACTTCCCCACCAGCTCTTCACTATGCCCCTGAGTGTAACCGTCGGCCGTATCGATGAAATTTCCTCCCGCATCCATGTAGCGTTCAAAAATGGGGCGAGCAACTTCTTCTTCGCTGCCCCAACCCCAGTCGTTCCCAAAAGTCATGGTACCGAGGCAGACTGGACTCACCTTCAGCCCAGAACGTCCCAGCGTCACATAGTCATTCAGATTCTTGCTCATCATCTCTCCTTCCTTTTGCTCATTGAAAATTACACGAACGGACACCAACCAGGACTCATCACTCATCCCCATTCCTTTTCTCACTGTTGCCAGCCGCCGCCCAGAGCTTTGTAAAGCTGGACCAACGACAATAACTCGTTACGTTTCGTTTGCGTCAGGCTCAACTCTGCGTTGAAGAGATCGCGATCAGCATCAAGAGCGTTGAGTAGTGTGTCAACACCGCCTTGATACCTCAGGTAAGCAAGACGCGAGCGATCCCTGAGTGTTGCCACCAGCAATTCCTGCTGCGTGCGAATTTCTCTCACCTTTCGATACTGGACCAGGGCATCTGAAACCTCGCGGAAAGCGGTTTGAATTGTTTGCTGATACTGAACGACTGCGAACTCTTGTTGAGCTCTGGCAAACTTCACATTTGATTTTAGCCGACCCGCGGTAAATATTGGCTGAGTGATTTGCGGCACAAAACTCCATGCTCCACTGGGACCCGTGAAAAGATTTGAGAGCTGATTGCTCTGAAAGCCCAGCAATCCTGTCAGGCTAATACGCGGAAAATAGGCGGCCTTGGCCGCGTAAACGAGAGCATGCTGGGCGACCAGGTTTTCTTCCGCGGCGCGGATGTCGGGTCTTCGCTCGAGCAGCGATGAAGGCAAACCGGCAGGCACGGCTGGTAATTCCTGCTGCTCCGTCAGAGTTTTACCACGTCGAATCGGCCCGGGATTGCTGCCAGTCAACAGGCTAATTTGATTCTCGGTCTGCTCAATCAACCGTTCGGCATCAGGAATGGTTTGTGACGCTTGATAGACCAGTTCCTCCGCTTGACGAACATCCAACATCGTCGCGACGCCACCCTGCTGACGTAAACGAATCAGTCGCAGCGAATCCTCGCGTGTAGCCAGCGTGCGCTTCGCAATATCCAGTTCACTATCGAGTTCGAGCAGGCTGAAATATCCCGTAGCCACATCGCTCACCACGGTGGTCATCACGGCTTTGCGGTCTTCCTCGGAAGCTCGCAACTCGGCGCGTGCAGCTTCGGTCTCGCGACGCAGACGTCCCCAGATGTCAATCTCAAAATTAAGCAGGCCCAGTAAGACTTCACCAAACGTCCGCGATCTGCCCGCACCTGGAACCCCGGCTTGGACGTTTCTGGATTGGCGACTGGTCGTAAGATCAGCGTTGAGTTCAAACTGTGGAAACTGGTTCGACCGCGCGAGGCCCAGATTTGCGCGCTCGGCATTGATTCGGGCAACGGCCGCGCGCAGATCATAGTTCTGGATCATCGCTGTCCTGACGAGCTTTTGCAGCTCTTCGTCTTTGAAAACCTCAAACCATTTGAGATCGCCGATAGAGTTCTGGTCAGGGGCCGTTGCTTCCGTGCCACGAAACGAGTCAGGTGTATTGATAGCGGGCCTTTGATATTTTTTTTGGCCTGCGGCGTTGCTCGTCAGCAGACCTACGATTATCACGGCGGTTGCCAGGTTTCGCATCATCAGAAAACTTCTCGTTACGTACCAGATTGGAATGCGATCATTGGTCATATCTTCGCATAAACACTCAATCTCCCGCTGCCGGCTCAGGTGACGGCGAAGTGATCTCGGGCCTATGTTTCCTGCTAAATCTCATCGAGAACTTTTCCACCAGATAGAAAGAAACTGGAATAATGAAGATCGCGATCGACGTGGCCGCAAGCATTCCAACGATCACGACAGTTCCCAATATTCGCCGCGACGCAGCGCCTGAGCCGGAAGCGAACCAAAGTGGCAAGCAGCCTAGAATGAAGGCGAATGAGGTCATCAGGATGGGACGCAAACGCAGACGCGCACCCTCGAGAGCTGCATCAACCAGGCTGCGGCCCTTCTCAAGTTCGACCTTGGCAAATTCAACAATCAGGATCGCGTTCTTCGCTGCAAGGCCGATTAAAACTATCAGCCCGATCTGAGCGTAGACGTCGAGGTCATAAGTCCTCAGGAAGAGACCAAGGAACGCGCCAAAGATCGCGATCGGTACCGTCAGAAGAACAGAGAATGGAAGCGACCAACTCTCGTAAAGAGCTGCCAGGATCAAGAACACGAAGACCAGCGACAACGCGAAGACAGACGATGCGGTACCTGAGGCCTTCCGTTCCTGGTAAGAAAGATCGGCCCAGTCGTAACCGATTTTCGAAGGCAGCGTTTGCCTTGCAACTTCTTCGAGCGCGGCCATCGCCTGTCCCGAGCTGTAACCCGGAGCGGCAGAGCCGATCACCTGGGCTGCGCGAAAAAGATTGAAGCGGTTCGTATACTCCGGGCCGGTAATCTTATTGGTTGTCACCAACGCCGAGAGCGGCACCATGTTCTGGTCATTATTTCGGACATAGAACTGTTCGATGCTCCGCTCATTGAGGCGGTCTTCTCCCTCCGCTTCAAGAAACACTCTCCACTGACGCCCGAAGCGGTTGAATTGGTTCAGGAAGAGACCACCCAGATACGCTTGCAGGGTCTGGTACACATCGCCAACGGCCACGCCCTGCTTTAGAACCTTGTCTCGGTCAACATTAGCAAAGACCTGTGGAATCGAAGCCGAGAAGGGCGAGGCGACTCCTGCCAGCTCTGGACGCCTGCGAGCGGCATCAAGAAACTTCTGTAGATTCTGATCCAGAAAGTCGATAGATCCACCGCTGCGATCCTGCAGCCAGAACGAAAACCCTCCAGACGATCCGAGCCCTGGGATCGAAGGCGGCATAAAGGCGAAAGCGACTGCTTCAGGGATCTCCCTTGCGAACCTGCCATTCAAAGTGTCAAGAATTGCCCGTGCTTGAAGTTGGGCGCCTTCGCGCTCGCTCCAGGGCTTCAACGCCACGAAGAAAAAGCCGTTTGAGCTCGAGGAGACTCGATTCAACAGGCTGAATCCACCAATGGTGTTGTAGTACTCAACGCCTTCGGTCTTCGCAAGGATCGCCTCCACTTTCTTAGAAACCGCGTCGGTCCTCTCCAACGAAGCCGCCGGCGGAAGCTGAACGTTCAGGAACAGGTAGCCGTAATCCTCCTCAGGAAGAAAACTCGTCGGCAGCCGCCCCACAGCAAGACCATCGACCACGGCAAAGCCTACCAGGATAAACACGCCAATAAGAGCTTTACGGATTATGAAATGGCTCCAATTGACGTAACCGTGAGTAGCCCGCGTGAACCCACGATTGAATGCACGGAAGAAGCGGCCGAGCGGGCCCGTAGATTCCTTGCGCGGCTTTAGCAACATGGCTGAAAGTGCAGGCGACAGTGTCAGCGCATTGAACGCGGAGATGACGACTGAAATAGCGATCGTCACCGCAAACTGTTTGTTCAAGCGACCCTGGATCCCACTGACGAAAGCGATCGGGATAAACACCGAAGCGAGTATGAGCGCGATGCTGATAACCGGGCCTGAGACCTCTCTCATTGCTTGCATCGTGGCATCGCGCGGCGACATTCCGTCTTCAATGTGGTGTTCGACCGCTTCGACTACGACAATCGCATCGTCGACGACCAGGCCGATGGCCAATACCAGACCGAACAGCGAAAGCGTGTTGATCGAGAATCCAAGAAGCGGGAAGACGGCGAACGTGCCAATGAGCGACACAGGCACCGCGATCATTGGAATAAGTGTCGCTCGCCAGTTTTGTAGAAATAAAAAGACCACAAGCAGGACCAGCACTATCGCGATGACGAGCGTCTCGACAATTTCACGGATGCCCTCGGTGACCGGAAGCGTTGTGTCGAGCGAGATCTTATACTCGAGATCAGCCGGGAAGTTCTGCTTCAACTCTGCAATTGTCTTCTTGACACCTTCGGCAACGGCGAGCGCATTTGAACCAGGCGTTTGAAAGACCGCGATGATACTTCCGGGCTGGCCATTGAAGCGCGTGAACTGTTGATAATTCAGAGCGCCGAGATCAATCCGAGCGATGTCTTTCATACGCACGACCGAGCCGTCAGGATTTAAGCGGACCACGATCTGTCCAAACTCTTCCGGAGTCTGTAACCGCCCCTGGGCACGTACCGTGTACGTCTTCTCTTTTCCCTTTGGCGCCGGCTCGGCACCGAACTGACCTGCGGGATTGACCGTGCTCTGCTGTTGAACCGCACGGGAGAGATCGGGAACCGTGAGACCCAGCTTGGCGAGAACATCGGGCTTAACCCAGATTCGCATCGCGTAGTCGCTCGCGCCGAATAGCCTGACCTCGCCCACGCCCGGAACCCGATAAAGCGCGTCGTTGATGTTTATGTTGGCGTAGTTGGCAAGAAAGAGAGAGTCGTATGTCTTGTTGGGCGAGAAGAGCGAGATGACGAGCATTGGCAGTCCGGTCGATTTACGCAACGTCAACCCAAACTGGTTGACGTCGGCTGGAAGATTTGGTTGCGCTTGCGCCATGCGGTTTTGCACGTTGACCTGATCTACATTTGGATTCGTGTCGACATTGAAGGTAACGGTCAGCGCCATCGTTCCATCGTTCGCGTTGGTCGACTGCATGTAGAGCATGTCGTCTACGCCGTTCATCTGCTGCTCGAGAGGCGTGGCCACTGACTGCTCTATTGTTATCGCGTCTGCTCCTGTGAAGGTGGTTGAAACGATGATCTGGGGTGGGATGATGTCCGGAAATTGAGCCACTGGCAGGCCCCGCATCGCAACGAGGCCCCCAATGACGGTTACGATGGCGATAACCATAGCCACAATGGGCCGGTTAATGAAGAGTTTGGAAATCATCGATCACATTCCTACTGTAGGGGCGTCACTCCCGTGGGCGCTCCCCTTTCTCGCTACTGGAGCCTCAAAAGATCACACGCCTCGTTATAAAGTCTGTCCCGCACCGAGGGGCGGCCACGGAGTGCCGCCCCTACAACGCAGCTATCTTTGGGTTTACCGTCACGCCTGGTCTAACTTTTTGCGTGCCTTCGGCGACAACGCTTTCACCAGGCTTTAAGCCCTCTTCGATAATCCACATGTTGTCCACTCGATCTCCCACCTTGACGGGCCGAATGCTCACCTTGTTGTCAGGTCCTACGACGGCGACCTGGTAGCTTCCTTGTAATTCGGCGACTGCACGCTGCGGGACGAGCAATGCTTCTTCCTTCGTGCTGGTCACAGCGCGGACGCGGCCGTATTGTCCCGGCCTAAGGACATTTCCAGGATTCAAGAAGACCCCAGCCAGCCGGATCGCACCGGTTTTCGGATCGACTTGCCGGTCGGCAAAGAAGAAGGTTCCTTCGTGTGGATAGACGGTTCCATCGGATAGAACCAGTTCCAGTTCGAGTTGCGCCACACTTGCACTGGACTGAGCGTCAATCAGGTTGTGTTTTGTAAATCTCAGATATTCCTGCTCACCCAGTGTGAAGTAGACCTTAATTGGATCTACAGTCGAAACGGTTGTTAGCGGACTACTTGTCGTGCTGATCAAGTTACCGACCTGCGCCTGGGCAATACCGGCAATCCCATCGATTGGCGAAATGATTCTGGTGAAACTCAAATTGAGCTCGGCCGTTTTCACAGTAGCTCGAGCGTTTTCAACTTGACCCTTGGCGGTCGCGGTGGCCGCTTTAGCAGTTCCGATCTGAGCATTGGCGACACGCAGCTGAGCTCGCGCCGCCTCAACTCCAGCTTTGGCCGCTTGGACCTGGGCCTTGGCAACGACGTTGGCCTGGATTGCATTGTCGTAATCTTGTTGCGTGACAGCCTTCTGTTCCGCCAGTGGCGCATATTTGTTCACATCGAGCTGCGTCTTAACTTGATTAGCTTCTGCTTGCGCGAGCTGCGCTTGCGCCTGCGAGAGTTGACTGTTGGCCTGCGCGAGTTGTGCCTCTGTTTGTGTCACCTGGGAATTGGCCTGTTCGAGTTGTCCTTGAAATTGGGCGAGCTGACCGCTTGCCTGATCCAGCGCCGCCTGGAACGGCCGCGGATCGATCTCGAAAAGCAACTGGCCCTTCTTTACAAAAGAGCCTTCCTTGTAATCCTGCCTGAGCAGGTAGCCGGTGACTTGAGCTTTTATGTCAGCGTTCACCATCCCATCAGTTGTGCCTACCCACTCGCTATAGATCGGCACGTTCTTCTGCTCGACCTTTACTACCTCGACCTCAAGCGGTGGAGGCGCTGCCTGAGCCGGCTTATTTGAGCGGCCGACTACAATTAAAATGCCAGGGATCGCAACGATTGCGAGAACGATCACTGAGCCTAGCTTGTGTTTTGCCAAAAAGTTTCGTAGTCCCATTAACATGGAAACCCCATCACCTGTTCTTGTTCAAATGCCAGAAGGGCGGTGTTCGGGCCCTTGCAGTCAGAAAGCCTTCGTAAAGGTCCCGCAAAGCGGGTGGACTTGCGCCATGAGCCCCACCTCCTCCAAGTCCACCCGCTCTTGAACACAGGCCCCACGCCCCTTTTGTTTCAGCCTGTGTCCCGCCTTGAAAGCCGTTTGTCTTCGCTCGATTCATAACTCGGGCCTCGTCATTACCAAGCGCTGAATTCACTTGTCTTCTACACAGCAACAATCCTGCCAGAGTTTTCGACTGAGCAAATATCTGAATTTGCGGTAAACACCGAGGAATTGATGAGGTGTTTCGTGAGAAGGCGTGACCAGATACTGCCAGGTGACAGGCCGCGGTCACCAATCTTGGAAGACTCAATTCTAAGAGTAGTTCTTTACTGATACTCGCATAAATCTCATCGTAGCTGTCGTCGCCTTTTTCGACAGGAATCTCGTTTACTCCCAGGATAATGTCTCCTCTGAGAAGCAGCTCCTAGCCTTCCACGCTGGCTCGCAAAGTTCCTGAATGGATTCCCCAACGCCACGCGATCGACCCTTCTGCCACACGCTGAACAAGCACGCCTGCTGGTTGTGGCAGATTGAGTGCCCTCGCAAGGTCACCTTCGACAAGAAAACCTTCAATCCCAGACCAGAACGGTTTCTGCTCGAGCAAGAGCCGCCGTGCAGTATTTGAGGTTGCGGCAAAAGCCAAACCCTCAGAGCCTCCAGACCTGCTCATGATGTTGCTGATAATCCCCACAATCTCGCCGTCCAAACTAAATACGGGAGTACCGGAGTTTCCACGGTTTATAGCGGCGTCGGTTTGCAAAAACTCAACCGCCGTCGTGTTCTCAGTCCTCTTGTCTAGCGAGTGACGTCCACTGACGTGTCCTGCCGTCAACGTGTTACTGATACCGTAGGAGCCCCGACCACAAAAATCTGATCTCCCACCTGCTCGACCTTACGAAATGTGTCGCGAAGTTGTTGACCGTCGCTCTCTGTCCGCAGCCCCCAGAATGAGAGCGTAATCAGTGAAAGTACTATTCCGATCTTCCTGAACGTCGAGGTGGTGAGTTCCTCGTCCCGCCGGCGCTGGTGCAGTTCGGCTATCCAGCCCTTCACTACACTCGCGATTTCACGCGTGCTCTGCCGGCCCACCTTCTCATAATGGCTGGCCTGGCCTGGCCTTCGGTCAAAATTAAGTTCTTCATGACACTAGCACCCATCAAGAATCCTTGCCCTTCACCTCGTTGCGCACTGACATGATGACGTGCCCACCCTTGCGCGCAAGTTCACGAGTGTTTCGTAACCAAGACCACTGTTGGCTCCCGTCACGATGAACGTCTTGCCGGCCTGGCTGGTAATTCGTCTGCTAGAAGTGAACTGACTTCCGTTCCTCGGCACGTTGTCGTTGCTCCAGCTCGGCAATCCAACCCTTCACTGTGCTTACGATTTCACGCGTGCTTTGCCGATCTGTTTTCCCACCCTGATGGGCCGGCACATCTTTCAAACCTTCGTTTCCGCGCTTTATGAGTCTCACAGCCGAATTCATGTCTCCATCACCTCACCGATGAGTAATTTGCCTCACGACGCTTTTTAAGTCCGTTCTAACGTCAGATTTGTGCCATGCCGCCATCGACAAACAGTTCAATACCGGTGACATAGCTGCTGTCGTCGGATGCGAGGAACAAGGCGGCCTTCGCGATCTCGTCTGGATAGCCCATTCGCCCTAGTGGGACTGCGCCTACGACATTGGTCTTGAACTGCTCTATCTGTTCCCCCGTCAACCCGAGGTTGTTAATGACCGGCGTTTCTATTGGTCCGGGGCTGATGGCGTTGACGCGGATCCTGCGTTGCTTCAGCTCGGTGGTCCAGGTGCGCGCGAAGGACCGCACGGCCGCTTTGGTCGCGCTATACACACTAAAGGCCTCGATCCCTTTGGATCCGGCGACCGAAGCGTTCAGGATGATCGAACCGCCGTCTTGAAACAGCGGCAAAGCCTTTTGCACGGTAAACAGAAGCCCTTTGACGTTAGTGTTGAAGATCTTGTCGAAGTGTTCCTCGGTGATTGCGCCAAGCGGGGCGAATTCGCCGCCTCCAGCGTTGGCGAAAAGAATATCGATGCGGCCCTGCTTCTCCTTCACCGTCGCGTACAGCCGATCAAGATCTGCGAGATTCGACACGTCACCCTGAACGGCGGTGACGTTTTCTCCGATCTGCTTCACCGCAGCGCCAAGCTCATTTTGACGGCGACCGGTGATAAAGACATGCGCGCCCTCAGCGGCGAACAGCTGAGCTGTGGCGAGACCGATGCCACTGTTGCCACCGGTGACCAGCGCGACCTTACCGTTAAGTTTTTTTGTCATGTAACCCTCCTCTGCTACGGCCATGTTCAAATGCAAATGTCTAGCCACACTACACCAGCCTGTGCAGCATCGGATAAAGTCTTTGAGATTAGCGAAGATACCGTGCGGTTGATGATTTCCGCTTAGTAAAGCATTGGCGAGAGCACGTGACGATATGCGGCCAGTGACCGGCTACGGTCACGACTGTTGTGGTTGAGGGCGAGTAATGTCGAGCTTGCGCATGCGATGATTGAGAGTCGTGCGGTTGAGGCCAAGGCGCGCGGCGGCCCCACTGGGACCGCCAATCACCCAATTAGACTCACCAAGGACCCGAAGAATGTGTTCCCGCTCGACGGCTTCGAGCGTCGTCGCTCCATTAGTATGATTTGATACCTTGTTCGACTGCTTCAACTCGGCAAGCGGTATCTCAAGTCTGGAACCGCGCGACAGGATTACACCTCGCTCGACGAGATTTTGTAACTCCCGAATGTTGCCTGGCCAGTGGTAACTGGTCAGCGCCGCCATGGTCTCTTTGGGAATACTCTCAATCGGTTTCTTCATCTGTTGAGCAAACTTGTTGGCGAAGAAATGCACAAGAAGAGGGATATCCTCAGATCGTTCTCGCAGTGGAGGCACGTTAATCGGAAAGACATTCAGGCGATAATAAAGGTCGCTGCGAAACTTCTTTTCGGCCACCAGTTGGGCCAGGTCACTGTTCGTGGCAGCGACCACTCGAACATCTACTTGAAGCGTGCGCGAACTCCCTAATCGTTCGAATTCGTGCTCCTGAAGCACACGCAGCAGTTTCGACTGCAACTCGAGCGGAATATCCTCGACTTCGTCAAGAAAGATCGTGCCCTGGTGCGCGAGTTCGAATCTCCCTATGCGCCGGTCAATCGCACCCGTGAACGCGCCACGCTCATGACCGAAAAACTCGCTTTCCAGCAAACCAGTCGGAATCGCTGCGCAGTTCACCTTGACCAGAGTGCGTTCACGCCGCCGGCTCAAATTGTGGATGGCGTGCGCGATGAGCTCTTTACCGGTCCCGGTCTCACCATAAATCAACACAGTTGAGTCGGTCGCTGCTACCGTCTCAACGTCCTGCAGCACACGCTTGAGTGTGGGGCTATTTCCGATAATCTCCTCGAAGTTGTATTCAGTACGAATCTCTTCTTCGAGATAGAGTTTTTCTTGTGTCAGTTGGTTTTTGAGGGCGTCAATCTCGCGAAACGCCAGCGCGTTTTCGACTGCGATGGCGACTTGCTTACCCACCTGGTTGAGCAACTCAGCGTCATCGTCAGAAAACGCATTCTCTCGCAAGCTCGCAACACCCAGGATGCCGAGTGCCCGGTCATGAGAGACAAGGGGAACGGTGCAGCCTGATTTCAGGCCAGCACGATTTCCCACGGGATCTGCCGAATGACCCAAGCCGCTCATCACGGGTTGACGTGTGGTAAAGGCGATCCCTCCGGGAGTGCCCTCCAGATCAATAATCTCATCTTCAACAAAGACGTTCTCATTTGCCGGGAACTCCAAGGCAGTGACGCGCAACTTGTTAATTACAGGATCAAGCAGCGCAAGGCCGGCTACGTCGTGCGGCATCACCCGTCTGAGACAGGTGGAGATCGCCGACACGAGTTCTCGAAGGTTCAGATTTGAGACCAGGGTGTTATTTATTTCTAACAGCAATTGAGAGCGGTCGCGCTCGCGTGCCAGCTTGTGCTGATGACACTGGGCCTCGACCGCAACTGCTATTTGTGCGGCTACCAGCTTGACGAATTCGAGATCGAGTCGATCGTAGGCACCCGCCTTCTCGGTCCAAAAGTTTACGACACCCAGTCGCTGGTGCGCGGTGGTTAAGGGAACGCTGCAAACTGACTTGACCGGAGTTTTTAGCAGAGTCTTCGCGAAGGGAAAGCGATCTTCCAATTCGAGATCGCGAATAACAACAGGCTCCTGATTCTGCCAAACCCAGCCGGCGATTGAACCTTCCATCGGGACCTCGGCGGGTGTCTGCCACTCAGTCGGTTCGCACGTTTCCAGTAGATGAAACCGCATGGCGTTTCGACGCGAGTCGTAGAGCATCACACCGAGGTGGGAAAAATCGACAAGATTCTGCAAGCGGCACGCAAGGTCATGGAACAGTCCAGACAAGTCGCGATGCGAGGCTATCGCTTTTGAGAGTTCCAGCAGTGTTAGATATTTCTTCGTTTGCTCGTCGGCAACAGCGGCTTGACCGGTAGTTGTGTTCACGTCTCACTTCCTCTGAATAAACGCGTCGTCCTGCAGTTCTTGGCGGATGCAATTTCCGAGCTGTGAAGAGAGAATACTTGACCAAGTATCTTCGGGCAACCGGCCTTAGTCCCTTCAAAAAACTTGTTCCAATAGACCTGACGATATACGGCCAGCTGAATCACAGTCTTCTCTGGCATGTCCGTTGCTCGTTATGCCCGAAGGCCGGATGTTTTGTCCCGCAATAAGACACCGGGGCACTGTTATGAGCAAGCAGGAACTAATACGAGAGCTCCAAAAAAAGGCAATTAAAGCCCTGCAAGACTCGACCAGTATGTTGAATGTGTCGTTTAGTCTGATAGAACAAGGCAACCGCGAAGAAGCACGAAGGCTGCAAAATGAAGCCCGCGCAAAGCGTAACGATTCCGTATGGTTGATGTCCCAAGCGAACGCATTGGAAACGAAGTCTGTCGGCAAGCGTTAGGACGACCTTACGGAGGTGAGGTGTTCTAGGTTGGCGACTGTTGCCTTCACCTGAGCCGCAACCATCCTCAGTAGTTTTGGAAATTATCCCTGGTTCCCAGAGACAGGAAAACCTGCTGTCCTATTGAGAAGCCAATACCTGGCCGTTCCGTTCGTGTCGTTCGTGTCAAGAACCTTGACTCTCATGGTTATTAGGCGTACGGTCGACCTGAACCCTATCAGGAGTCCTGGTCCACCAGCTTCCCTCCTATGTGGATCTAACACTAGGAGTCAAATTGAGTCTTTAAGTCTCACCTGGCTAACGACTGCCAGAGATTTAAGCCGATAAGAGTCAAGGTGTCGTATTACCGAGCCGAGTCAGGCTAGCTTAGCTAAGCTAGGAACTCCACCATACCACGCAGTCCATTGGAATGCGCAAAGGAGAACCAATGAAAAGATACATCGCTCGGGTTACTCTGATCACGCTGATCGGAGTCTCACTAATCTTTGCTATGTGGTTCGCTGATAGCAGTGCTCAGAGTCAGCAACCGGACCGGATTGTAGCTAGGAAGCCTTTTCGCGTGGAGCCGGTAAGAGTTGTCGGCGTTAAAACGAAGAAGAGAGCAAACATTGAGATAAGCAAAGCATTCGTTGAAGATGACGACTGGCTCGACGGCTTTACGGTCGCCGTCGCCAACAACTCCGATAAGACCGTCACGGCGATGACTGTCGAGATGATCTTCCGCAGAGAGCCCGGCGACACCAGGCCGCCAGTTGCTAAGGAACTGCATTTCGGCCCTAGCCCGAGTGGCCCCGAATATATCCTCCGAGATCCAAACAACGTAATTAGGGTAGGCAAGACCGCTGAGCTGCACCTCAGCCCTGAGGATTACAAAAGCCTGAAATTTGACCTGGAACAAAATGGCTATCCAAACGGCGTTAAGCGAGTCGAACTGGAAGTCACAGAGGTTGGGTTCGAAGACGGAAGTGTGCTCCGCAGTGGGACGTGGTTCCTGCCAGACCCCAAGAGTCCCGGCGATCCCACGAGGAAACTCGCCGTGCCCGAGCGGCCGAAGGCTCAAAGTTACAAGCCTAGAAGCCCACCGGACCGTAATCACATTCTGACTAGCCGCTCTTTCTTAAAAACTTCGTTAACCTTGCCTAATCCTGTGCCCCAGTCGGGGTGCCGAGCGAAAGAATGGCAACCCCCGGCACTATTGCGATAACGTCTTAACATGCAATATCAGGCGGGATATCTTGCAACCCTTTGAAATGGGTGCTTGGCTCACTGAGGATCGTCTCGAACACTGCGAGTATTATACTGACAATGGCTATGTTTCGTGCCCCGGGTATCTCGAGGACGTTGAAAGATATATCCCATGCGAGATAGCTTGCAGCAATTATGGAGAAACGTGTGTAATGGCGGGCGATTGTTGTGAAGGGCTCACATGCAGCGGGGGACAATGTGACTATTGCCAAAATCAACCCACTACCTGCCCACCAAACGGATGGTGGAATTGGGGAACGTGCAGTTGTTCTTATCCTCCTTCTCCCATAGTCATCGACGTGTTGGGCAACGGCTTCGATATGACGGACAATGCCAGCGGCGTTTTCTTCGATCTTGACAGCGACGGCGTTAAAGAGAAGCTCTCCTGGACAGCCGCAGGGTCGGACGATGCGTGGCTGGCTTTAGACCGTAACGGCAACGGCAGGATCGACAACGGCCAGGAAGTCTTCGGTAACTTAACGGAGCAACCGGAACCGCCGCCGGGAAAAGAAAGGAACGGCTTCATTCCCCTGGCGGAATTCGACAAGCCGGAAAACGGTGGCAACGGCGACGGAATGATCAAACGAAGTGACGCTGTCTTTTCGTCGCTGCGTCTCTGGCAGGACGTAAACCATAACGGCATTTCGGAACCATCAGAGCTACACACTCTCAGCGACCTTGGACTTAAGACAATCGATTTGGACTACAAGAAATCGAAACGGACCGATCAGTATGGCAATCAGTTTCGCTACCGTGCGAAAGTGAAAGACACGCACGACGCGCAACTCGGACGCTGGGCGTGGGATGCGTATCTGTTATCGGCACCGTGAGAGAGCAGTGGGCGTTCCGAGCTACACACTTGCCGGAAGGTGGCCTGAAGACTTTGATTTGGATTACCACACATCGAAGCGAATTGATCAGTATGGCAATCGATTCCGCTACCGCGCCAAGGTGAAAGATACGCACGATTTGCAACTGGGCCGTTGGGCGTGCGATGTATTCTTAGTCACTGCCCCCTGACGCAGAAGCTGATTTACTTATTACCTAGAGAGCGGCAAAGCCTCATTGCCGCTCTTTGTTTTCCAGTTTGCCCAAAAAGTCAGAAGCTTGCCCAAAACATCGCCTCTGAAAACTGACTATTGGGCAAAGCCAAACTGGACTGATCCCCACAACGCGAACTTCTCCACAATAGGTACTAAAAACCTGCAGAAAAATCTAGGCTGAATTCTGTGGTTCCTGAGGTGTCGCAAAACTCGAAATATTTCTACCCTTGTTCTTATCGGAAGCGACAGTGGTCTCAGTGCTGGAGAAATGCTCCGCCAGAACGTGATGTCTGCTTTGGCGTGACGAATGCCAAGGTGTTTGGTTTGACCAATATGGAGGGTTAGCCATGTTAGAGGCTCCTTTGAGCAAGTTAAGAGACGTCTTCCGTGGAAACTCTTGACTATGAAACTTGATAGGTGTATTCAGTGCTTGAAAACTAATTAGTTTGTAAGCATCGTTGCCCTGTTGAGGTTCCCCTTTCAGCGCTTCCCCGCTGTAGGTCTACGCGATGGTATTCCCCTCGCTTTTTACTCAGTTTTCGAATGTGAGCTAATAGAGAGGACCCCATGATCAGAATTTCCGACGCTTCGCTGGTGTTTTTGGCGATCTCTCTCGGCTTTGCAACCTCCGCCTCTGCCCAAAGCAAATCAACACGCGAAAGCAGCTTGTCCCCCACCACCAGATCTCAAGACTCAAAAGCGACGAATTCTGCGACGACGGTTCCGGCAGATG
>WNFZ01000545.1_pt1 | contig 39489 bp, 37 predicted proteins | sample 5400081 | NCBI WGS metagenome assembly WNFZ01 (sample SAMN13153365, study PRJNA577476) | soil metagenome | isolation source: 80 cm soil or saprolite under grassland replicate 1 | place: USA:California | collected 2016-06-15
GCACGCGCAACCCGGGACAGGCCGCCACCAGTCGCTCGGCGAGCGCCGCCACGTGCCCGGCGAGATGTTCGCAGTTGTCAAGGACGAGCAGCGTCCTGTGCCGCTCCAGCGCCGCGACCAAGCGGTCTGCGGCATCGGCGATGCCGACCGCCAGGTGCGGCGGTCCGTCGCCGTCCAGCCGGGGCCGCTCACCCAGGCCGAGGGTGCCAAGCACCGCGAGCGCGACCACACGCCCGTCCGCCAGTCCGGCCAACTCGACCAGCCAGACCGTATCGGGTTCGTCGCCCTCGGCCTGGTCGCCATCGATCCCGCGGTCGAGGCGGCGGGCGGCCTCCACAGCCAGCCGGGTCTTGCCGACCCCGCCGGGCCCGGTAAGGGTGACCAGCCGGTGCCGGATGAGCAGTTCACGGATCCGTGCCAGCTCCTCCTCCCGCCCGACAAAGCTGGTGAGCGGCCCACGCAGGTTGCCCCGGCGTGGCCGGGTCTGGGACGCGGGCTCGGGCGCCACCAGTCCGGCCGCCACTGGCGGGGTGCTGAGGGAGGGGTCCTGGGCGAGGATGGCCTTCTCGACCCGCCGCAGTTCCACGCCGGGGTCCAGCCCGGCCCCTTCGGCGAGCGCGCGGCGGACCCGCTGGTACGCGGCGAGTGCGTCGGCCTGCCGGCCGGCCCCATAGAGCGCTCGCATGAGCAGGGCCTGCAGCCGCTCCCGCAGGGGATGCTCCGCGGCCAGCACCTCCAACTCCCCGACCAGCCGGGCATGCTCGCCAAGCCCCAGCTCCGCTTCGATGCGGTCTTCCAGTGCGCCGAGGCGCAACTCCTCCAGGCGGGTGGCATTGGCGGCAGCGAACGCCTCAGCGGCAAAGTCCATCAGCGGCGGGCCGCGCCACAGGTCGAGCGCCTCACGCAGCGTCGCGGCGGCCTGGAGATGCCGGCCGGCGGCGAGTGCCTCGTGACCATCACGGCAGAGGCGCTCGAAGCGGAGCGCGTCCACCTGGTCGGGCGCCACCGCCAGGAGATATCCAGATGGCCTGGAGCTGAGCCGATCGCCGCTGGAGGCCGCCTCCAGCACCCGCCGCAGCCGCGACACCAGCGCCTGCAAGGCGTTGGCCGGGTCGGCCGGCTGGCTGGCCTCCTCCCACAGCAGGTCGATCAGCCGCTCAGCCGCCACGACCTGGCCTGGCTGCAGCGCGAGTATGGCAAGCAGCAACCGCAGCCGTCGCCCGGCCACGTCGACAGCGCGGCCCTGGCTGTGGACCTCGAGGGGTCCAAGCAAGCAAATCTCCATCAACGATCACCCTACCGCCAACGCGCCACACAGTTGGCGAGGGCGACTCGCTACATGCGCGGGCACGGCCCGTCGCGCTCCTCGTCCCAGCCGCCGCTCATCGCGGCTCGCCTCACGGTTCGCCGCGTTGGGCCCCCTCACCGGTGGTCAGGGGGGTGACCCGGACACGAGCGAGGAGGTCCTGGTACACGACCTGGTCGAAGCCGCCGGCCAGCGGCGCGCGGACGGCGGCGCCGGACAGCGCTGTCGCGTGGGTCAGGCGCAGCGGCCACGGCTGGCCGCTGGCCACGCCCACGGCAAGGGCGGCCACCGCTGCATCGCCGGCGCCGGTCGGATTGCCGGCCAGCCTATCCGGCAGCACCGCCCGCCAGCCGCCCTCCGGGGTGGAGGCGAGCAGGCCGTCTGGTCCGAGCGAGACGACCACCGCCTCCGCGCCCGCTCGTCGCAGCGTCTCCGCGCCGGTCAGTGGGTCCCGAGCCGAGGTCGCCCGGTGCAACTCCTCCCAGTTCGGCTTGGCAACCGCCGGCCGTCCGGCGACCCCGAGGCGCAGCGCCGCAGCGTCGGCGTCGAGCAGGACGGGGACGCCCGCGGCGGCCGCCTGTCTGGCCAGCCTCGCATAGCCGTCAGGCGGCACGCCGGGGGGCACGCTGCCGGAGAGCACCATCGCCTCCGCGCCGTCGAGCAACCCGTCGACGTGGCCGAGGAGCCGGCGCCACTCGGCTCCGGTGATCCGCGGACCGGGCTCGCTGAGCAACGTCGCGGCGTCGCTGGCGGCGGTCTCCACGACCGCGACCGTCCGGCGGGTGTCGCCAGCGATGGTTACCAGCTGTTCGTGGAGCCCGGCGGCGGCCAGGTCGGCCCTGACCTGCTCGCCGGTGGGGCCGCCGGCGAAGCCGGTCACCACCGCATCGCGGCCGAGCGCGTGGAGCACACGGGCGACGTTGATGCCCTTGCCGCCAGCCCGGCACCGGACCTCCTTCACCCGGTTGGCGCCGTGCCAGCGGACCGCGGCCAGCCGATAGGTGACGTCGAGAGCGGTGTTGAGGGTGATGGTCAGGATCATGGACTCTCCGTTATGCTCGTTCGTGTTCATTCAAGCGTGCGATCAAGCACTGATCAACATTCCTGGGAGGGCGTCGATACGGGGGTCGACTTCGACCTGCTCGTCGTGGGCGACGCCAACCCTGACGTCGTGCTCGTCGGCGTGCCCGACCGTCCGGCGTTCGGGCAGCGCGAGCAACTCGCCGAGACCGGGACGCTGACGCTCGGCGGGTCAGCGGCCATCCTGGCCTGCGGTGCGGCCCGGCTGGGCCTGCGGGTGGCCTTCGTCGGCCGGGTCGGCGACGACGAGGCGGGCCGCTTCGCGGTCGCCACTCTGGCCGCCCGCGGCGTGTACACCGGCGGCTGCGCCGTCGACTCCTCGCTGCCCACGGCGATCACGGCGGTGCTGGTACGCGGGGCCGACCGCGCCATTCTCACCTCGCCGGGCTGCCTGGGTGCGCTATCCGCCGACGATGTGGACGCCGGCCTGGTGGCCGCCGCCCGCCACCTGCACGTGAGCTCCGTTTTCCTTCAGCCGCGCCTGGCCAGCGGGCTCGCGGGGCTCTTCGAGCGGGCACGGGCGGGGGGGACGGGCACGTCGCTGGACACCAACGACGACCCCGCCGGCCGCTGGGACGGCGGCCTGCACGCCGCCCTGTCCGCCACCGATGTGCTGCTGCCCAACGAGCGACGACGCGGGGTTCCTGGCCGGCTGGCTGACCGGCCGCGCCCTGTCCGACAGCCTCACCCTGGCCGCTGCCTGCGGCTCCCTGTCCACCCGGGCCCTCGGAGGGATCGACGCCCAGCCGTCGATGGCCGAGGCGCTGGCCACCGTCGCGGCTGGCCAGCCCCTGGCTAGCCCTTGAGGCCGCTGAAGGTCATGGTGGCGATGAAGTGGCGCTGGGCGGCCACGAAGCCGGCGATGAGCGGCATGGTCGCGACCACGTTGCCGGCCATGAGCAGCGACCACTGGGTGCGCCGGGTGCCCTGAAAGGTGGTCAGGCCGAGCTGCAGGGTGTACTTGTGCTCGTCGCTGATCGCGATCAGCGGCCACACCAGGTCGTTCCAGGAGCCGAGCAGCGTGAAGATGGCCAGCGTGGCCAGGGCCGGCTTGGCCAGCGGCAGCACGATCCGCCAGAAGACGCCGAAGGTGCTGCATCCATCGATGCGGGCGGCATCCTCGAGCTCACGAGGCAGGGACAGGAAGAACTGCCGCATCAGGAAGATGCCGAACGCCGAGGCCAGCCAGGGCACGAAGGCCGCCGCCAGCGTGTCCACCACGCCAAGGCGGGTGAACATCAGATAGGTCGGGATCATCAGCAGCTGTGTCGGGATCATGATGGTCGCCACCATGGCGAAGAAGCCGAGGTTGCGACCGGGGAATCTCAGCCGCGCGAAGCCGTAGCCGGCCATGGAGCAGAGCATCAGATGTGCGACGATCGAGATGGTCGAGACGATCACCGTGTTGCCAAACCAGCGCAGGATCGGAGCCTCGGTGAACAGCCCAACGTAGCCGGCGAGGTGCAAGCTGGTGGGGATGAGCCTGGGCGGGAAGCGGTTGATGTCGGCATCGCTCATGAACGATGTCAGCACCATCTGGACCAGCGGAAGGACGAACACCAGCGCGATCGGCATCAGCAGCAGGTGCCAGGGGCTGAACGGCAGCCACCGTCGTCGGCGCGTCGCCGTGGCGGCCGGCGGCAGCCCGACCGGGCCGGCCGTAGGGGTGTCGGTGGCTCGGCGGAGCGGCGGCGCGGCCATCAGAAGGCCTCGATCTTGGTGCGCCGCGAGTACCAGATCATGCCGAGGGTGATCAGCATGGTCACCACGAACAAGCCGTAGGCGACCGCCGATCCGTAACCATAGCGCTGGGTCTGGAAGGCCTGCTTGTAGACGTAATAGACGATGGTCTGGGTGGCGTTCAGCGGACCGCCGCGGGTCGTGGTGTAGACCAGGTCGAACAGCTGCAGACCGGTGATCGTCTGCCACACGGCGGTGAAGACGGTGACCGGGCCGAGCTGGGGCAAGGTGACGTGGCGGAACACCTGCACCGGGTTGGCCCCGTCGACCATCGCCGCCTCGACCAGGTCCCGCGGGATGTCCTGAAGGGCGGCCAGGTAGATCACCACCGTGAAGCCGACCTCGCCCCACAGGGCGATGAGGCAGATGACCAGCATCGCCTGCTTGGGGTCCTCCAGGAACAGCTGTTGGGGCAGCCCCAGCCGGCGGAGCAGGTCGTTGGCGGCCCCGAACTGCGGGTTGAACACGAAGCTGGCCAGGATGCCGGTGGCCGCCGCCGACGCCACGAAGGGCACGAAGATGCAGGTCCGGTAGAAGGCGATCAGCCGGATGCGGCGGTTGAGGGCGACGGCGATGACCATCCCGAGCAGGATGGAGATCGGCACGAACAGCCCGGTGAACAGCAGCGTGTGCTTGACGGCGTCCAGCAGGTCGATGTCGCCCGCCATCCGCTCGTAGTTGCGCCAGCCGACGGCCTGCGGGGGTGCGATGCCGTTCCAGCGCTGCCGCGAGATGAGGAACGCCCACGCGGCCGGGAAGACGGAGAGTCCGAGGACGATGGCCGTGGCCGGCCCGGCGAAGGCCCAGCCGGTGGCCGGCCGGGCCACCCGCCGGCGCACCCGCGAAGACCACGCCCGCCTCCCGGCCGGGGCCGCGGCGTCACCGGAGGCCGGCCTGCCCGTGGTGGCGCCGGTAGCCATGTCAGCACCTCACGACGCGAGCGCGTCCTCGGACTGCTTGGCCGCCCGGTCCAGTGCCTCCTTCGGGCTCGCCGCCCCCTGGAGCACCTTGGCGATCGCCTCGCCGACATTGCGGGACATCTCCACGTAGCCGTTCACCGTCGGGCGCGGCTGCTTGGCGTTGGCCAGGTTGTCGAAGAACTTCTGCCCGCCGGGGCTGAACTCCTTGGTGAAGGCGGCGAACTCGGCGGTGCTCTGCTCCGAGCTGCGCAGCGGCAGGTTGCCGTAGGCGAGGTTCCAGCGGACGTCCTGCTCCTTGCTGGTCAGCCAGAGCAGGAAGTCCCGCGCGGCGCCGGCCCGGTTGGCGTCGTCGTGGTTGAACAGGACCCACACGTCCGGGCCGGACACGGTCTGGTGGTCGCCGTTGAACGCGGGCAGATAGGTGACGCCGTAGTCGACCTTGCTCTGCTCGAGGTCGTACAGCTCCCAGGGCCCGGAGAGGATCATGCCGACGCGCCCGTCGCGGAAGAGCGCTGCGTACTTCTCGTCGGTCTGGTCGAGGTACATCGACTTGTCGTCGACGGCCAGCTGGCGCAGGAACTCGAGGGCCTGCACGCCGGCGTCGGAGTTGAACGCCGGCTTGCCGGACCCGTCGAGGATCGCGCCGCCCTTCTGCCACAGCAGCGGCCACAGGTGCCAGGTGGTGTCCTCGCTGCCGGAGACGGAGTAGGCGGTTCCGTAGAGCTTGCGGGACGGGTCGGTGAGCTTGCGGGCCGCCTCGCGGAACTGGTCCCAGCTCCAGTCGTCGGTGGGGTAGTCCAGACCGGCCGCGTCGAACAGTTTCTTGTTGTAGATCAGCCCGAGGTTGTCGACGAGGGCCGGGATCCCGATGACCTTGCCGTCCACGGTGGCGGTGGCCCGGGCCGCGGCCGGGATCTCATCCCATTTCACCGCGGGGTCCGCGACCGCCTTGGCGATGTCCTGGGTCTTGCCGCTCTGGGCGAGCTGGGTGGCCCAGTTGCCGAAGGCGTAGGAGATGTCGGGGTAGGTGCCGCCGGTGAAGCCCGCCGACAGCTTGACGAGCAGGTCGTCGGTTGTCGCGGCGCCAGGGGACGCCTTGATGGTGACGTTCGGGTGCTTGGCGTGGTACTGGGCGGCCAGCTTCTCGAGCAGCTTCTGGGCGTCGGCGGTCTGCCCGGTCCACCAATTGATCGTCACCGGTGCGTTGGGGTCGTAGCCGGCCGTGGCGGCCTCGCCGCCCCCGCTCTTGCCGCCACCGGAGCCGCCGCAGCCGGCGATGGCGAGGGCGAGGGCCAGGACTGCCGCCAGCAGGGGGGGGCGGGGACGTCCGAGGCGGAGGATGGCGGGACGATCAGTCATGGTGCCCTCCGGGTCGAGGCGGACGTGGGAGCGGAGCCGTCGGGGGTGAGCACCACCGACCGCGTGAGGTGCCTGGGCTGGTCGGGATCGAGCCCGCGGGCGGCGGCGAGGCCGAGGGCGAGCCGCTGGACGAGGATGAGCTGGGCGAGCGGGTCGAGCTTGTCGGTGTGGACAGTCGCCCCGGCGGCGGCCACGGTCTCGGCCAGCCCGTCCGGCAGCTGACCGAGCATCCAGACCAGGCTGTGGGGCCCGGCCACGGCGATCGGGCCGTGCCGGTAGTCCATGGCCGGGTAGGACTCCGACCATGCCTGGGCGACCTCCCGGAGCTTGAGAGCGCCCTCGTGAGCCAGCCCGACCGTCCACCCCGTGCCCAGCAGCACAAAATGCCGGTAGCGAGCCGGGTCGGCCGGGAGTGTCCCGGCCAGCGCCACCTCGCCGTCGCGGACCAGGTCGCCGACGTCGTCACCGAGCGCGCCGCGAGCCAACGCGAGCAGCGTGGTAGGGAAGCGCGTCTGGACGACGCTGGACTCGTCGGCAAAGTCGAGCAGGATGCGCTCGTCGACCAGCCGGTCGACGGGCTGGCCGGCCACCGCGGTGACGGACACCCGGCGGGTCTTGGCGGGCAGGGCCCGAAGGGCTTCGAGCACCTCGGTGGTCGTCCCAGAGCGGGTGATGGCCACCACGCGGTCGTAGTGGCGGCCGGCCGGCAGCTCGGAGGCATAGCCCGCGTCGGTCTCCCCGAGCCCGGCCCGCTCTCGGAGGACCGCGTAGCACTGGGCGACGAACGCGGACGTGCCGCAGCCGATGGCGAGCACGCGCTCGCCGGGCGCCACCAGCGCGCCCCCGACGTCATGGGCGAGCGACAGGGCTCTCTCCCAGGCGGCAGGCTGGCTGGCGATCTCGCGGTTGGTCGCGCTCATGTCCGGAAAGTATGCTTGTTTGTGAGCGATTGGCAAGCTTCCGAAGGAAAATGAACAGTTAGGATGCGCGCTCATGGACAGCGACGGTCGCCATCCGCCGGACAGTGCGAGGCTGATCGATATCCCACTGCGGGACTACGCGCCCGTCCCGGCCCTGCGGCGACCGGTCACCCCGGTGGCCCGCCCGCCCGTTCCCGCCGTGGACGCGCACAACCACCTGGGCCGCTGGCTGACCACGGACGGCGGCTGGGCCGCCCCCGACGTGCCAGCGCTCCTCGACCTCATGGACGAGCTCGGCGTGAGCGCCGTCGTCAACCTGGACGGCCGCTGGGGCAGCGAGCTCGAAGCCAACCTCGACCGCTACGACCGCGCCAGCCCCGGCCGGTTCGCGACCTTCTGCCACCTCGACTGGTCGGCGCTACGCGGACCGGACCCGGCTCGGGCCCTCGTCCGAAGCCTGGAGGCCGCCCGGGCGGCCGGAGCCCGCGGGCTCAAGGTCTGGAAGGACCTCGGCCTGGCAATACAGGACGGCCAGGGCCGGCGCGTCCTGCCCGACGACCCTCGTCTGGCCGAGGTGTTCGCCGCGGCCGGGGAGCTCGGCCTGCCGGTGCTCATCCACACGGGCGACCCGCTCGCCTTCTTCCAGCCCCTCGACCGGCACAACGAGCGGCTCGAGGAGCTGCTCGAGCATCCCGACTGGTGGTTCGGCGGGCCCGGGCAGGCGTCGTTCGACCGGCTGCTGGCCGCGCTCGAAGCCGCGGTGGCGGGGGCGCCGGCCACGACCTTCGTCGGCGCCCACGTGGGCTGCGCGGCCGAGGACCTGGCCTGGGTGGACCGGATGCTCGCCACCTACCCGAACTTCCACGTCGACCTCGGCGCCCGCATGGCCGAGCTGGGGCGCCAACCAAGGGCGGCCCGCCGGCTGCTGGTCGCCCACCCCGACAAGGTGCTGTTCGGCACCGACGCGTTCCCGCCAGACCGCGAGACCTACCGGACCTGGTTTCGCTTCCTGGCCACCGACGACGAGTGCTTCGCGTACGCGCCGGGCTGCCCGGTCCCCCCGCAGGGCCGCTGGGAGGTCTCCGCCCTCGACCTGCCCGCCGACGTCTTGGCCGCCGTCTACGCCGGCAACGCGCGCCGCATACTCGGCCTCGGCTGAGGCGGGCGTCATGTCGCCAACGGCACCCGCAGCGGCTCCGGCAGCAGGTCACCGTGGGCGGCCACGAGGGCGTCGCACAGCTCCCAGATTCGGTCCACGGTCAGGGTCGCCGCTGTGTTGGGGTCGACCATGGCCGCCTGGCGGACCAGGCGAGGGTCGCCAGTCACGGCAGCACGGACCGTCAGCTCGCCGACGCTCACGAACCCCCGGTTGACGGCCGCGCACTGAGGCGGTAGCGCGCCGACATGCAGCGGCTGGACCCCGAGCTCGTCCACGGCGCAGGGGACCTCGACGGCGAAGCCGTCCGGTAGGTTCGAGATCAGGCCGCTGTTGCGGACGTTGCCGACGATCCGCCGTCGGGTGCCGCTCTCGATGCTGTGGATCACCTGCGGGGCGTATTCGACGGAGTCGCGTTCCAGCGGCAGCGGCTCGCCGGCCAGCACGGCGCGTCGTGTGGAGGCGTAGTCGGCCAGGTTCGCCTCGCTGATCCGCACGTACTCGCCGACCGGGATGCGCAGCCGCTTCACCTCGCCGTCGTCGCGGAGATACCACGGGACGTACTCGGCCGAGTGCTCGCTCGTTTCGGTCGGGTAGAAGCCGAGCCGCCGGTACATGTCGACCCGGACCCGCCGGCGCAACTCCGGGTCGCGCGCGATCGCCTGGTCGAGCAGCGGGTACAGGTTGTCGCCGTCCCGCTCCCAGCGCAGCACCCAGGCCTGGTGATTGACACCGGCGCTCGAGTAGGCGACCTCCTCGTAGGGCACGCCGACGACTTCGCAGAGACCCCGGACCGTCCAGTAGACCGAGTGGCAGAGCCCGACCACCTTGAGGCCGGGCGCCACCGCGGCCAGGTAGGCGACGTTCATCGCCATCGGGTTGGTGTAGTTGAGCAGCCAAGCGCCAGGGCAGAGCTCGACCATGTCCCGGGCGATGGCCTCCAGCACTGGAAAGGTGCGCAGCCCGCGGAAGATGCCGCCGACACCCAGCGTGTCGCCGATGGTCTGCCGTAGCCCGAACGCGGCCGGCAGTTCGAAGTCGCGCACGGTGGCCTCGTGCATGCCAACTTGAATGGTGTTGACCACGTAGTCGGCCCCGTCGAGGGCGGCCCGCCGATCGGTGGACGTACGGATCCGGGGGGCGGCCCCGAGCTGGTCGGCCGTCCGGCTGGCGATCGCCTCGGCGGTCTCCAGCCGCTCGGAGTCGATGTCGTGAAGCACGATCCCCGCGTTGGCCAGCTCCGGGAAGCCCAGGATGTCCGCGAGCAGGTCGCGGGTGAACACCACGCTGCCGGCACCGAGGAAGGCGATGGTTGGCATATGCGAGATTGTCGTTTCGCTGGCACAAACGCGCAACAACGATCGCGGTTGGTGGCCAAGTGAACTATCCTGACTGCGTATTTGCCTCAACCGTCCAGCCAGGACTGCTCGGCCATGAAGAATGACCCGCATGTACCGTGACTCGCTGCGTCGGGCCGACCGTGTGTCGGCCATCCTCGAGCGGTTGGCCACTCACGGTTCGGTGAGCGCCACCGACCTCGCCGCATCGTTCGGGGTCTCCGCCGCCACCCTCCGGCGCGACCTCCAGTTGCTCGAAGACCAGAAGTTGCTCACGCGCACGCACGGCGGCGCGATCGCCCACGACCTCGCCTACGAGTTGCCCGTCCGCTACCGCACCGGCCAGCAGCGAGAGCAGAAGCGCCTGATCGCCCGCCACGCCGTGGCCAGGCTGCCGCACGGGCCGCTCACGCTCGGCCTCACCGGCGGCACCACCACCAGGGAAGTGGCCAGGCTGGTGGCCGACCGGACCGACCTCACGGTCATCACCAACGCGCTGAACATCGCCGCCGAGCTGGCCTTGCGCCCTCAGCTCAAGCTCATCGTCACCGGCGGCGTGACCCGCACCCAGTCCTACGAGCTGGTCGGGCCGCTCGCTGAGCAGACCCTGGCCAGCTTCAACATCGAAATCGCCGTTGTCGGCGTCGACGGGATCAGCGCCGGCGGCGGCCTCACCACCCACGACGAGATCGAGGCGCACACCAATGCCACCACCATCCGGCGGGCCAACCGGGTCGTGATCGTCGCGGACGGGTCGAAAATCGGGCGCGTCCTGCTGGCCAGGATCTGCTCACTGGACGACGTCGCGGGCATCGGCGAGCTGGTCACCGACAAGAGCGCCGACCCAGAGGCGCTCGACGAGATCCGGCGCGCCGGGGTGGCCGTCGAGGTGGTCGACGCGTGAGGCCCGTGCGTGAAAGGGCGCTTGGCCAGACGTATCGATGATGCTGTCTTCTGGAGAGCATGAGATCGGCCCGCGAAACGGCCGCCTGATCCTGCGCACCTTTCGTGAAGGCATGGCCGCCGTGGTCGGGCACGACCTGGTCATCGAGGTCACCCGCTGGGAGGGCACCATCACCGTTCCGGGCGGGCCCGACAGACAGCCACGCCTGGCCGTGGAGGTCGACCTGCGCTCCCTCCAGGTGCGGGAAGGGCACGGCGGTGCCAAGCCGCTCACCGACAACGACCGTCGCGAGATCGAGAAGACCATCGCCAAGTCCCTGAAGGCCGGCGAACATCCGCGGGCGTCCTTCGCGTCCACCACGGTTCAGGTCGACGATGACAAGGCGACGGTCGACGGTGAGCTGACGCTCCTTGGCGTCACCCACCCGCTCAGGCTCACCGCGCAGGTGGCCGACGATCGCACGGTCATCGGGAAAGCAAGCGTCCAGCAGAGCCGGTGGGGATCCGGCCCTACAGGGGCTTCATGGGCGCCCTCAAGGTGCGCGACGCTGTCGAGGTAGAGGGAACCGTCGCGCTTGCTGACGAGCTGACCCACGGTCCGTCACGATGATGCCCCCCGATTCATGGACAGGTTGATTGGGCTGTGGCCGATTGATCTCCAGACGAAGCCGCCTCATCACCTGCTGCCGTGGCCCGTCAGATGCTCCGATGGGGTCAGCGAATCAGTCCGGCGAGGAGGCTCACGGAGCCTCCCACGATCACCACGCCGAACAGGTACGACAGGAGGGCGTGGGAGAGCACGGTGCGCCGGATCCGCGGATCGCGCACCGTCGTGTCGGACACCTGATACGTCATGCCGATCGTGAAGGCGACGTAGGCGAAATCGCGGTAGGTGAGCTGCTGCTGCCCGGCCGAGTCGCCGAAGGCGATACCCGCGGCCCTCGACCCGAAGTACAGGTCGGCGTAGCGCAAGGTGTAGACCGTGTTGACCACCGTCCACGACAGCACGACGGTCAGCACTCCGACGCCGATGAGCAGTACGCGTGATAGGCCGCCCTCCCGCCCGGCGAGGCGGAGGGCGAAGCCGACACCCAGGAGGCTGGCGACGCTCGCCCCGATCAGCAGCACCCTCGCGGAGCCGCGGGTCTCGTCCTCGCGCATGGCGAGCTGCTCGGCATGCGAGCTGTCCGCTCGGAGGACGATCGGCCAGATGCTCATGAGGAAGATGAGCGCGGCGGCGTCCCAGCCCGCGACCACGGCCATCCCCCAGGCCACGAACCGCAGGAGCACAACGGCGACGATCAGCCCGATGGAGGCCACGGCGACGGCTCGCCGCAGGGCAGGGGCGTGCCAGCCAAGCAATCGGTGGTACGGCGTCTCCGGCGGGATGGCGGTCATCATCCGAGTGTTGCCGATCGCATCGGCGCATGCCACCGTGGAAAACCCTCGGCGAATCAGCCCCGGTCGACCGGTGATCTCACGACAGATGGCCGCTCCGCGACCTGCTCCCTCCGAGCGGGTCAGGTCCGCTTGTGGAGTGCCGCGTTCGTGCGCGGAGCGCGGCCAGGCGGTGCAGCAGCAGCCCGGCCGTGAGCCAGCCGAGCGCGCCCAGGATCCCCTCGAGGCCGCTGGTGGCGATCAGGACGGCGCAGGCCGCCAGCGCCAGCGGCAGCAGCACGGCCGGGGCTGGGGTGCGGAAGGCGGGACTCCCGCCGTCCCGGTGCCGGTCGTAGCTCCGGTTCCGGTCGCGGTGGCGCAGGATGCCAAGCGCCACCAGGGGCGGCACGAAGTGGCCGACGTACAGGAAGCCGCCTACTGCAATGGCAATGTGGATCGACCCGGCGAGTGCGACCAGCCCGAGCAGCACCGCGTTGGCGGCCACGGCCGCGGCCGGGACGCTGCGCCGTGGCCGCACGGCGGCCAGGACCTCTGGTAGTAACCCGTCTCGGGCCATTGCAAAGGCGATCCGCGAGGTCACCACCAGGACCGCATTACCGGTGGCGGCCGTGGTCAGCAGGGCGGCGGCCGCGACCAGGCTCCGCCCGGCCGGGCCGAGGACGCCGGCCGCGGCGTCGGCCAACGGGGCGCGGGACGCGCCCAGCGTCGGCCACGGCGTCACTCCCAGGGCGACGACCGTGACCAGCAGGTAGAGCCCGAGCGCGACCGCCAGGGTGAGCAGGATCGCCAGGGGGAGGTTGCGGTCGGGCCGCTGGACCTCTTCCCCGGCGGCGGCGATCATGTCGAAGCCCCCGAAGGCCAGGAAGGCCAGCAGCGCCGCGCTGAGGACGCCCGCGAACCCCATCGGGAAGGGAGGCCACAGATGGGCGGCGTGGACGTCCGGGAGCGCCGCCAGCGAGAAGCCCACCAGGCCGCCGATGGCCACCAGCACCAGGGCTGCCTGCGCGGTGGCCGACAGCCGGATGCCGGCCAGGTTCACGGCCGCGCTCGCGGCGATGAGCCCGAGGGCGCCGGCGACGGGCGGAAGGCCGGTCAGTACGTGCAGATACCCGCCGAACCCGAGGGTGATGTAGCCGCTGATGAAGACGTAGGCGCCCCAGAACCCCCAGCCCATGACGAAGCCCCACTCCCGGCCGAGGACCTCCCGGGCGAAGGCGTAGCCGCCGCCGGCGGCGGGGAAACGGCAGGCGAGCTCGGCGTAGGGGACCGCGATCAGCAGGGCCACCACGAATGCCAGCAGGAACGCCAGGAGGGCGCCGGGGCCAGCCCGGCCGGCCGCCGCTCCCACCAGCACGAAGATCCCCCCGCCGATGGTGCCGCCCACGCCGACGCCCACTGCCTGACCAAGCGTGAGCACGCGGCGGAGCCGAACCTCCGTTTCTTGTCGCCCCTGGGCAGCCCCGCTGCGATCGGCATTCCTGTTCGCGTTCATGTCTGGCCGGCACGCTAGGCGGGGGCCCGGGGCGGGTCTTGTACGGGATTGCGCAGGCTACACTGCCACCGTGCGCGGAAGATCCGGAAGACCATGGTCTGGGAGCGGGCCGGTCGACGAGGCCCGGCTGTGGCAGGTCGACGACCTTGGCCTGGAGTTGCTCCAGGCAAGCTACGGACGGTTCGTCTTCACCCCCCACACCCACGAAGGATTCCTGATCGCGGTCACCGAGGGCGGCGTCGGCGGGCCAGTCTTCCGAGGCGAGCAGCACCCGGTCGGACCTGGGGACCTCCTGGTCCTGAATCCCGAACAGCCTCACTCCGGCGGTCCGCTGACCGACGCGCCGTGGCGCTACCGGGCGCTCTACCCGAGCGCCGGCCTCGTCCGGCAGATCGCCGTGGACCTTTCAACAGCAACCGTCGCCGGGAGGCGCACGCAGACGGTGCCGGTGTTTGCCGAGGGGGTCGTGCGCGACCGTGAGGGTGCCCGGCGCCTGCGCCGGTTCCACCTGGCCACCGAGGACCCACGCGCGAGCTCTCTCCAGCGCGAGGCGCAGCTCGTCGAGGCGCTGGTCTGGCTCATCAGGCACCATGCGACCCGCACCCCACCGCCCGAGTCGCTTGGACGGGAGCACAACGCGGTCCGGACCGCCCGCGAGTACCTGGACGAACACGCCGGCGAGAACCTCTCTCTGGCGCTCCTCGCTCGGCTCGCAGGGCTCAGCCCCTTCCATTTCTGCCGTGTGTTTCATCGGGAAGTGGGGCTGACGCCCCATGCCTATCAGACGCAGGTGCGCATCCGGCGAGCCAAGCAACTGCTCGGCGAGGGCACACCCATCGCGATGACCGCGGCGGGTGTCGGCTTTTACGACCAGGCGCACCTGACCAGGCACTTCAAGCGGACCGTCGGCGTGACCCCAGGGGAGTACGCGAGGGCCAGATCGCGCTGATCAGGGCGCACGATGACGAGGCGTGGTCCTCGACCCCTAACACGGCGAGGACAAGAAGGTAGGCTGGGAGAAGCGACCCATTCGGGCCGCCTCTCCGGTCTCGCGAGTGGTCAGGCCGGCTGCTCGCCAGGTTGGCCGCGCGATAGCCGGTATGGGTACTCGTCAGTCCCGAACGGAGCTGAGCGCATGCCGGGTGGAGAGGTCGAGAACGGTTCGGCGAAGGCCGATGGCGAGGTCCGCGTCGCCCAGTTGCGGCTGGCGGTCACCGCGGAGGACTACGACCACGCGCTGCGGTTCTACCGCGACGTCCTTGGCATGCCCGAGGTCGGCGTCTTCGCGTCCCCGGCGGGTGGGCGCGTCACAATCCTCGACGCCGGCCGGGCAACGCTCGAGATCTCGGATCCCCTGTATGCCGCCTACATCGACGAGGTGGAGGTCGGGCGACGCGTGGCCGGCCCGATCCGTGTCGCGTTCGAGGTCGCCGACGCGGCGGTGGCGGCGGACGCCGCGGAGGAGGCCGGAGCACGCGTGCTGGCACAGCCGACCAGGACACCGTGGAACTCGTCGAACGCCCGGCTCGAAGCGCCGGCGGGTCTGCAGATCACCCTCTTCGCCGAACTCGGCGATTCGGACTGAAGGCCTTCCGGAACGGTCACCAACCGGAGAGGCGAACACGAGCTCGGACTCCTACGCTGGCGCGGGTGTGCTTCGCTCCGCGGACGGCGGCGCGCACTGGGCGCGGGTGGGCGGCACGGAGTTGGACAATCACCTGATCGGCAGGCTTGTCTTCGACGGAGCTGGCCAGCTCTACGCGGCGACGAGCCAGGGCCTGTACCGGCGCTCGGCAACCTGCCTGACGCGCCCGGAGACGACCTCGTGGTCGTCAACGGCAAGCTCGTGCTCGCGACCGACATCGGCGTGTTCATCGCCAGCGCCGGCCAGGGCGGGAGCACGAGCTGGTCCCGCTTTGGCGCTGGGCTGCCGAACTCCTCGACCAATGACCTCGCGCTGAGCCCGAGCGGCGACTACGTCATTGCCGCGACGCACGGCCGGGGTCTATGGACGATCCCCGCGCCGTAGGCACAGCCTCGCTCCCGGGAGCGAGGCTGTGCGGGCCGCACGAGTGGGGCCGCACCGGCTCTGACGGTCAGTGGTGGCCGAGGACCGGGTGGGGGCGGTAGGGAGCCTCCAGGCGGGTGACCTCGTCCTCGCTCAGGGTCAGGTCGACCGCGGCGATCGCGTCCTCCAGGTGGTGCGGCTTGGTCGCCCCGACGATCGGTGCGGTCACGGCGGGCTTGCCGAGCAGCCAGGCAAGCGCGATCCGCGCCGGAGGGAGGCCGCGCTCGGCGGCGACCGCGCGGACCGCGTCGACGACGTCGAAGTCGTCGTCGACGTACATCGAGTCGGCGAGCGGGTCGCTGCCGGCCCGGACAGTCCGTTGCCCGCCGCCACGCTCGCGGTTGCCGGCGAGCAGCCCGCGCGCCAGCGGGCTCCACGGGATGCAGCCGACGCCCTGGTCGAGGCAGAGCGGGATCATCTCGCGCTCCTCCTCGCGGTAGACCAGGTTGTAGTGGTTCTGCATCGACCTGAACCGGGTCCACCCAGCCGTCGTGGCGGTGTGCTGCGCCTTGGCGAACTGCCATGCGTACATGCTGGAGGCACCGATGTAGCGGGCCTTGCCGGCCCGCACGACGTCGTGGAGGGCCTCCATCGTCTCCTCGATCGGGGTCTCGTCGTCCCAGCGGTGGATCTGGTAGAGGTCGACGTGGTCAGTCCCCAGCCGGCGCAGCGAGTCGTCGATGGCGGCAAGGACGTGCTTGCGGGACAGCCCGCGGTCGTTGGGGCCGGGGCCCATCGGGAAAAAGACCTTGGTGGCCAGCACGTAGTCGTCGCGGCGGGGGAACAGCTTGGTGAGCAGCCGGCCGGTGATCTCCTCCGTCATGCCGTCGGAATAGGTGTCGGCCGTGTCGAAGAAGGTCACGCCGGCCTCGACCGCGCGCCGCACGATCGGCTCGGCCTCGTCCTCGCGGAGATGCCACCTGCGTTCGGCCTGGGAGCCGTAGCTCATCATCCCAAGGGCGATCCGTGAGACCTTCAGACCGGACGCGCCCAAGCGCGAGTACTGCATACCGCCTCCTCAGGCATTGGCATTGCGATGGAGCCGTCCGTGCTCCGGGACCTGGTGGAGCGCGACGCCGGCGGCCACCAGCGCGATGCCGAGCCGACGCGGTCGCTGAGCTTTCCGGCGATGAGCGGGGCGAGCATCGTACCGAGACCCCGGGGAGGCCGGCAACAGCCCGGCGTGCGGCCCGCCGAGGTTTCGCCCCGCCAGCGGCGAGAGCGGCGAGGGTGGCTCTAGCGGCCGGTCGCGGAGAAGTGCATATAGTCCTTGTGGCCGTTCCAGTCTCCGCCCCACTTCCAGCCGATGGCGGCAAAGGCCCGCACCGCCACGTCGCCGGGGTGGATCATCCCCGGCAGGCGCAGCGACCGGTCCCGGAAGCGGCGGGCGTGGAGGTTGCGCACATATCCGTCGGCGGCCACGTAGGGGTTCTGGATGGGGTTGATGTCGATGGCCAGCCCGTAGGCGTGCTGCGACCAGCTGGCCAGGGGACCGCGCGCGGTCACCACCGGTCGGCAGTTGAACCCGTCGGTGTAGTTGCGCGTGTCGTTTGGGTCGTCGTGGCCGGGCAGGTACTGCACGGCCAGGTGCATTTCCTGGATGGGGAAGCGTGCCTGGAACAGCTGCCGGAACACCGACACCACTCGGCTGGCGACCGCCTGGTTGACCACCATCGGACCCTGGTGCGCCTGGCCGTCGAACCCCCAGTACCCCAAGCTCAGCAGCCGCTGCTCGCGCAGCGGGGCGGGGCAGCCAGGCTGCCAGGTCCTCCCGCGCATCTGGGCCGCCAGGCCGGCCGGCAGCGGCAAGACGGTGGCGTGGAAGCGGGGCGGCGGCGGCGACGGCTGGGCTGATGTCTGGTTGGCGGTCGGCGGCGAGGTGCGGGCCGGGGTTGCGTACGCCGGCCGCGCGACCGGTGGGCCGGCATCCGGCCGCGTACACGCCGCAAGCAGCGCGAGCAGGACGGCAGCGGCGACAGCGCCGAGCCGGTGCGGCAGGGGCGTCCTCAGGATGCGCATCGTGTCAACGATAATGCGGACCGAATCCGCATGCCGTGTCCGGGCGTCGCCATCGCGCCGCTCGGCCGCGGTGGGCCGCTCGGTCGCGGTGGCGGTTTCAGGGTGAGTCGGTGACCTCGAGCGGCGTCACGGGGACGCCGTCGCTCCACGTGCCCATCGAACGTTGCTCGGTGGCTCCCCCGAGCGCGAAGCGGCAGTCCCGCCGCGCGATCGCGCAGCGCTGCAACCCGTCGAGGAGCTTCCAGGGGCCGTAGAAGTCGAGCGCGTCCGGCGGGTTGCCGCCGCCGCTGAGCGGCAGGAAGTGGTCGGCGATCAGCGCCGGCGCGCCGTGCTCGTCCGTGCGGACCAGGACGTAGTCCTTGTTGGCGGCGGGGATGTGGCCGAGCGCGGCCCACACCGCCCTCGGCCCTTCCTCACCGACCCTGTTGTCACGGTCGGAGGCCAGCACGAGCATCAGGCTGGACGGCGCGATGCCGCCAAGCACCCGCATGCTCTCTTGGTCCTCCAGTCGCGGCTGTAGCGCGAACACCGCTCTCGGTCGCGGCAGCCCCTGCCTGCCGGCGTCGGCAGCGAGTTGGGCCGCCATGTCCCCACCGACCGAGTGGCCCACGAGTACCAGTTGGTCCCACTCTGGCTTGACGTGTCCCGCCCGCGCCAGCTCCCGCATCGCAGCCCGCAGTCCCGCGACCGGCCCCTTGCGCCGCTCGGCGAGGTCCACTCCGTCGAACGGCTGGTTCTGGAAGACGACGATGTTGCCCCGCGCCACCAGATGATCGATCCAGCCCCGGTACTCATCCGGCCCGACGCCCTGAACGAAGCCAATCACCGGTGCGTTGCGCCGCTTGGGTTTGTCCGGCTCAAAGAGCGTCACGCTCCCGGGGGATCCGCTGACCTCGCTGGTGCGCACCCCAGCATGCAACTGCTGCTTGCCACCCGGCCCCCGCGAGGGCTGGGTGGGGGGCGCGATCGCCCTGGTCGTCGACGGAGCGGTCGTCCCCGCCTGGTCACGGGCCGGGCGCCCAGTGGTACAGCCGGCGATCGCCAGCGCGGCGAGCAGGCATGCCAGGCCGTGGACACGCCAGGGCCCTGGTCCTCCGCTTCCAGTTCCCACCATCGGCCCTCCGTGAACGCGGCAAGATTTGCTCCGGGTTCGGAGTATATGCGCTCCGCACCAGGGATACGCAACTCCTTGGGCTTGGCGGAGCCGCTGCCTCGTGGTCACACTGACGTCGTGCCAAACCACTTGGGTCAGCGCCGGGAGATCTCGTTCCTGTTCGACCTGTTCGCCGCGAGCCACCGGGTCCGGGCTCTGCTCAGCCAGACCATGGCCGACGGCGGCCTGCGGCCCGACGAGTACGCGATCTACAGCGCGGTCCAGCGGGCCGGTCCCCTCACCATCAGCGAGCTGGCGCGGATGGCGGGAATACCGCTGACCACGGCCTCGGACTACGTCCGCACCATGACGACCCGCGGCCACGCCCGCCGCTCGCGGAACCCGGCGGACAGCCGCTCATACCTCGTCTCGCTGACGGAGGCGGGGACCACCGCCCATCGCGCGGCGCGGGTCGGCTTCACCGACGCCATCAACCGCATCCGCAAGGCACTCCCGATCCCCGAGCGCGACCTCGTCCGTGCCCTCCAGGGCCTCGACGATGCCGTCCGCCAGGTCCTGCTGGAGCCCCCGGTTCGACCGATCAATTAAGTCAAGTCAGTCGAACAGCGGTGGCTGCGACCCAGAGTCCGGTCCGCGCCGCGCGGCGGACCAGCGGGCCTGGCGCAGGTCGACGCCGTCCCCGGAAGGTGCCATCGGGGTCGCCTCCGCCCGCAGGCGGGCCAGCTGCTGCTCGCGCAGGTGCGGCGCTGGTGTGCCGTCGGCCCGCAGCACGCGCCACCACGGCGTGTCGCTGCCGTGCCGCAGCATGACCTGGCCGACGTTGCGCGCGGTCGGCGCGGACGCCATCCGAGCCACGTCGCCATAGGAGAGCACCCGCCCGGGCGGGATCCGCCTGACCACCTCCAGCACGCCCTCCACCAGGCCAGGGTCCAGGTCGTCGGTTGGGTCCAATGTCGCTCCTTCTCGCCGGGCGGCCCAGACTCGGCGGATATCGGGTACGTGGCGCTGCCCGCATGGGCCGCCCTTGACTTGACGCGATCGCACGGTACCAGGGGTTGTGGAGGTCACGGTGCGCCGGCCAGGCGCGGCAGGGCGGTGTTGCCGGCCGGTTCCCTGCTCTGCCCAGAACGCCGTCAGACGGGCACCCTCCGTGTGGGTACATCCGAGCGGTCAGAGCACCAGATCGGAATCTGGTGCTCTGCCTGCCCGGAGGCCGCGACGAAGCCAGTTACCAGACGCTGGGTCTGCAATGACGGCCCGTGGGCATTCAGCCCTGCAGCTTGTCGAAGTCGAGGGCGTCAGGTGGCGCCTTGATGGCGAAGTCCTGGTCGTACTGGGAGAAGCCGACGTCATTCTTCCCCTTGCTATCCAGGAGCAGGGGGTACGGCTTGCCGGTCGCCGCCACATAGTACGAGCCGTCGAGCGCCTGCAGCCGCACCGCGGGCCGGCCGCCCATAGTCGCCCCGCTCTTGCGGACGAACATGGGCGTGTCCTTCGGGCTGAAGATGTTGTCCGCGAGCCCACGGATGGTGAGGTCCTCGATGAACGGCGTCAGCTCGCCGGCCTTGCCCAGCGGCATCCGCACCCACCGATCGCCGATCAGCTTGGCGGCCTCGGCGCCGCCAACCTGCTCCCAGAGCTTGCGGCTCTTCATGTACACCGTGCCGCCAGCGACGGCGATGATGTCGATGCGCACGCCCTCATTCTCGATCCACCCCGCCGCTTCCTTCTTCCTGGTGAGCTTGAGGTCCATGCGGGTCGACCCATTGGCGTCGTCGGCCGTGAGGTTGACCCGGACCGAGCGGGCCGAGCGGAACGCGGCCGCCGCAGCGCTGACGATCTCCTTCGCCGGCTTCGCCAAGATCCCGTTAACGGCCACCCTCGTCGTCTTGGTCGCCGGTGACGTTCCGGCGGTGTCGCGTTCGGGCGCACCGCCGGCGCCGCACCCGGCAAGCAGCAGCGCGGCCGTCATCGCGGCGGCACCGAGGCCATATGTCGTTCTTCGCACTCGAGCTCCTTCGGTCAACTTGCAGGACGTGGCCGACCGTATGGGCGGCGGCACGGCCCTGACTTCGGCCGAAGGGATGAAATTGGCGAGGTATCCGAAAGGATGAAGTAGGATCGCGCAGGGATATGTCCCTACCCAAACGGAACGTTTTGAGCAGAGCAGGTAGGATCCAGCACATGCCCGCGTCATTCCAGCGTCCCAGCCGATACCTCGCGGGCTCACTGATGATCCTGGTCGCTTGGACGTTCCTGGCCGTCGCTCTCCTCGACCGCGAGCACTTTGGAAGCACTGGGCCGCTCTCACTCCGTCAACCACAGCTCCGGTCGGCCCTGCCCGGCGGTCCCGGTCCGGACCGCGTGCTGGATACGTGCTTCCCGAAGCGCTCCGCCCGCGACGCCTACAAGGTCGTCGGCGGCGTTGTCGATGGTCGCCTCCTCTACGCCTGCTACCAGCGGGACCCGGACGGCACGGTGCCGATGGCCCGCATCGTGGACCTCGACGGCTTTGCCGTGCATGACGTGGAGGCCATCAAGCGGGGTGGCGCCTGGCCGTGGATGGGGATGGTCAACTCCGGCGACGACGTCCTCTGGGCGGTGCTGGGAACCGCCCTGCTGCTCCTGCTGACCGGGGTCGTCTTCTACAAGGATCATCCAGCGCCGTCACCTGGCACCGCGCCGTGGGCCCGGGGTCCCCTGGTCTGGCTGCTCCTGGCCGCCCCCGTGGTCGGTTGGGTGCCGCTACTCGTCCTGCCTGGAATCGGCGCCGCGCGTCGGTGGTGGCTGCTGCGGCGGATGGCGCTCGTGACGCTCGGCATCGGCTCCACCTTCCCCGCTGTGCTGATCGACTGGCGCGTGGACCCGCCCGGCGTCGCGGCGGCCGTCCTGCCACTGGCCGCGTTCGCCTACGGCATCGGCGCCGGACGCCGCTGGCTCGCGCCGCCCAAGCGCGCCCCAGCCGAGGGCTCGCCGGTACCCGCCGCGGCGGGCGGTGGCCCGCACCCGGCCGCGCTACCCGAACTGACCAGCCGGGAGCGGGACGTGCTCCGCCATCTGGCCATGGGCCTCTCGAACGCCCAGATCGCCGAGGCGCTGTTCGTCAGCGAGGCGACCGTGAAGTCGCACGTCGCGCGGCTGCTCAGCAAGCTCGGGCTGACCAACCGCGTCCAGGCCGCGCTGCTCGCCTACCAGCACGGCCTGGTCGACGCCCACTCCCCGGCGCCGGGCCCGGGAACCCCACCCACCTGATCCCATCCAGCGCCAACCCGGTAGGCATCGACTACGGTGCCGGACCGGCGGAGTTAGGCGTTGGGCGGCCGGAAGCTAGGTGCATTGTCCGATGCCCAGGCCAGGCTCGCTCCCTACCGTCAAGGTTGACGACATCCCACGGTACGGCCGCCCCGAGGCGGCCCACCACCCAGGAGCGAAATGAGCACAGGTTCTTCAGGCACCGCGTCCCACCGCGAGGAGGGAGCCTCGGTCGGCGGCAGGCCGTTCCCGTCGGATCTGTTCCAGCGCATAATCCGTGGCATGACCAGCGGCGTCGCAAGCGCCCGCTTCGTTGGCCGGAGCGCTGAGCTCGGCCGCCTCGAGGCGGCCTTCGCACACGCCAGCGGCGGTGCACCGGTGACGGTCTGCGTTGGCGGCGAGGCCGGGGTCGGCAAGACCCGGCTGGTCAGCGAGTTCGCAGCACGCGTCCGCCAGACCGGCGGGCGGGTGCTGGTCGGCGGCTGCATCGAACTCGGCGAGGGCGCGCTGCCGTTTGCGCCAGTTGCCGAGGCGTTGCGCGGTCTCGGCCGGGAGCTGGAGCCTGCGGCCCTCGACGAGCTGACAGGGCCCGGACGGCCAGTGCTCGCCCGCCTTCTGCCCGAGCTCGGACACGTGCCTGCCGAGCCGCCGTCGGTCGGGCTCACCGCCGGCCCGTCGGCACAGGCTCGGCTGTTCGAGGCCCTGTTGGCCCTGCTGGAGCGCTTGGCCGGCCAGTCGCCCACGGTACTGGTCGTGGAGGACGTGCATTGGGCCGACCGCTCGACGCTGGACCTGCTCACCTTCCTGGCGCACAACCTGCAGGCGGGTGCCTTGCTGTTGGTGCTGACCTACCGGACCGACGAGCTGCACCGCCGCCATCCCCTGCGACCGCTCCTGGCCGGGCTGGACCGCAGCGGACGGGCCGAACGCCTGGAGGTCGACCGCTTCGGGCGTGCCGACCTCGCCGACCTGCTGGCCGGCATCCTCGGGTCACCGCCTGACGCGCCGTTGCTCGAGCGCATCTACGATCGCTCGCAGGGCAACGCCTTCTTCGCCGAGGAGCTGCTGGCCGCCGGCCGGCAGGACGACGGACGCGGCCTGCCGCCGCGCCTGGAGAACGTCGTGTTGACCCGCATCCAGGTCCTTCCCGACGATGCGCAGGCCGTGCTGCGGGTCGCGGCGGCGGCGTGCGGCCCGGTCGAGCACGGGCTGCTCGCCGCGGTCGCCCAATTGCCCGACGCGGAGCTGCTTGCCGCGTTGCGCGCCGCGGTGGCCCACCAGGTGCTGATTCCCGATCCGGTCAGCGAGACCTATGCCTTCCGTCACGCCCTGACCCAGGATGCGCTGCATGCAGAGCTGCTGCCCGGCGAGCGCGTGCGGCTGCACGCCGCCTTCGCCCGCGCGATCAGCGAGCACCCCGACCTCGTCGGGCCTGACCAGGCCACCATGGCGGCACGGCTCGCCTATCACTGGGTCAAGGCGCACGATCCCGTGCGCGCCCTGCCAGCCGCCGTGCAGGCGGGCCTGCAGTCACGGGCCGTCTTCGCCTTCGCCGACGCTCAGCAGCACTTCGAGACGGCGCTCGAGCTGTGGGACCAGGTCCCCGACGCCGAGGAGCGCGCGACCCTCAGCCGCGCCATGGTGCTGCGGTATGCGGCCGAGTCGGCGTTCACCGCCGGCGACCCGGTCCGGGCGATCGCGCTGACCCGAGCGGCGCTCGCCCAGGTCGAGCCGGGCGGCGACCCGGTGCAGGCCGGGGTACTGCACGGACGCCTCGGCAGCTATCTGGCGGCGACCGGCGCGGAGGGGGCGTTGGCCGAGTACGAGCAGGCCGTGGCGCTGGTCCCCCCCGCGCCACCATCGGCCGAGCGGGCCGGGGTGCTCGCCGAGTTCGGCGAAGCGCTCATGATCCAGGCCCGCCATCGTGACTCGCGCGCGTTGTGCGAGGAGGCGATCGCGATCGCCAGGCAGGTCGGCGCTCCCGTCGAGGAGAGCCACGCCCGGCGGGCGCTGGGCGTGGACCTGGCCTTTCTCGGCGACCTCGAGGGGGGCATCCAGCAGCTTCGGCACGCGTGCCGGATCGCCGAGAAGGTCGCCAAGGTCGACGACCTCGCCCGCGCGCTGACCGCCCTGTCCGGCGTGCTGGAGGCGTTCGGTCGACTGGAGGAGGCCGCCACCGTCGCAATGGAAGGCTCCCGAGCGGCAGGCCGCCAGGGACTGGCGCGCTGGCACGGCCCATTCCTCGCCGCCAGCGCCGCCCGCTCGCTGCTTGCGCTGGGCCGCTGGGACGAGGCTGAGGAGATGCTACGGCAGGCGGTGAGCCGGCTGGGCCCCGAGCTGGCGGCCACCCACGTCTACATTCACACCACCTACGCCCAGCTCGACCTCGGCCGGGGCCTGGAAGCCTCTGCCGCCGCGCACCTGGCGGTGGCGCACGACGCCTTCGCGCAGACCGTGACCCAGGCGTGGCTGGCGGGGCCATTGTTCGCCAGGACCGCCGAGCTGGCCCTATTGCAGGGTCGCCCAGCCGACGCGAGCTCCGCCGTGGCCGAAGGGCTGAAGCTCGTCGGGTCAGACAGCACCTTTGCCGCCTCGCTGTGCACGCTGGGACTGCGCGCCGCGGCTGACCGCGCCGAGCTGGCCCGAGCCCGGCGGACCGACGGGGAGGAGCTCGAGGCGCGCGCGGTCGGCCACGAGCTGGCCTCCCGGCTGCACGCCCGGACCTCAGCCGGGACGGCCAACCCGACCGCCGCTCTGCCTCCACGGGTCGAGGCTGAGGCGGTGACCGGCGAGGCCGAGCTCGCCCGACTCCAAGGGCGCAACGACGCTGAGCTGTGGGGGTCGGCAGCCAAATCCTGGGAGCTGCTCGGCGAACCGCACCCAGCGGCCTACGCCCACTGGCGCCAGGCGGATTCGCTGCTCACGGTGGGCTGGTCCCGCGATCACGCCGAGCAGGCCGTGCGCAGCGCGTATGCGACGGCTGTCAGGCTCGGGGCGCACCCGCTCCGCACAGAGATCGAGGCTCTGGCCAGGCGCGGCCGCCTCGACCTGGGCGATGACCACCCTGCGCCCGCGCCCGGGAAGCCATCCCCGCTCGACGCGCTCGGCCTCACCCCGCGGGAGCGGGAGGTGCTCGTACTGGTTGCCGCGGGGCGAACGAACCGCCAGATCGCCGAAGCACTCTTCATCAGCCCCAAGACCGCAACCGTGCATGTGTCCAACATCCTGGGCAAGCTCGGTGCCCACACTCGCGTCGAGGCCGCCGCTATCGCCCACCGGCTCGGCATCGACGAGCCACTGTCCCGACCCCGGCCCTGAAGGCCGGATTCCGTGACCTGGCGGAGGAGGTGCTCGTAGCCTACACCGGCTACCCCTTGGACCAGCCCGGCCCCGCCGCGGCGGTCTGGAACCTGGTCTCCTACCTGCTGCCGCAGCTGGTGGCCCTGCCCGGGCTGACGCCGCGGCAGGCTGTCATCGAAGCCACACTTCGACCGCCGTCGGCAACCTGCTGCCCGCGGGGCAGGCGGTCGGGCTGGGCGTGACCTACCGCTTCTACTCGTCCTTCGGGTTCCCGCCCTCCCAGATCGCGCAGTCTCTGCTGATCCAAGGCGTCTGGAACAGCTTCGTGAAGCTCGGCATGCCGATCGTTGCGCTCGGGCTGCTGGTGCTGACAGGGCAGGCGGCTGGCGAGCCGCCCGCTGGAGCGCTCGCCGGAAGCAGCTCGAGAAACTCGGCATGCAGGTCACGGCCCTGCTCGCGAAGCATCGGAGCGCCACCGCGTCGCGGTCGCTGTTGCGGTTCGCCTGCAGGGTGCTCCTCGCGGTAGCTTTACTGGAGTTTACCGCTGCATCAGCCGGGGCCCCGAGCACCGGACCGGTGGAGCGGGCCCGATCCTGTCGAGCGGGAAGAAGGGGGGTGCCCGCCATGGGGGCCGATGCCTGGTCCGGATGGGCGGGTAGAACGCCCGAAGCTCCGCTCGGGATCTCGCCTGCCCCGGTCGGCCCACCAGGGCTCGACGAACTGCCCGAGCAGATAGTGGCCTGGGCGGCGCGGCTGGGCGGCACCGGCGACGCGCTCCTCTGGCTGGTTGAAGAGGATGGCCGCCGGCTGGTGGTGCGGTGTGGGATCGGCCGCTTCTCCGCCAGTGTGGGTCGCAGCCTCCGTAAGGGGGAGGGTCTGGCCGGTGAGGTGTGGCAGGCCGCCACGCCGCTGGCCATGACGGAGCGCCGCCCCTTGTCGCGTCGGCTGCGGGAGGCTGGCGGGCGGGACGGCGTGGAGACTGCGCTGTGCGTGCCGCTGCTTGCCGGCGGGTCGGTGGTCGGGGTGATCGGCGTGGCATGGAATGAGCTGGGCGCGGTGGTCGACACCGCCGAGACCGAGCTGCTGCGCGGCTTCGGTGAGCTGGCCGGTGCCGCGATCGACAACGTCGGGCGCCAGGCTGCCGCGCGCTCGGAGCTTGCCGAGCAGGCCCGACCCAAGGGGTGGCTCCCCGGGGCGATGGAGCGCTACCAGGCGCTGTCCGAACAGATCCCCGCCGTGCTGTACTCCGAGGTCGACGCGGTCGGCGGTTCGTTCGTCTACAAGAGCCCGCAGAACGAGGACATGCTCGGCTACTCGTCCGAGCAAGCCATGCAGCCTGGCTTCTGGAAGACCTTGGTGCACCCCGATGACCGCGAACGGGTGCTGGCCGAGGACGAGCGCTGCGAACGCACTGGGGACCCCTGGGATGTGGAGTACCGGGTCTTCGCCAAGGACGGCCGAGTGGTGTGGCTCCACGACCATGCCGTGCTGGTGCCCGGCAAGAACGGCGAGCCGAACGTCTGGCAGGGCTTCTACATCGACGTGACCCACCAGAAGCAGGCCGAGGCGGCGATGCGCGAGGCGTTGGAGCGTGAGCGGCAGGCGCTGGAGCGCGAGCGGCAGGCCGCCCGCCAGCTGCGGGCGCTGGACGAGATGAAGAACACCTTCCTCGACGCCGTCTCCCATGAGCTGCGCACTCCGCTCGCGGCTGTCATCGGCATCGCCCTCACGCTCAAGCGAGCCGGGTCGAGCCTGACCGAGGAGGACACCGCTGACCTTGTGGTCCGTCTCGTGGCCAACGCCGGCAAGCTGGATCGGCTGCTCACCGACCTGCTGGACCTCGACCGGCTGAGCAAGGGGATCGTGGAGCCGCAGCTCAGCCGGACCGATCTCGCCGCGCTGGTCGGCCGCGTCGCCGAGGATTGGCGACAGCGGAGCGGCCGGGAGCTCGACCTGGCGATGGAGCCGGTGATCGCTCGGGTGGACTCCGCCAAGGTCGAGCGCATCGTCGAGAACCTGCTCGCCAATGCCGAGCGGCACACCACGCCGGATACATCGGTGTGGGTCAAGGTCGCTCGCCGGGACGGGTGGGTGTTGCTGGCGGTCGAGGACGCCGGCGACGGGGTGCCGCGGGAGCTGCGGGCCGCCCTGTTCGAGCCGTTCCGTCAGGGGCCGGGAGTGCCTGTTCACTCGCCGGGAGTGGGCATCGGCCTCTCGCTGGTGGCCCGCTTCGCGCAGTTGCACGGCGGGCGGGCGTGGGTGGAGGACCGGCCTGGCGGCGGCTCGTCGTTCCGGGTCGAGCTCCCGGACCCGGCGGAGCCGGCCGGTGCCGTGGGTGGCGACGCCACGTAGACGCGTGTCGGTGTCCGCCCCTGCGGGGACCTACCAGCGCTGGCGCGCAGTACGGCGGCAGCAAAGGCGACAGCCCTCCTGTCACCGCATGCAGGCTCGCCGGCAGTGGCAACGGAGGTTCCTGACCTCGTAGCGGGAGATCTCGATCTCGGCGAAGCCGGTGGCCGTGAGCAGCTCGGCCAGCCAGTCGGCGTCGAACAGCGTGTGGTGGGCGTTCCAGATCCAGCGGGGGACGCCCCGCTCGTCGGTGCCGCGGTGGGCGGCGCGCTCGGTGTGGCCGCCGAGGAGCCAGCGGTTGGCCTCCAAGGTCCCGTAGGCTCCCTCCAGCCATTGCACGGCGATGTAGCGGGCGTCGGGGACGCCGATGTCGACCGTCGCGCCGGGCCGCAGCACCCGCGCCCACTCGCGCAGCGTCGGCTCGGCCAGCTGCCAGCTCTGGTGCTCCAGCACGTGGTTGGCGCGTAGCGCACTGATGGTGGCGTCCGCGAACGGGAGCCGGTCCAGCCGGCAGACCAGCTGGATCCCCGGGAGCGGGAGGACGTCAGTGTGGACATCGTAGTGGGGATCCGGGCGCTCGCCGGCGCCGATCTCGAGCCTCACGCGCCTGCTTCCCCACGCTCAATCCTCCGGACCGGTGTCGCCGGGCGGCCGGCAACCACGGTGTAGGGAGCGACGTCGCGAGTGACCAGGGACCCGGCAGCCACCACCGCGTGCTCGCCGATGCGGCACGGCCCGAGCACGAGCACGTGACTGGCCAGCCACGCCCCCTCGCCCACCACCACGTCGCGCCCGCTCCGCTGGATCGCGGTCTGCCGCTCGCGCCCGAACTTGTTGATGTCGTGGTTGCCGGTGAGCACCGACACGTTGTGGCCGAAGAAGGCGTACGGCCCGACCGTGATCTCGCCCGCGGAGACGTTGAACAGGGCGTTGTTGACCACCGCGCTCGGGTCGACGTGGAGACGGCCCGGGTCGCCGTGGACCCGGTACCGGTACAGCTCGTCGTCGAGCGCCTGACGGACCAGGTGCCCGACCGGACGAGCGAGCAGCCGCCGCAGCAGCCGATCCAGCACCGACATCCCACCCTCCCCTTCCTGGTGAACCCGCACGTCCTGGGTGCTCGTTGCCCTATCCTTCCATCCCGACAACCTCCCGGCACGTGCGCTGCTGCATTCGCCTTGACCGCCTTGGAGCAGCGAGACCTCTCCATGAGAACTCGCCGCCCTCAGATCAGCCCTTGACGTAGACCACAGGCATGGTTCCCGCGAGAGACACAGCGCACGGTAGCCCTTGACCAGGCGTACGCGGTCGGTGGCCTCAGTGGTCGCCAGGCGGACGAGGTGGGCAATGGCATGGCTCTGGCAGTGCCCGACGGGCGGCCCACGAGCATGGCGAGTTCACCTGGATGGACGGCCTGCCGAAATACTCGTCGTTCGAGCGATGAGCTTTCGGCCGCCGCCTGGTCTTTCCTTGTTGACGGCACCCAGACAAGGCCCGGCGCCGGGCAGACATGGAGGAGGCATGAAGCGACCCAGCCTGGACAGCATCGTGCAGCCATGGAGCAGTAGACGATCAGAAGTGGAGTGGTGACCATGTTTGGTACGACGAAGGCGTTCAGCGGCTTCTCGGTTGACGACATCCCCGCGGCCAAGCAGTTCTACAGCGAGACGCTGGGCCTGAGGGTGTCCGAGGAACACGGCATGCTCACGCTGCACATCGCCGGCGGGCGCGACATCCTGGTCTACCCCAAGCCCAACCACACGCCAGCGACGTACACGATCCTGAATTTCCCGGTTGACGACATCGACGAGGCCGTTGACCAGCTGACGAAGCGAGGAGTGCGCTTCGAGCGCTACGACAACATCGAGATGGACGACAAGGGCATCGTCCGCGGTGGGGGCCCGCCGATCGCGTGGTTCGCCGACCCGGCCGGAAACGTGCTGTCCGTCCTGCAGGAACAGTAGGGTCCGCGGCCATGCGGGCCACGGCGCGCGCCAACCGCGCGTTTTGGGGCGTGCGGTCCGCTACCTGGCAGGTGAGGTGGGGGTCGGCCATGGCGGCGGCCAAACCGCCAGCGCGACCTGGCGGTAGGACGCTTCACCTGGCGGGCCTGCGCGAGCGCTACCAGGAGATGGCCTGAGACGCCACGGGCACCCCCGGTTCACCCTGTTCGGGGGATGACCCGCTTCGCCGTCGGGCCGATCATCCCGGGTGCCGCCAGTGCCGTTGCAGCGCGAAGGGTGAAGACCGGGCGGAGGCAATGGTGGTGGACACGACGACAGGGGCAACGGGAACGCCAACGCGTGTGACCGTGGCGCAGCGGTGGCTCGCCCGTCTGGCGCTGGCGGCCGCTGTGGCGGCAGTGCTGCTCATGCTGGGCGTAGCAGGCGCCAAGAGCCTGGCGGTGGTGGCGGTCGGCGTGGCGGGCCTGGGTCTGACCGCGGCCGGGGTGTGGTGGGCCCTCACCCGCCGTGGCGTGCTGCGACTGCTGGCGGTCGGGCTCGCGGTGGCCGCGCCGCTGGCCGTGCTGGTGCTGTACATCCTGGCCCACCTGACCTGGGTGGTGCTGGGGTCGCTGGCGCTGTGGGCAGGGGCTGTGGCCGTTGGGCGTGCAGCGCTGAGCAGGGACCACGGCTCGGGGCGGATGCCAGAGTACGAGGTCTCGCCGCCCAAGAGACCCTTCCTGATCATGAACCCGCGCTCGGGCGGAGGTAAGGTGGCGAGGTTCGGTCTGCACGACAAGGCCCAGGCGCTGGGCGCCGAGGTCGCCCTGCTCGAGGGGCCTGGGACGATCGACGTGGCCGAATTCGCCCGCCAGGCGGTGGCTGGCGGCGCCGACCTGCTCGGGGTGGCCGGCGGCGACGGCACACAGGCACTGGTCGCCGGCGTCGCCGCCGACCACGACATCCCGCTGCTGGTCATCTCGGCCGGCACCCGCAACCACTTCGCGCTGGACCTCGGGCTCGACCGCGACGACCCGTCGAGGTGCCTGGACGCGCTGAGCGACGGCGTCGAACTGCACGTCGACCTCGGCGTCATCGGCGGGCTCCCGTTCGTCAACAACGCCTCGTTCGGCGCCTACGCCGCGGTCGTCCAGAGCCCCGCCTACCGCGACGACAAGACCCGCACCACCCTCGACATGCTGCCAGGGCTCCTGGCCGGTCACCGCGGACCGCGCCTGGAGGCCCACGCGGGGAAGGTGACCATCCACGGGCCGGCGGCGTTGCTGGTCAGCAACAACCCCTACGGCATGGGCGACATCGCCGGTCTCGGGCGCCGGGCACGGCTGGACGGCGGCGTCCTCGGCGTCTTCGGAGTCAAGGTGGACAATGCCACCCAGGCTGCGCGACTGGTCGGCGGCCGGCACTCGCGCGGGCTCACCGTGCTGGCCACGGACGAGGTCGTGGTCGACGCGGACGTCCCTCATATTCCGGTCGGGGTGGACGGCGAGGCGCTGTCACTGCCCACACCGGTGCGCTGCACGGTGCGGCCAGGCGCCCTGCGGGTCAGGGTGCCCCGCAACCGTCCGGGCGTCCCGCTGGCCAAGCCGCCGATGAACTGGCGGCGGCTGCGGCACCTGGCCGCGACCATGACGCGCTCCGCCGGCACGGGCAAGGCCCCGTGAGCGACCCGTCGCGGTCGCTGCCGCGGCGTGCCCGCCCGTCGGCAATGGTGAACATTGCGGCCAAGCGCGTCCTCACACGCGCCCGTCCGGACCGGATGGCCGCCGCGGTGCCGGCGGGCCGCCAGGTCCGCATCCCCTTCACGGCGAGCAACATCAATATGACGCGCGCGAAGATGGTCGACGAACCTACGACCAGGGCGCGAAGTGCTTTGCCACGGCCGCTCGGGTCAGTGACGCAGGCGGAGCGGTGATCGCCGGCACCCCCGGGGAGCGGACGCAGAAGCGGGCGATGGACTGCGGCTTTGCCGCTCAGGGGGACGGCGGCAACCTCCTCAGCGATGCCGAGGCCAAGGGCGACGCAATCAAGGCGGCAGGTGGCCGACGATGCGCTCGGGCACCGTCGCTATGTGGCCGCGCCGACCTTTGCCTGCTCGACCCGAGGCTGCATCTCGGGTTGACCATGTGCCGTGACCCAGGCACGCTGAATGCTGAGATGGAGCCCATCCCGCTCGTGCGGAACCGGGCGCTCGACTACGGGCGCGTGGTGACCTGCGGCTGTCCCGTGGTCCGGGCGCTTCGCGCGGCGGGCTGAACCGATCACTCGCCGACCACGCCCGGGCCTTCCACCGATCCCCCCACCACTCGGTTTGGAGGCTCCATGTCCGTCACCGACGAGCTGCTCGATCGCAACGACGCCTACTCCCGCGACTTCGCCAAGGGCGACCTGCCGATGCCGCCAGGCAAGAAGGTCGCTGTGGTCGCCTGCATGGACGCCCGTCTCAACGTCTACGGGATGCTCGGCCTGTCCGAGGGGGACGCGCACGTCATCCGCAACGCCGGCGGTGTGGTCACCGACGACGTGGTCCGCTCGCTGCTCATCTCCCAGCGACTGCTCGGGACGCGGGAGGTCGTGCTGATCCACCACACCGATTGCGGCATGCTGACTTTCACCGACGACGAGATCAAGGCGGCGGTGCACGCCGACATCGGGCTCAAGCCGCACTTCGCGCTGGAGGCGTTCGGTGATCTCGACACCGACGTCCGACAGTCGATCGCGCGCATCGCGGCGAGCCCATTCGTGCCCGACAAGAGCTCGATCCGCGGCTTCGTCTACGACGTGGCCACCGGCAAGCTACGGGAGGTGACCGCCTGATGGGACGCTGGTGGTTACCTCCCGGCTGTGCCAGCACCGGGCGGTCGATCTCATCCGCCACCGAGTAGGAACGCGTCGATCTCGGCCAGGAAGTGCTTCCACGCGGGGTCGCGTTCAGGAAGCAGGTGGTTGCTGCTGTCGAGTGGGACCAGACGACTGCCCGGGATCAGCGTAGCCAGCAACCTCGACTGCTCGAAGGTGTTGTCAGGCTCCCGGCGGGAGCACATGATCAGCGTGGGCACCGCGAGCCGCGGCGCGAGATCCGTGACGTCGATGTTGGCGAACTCGTCGACGAACCGCCACGCATTCTCCGCGGATGTCGAGCGCCGCTGAAGCTCGTCGAAACTGCGCCACTGCTCCTGGGTTGCTTCGGGCAGGAAGCGAGCCACGAAGATCTGCCGGTACGTCGGATCTGGACGGCCCCAACCCAGGCGGACCATGTCGATGCGGGTCTCGGCGAGCTCGAGCTCATCGGAGGTGCGGGCGCGCTTGCGCCGCCCCTGGGCGAACGAGCCGAGCAACACCAGGCGGCTGACTCGTTCGGGGTGGCGCACCGCGTAGGCGATGGCGACGGGTCCGCCCTGCGAGATGCCGAGCAGCGAGAACCGGTCCAGCCCGGCGGCGTCGACGACGGCCTCCAGGTCGTCCACCCAGTCGTCGAATGAGAACCGTCCGATGTCCCAATCCGACAGTCCGCAGCCTCGCTCGTCGTACCGGATGAGATGGAATCGACTCGACAGCTCGACCAGCCAATGACGCCACACCGGGCTCTCCCAGTCGTAGTCGAGGTGGCTGAGCCAGTTCGCGGCCTTCACCAACGGCGGCCCTGCGCCGCTGGTCGCGTAGGCGAGGCGGGCGCCATCCGCCGTCGTACAGAATCGGATCTCCTGCACGGGCCGGGTCGGCGAGACACCGGCGACCGCATCTGACTGCACGGCCTCGTTCACCGGCGCCACGAATTGGTAGCCACGTCCGTGGACGGTGCGGATGAGGCGCTGGCCGCGCCCGTCGTCGCCGATCGCCTGACGTGCCGCCTTGACCCGGCTGGTGAGCGCCGACTCACTCACGAATCGATTTCCCCAGACGGTATCGAGCAACTCCTCCTTGGGCACGACCCGTCGCCGTTCCCTGATCAGCACGGCGAGGAGGTCGAACACCTGGGGCTCAACCGGACGGAGCTTCCCAGCCCGGCGCAGCTCGAACCGGTCGAGATCAAGCTCGCAGTCGTCGAAGACGAAGATCAAGAGAACTCCCCCCACCGGCACGTCGCCCGCGCAGTGTTCACCAGTCTCTCACCTGGGACGGCCGCACCTCGGTCTCCAGGGGTTCTCCAGCTTTCCTCCAAGGTTGAGGGCCGCCCAGCGCGCACATTGGTGCACGAGTCCGATCAGGCCACGCCGCCAGGCGGGCCCCAGCCACAGAGGAGAAGCCGTGACCAGCCTTCTTGCCTACCGCCGCGATATTGCCGCGGGTGCCCGGGCGATGGCGCCGTGGTTGGTCGGGATCGTTCCCTTCGGACTGGTGATCGGCCTTAGCGCCGCACAGGCAGACGTCCCCAAGCTGGCCGGATGGCTGACCGGCCCACTGATCTATGCCGGCAGCTCACAGGTGGCGACGATCGGGATGCTCGACGCCGGAGCCGCCCCGGTCGTCGTGGTGGCCGCAGCATTGATCATCAACATCCGGCTCATCCTCTACTCCGCGACGATGGCCCGCCATTGGCGCGGCATACCGTGGTGGTGGCGGTTCGTGGCCGCCTATCTACTTATCGATCCGTCGTTTGCGGTCGGGCTCGAGGGCTACGGGCGGCTGGTCGACCGAGGTCGGGCGCACGCTCACTACCTCGGCGGCGCGGTCCTGCTCTGGGCGTCCTGGCTCGCCGCCATCGGCGTCGGCGCGACGGTCGGCGTGGGCCTGCCGGCGTGGCTCCACCTCGAGTTCGTGATCCCCCTCTTCCTCGTCGGTGAGGCGGTCCCCAAGCTTGCCAATCCGGCACTGCGTCGAGCGATCTTCGCCGCGGCCGGCGTTGCGCTCCTTGCACTTTCGGCGCCGCTGCACCTTGGCACGGCGCTGGCGATCGCCGCGGGCATCACCGCCGGTCTCACCGCACGACCAGATGCGTCGGCGCAGTCCACCCACCCGCTTCAACGAACCACGGAGGCACGGCGATGAACGCCTGGATCGTCATCTTGGCCGCAGGTTTCGGCAGCTACCTGTTCCGACTGAGCGCGGTCGTGCTCCTCGACCGGATCACGATGCCGGCATACCTCGAACGAGCCTCGGGGCTCGTCGCCCCGGCGGCGTTTGCCGCGCTGGCTGCCGCCGGGGTCGCGACAGCCTGCACGGGCCTGGGGGCCACCCAGGCCGCGGCGCCGCTGGCTGCGGTCGCCGCAGCCGTCATCGCCGTCCTGCGCACGGGCTCCTCCTATGCCGCAATCCTCGTCGGCATGCCGACCTTGTGGATCACGGCCAGCCTGCTATCGAGCTGAAGTACCTACGACATCGACCTCAACGGCATCCTCGGGCTGGACCCCGGGGGCACTGGCAATCAAACGTGATGCAGTTCCACCTCGGCCGCTTGGGCGCGGCCGAACGGTTCCTGGCCCAGGCCGAGCGCGCCCTCGACCACACAGGCGGACAGGGGGAGCTGCAGGCGCCCACCCATGCGGGGATGGTGGCCGAGTTGCCGGCCGCGATCGCCCTGCTCCGCGCCGAGCTTGCGGGGGCTCGGGGCGATCCGGAAGGGATGGCGGGGTACGCACGATCCGCCCTGGCTCTGATGGCCGAGGACGAGCACGGGCCTCGCTTCTGGGCGCGATGGCTGTCCGGGGCCGGTGCGGATTGGATGCGGGGGCGGCTGGCGGATGCCGAGCCGGGAGCCGCGGCGATGCTGGCCGAAGGCAGGGCAGCACCCGGCCAGTATCCCTTGATCACGTCCTGCTTCCCGCTTGCGTCGGTGCAGCAGGAACGAGGCAAGCTGGGTGCGGCGCTCCGGACCTACCGGCAGAGTCTGCGCCGTGCCACCGAGCCCGGCCAACTCTCCCCGTTCCATGCGGCTGAGGCGCACTTGGGGATCGCTCAGGTGCTCTATGAGCGCGACCAGCTCGAGGCCGCCCTCCAGCACGTCACCGAGAGCATCGAGCTTGGGCGGCAGGTCATCTGGTTCTTCGAGCCGGGTCGCCGGCTGGTCAGGTTGGCTTGGACTCGTCAGGCCATGGGGGACGAGGATGCCGCCCTCGAGGCCATGGACGAAGCCTGCCGGTTTCAGCAGACCCCAGAGGTCAACAGCCGGTGGAACCCCGCCCCGTGCGAACGCGCGCGGCTGCTGCTGGTCCAAGGACGAGCTGAGGAGGCGGCGCGGTGGACCGAGGAACGCGGGCTGACCGAGGACGACGTGGTTTCCTATCCGCGGGAGCCAGATCATCTCGTGCTGGCCCGGGTGCTGATCGGGCGGCGCGATCTTGCCCGTGCGCTGCGGCTCCTCAACTGCCTCGACGAGCTTGCCGGATCGCAGGGCCGAACGGAGAGCCTCGTTCAGATCCGGGCGCTGCGGTGCCTTGCGCTGCAGTCGGCTGGGGATCGACAGGGCGCCCTTACCCTGCTGACCGACGCCCTTTCGCTTGCCCGGCCGCGCCTTACTGCAAGCGTTCACCCGCGAGGGGTTCGACTTCAGACGTCACCCCATCAGCCTGCTGAGCAACGGTGACCTTGGCTGGGTCCAGATCACCAGCTTCGTCGTCAACGGCCTACTGATCGTCGCCTCGGCGGTCGGGATCCGGCGGGCCCTGCATCCCGGGCGGGGCGGGACCTGGGGGCCGCTGCTGATCGGCATCGTCGGAGCCGGGACGATCGCGCGCCGTGCTGCCGCCCGCAAGCAGCGAGGCTGGATGGTGTATTCGACGACGACCGGTGTGGTCTTCCTCGCCTCCTGGTTCGCGGTCTTCGCCTGGCCCGACAACGATGCGGTCAACGTCGCCTTCGCGGTCGCAGTCGTGCACGGCCTGGCCTGGTTCTCACTGGCGGCGGCACGGCTGTCGACGGAGCGTGACTACTGACCTCCTGTCGACGGCTGAAACCGACCAGGCGCGCCGCGGCAGGTTGCCGGTGCTGGTGATGGTCACCGCCCCCCGAACCACGCCCGCCGACGGGAGCTGATCGCTGCCGTCGGCGGGCCTCGCCCCGCTTCGGTAGGCTGTCAGGCGGCCCGGCCGCTCACCTTCTGGCGGACCGGCTCCGGGGCGGGTGCCTCGAGCCGCGGACCGGGCAGCCAGTGCAGCCACCTGGGCAGGTGCCAGCAGCGCTCCCCGAGGATGGCCATGGCGGCGGGGACCAGCACCCCGCGGACGATGGTGGCGTCGAGCAGAACGGCCACGGCCATGCCGATGCCGAACATCTTGAAGGAAACCAGGGAGAGAGTGGCGAAGATCGAGAAGACGGCCACCATGATCAGCGCGGCGCTGGTGACCACGCCGGCGCTCGCGCTGATGCCGCCGACGATCGCATCGCGGGTGCTCGCGCCGCCGGCCCGCAGCTCGCGGATGCGGCTGAGGATGAAGACGTGATAGTCCATGCTCAGCCCGAACAGCAGCACGAACATGAACAGCGGCAGCCACGAGATGATCGCGCCGTAGGAGTGGAAGCCGAGCGGGCCCTCCAGGTGGCCGTCCTGGAAGATCAGCTTGATGACGCCGTAGGCCGCGCCGACCGATAGCAGGTTCAGCACGATCGACATTAGCGGGATCGTCAGCGACCGGAACGCCACCACCAGCAGCAGGAACGCCATCGCGAGCACGAACCCGAAGACGATGGGCGCCCGCGTGTGCAGGGCCGCGGCGAAGTCGCGGTTGTCGGCGGTGCGCCCGGTGACCGCATAGGAGATCCCGTCGACCCTGCCGAGGGTCGCGGGGAGGGCGCGCTCGCGGAGGGTCTGCAGCGCCTGGTTGGAGGCGTGGTCGCCGCCGCTGCCGGCCAGGGGCACCGAGACGATCAGGACGCGGCCGGACGCGGCCGCCACCGCGGTGATCGGCTCGCGCAGGGCGCCGCCGCTGCCGGCGGCGCGGGCCCGGAGCGCGTCCACGGCCTGGCGGACCTCGGGACGGTCGAGGCGGTCGCCGGTGATGACCACCTTGGCCGGGTCCGGGCCGCCGGGGAAGGCCTGCTCGATGTGGCGCAGGCTCTGGATGACCGGGGTGCCGGCCGGCAGGTCGTCGAGTCCGGGGTTGCCGGTGCGCATCCCGAGGGCCGGTGCGGCCAGCGCGAGCAGCGCGATGGCGGCGCCGCCGCCGAGCAGGGCGGGGTGGCGTACCACGCGGCGCACCAGCGCGTCCCACAGCCGCGAGCGGTTCGCGGCCGTGCGTCGCCGGCCGATCAGCGGGAGCCGGCCGCGGTCCACGCGGTGGCCGAGCCAGGCGAGCAGGGCCGGGAGCACGGTGACCGACCCGAGCACGGCGATGCCGACCACGCCGATCGCGCCGATCGCCATGCCGGTGAAGATGTCGATGCCGGTCAGGAACAGTCCCGCCAGGGAGATCATGACGGTCAGTCCGGAGACGACCACGGCCTGGCCGGAGGTTGCCGCGGCTGCGCGCAGTGCGTCGGCGAAGCTCCGCCCCGCCATCCGTTCCTCGCGCTCCCGGCGCAGGTAGAACAGGGAGTAGTCGATGCCGACCGCCATGCCGACGAGCAGGATAAGCGAGGACACGGTGTCGTCGATCGGCAGCCAGTGGCTTGGGACGGCCAGCAACGCGATCGTGGCGATCACCGAGGTGCTGGCCAGCAGCAGCGGGATGCCGGCCGCCACCAGTGCACCGAAGACCAGCAACAGGATGACCAGCGTGACCGGGACCGAGGAGACCTCGGCCCGGCGGAAGTCGCGGCCGACGACGTCGTCGATCGCCTCGCCGACACTCACGTCGCCAGCCTCTTCGATCCGCAGGCTGGGATGGCGGGCCTGCACGGCGGTGACGGCTTGCTGCGCCCGCGCGACCGCATCGGCCCGCGCGTCGCCGGGCGCCTGGAAGGTGATCAGCGCGGAGCGGCCGTCGGCCGACAACCGTGCGGCGCCGTCCCTGTCCAGCGGGGAGCGGACTTCCCGCACGCTGCCAGGCGGCAGCGCACGCAGCGCCGCCACGACCTCCCGCACGGCCTGACTTGCCTCGGGTTGGGCGGCGAAGGCACCTGTCCCGGCGCGGGTCTGGACGAGCACGTTCTCCTGCGGGCTCTTGACGTCGGCGTCGCGGAGCACGCGTTGGGCGCGGCCGGACTCGCCCGGGTCGAAGCTCGGCACCTCGCCGCTGCCGAGCAGCTGTCCGAAGATGACCGCGGCGGCGACCAGCGCGAGCCAGCCGAGTATGGCGGTCCTCTTGTGGCGGGCGCTCCAGCCCGCGATGCGTTGCACGATCGGCGGCCGGGTACGGGCAGGCGAAGCAGACGGGTCCTGCATGGTGGACTCCTTGTGGTCGGGCCGGGCTAGATGGCGGAGCCGGACTAGCCGAGTGGCCCTGGGTTGGCGAGCATCTGCTTGGCGGCCGCGAGTGGATCGGTGGGCGGGCCGAGCAGGGCGCGGGCGATGCGCCCGTGCACGTGGGCGGTGATGACGGCGAGGTAGTTGCAGAGCAGCAGCAGGCCGAGGGAGACGGCCGCGGCGACGAGCGCGGCGGGCAGGTCGCCGACCCACAGGCCGACCGCGCCGTGCCCGTGGGGGCCGTTGGGGAAGTAGCCGAACGACAAGCCGTGGGCGGTCTGTCCGTTGTCGAACGTCTGCGGGATCGACCAGTACCACAGCGGTACGGTGATCCCCGCGAGGAACCCGAGCCACAGGGCGAGCACGACCGCGTCCAGCACCAGCAGCGGGACGTACATGCCGACCAGGTACGCCACGTCGCGGCGGGTGGCGCGGTCCTGCCAGCGCGTCTTGACCTGCTCGAGGACGCCGGGGCCGGTGACCTTCCGGTAGGCGCGCGGGACCGGCTCGGGCGCGATCATCCGCAGCCGCCCCC
>WNFZ01000479.1_pt1 | contig 39303 bp, 29 predicted proteins | sample 5400081 | NCBI WGS metagenome assembly WNFZ01 (sample SAMN13153365, study PRJNA577476) | soil metagenome | isolation source: 80 cm soil or saprolite under grassland replicate 1 | place: USA:California | collected 2016-06-15
TCGAGGCGCTGGCCGCCGACGACCGAGTGCTCGCCGCCGCGCTCACGCACCGCGGTCTCGGGAGAGGCAAGCTGTACCCCGATCTGTTCGAGGCGCTGTGCGGCGTGGTCTGCGCCCAGCGCACCAGCTTCGCCCGGATCTACGCAATGATGCGCAAGCTGGCGGAGGCGTTCGGCGAACCAACCGCCGAGACCGTCGACGGCGCGACGGTCTATGCCTTCCCGACACCGGCGCAGATGGCGGCCGCGAGCGACGAGCAGCTTCGAGCGTGCAGCGTCGGGTTCCGGGCCAGAGGGCTGGCCAGCGTGGCGACATACCTGGCCGAGAGCGGCTACACCTGGCAGGACTGGAAGACCCGCGACCCTGCCGAGGTCATCCCCGACTTGCTCGGTATCAAGGGCGTCGGCCCGTACACGGCGAACCTGGCCGTCAACCTCAGCTACGGCCGGGGCGGCACCGCACACGTCGACACGTACGTGACCAACGTCATTGGCACGCTGTACCTGAACAACCCGAACGCCAGTTCCGAGCAGGTGGCGCAGTTCATCGACCACAGATGGGGTACGTACGGCGAGGCCGTGCTCGACCTGCTGACCACCGACACCGAGGTCTGGACGGCCGAGCTGGGCGTCACGGTAGGGGTGCGGTCCGGTGCCCGCGCCTGATGAACCGCTGCGGGTGGCGATCGACGCCCGGTACTGGCGTTCAGCCATCCAGACCGGCGTGGAACGCTACATCCTGCTTGTCTTGGAGGCGTTGAAGGCCACCAACGCCCCCGTTGAAGCCGGCGTGGTCGTCCGGGCAACGGAAGCGGATGCGTTTGCGGCACAAGGGCATTCCGGCGTTCAGCTCCTGCCGGTGGCCGACAAACGAACGACCAGCCTTACCCACGCCCTACGTGGCTTCGGACCGAATGTCGTGCATTATCCGTTCGAGATGCCGGCCCGGCTGGACTTCCCCTCGGTCTACACGCTGCACGACCCAGGCCGGTACCTCTACCCGGAGCTGATGGTGCGCAAGGTGCGCGAGGTCCAGAACGACCGGCTGCGCCGCCAGCTCCATGACCCGAATCTGCGCGCGGTCATCACCGTGTCGGAAGCCAGCCGGGCCGACATCGTGCGCGTGCTGGGTGACCTGCCCTGTCCGCTGGTGGTCGTACCGAACTTCGTATCCAGCGCATTCGCCGAGCGGCTGCGGGCGGCGCGACACGACCAGGCGACCACCGAGCCGTTCCTGCTGGCGGTCGGCGTCTACATCCCGACCAAGAACATTCCACGGCTGTGTCGGGCGTTCCGGCTGGCCCGGCACATGGCACCGGAGGCGGTACCGCCGCGTCTTGTCCTGGTCGGCCGGATCGGGTGGGAGCGCGGATTCCCGATCAACGGCACGCGGGACATCACGGTGCTGGGCCACGTCAGCGATGACGAGCTGGCCACCTTGTACGCGAGTTGCGCCGCGTTCGTGTTCCCCTCGTTCTACGAAGGCTTCGGCATCCCGATGCACGAGGCCCTACTTGCCGGCGCGCCCGTACTGTGCTCCGACATTCCGGTCTTCCGTGAGATCGGCGGGGACCTGGTCCACTACGCGGACCCGCATGACGACACGACCATCGCCAAGGCCATCGTGATCCGATGCAAGGAACCGGGTCCGACGGCTGAGAAGGTGGACCGCTTACTGGCGGAGTACAGCGCGCCTGTGATCGGCCGATCGCTCAACGACGTTTATCGGGCCGCAGCCGAACGCGGCTACCAGGCAGAGCGATGACAAAGACCTGCGTGCCCGGCTGAATCCTCGCCAGCCACGTTGGTCCGCAAGAGCTTCCCGGCACCGGGCGTGAGCCCGGTCGCCTGACACCCGCACGCCGACAGGCGTGCAGACCGTATCCCAACGTGCCCAAAGGGCGGCCAGGGCTCCGACGCATAACCGATGGCTGGAAGGGGGAGGTGAGCGTGCCTACCCGGTACAACGACATTGAACAGAACGAGATTCTGTGGATCGACCCGGAGCTGTGCCGCCTGCCGGAGTTGCCTGGCGGGTTCGCGCTCCAGGTGGACGACTTCCTGGGCCGCGACTACAACGGCGATCAGGAAGCGCACCGGGTATGGGTGCGTGGCCCGGTGCTGCTCGACGCCCGTGGCACAGTGCTGCGGATCCTGACGCTGTGCGTACCGGTCGACCAGCCCCGGGCGGCGCTCACCAACCGGGCGTCGGCTCCCAGCTCGCCGCAGCCCCAGCGGGTCGAGCCGGCGCGTGCGGTAGGCATCGCCCCGATCGGTAAGAGCGGCGCACACCGCGCCAACGAGCAGGACCTCATCCAGCACGCAGGCCGGCTGTACCGGCGCGTCGAGATACCGGGCGATAACCAACGTTGAGTCCGCCGCCCTGCCGGTGTTTCGGCCACCACAAACGGCCAATCCTGCGGGCTACACCAGTACGGACCTGCGCACGAGCCTTACTCCCCCCAATGCCGGCGGGGGTCGCCGGGAACACCCTCCCACCGCGACCCCCGCCGGCCCAGAACCCAAGGACCGTTGACCCGCCACTCCACGTTGGAGGAGCCGTGACTGTGTTGGTGCCGCTACTGACGAAGGAACAGATCGATGCATTGCCGGAGCGGGCACGTGAAGTAGTGGAGTACCGCAAGTCCGGGTTGTCGCTCAACCACGTGCAAGGCTGCCCGCTCGATTGCGCCTACTGCATCCGCCACACGTATGGCGTGTGGGATATGGACCAGCCCCGGGCGTTGATGGACGACGCTTCGGCGGTGCGGGCACTGGTCGAGCACCCGTACTTCCTGCCCAACGTGACGCCAATCCAGGTCTTCAACCGAGCGACGGATCCGATGCTGCCTCGGGTGAAGAACCACCTGTTCGCGGTGCTGGCCGACCTGGACCGGCGGGGTCTGCGCAACCATGTGCTGGTCATCACCCGCTACAAGATGACTGCGCAAGACTGCGAGCGGCTGAAGGAACTCCGCAACGTAAACCTGACGCTGCTGTTCACCTACTCCGGCATTGATGACAAGCGCGTCGAGCCCTACCCGAGCCACGTCGCCGCGAACTCGCTGCGGCTGGCGTCTGCGCTGGCCGGGCGGTATCGCACTATCCTCTACTGGCGGCCCCTGGTCCCGGGGCTCAATGACACACCCCGGCACCTACGCGACGCCGTCGAGCTGAGCAAGGTGGCGCACGCGACGGTGTTCACTGGCTTGTTCTACCGGGACGAGATCGCCACCTACTACCGGGACAACGGCATACCTGAGCCGTACGGCGATACCGCACGGCGCAAGATCGTGCCGGAGACGCTGGAACAGCGGGTGCTAGACGCCTTTGCCGATGGCAAGGGTGGGCCGCTGTTCCGCAAGACGAGTTGTGCGGTGTCCTACGCCCACAGCCTGCCGGACTACAACGGCCACTACGGCATCCGCGAGCTGTGCGACATCTGCCCCGTAGCGCAACTGGAGCGGTGCGCGTCGGCGCACGCAGTTCCGGACGAGGCGGCGGTGCGGCGCGTTGCCGCCCGCGTACTGGACACGCCAGACTTCGACATTGTCGACATCAGCGACCGGGCGGTGGTCGTGCAGGGGCTGGATGAGCAGCCCCGGTATCACCTTCAGCATTCGCTCGGCTTCCAGATCCACGATGCCCGGCACCCGCATCGGCGGTTCCGCCATGGCCGGGCCGAGATTGGCTGGAGAACCGCCGACACCAAGTAGGAAAGAGAACCAGCGATGCGCGAAGACCTGCCGTGGACCAGCGCCCGGCTCGTGGTGGCCGACGTGGAAGGCAACGGCCGCCGGCCCTCGAGTCTCGTGGAGGCGGCGGTGGTGCCGATCGTCGACGGCCGCATCGGCGAGCCGGCGAGCTGGCTGGTCCGCCCACCCGAGTCGATCACGTGGCAGGCCACAAAGGTCCACGGCATCAGCAACAACGACGTCGCCGACCTGCCCGGCATCGACGCCGTCGCCGCCGATATTCGGGCGCACCTCGACGGCGCGGTGGTGGTCGCGCACAACGCCCACATCGACCTCGACGTGCTGACCCGCGAGCTGCCTGGCTGGCAACCAGCGGCAGTGATCGACACCCTCAAACTCGCCCGGGTCCGGCTCTCTGGGCAGCCGAGCTATCGGCTCGGCGCCCTGGTCGACGCATTCGACCTCGCCCGGGACCTGCCCATCGGGCTGCGCCCGCACCGGGCCGCCTACGACGCGCTGGTCACTGCCCGGCTATTCGTCCACCTCGCCGCCGACGCCGAAAGCGGGCCGCTGCTCCTAGGCGATCTCACCGGCACCCCGGCCGCCGCGCCGCGACCCGACCAACTGTTCTGACACACATGAGGGGACACCATGACGAACCGCGCTGACGGACTGCTGGTCAGCATCGACGGACCGGGCGGCGTCGGCAAGAGCGCCACCATCGAGCACCTGGCCGGACTCCTTGACCGCGCTGGGCTGTCGGTCCACCGCACCGCGCAGCCGTCCACTGGCCCCATCGGCGCGCTGGCCCGCGACCTGGTACCCGCCGCCTGTGGCGCGGCTTTGGCGTGCCTGTTCGCCGCCGACCGGTACCACCACCTCGACACCGAGATCCGCCCCCACAGGGCCGCCGGCCGCATCGTGCTGTGCGACCGGTACCTGGCCTCCGGCCTGGTGGTGCAACGCGCCGACGGCCTCGATCTGGCGTTCCTGGCCGGCATCAACGCCCACGCCGACCCGCCAGACCTGGCCGTCATCCTCACCGCCGCCCCGGGCACTATCGCCAAACGCCTCGCCGAACGTGGCGTACGCAACCGCTATCAAGGCAGCCCCGCCCAGGCCGCCAGCGAGATCACCCGCTACCGCGAGGCAGCCGCGCACCTCGAACACCTCGGCGTGTCGGTGCTGCACATCGACACCACCTACACCCCGCCCGACCGAGTCGCCGTGCAGATCGCCGCCGCCATCCCCGACCTTCGCCGCGCGGCACTCGCCACAGCCGGACAGGCCGCCTGATGCGCGGTACTCGCAACCCCGCACACGCCTCCGGTCAGTACCTCATCGGCGGCGACCTGCCGGTGTACCGGCTCGGCTACGGCACCATGCAACTGACCGGCCCCGGGCACTGGTACCACCCCGCCGACCCCGACGCTGCGAAGCACCTGCTGCGCCGGGCGGTCGAGCTGGGCATCAACCACCTCGACACCGCCGACGCCTACGGCCCCCAGACCGTCGAACACCTCGTCCGCAAGGCCCTGCACCCCTACCCGCCTGGCCTGGTCATCGCCACCAAGGGCGGCCTGACCCGACCCGGCCCGAATCGGTGGGAACCGGTGGGACGCCCCGCCTACCTGCGGCAGTGCATCGAGATGAGCCTGCGCCGGCTCGCCGTCGAGCGCATCGACCTGTACTACCTACACCGCGTCGACCCGCTCACCCCGCTTGCCGAGCAGCTCGGTGTGCTCGCCGACGCGCAGCAGACTGGCAAGATCCGCCACATCGGCCTGTCCAAGATCACGGTTGCCCAGATCAAGGAAGCCGCCTGTATCGCGCCGATCGCGGCCGTGCAGAACCGCTACAACCGCACCGAAGGCGAAGACGACGTCCTCTCGTACTGCGAGAAGTACGGCATCGCGTTCGTGCCCTACAAGCCGCTGGCCGCAGGCGCCCTGTGCCGGCCTGAGCGGGCGCATGACGCAGCGGTGACACCCGCGCAGGCCGCCATCGCCTACCTGCTCGACAAGTCGCCGAACATGCTGCCCATCCCCGGCACGAGCGACCCCGCACATCTGGAGGACAACACCAACGCAGCCGCACTGGGCGCCCGGCCGACAACACCGGGCGATAGCGGGACTGCCATGAAGCCAGTTGTCCCTCTGCATGCAACCGATGAAGGGAAAGACCCGTGACCGACGCGACCGCCGAGTCCGACCACGCTGCCGAGTTGCGAGGGCGCCTCACCACGAACTCGTCGGTGACGGCACGATCGTCTCGAAAGCGGTGGAGGCCGCCTTTCGGCTGGTGCCCCGGCACCGGTTCGCTCCTGGCGCGACGCTGGACGAGGCGTACGCGCGGGACAGCATACGCACCAAACGCGACGAGCACGGCGTCACGATCAGCGCCGTGTCTGATCCGGGTATCCAGGCGATGATGCTGGAACAGGCGTCCAGCTCGGCCACAAGGTCTTGGAGGTCGGCGCTGGCACCGGATACAACGCGGCCCTCCTGGCTCACCTCACCGGTCCGGGCGGGCAAGTCACCACCGTCGATATCGAACCCGATGTCACCGCCCGCGCCCGACACGCCCTAGACACCACCGGCAATGCAGGGGTGCATGTCGCTACCCGCGACGGCACACTTGGCGACCCGGACCACGCCCCGTACGACCGGATCATCGTCACCGTCGGAGAACCCAAGACATCCCACCCGCATGGTGGAGCCAGCTCGTATCCGGCGGACGCCTGGTTGTGCCGCTGCGCTGGCGCGGCCAAACTCGCAGCGTGGCGTTCACCCACAGCGACAATCTGCTGCGATCCGACTCCGTCCACCTGTGCGGCTTCGTCCCCATGGTCGGCCAGGAAGGCGAACGCACGGGACACATCGATCCCGATGGTCTGGTGGCGCTCTACTGGGACGAAGACCAGCCCATCGACCCGTCCGCGCTGCGCGGCGTCCTCGACCAGCCCAAGACGACCACGTGGTCCACGGTGTCGGTCGGCGGCGAGGACCCCTTCGACGGAATCTGGCTCCGCCTGACCAGCACCGAACCGAGCACCTGCCGCATCGCCGCCGCGCCCGACGCCGTGAAGGCCGGACTGTGCACGCCCGCCATCCCGGTCCGCAGCCCTGCCCTGGTTGATGACACCTCCCTGGCTTACCTCGCCCTGCGCCACCTCGAACCGGAAGGCAGCGCGGAGAGCCGATGGGAGCTGGGCGCGATCGGCCACGGCCCGACCGGTTGGCAGCTCGCCGACCGTCTGTGCGACCGGATCCGCGCATGGGATCAAGCCCGGACCCCGCAACCCGTCATCACTGCCTACCCGACCCGCACGCGCGACGACCAACTCCGGCACGCCATCAACAAGCGGTGGACCCACCTGACGGTTTCCTGCTGACACCCGACCGCCCCAACGGTCACTGCAGCAGTAATGTCGCCGAGCAGCGCGGTTGGAGGGCCAATCGCCTCAGTGCGCTGTCAAAGAGCGACATCATGCTCCGACCGCCTCGGCCGCCGGCTCGGCCACACCTCATTCTGAGGAAGTGCTACCACCGCCGGCTGTCCGGTGATCATGGGTAGCGGGCCGGTCAGGGCGGGCAGCCACATTTGTGCCTGGCGCGCCAGGGCCCCACACGCTGACTGTCAGCGACCGGCAGCGCAACCGGCCCCGCCCCGCCGCCCCGCCGTACCAGACGCCATGATCAGCCTCGATGACCAGCCCGGCCCTCGGGGCCACTCACCCATGCCAACCAGCATGGACCCGCGCTGCCGAGCGCGGGCCGACAAACGACGCGCCAGCGTGACGTACGCCGTCGGCGCCGCCGCGACTACGAGATCGATGCCGTCGAGCAGTGCTCCGACCACTTCCGGCCGATCCGGGCCGGGACTAGGGAAGGACTAGGGACCAGGGCCGCTCCAGAACCAGGCCCAGTTCGGCGGCGCCGACTAGACTAGGCCCAGGTGTGGCATTCCGACCACGGCGCACCATAGCAATCACCCTCTATGCGTTCAGCGCAAGACCGGTAAGGCCGTCGACGATCTTAACCGTGTCGACGCTCACGGTAACGATGCGCTTGAGGAGGTCGGGGATGTAGCGCGGGTTGCCGACCTCGGTCGCCCAGTCATTGGGGTCATTGATGATGCCGCTGGCCTTGTCGGTCTTGATCTGGTATCGCTCCATAATCCATTCGATTGCAGAACGTGAACCCAACGTGTACTCGTAGGCTTCGATTGGGATGCCCGCGAGGGTCACATTACCGTTGTAGATGATCGTCGACTTGTCGACCGTCTTGCCGTTCTTAACGAAGGTCATCTTTTGGACGCGATAGAAGTCAGGCTCGGCAGCACCTCCACCTGGCTTGATGATCTCAGTAAGCGGGTAGGGTGCGACGGTCTCGTAGCCGATGTGCAGGGTGGCCAACTCACGACCGGCCGCCGTAAATGTGTTGAACTCCTGTGCGGTAGGGACCTTGGGAATGCGGGGCAGCATCTTCTTCAGGTCGGCGGCGAACTCTGCCCGGTAGTCCGGTGAGTGAAGCAGCGCGTATACGTAGTAGAAGATGTCGTCCTTGCTGACCGCCGCGCCGTAGGTGTTGCGGTAGTCAACCAGGATCTCGTCGGTGATGTTGTCTACCCGACGGTACTGATTATCGTCTCCGCCATCACTGACATTGAAGAGGTCCACGTCCGCCGACTGATGGTAAGTGTAGCGGGGAAAAAACTGGCTGTTCGTCTGCCCACCGAACTCCGAGAGATCTGGGATTCCGTCGACGGCTAGCGTGGCGAAATCCATGCTAGCGCCAACGCCCGTCAATACTATCCCGATATTGTGGTGATCAGGCGTCGGGAAGACTTGGGGCAACTGGTAGACACGATGGTTGAGATCGCCATCGAAATAGACCGCCTGCTTGCTGAAGGGACGGTAAACAGCGGTTGTCGGCCCTGTTGGCGATAGGCTCAGCCGCATCCCCTTGGCAACCTTTGGAATCAGGCTGGATGACCAACTGATCTTCGTGGAGTCGCGGTCGATGTAGCGATCAACATGTGCCTTCGGGTCAGCGATAGACTTCCGTCGGCACAGGTCCTCGAAGCCATCGACCTGCTCGTTGTAGAACTCAATCATGCGCTGCACCGCTGACCTCAAAGCAGGGCGCGAGTAGTTGTAGACCCAGGCATCACGGTTGGTTTGCAAGCCCGCTGAATACGTGCCGAACACCGTGATTGGCCTCGCCTCACCGGAGCTGACCTTCTCCCCGATGGGAATGAAGGATTCGAAGGAAGCGTTGCGTTGGTTAATCCAGTCGCCGGCCACATTCGGTGTGATGGTCTGCCATTCGGTGGAGTCGATTGCGCTGTGCGCTACGATCTGAAGCTTCTGCTCTCGGCTAAGATAGTCGCCGATATCATGGTAGAAGATCCGCGCCCCTGTGGAGGGGGCAGGCTTCTTCACAAGCAGCAGGATGGCGACAGTGCTGCGGCTGCCCTGGCCGAAGATTTTGCCACCCTCCCTGCGTGAGAGTTCGCCGGCGGTGCGCTGGTTGCCGCGGAGGTTGAAGCAGTAGACGGCGTGGAACTCGTCGGCGAGGCTCTTGCGCAACCCGTCGGCAGTGTTGGAGTCGATGTATCCTCCGTTGGAGACGTAGCAGATCACGCCGCCCTGCTTGGATCCCGCGATGCGGTTAGATGCCCAGCGGATCGCGCGGATGTAGGAGTCGTAGAGCGAGTTCTTGTTTGTGGCCGTTGAACGGGCGGCGTAGGTACGAGCGATGGAAGCATCCAGTGTTGGGTACTTCTGGTTCTGGTTGGCGTCATTTTGGCTGGTCTGCCCTGCGGAGTAGGGTGGGTTGCCGATGATGACCCGGATGTCTAAACCCTTCTGGTGGGCCACCCGCTCATTGTTCTCAGGGAACATCACCTCGTCCATTGCGTCACCGACCTCAGTCATCTGGAACGTGTCGGTGAGGACGATGCCATTAAAGGGCAAATAATCCTCCCCCGTGATGCCATGATAGGTCGCCTCGGTGTTGATGGCCGCAATATAGTAGGCGAGCAGCAGGATCTCGTTAGCATGGAGCTCCTGCGTGTACTTGCGCAACAGATCTTCGGGTCGGATGATCCCGCTCTGAAGCAACCGAACCACGAACGTCCCGGTGCCGCTGAACGGGTCGAGCACGTGCACGCCGGGGTCGCTGATCGAGGCGCCGAACTCGGTATGGAGCACTGATTCGACGCTGCGGATGATGAAGTCGACAATCTCAACGGGGGTGTAGACGATGCCCAGAGACTCGGCGGCGCGAGGGAATGCGATCTTGAAGAATTTCTCGTACAGCTCGGTGATGATCTTCTGTTTGCCTTCAGCGTTGTCGATTCCCTCGGCGCGTACCCGGACGCTGTCGTAGAACTTCTCCAGCGTTTCGGTCTCTCGGTCGAGCTTCTGCTCGTCGAGTACGTCGAGCATGCCTTGCATCACCTGGGAGACGGGGTTGTGTTCGGCGAAGGAGTATCCCTCGAACAGTGCGTCGAAGACCGGCCTGGTGATCAAGTGCTGGGAGAGCATGTCGACGGCGTCGTCGCGGGTGATGCCGTCGTTGAGGTTTGCCCGAAGTCCTTCGAGGAACTCCTCGAATCTGTCGTTGACGTCGAGCGTGGGGTCGGCCAGCAGCGCCTTGATGCGCGTGGTGTGCCGTTCGGCGACGACCGAGACATCCTTGGCCCAGTCCTCCCAGTAGCGGCGGCTACCGACCTTCTGGACGATCCTGGCGTAGATGGCGTCCCGCCACTCGCCGATGCGGGGAAAATCGAAGACTCCCTGAACGTGCTGCTCGGTCGTACGCTGCTTCCCCGGCTCACCCTCGAAGCCCGCGACGCCGATGACCTGGAGTTTGTCCGGCGTGGTCTTGTTCAACTCAATCTGGTTGACCATCGCGTTGAAGCGTTCATCGTGCGCGCGTAGAGCCTGGAGCACCTGCCAGACGACCTTGTACTTCTGGTTGTCCGCCAGCGCCTGCTCAGGCGAGAGGTCGGCCGGGATGCCGATCGGCAGGATCACGTATCCGAACTGCTTGCCCTGCACCTTGCGCATGACGCGGCCGACGGACTGCACTACGTCAACGACGGAGTTGCGAGGGTTGAGGAACATCACCGCGTCCAGGGCGGGGACGTCCACCCCTTCTGACAGGCAGCGGGCGTTGGACAGGATGCGGCAGGTATCGGGCTCGGTGGGCGCCTTGAGCCAGTCCAGCATCTCGCTGCGGCGCAGCACGTTGAACGTGCCGTCGACGTGGCGGGCTTCGCAGCGCAACGGATGCTCGGTCGTAGTGCTGTCCTCGTCCTCGTCCTCGTCGTCTAGAACAACTGACCGTACGTGCTGGTCGACGATGTCGGTGAACAGCCGGGCGAACTTGCGAGAGTCTTCGATGGAGCGGACGAACGCGACAGCCCGGGACATCGGTCGCGCGTCTGCACCGAAGCCGGACTCGACGTGACCGCGCTTGGCCAGCCCGTTCCAGCACCCCACGATCTTCGCCGCGTCGTCGAGTCTGAGTTCGCTGTTCTCATCGGCTAGTTGCTGCTGGAACGTGGCGCTGACCGCCTGCTCGTCCACCGCTAGGACAAGGACCTTGTAGTCGGCGAGCAGGCCCCTGTCGACGGCCTCACCAAAGCCGAGTCGGTGAAACTCCGGCCCGTAGAGCGTCTCGTCGTCCATGGACGCCAGCACCGCGGCGCCCTCGTCAGCCTTCGACTTGCTGCCGTCGTCGTAGATGCGCGGCGTCGCGGTCATATATAGGCGCTTGGTGCCCTTGATAAAGCCCTGGTCGTGTACCCGGACAAAGTTCGATTCGTCCTCCCCGGCGAGGGTAACGCCCGTGGTCCGGTGCGCCTCGTCGCAGATGATCAAGTCAAAGTCGGGCAGGCCGCTTCGTTGGGCCTCAGCGACGGCCGGGAGGGACTGGTAGGTGGAAAAGATCACCGTGATCTTGCCGGTTGGGTCGCCTTCGTTGAAGCGGGTGTAGAGCCTCGCTGCGTCAGTCGTGGCGGGGAAGATCAGGTCGTATGGCGAGATGTCTTCGCTCTCGGTTCGCCGGCCGGCTCTGGGGTCGGAGCAGACGGCGAACGGGCGCAGCGGTACCTCCGCTTCCGCCGTCCACTCCTTCAGGATCTGGGATAGCAACGAGATGGAAGGGACCAACACCAGCACATTGCCGCACGGCGGGACCATAGCCTCGGCCATACGCAGGGAGGTCAGGCTCTTCCCGGTGCCGCACGCCATGATGAGCTTGCCCCGATCGTGAGCTTGGAACCCCTCCCGCACCTTGGCCAGGGCAAACGACTGATGAGGGCGAAGGACCTTCTTGTCCTTGCGCCTCATCACCTCAGGCCGACGGAGACTGAATTGCGACCAGTCGATGCTCGATTCGTCCAAGTCCTGTACGCGCAGCCGCGTGACGGGAATCTGCTGATCCCGCAGGGCCTCCTCAGCGTTGCCGCTCCACTTGTCCGTCGTGGAGACGATCATGCGCCCCGCGAATGGTGCCTTACCGGACGCCGTGAAGAACGAGTCGATGTCACTTTTCTGGAGGGTGTGAGTCGGGTCGTAGAACTTGCACTGGATCGCGGTTAGCCCGCCGGTATCGCGCTCCTCGGCTACAAGATCGATGCCTGTGTCGGGTTTGCCAAGCCGGCCTGGCCAATCAATCCACAACCAGACGTTGCTGAAACGGTCCGACCACGACACATCCGTCCGTAGGTACGCGGCGATCAGCCGCTCGAACTTGTCCCCCTTGTCCCGTTCGTCGGTCGAGGAGACGTACAGCTCGTGGAGAATGTCATGGATGCTCGTCGCCACTGCCCGGTCCCACTCTCGTGCGCCGCTACTGCCCCTGTCCGAGCAAGGCTATTGGAGAGCGTGGTCTCCGTGGGAGCCGGCACGCCCGCCGCAGAGGCGCGTGAAGTCGCGGGCCGGCTGCGGCCTCGCGTGTACCGACGGCCCGCGACGGTTGCGCCCCTTCGTATCCGTTTCAGGTCGGCGGGACACCATCTATGTTCACTCATACGAGTCGCCACAACAGGTCGTCCAGCGTTCTACCAAGCCTCGTGGACCAACGTCTTTCGGCTCGGTAGCGGGCCGCGCGGGCAGCCGCTGCCGCCGGATGTTCGCCGGCGACCTTGAAGCCGTGCGTGTCCCCGCGCGCCTGCAGACCGCCGGTGTACGGGCAGCCGGGGATGCAGCCTTCCGTGCGGCGGTCCAGGGTGCCGGTGGTGAAGTGGTACAGGTGGGCGCCGACGTCGCCAACGCCGCCGGGGGCGATCACGGCGGTGAGCAATTGGAGCGTCTCGTCGGCGGCGGTGGCGGCGGAGAAGGGGAAGACGTTCTCGTTGCGGCGCAGTGGGTGGTCGTCGTCGAGCCCGGCCAGGTATGACGGGTCGTCGAGGAGGCCGGTGCGGTCGGCCTGGACGAGTCCGGAGTCGTACTGGCCGAGGCATTCCAGGCAGGCCCGGCCGGGTGCGGCCATGTGCGCGCGCCACTCCGCGCCGCGCAGCCGGTGGCCCCGACCGCGTACCAGGATCCCGCCATCGACCACGGGGACCAGGTGGGCGTAGGCGACGAGGTTGAGCACGGCGCGGGGCCATGGTCGGTCGACGCAGCTGAACAGCACGTCGCAGTCCAGCGCCCGCGCCAGCCCCTGCGGCTCGACAACGGACAGGTCGAGCGCCTCGATCCGGGGATGTTCGGCGGTGGCGGAACGGCGCAGCGCGCGGGCAAGCACCTCTACCTTGGCGCGGGCCAGCAGGACGTCGCGGTGGCCGGCGTGCAGCAGCCGGTCGAGGTTGACCGCCTCGACGGTGTCGAAGTCCAGCAGGGTGATCCATTGGATGCCGACCCGCGCCAGCGCCTCTGCGACCAGCGCGCCGACGCTGCCCGCGCCGATGATCCCGACATGCAACCGCGCCAGGTCGGCCTGGACCGCCGATCCCCAGGCGGAGACGGTACGGGCCTGCAGCGGTCGGAACCGGGGTACCGGGCACAGCCGGTCGTTCCAGGAGACTTGGATCCGGTCGCCGACCAGCCGCACGTTCTCGCACCACACCGGTAAGTACCGGCGGGGGCCGGCGCGGTCCCATAGCCGGGCGCTGTAGCCGCCATCGCCGGTGGCGTACGTGAGGCCGAGCAGCGGCAGGCCGGTCATCACGGCGGTCTGGGCGGCGTGTCCGGCCTCGGCGGCGTGGTCGTCGCGGCTGAGGCCCTGCCAGCCGAATCCGTCGGGATGGCTGTGGACCAGCGCGAGGCCGGCGCCGGTGGCCGCCGCGCAGGCGGCCGCGTGCAGGAAGTACCCGGAGGTGAAGGAGACGTTGCCGTGCGCGATGCGTTCGCCCTCGGCGGGCCAGATCGCCTCGGCCACGATCGCGGCGGTGCGGGTCGCGCCGGTGCTGGGCCGCCAGAGCAGGAAACACAGGTCTTCCTGCCCGTCGGACCGGGTGAGGTGGGTGGCCAGCCGGGCGGCCAGGTCGGTGGTCATGGCCACCGACAGCCGCCGCCCGGCCAGCGCCATGCCGGTCACAACTGGGAGAAGAGCGTGCGCAGGTGCCGCAGGTACGCGCGCATGCTCCGGTCGGACGCCCAGTGGGACGCGGGGCGGCTCCAGTACTCCCAGCCCGAGCCGAGCGGCGAGGCATGCACGGCGACGCCCGGGTGGCTCAGCCGAGGGCTGACGTGCGGACCCGGCGGTGGAGACAGCGGCCAGTCCCCCGGGATCAGCAGACCGATCTTGACCTGCTCGCCGGCCCGTAGGCCGACCTCAACGGTGTAGGAGAAGATCGCGTACCCGTCCCGCACGGCGACCGTGTAGCCGTGCGCGGTGAGCGCGGCGAGGAACCCCGCCGCGCCCACCTGGGGCTGCTCGACCGTGGTCACGAGGTGGGGGTCGGACCGGTCGACACAGACACGAACACGGCGTTCTCGTGTACCCGGATGGGCTCGTCGCCGTGTCCCTGGTACGACACCTGATGGCGTCCCTCGACCTGGACCAGGTAGTTGGTCGCGGGATCGACGCCGGCCAAGCCGAGGATCTGGTTGGGGGTCAGGCTTTCCTCGGCGGTCGTGACCGGCTCGCCGTCGACCGTAAAGGTGATCGGCCGTCCCGGCCGGCCATGCTCAGCCAACACTTCACTGTCGGTTGTCATCGACTTTTCTCCATCCCGTCCGCCGCACGGCGGACTTGAAGCGCCTGGCCGGATTGGCCGGGCTGTCCATGACTTCCGGGACTGTCACCGAACTGCGATCCACTTGTCCGTAGTGTCCTTGCACTGTTCGGCGCCGCTCCGCCGTGAGCGTCGGCCGTGTTCCACCGCCGAGGACGGCGATGCCCAGGCGAGTACCGGACGCGGCGATACGTTGATCCGCGCGGATCAGCCGTGTAGCGGCCGTTGGCCAACGGACATCGGCAGGCGATAGGCCGGAGGGAAGTTTATCTAGATGCCATAAACTAGCTGGAGATCGTTGTAGACTCACCGCCGATGGATCCGGTGCGCAATCCGTACACGGCACGGTCGGGCAGCCGTCCGCCCGTGCTTGCGGGCCGCGACCAGCAGTTGGCGGCGTTCCGGACGCTGTTGGAGCAGCTACGCCGAGACCAGCCGGCGAAGAACCTGTTGATGACCGGTCTGCACAGCGTCGGCAAAACGGTGTTGCTGACTGTCTTCGAGGGGATGGCCGAGGACGCTGGGTTCCGCGCCGCCGCGGCCGAGGTGACTCGCGACACGGCGTTTGCCGCGCTCGTCGCCCGGTTGGTTCGGCGGGCGCTGCTGTCGCTGGGCAGCGTGGATCGGCCGACGCCCCGGATCCGCCACGCCGCGGGCGCGCTCAAGGCGTTTGGCGCGCGAGTGCCGGACGGTGTCGAGGTCGGCATGAATGCTGACACGGCGGTTGGCTGCGCCGATACCGGACGTCTTGCCGATGACGTAGCTGACCTGTTTGTCGCCTTGGGCCATGCCGCCGTTGACAATGGCAATGCAGTTGTGTTTCTCCTAGACGAAATTCAGCTCATTGGGCATGCAGAGTTCGAGGCGCTGGTCAATGCGCTACATCAGTGCGCTGTGCACCGTTTGCCCGTCACGTTCGTCGGAGCGGGTTTGCCGCAATTACCGACGCTGGCTGGGGCAGCCAAATCCCGTACTGCGGAGACGTTCGACTTCCCGTTCATCGATCGGCTGGCAGACGGTGAGGCCCGCGCGGCGTTGGAGGAGCCGGCGGCGGCGTTGGGAGCAGCGTTCCAGCCCGAGGCGACGAGGCGGATCATCCGATTCACCCGTGGGTACCCGTATTTTCTACAGGAGTACGGCAAACACGTGTGGAATCTGGCGCAGGGTCGGACCATTACGGTCGAGGATGTAGAGGCTGCGCATTCCATCGTGCAGATGCATCTCGATGACAATTTCTTTCGCACCCGCATTGCCCGCGCGACGGCCATCGAGGTGGCCTACCTGCGTTCGATGGCCGATCTCGACACAGGCCCGTACCGATCAGGTGAGATCGCAGCACGATTAGGTCGTACCGGCCCGGAGGCGGTCGCTCCAGTGCGTGCGCGGCTCATCGAGAAGGGCCTGATCTACAGTCCGCGATACGGGCTGAACGAATTCGCCGTGCCCGATTTTGCCGACTTTCTGCGACGTAACTACCGCCTCGACATGATGGGTGCTCGATGACAGATACAGTTGAGATCCGCAACCCGATTGTAGCTTGCCACCGGCATCGCGAGGAACTTCCGCCGGGTGCGCTGGACTTCTCCGCCTCGGGACACCTGTACGCCACACATGCGTTGCACGCGTTCGCCGCCCGATGCCCGCCACCATTGGCCCGTTGGGCTATCGAGACCTTTACCGACCCCGGAGACGTTGTCCTCGACGTCATGTGCGGGTCGGGCACCACGTTGGTCGAGGCGGCGTTGACCGGCCGGTACGGGCGGGGAGTTGACATCGACCCGCTGGCCCGCATGGTGGCGCTCGCCAAGGCCACGCCTACGGACGCCGGCGAGATCGACGGCCTCGCGGACGAGGTGGAACGTCTCGCACCCAGCACTGTTGACGACGGCTGGCGACCAGATTTGCCGCGGCTCGATTACTGGTTCCGCCCCGAGGTGGCCGCCGACCTTGCGCGGTTGCGCCTGCTCATCAGGCGCCTCGCCGCTGACGGGCCGCTACAGCGGCTGGCCTGGACGGTGTTCTCCTCTCTGATCGTCGGCCGCACGTCGGTGGCGAACGCGCGGGACTTGGTTCACTCCCGGCATCACTATCGGGAGTGGAGCGAGGATCCCCTGACGGTTGACCGGTTCGTACGCGGGCTGCGCCGAGCGTCGCGGTTGATGGCGGAGTTCGCCGGTGCTCTGCCCGCCGTGACGCACCCCGCCTGCTTGGTAGGGTCCGACGCCCGCGCCCTAACCCTGCCCGACGGCGCGGTCGACCTGGTGTTCTTCTCACCGCCATATGTGTCCGCACTGGACTATCCGCGCGCCCACGCTTTCGCGGTCGCATGGCTATCTGACGTGTTTGACATCAGCCCGGAGAACTACCGGTCGCACGCTCGTAAGTACGTCGGCAGCGACCGCGCCCCCTTGGCCGCCGCCACACCGACCCAGCCCCTACCCGCCGCGAGCGGCCACAAGTCGGTCGACGCCGTGGTCGCCGCGTTGACCGAGACGCCCGAGCGGGCGTGGGTCGTGTCCCGCTACTTCACCGACATGGCCGCCGTGTTCGCCCAGGCCGCCCGGGTGACGCGGCCGGGCGGCCATGTTGTGGTGGTGGTGTGTCCCTCGAACATTCGGCGGGTGCCGGTCCCTACGCATGAGATCTTCCACACCCTCGCACCGGCCGCCAGCGACGGGCGGCTTCATCTGGAGGCGCATTACAGCCGCACGATCCACGACGCCCGACGGGTCATGCCATACCTGGAGGCGAAGTTCGGGGAGCGGATGCGCGAGGAGTACGTGTTGGTGTTCTGCCGTCGTCCTGACCAGGCGGTTGCGTCTAGTCGATCATCCGCAGTCGCGCCGGCGTCGGGTCGACGGCGACGAGCAACGGCCGCGCCATCGACGCGAAGCTGACGATCGCCTGCCCTGGGGCAAGTCCCGGCAGCCGGATCCAAAGCCCTTCATCGATGCCGGCGACGCTGCCTTTGAGCCGGTTGATCGTGACCACATCGTTGATCTTGTGAAGAACGAAGTTGTTGACCAGGCCGAGAACCTGACGCGGTAGGTGCTGTGGGAGCTGGGTGACGAACATCAACGACAGCCAGCGCTTACGGCCGCGCTTGGCGATCCGGCTCACCTGCTGGAACAGGTTAGGCATTGCCGAGATCCGGTCCTCCGACAGGAACTCGTGGGCTTCCTCGATGACGATGAGCGTCTTGACCAACTCACCACTGCCAGCCGCAGCGGCCTTGTAGTTGTCGTCCTGGCGACGCTGCGTGCCGCGCAGCAGGTCGGCGATGACCAGATTGTTGACCTCCGGGCTGTCCGTGTCGGATAGATCGAATATCGACACCTGGCCCGGGGTGAGCAGCGTGTCGTAATTGGGCGGCAGCACCTTCGCTACGTCAAAGATTCCAAGCCGGCGTAGCCGGTGGAGCTTTCCGAGTATCGCTCGCCAGGAGAAGGCGTTGCTAGTTTCGACAGCATTGATCCGTTGGCTCATGGTGGCCTTCGTCCTGCTATCCGCCCACGCAGCGCGGAACTCGCGGCTGAACCGTGGACTGATCTCGGCCTTGCTCACCTTGTCGTGGATCATCTGGGCCACGTCCAACAGGTGCTCCAGGCGCATCCGGGGGTATCCGGTCTCGAACTCGTTGAGCTCGAACGCCTCCCGTTCCTCTGCGGAGTCAGTGGTGCTGCCCTGCTTCGTGGGGAAGATGCCGAGGTCCCGCATCAGCGTTTTGGTGGTGTCGTATGCCTTGTCGAACCGGTCCTTCTGGGCGTCGTTGAGGTCGAGCAGTTCCTCGACCACGTACGGGGATAGGCTGGCGAACCGCAGGCTGAACTCGCGTACGTCGGGGTGGTTGGGGTTGGTGGTCTCCTTGCCGACCAGTCGGTAGATCACCGTGTTGTCCACCCCGTGCGGTTCCAGTTGGCGGCGGCGTAGGGCAGCCAGCATGGTCGGGTCCTCGGTCGGCTCGTTCAACTGCGTGTACTCGCCCTCGGTGTCGAAGAGCAGCACGGCCCACCCGCTGTTGGCTGCCTGTTCGATGAGCCGGCTCACGGTGGTCGACTTGCCACCACCGGTGGTGCCCAGCACGCCGGTGTGCCGGGGCAGCACGCCCTTCTTCGACCCGTCGACCTTCACCTCGATCGACTCGTCTCCAACGGCGACGCCGAGCTGCAGCGTGCCGTCCACCCGCAGCACATCGGCCGTGGCCTGGCTGTCCAGGACGAAAACGGGGCTGTTCGGCAACGGCCGCAGCCGGGGCGGCATCAGGGTGCCCTCCCCGCTGCGCTCACCGAGTAGTTCCACCTGCACGCGTCCGTGGTAACGGGGCATGAACGTGGCACCCTGCACCGCCGTGGTAACCAGCGCCGGGGCGTCGGCCCGTAGCCCGTCGGGCTCCGCAAACGGACCGGCGACCACAATCCCCAGGTACTCACGCTGATCCGGCTGGCTGACGATGCGTACGAGCGACTGAGCCGGAACTTCCTGTACACAATCGAATGGCAATAGCACGGTCAGCGAGTTGTCCTTGGCGCCCGGGGTGTCGAACATGGTTCGCCCCACCGATCCCACGTAGGCGGCGGGTTCCTGCCACGCCGGCAGGCCACGGATCCCGGCCAGCCGGTCACCGTTGACCGCCGGTTCTGCGGCAGGTGAGCCGTCACCGTTGGGACGGATCTGCTCCGGTTCAATGCTCATCTGAACTCCCGATTGGTGTCGTTAGTGGGGACGGGTCTGCCGCTCGGTGAGATACCGGGCTGGTTCGCCGTGGGTCTGGTACGCCGCTGTGACGGCGTCATCGAACGCGCCGCCACCGAAGACCGCCCGGCAGGCGGAGTCCGCCAGGTCGATGGAGAGCGGAAACCCGCGGTGTTCTTGCAGCAGCGAGTCGGCCATCGCGATATGTGCGGCTTCGTGTACCCGGTCGACGTGCGCGAAGAACGGTGTGGCGGGGCTGTGCGGGCCGGCTCGGTAAACGCCGATGGCGATCTTCGGTCCGTTACGGTCTACGAACTGCCGGACCCGGCGGTGCCAGTCCTCGCCGTAGTGGCCTCCTTTGACCACGCGGCGCATCGCCGCCTCGCCCGTAAACACCACCGCGTACTCCAACGGGTGCAGAGCCGCGCCGAGGGTCAGCAGGACTCTGTCCTTGATCGCCGAAGGGACAAACACGAACTGCTGGTAATCGATCAGCTCCTCCAGGACCGTGATCGCGGCGCCCAGCAGGTCCATGCTGCCGCTGCCGGTCAGCAGCTCGTACGGGACCGGGTTGCCGTGCCCCATCCGCCACGCGGCCTGAGACCGGTGCAGCAGCGTGGCTCGCTCGGCGTAGGTCATGATCCCGCGCCGACCTAGTTCGGACAGCGTGTCGTGCCGGTCGGTCACCCCGGTCGCGGTGCGCGACTGGCGACGCTCCAACAGCGCCCGGACCTCCTCGGTCGGGTCCGGGGCGCCAATCCGCAGGTCCCGGCGGAACAGCCGCTGCGACAGCGCCAGCTCATGGCCCTGGTAGCTGACCAGGCAGATGCCGATCTGGGTGACGGTCACCAGCAGCGTGTCATGGGTAACCGTCGTGCCGTCGCAGGTCTCCAATTGCCCGCTGAAAAGCACCTTGCGGGTTACCTCCTGCAGGTCGGCCGGTACCGCCGTGTGGACGCCGGCTTCCGGTGGTGCATCCGCCGCAGCGGCCAGCAGATCGAACAGTTCCTCGCGCACCACCTCCTGGATCCTGCGCTCCTGTTCGATCGCCGGGGCAATCTCCGCCTCAAGCCGCTGGTAGAGCGACTCAAGGTCGATCCCCGACGCCCAGTTGTCCAGGTTGAGCGTCTCCGTCAGCGTCTCGCCGTACGCCGCGCTGTACTCGTCGACATCGACGAGCGGATCGCCGTGCTCACCCGGAAGCGGGGCGTGTGGTTCGAGGTCCGGCTGACTCACCACGTAACTCCCATCGTTCGACCCCCTCGCGCGGCGCCCGTCATTGGTCTTCTTCCGGCTCTGAAGTGGAACTGCGACCGTGCTCGGATGCTTCTTCGCCCGTCCCACCCAGAGGAGAGGGCCTGGCCTCCCGGCCTTCGGCCGGTTGGTGCCGGCCGAGCAGGTCCAACAGACCAGGCCGTGGTGGGGAAGCGAGCCGTAGCAGTTGTTCGGCATAGTCGTCGGCCAGGGACACGGGTAGGCCGAACTCGTCTACCAGCAGCGTCCGCACCTTCGCTCTGTCACGCAGCCCCGATTGCCTGATCCGCTCCAAGAGCATCATTTGCGGGGCAAGCAACTCCAGCGCTACCCGCCGCGCCCGCCACTCGGCATCGTCCACCCGATCTGTCGCAGCGTGCCCGGCGTGCGTGCGATCGAGTAGGTGAGTGTGCACCCCGATCGGCACGTCACCGAGCATGGCCGACAGCCGTTCCCGGCTCGTGGCAGGCCGCCGCCCGTCGATCACGTCAAGCAGCTCTGGACGGCGGCGCGCCACCTCCTTACGAGGCAGCAGATACTCGACGATGAAATGAGCCGCTTCGTGCGCCAGGCTTACCCGACGCTGCGTCGCGTCGTCTCCCGCGTCCACGAAGATCAGGCCGACGCCGCCGAGTGCCACCAGACAGGCTCGCAGCCGTCGATCCCGCCGCCCAGCAATACCGAGATCAATCCGATGACTTCCAAGCCATTCCGAGATCGTCTTGAGCGACAGCCTCGGCAGCTCCACGACCGCGAGCGGCAAGCCGACGAGTACCGCGAAGTCAAGGTCGCGGGGGAAACGCCCACTGGTGGGGACCTGCGCCCAGAATCGTTCCACTGCTTCGTGCAACCAGCCGGGCAGGCCCACGGCGGCACCGGCGACATCAGCGACCACGGTGTGCTCCTCGCCCTCATCACGGGCGGCAGCGAGAACCGCCGCCGGGGATTGATCGGCATGTTCGTCTGCGGATCTGCCGAAATCCTGAAGTTCGGCGAACACGTCGGCCAGCCGAAGCACGCGGGCCAACGAGACCGGGGAGACCTCCACATGCGCGCTGATCGCGAGCACGTCGTGGCCGAACCGCGCGCCGCGGCGTGGCGTGCGGCAGAGCGCCAACCGGTCCAGCCGCCTCTGGTCGATCTCCAGCCGTTGCAGGGGATCATGGCCGGTTAGCTCCTGGTAGGCGGCCAGGTCGTAGCCGAGAAATCCAGCGCGACCACGAGCCCGGTTCGCGGCGGCCCTGAGCAGCGCTGCGTCAGTCCAAGTCATCGTTGATCAGCCCCATCCTCAGCAGTTTCCGCCGCGCCACATCTCTGGCGTTTTTCACCCGTCGGCGGCGTTGCTCGACGGGCAGACGGTCAACGCCCAAGATCCTGGCCAGCTCCTCGGTGGAGCTTTCTCCTTCCACCCAACAGGCCCAGATCAGCTCCCGTTCACATTCATCCGGACACGCCTGGCGAATGCGACGCCAGACGCCAAGTGCGTCGAGGCGTTCCGCATTGGCGGGATCCGGAGCGAGCCGGGCCTGCCCGATCAGCTTGACGCCTTTCGGGACCTCATGAGGCGGACGCTCGGGGTCACCGATGGCAGAAAGCGGCGCCAGCTCGATCGCCCGACGTTGACGCACCGACCGGTAAGCATTGGTGAGATCCCGATGCGCTGCTATCTCCAGCCACCGAAGGAGCGGTCCACTACCCGGGTCATACCGCTCGGGGGCCTGGAGGTAGTCCAGCACCACGTCCACGGCCGCGTCGTACAGGACGTCCGTATGCTTCCAGCGCGGCCACCGTCGCCTCAGCCGCGCTACCAACGGATCAAGCAACAGGCCAGCCAGCTCCTCACTGGCCACCCGGTCGCCAGCAACCAGCCGGTTATGAGCAGCCTGCACCGGATCGGGTGGGTCCACCTCGATCAAGCCCTGCTCGGCGTCATCCACACCTCCTCCTTCCGGGTTTACCCGCGAAGTGCGACCGGCCTCATCGTTGCGCACCGAGGCGTTGTCGCGACGGCTACGCGCCGCGCCGACCAGGTTGCGGCGTGGATCATGCTCCTATCTCCTCTCGCTGAGGTCGCCATAGCGGATGAGATGGACTGAGTTGGTGATGCGGGGGATGGTGTTGGTGGCCGAGTGGTGGGCCAACGACGAACACCAGCCCCCGCCACAGATGCGCCCGTCTACGGCGAAGTCGTCCGCATCGTCTGACCAGGTGACGAACCCCCTGCATGGTCGCGACCAGGCCGACTCAGGCCGGCTTGCGTCTCACCGCTGCGTGGATGCCGGACCTGTTGGATCCTCGGCGCGATCGTCGCGGTCGTACTCCCGGCTTGACCGGGCTTAGGGCTCACTTGCGCCGCGACTACCAGACTTGTGGGCCGTGCCAGGGGCTACTGTGTATCGGTCACGCGATGAGCAGCTCAGTGGAGGCCAACCGTGCCCAGAGGATCCGCCTCGAACAGGTTCAACGACCGAGGCTTCACGTTCATCTCGGTGGATCCTGAGTACAACATGGCCGAGAACGTATTCTTCCATGTCAGCGGCCTTCGTGATCCGGATGACGCAAAGCAGATTGTCCGCGGCTCACGTGTAGAATTTGAAATAGTTATGGTCAACCGAGGAGGAGAGGACAAACCTCAGGCCCGCAATGTTCAAATAATGACGGGTCATGACCAGGTCGAAACTGCTGCGGTCATTGCGGCTGGACGCCGTGCGACCGTGAAGTTCTGGCACCCACGGGGCTACGGATTCATAACCGATGAAAAGGGAGACCATGAATATCATGTGAAGGCGGCCAGCGTTCCCGGAGGATTCCTGCGACCCGGCGATTTCGTGCAATTTGATATCGACAACACGGGGAGCGGCGGAAGGACCCAGGCGGTAAATGTCTCCACCTTAGACTGGGTAGAAGTCGGAGACCCCTTTGCCGACATGATCGACATGGGCAATCCCAGTTGGGCGGCGTCACTTGCAAGTATCGCTGAGCCAGAGGATTGGAACTACAGAACGCATCCGTCCAGCGACTTGTTCGCGATCCTTAGAAGCTACTTAAAGTACACGTTCCTCCGATTGAACGAGCTTACCGACCACGTTATCGTCGTCGACGACGAAAAGGCAATGTCATTCAACACTGGCCTCGTGACTCCATTTCAGGAGCAAATCTTCGCACTCTTTCGCCATAGGCCAAAGGGCGAAGTTGGTCCCCCATGGGTCTTGAGGGGCTTCGAGAAGGCATCCAGCGTTGCGTTCCTCGGGCTCTTTGGTCGACGTCTGCCACCGCTCGCAACGTATTTCGACGATCCGGCGCAACTTGTATACGACACGCAGTTACCGTTGAGCGTCAACGTCGAACACGTTCCTCATGATCCAACACGGTTTCCCGAGAGCCTAAAATTGCTCACGCCCCAAGACCTTGCAGCACAGGTGAACGCGAAGGCTCCGGAAGCCGTCGAGCGCGTTCGGCGAAACTACAAGACCGCTATCCCACAGTTCTACCGAGAGGGAAAGTCAGGACAGGGAAAGATGCAACTGTTGCTGCCCGTGGCCCTCTTGCGCAGAGATCATGCGGAACTTGCGCTGGCAGTCGACCGTCTGGAGTCCGGCGTGTACCTGGGGCGCACGGTCCTGACCCTGGACTGGGCTTACAACAACGCGCGGCTACTGACACGGCCGGACACAGACTGGCTCAAACCGTGACGACCTCGTTGACAGCGCCCCCGTCCACGCGCTATCTTCTGAAGGTCCCTACGGGGTCATGAGCACTAGACTTGTTCTACTCTGCTCTACCAAGATTAGCGGCGGACGTCAGTCCGCCGCTCTTTTGGTTGATGCCTCCGATAAACCTGCGCTGGTCGCCTGGTCTCGTCGCGTCGGCGGCCATGCTCACAGACCGCTAGCGTCGGTTCGGCCGTCGAGGGTCGTCGGGCGACACCGGCCAGGACGCTCTCGGCGAGCGTGGCCAGGTGGTGCAGCTCCGGGTCGAATGGCGTGCGGTCGAGGTGGTGACGGAGTCGGTCCAGTCCTGCCCACGCGACCTCGGGCCAGCTCACGATCGCCTGCGCGCCGCCGGGTTGGCCAGCGAGTCGCGGACGAAGTTACTGCCGACGACCTGCGGGCGAATAGCATCGAGCATGCCCGGTTCGCGAGGATCACGTGGGTGGTCTGACCATTGCCGGGGTAGGGCTCGTGGGCGTTCAGCATCCGGCCGATGGCTGTCCGGTATGGCGCCAGGTCCAGGCCGTCGAGGGTTGCTTGCGGGTACGTGCCGGGTAAGCAGCGGCGTGCAATAGCTCGTTGGACTCCCGTAGTCCCACGTCGGGCGAGGATGGGCAGGCTCGCGGCGACCAGGGCGGCGGTGGCGATCAGCGGTGGGATCCAGGGGCAGGCGTGTCGGTGTGCTGACGAGTGGGGTGTGCACCCGAGTACGCTGACCCGGCTGGACCGAGGAGACGCCGGGGTGGTTGGCAGATGGAGGCGAAGGCGCTTACGCCGCGCGACCTGTTTGACGGCAAGGTATGTCTTGAGATTCCCCCGTTCCAGCGTCCGTACGTGTGGAACGAGGAGGACCAGTGGCAGCCGCTGTGGGACGACCTTGAACGGGTGACTGTTGACCTTCTGGCCGTGAATGGCGACGAAGGTGGAGCCGACCGGCTGCCGGGCCATTTCCTCGGCGCGGTCGTACTCAAGCAACTGGCAAGCGCCGCTGGCGATCCCTCGCGGTCCTCCGTTATCGATGGTCAGCAACGACTGACGACGTTGCAGATCCTGCTGGATGCCGCTCAGATCGTGCTACTGGAGCACGGTGATGCGGAGGACGCTGAGTCGCTTGAAGAACTGGTGCTCAACTCCTCGAAACGGTTCAAGAAAACGTCGAAGCGGTTCAAGGTGTGGCCGTCTCGCGTCGACCGGTTGGCGTTCGAGCACGTCATGGACAACGCCCTGAGCGTGACACCCGAGTTGTGCGAGAGTCGGATCGCCCAAGCGCACGCGTTCTTCCTCAAAACAATCAAGGAGTGGGCAGAGGTCGGCGGCGACGCGGACAAGGCACGTGTGCGGCTGACTGCTCTCGCCCAGGTGCTACAGCAGCACTTGAGGATCGTCGCTATCGATCTCGGCGACAACGACGATGACCAACTGATCTTCGAGACGTTGAATGGTCGAGGCACCCCGCTTCTGGCAGCCGACCACATCAAGAACTATGTATTCCAGCGTGGCGAGGACCTCCACGCTGACGTCGACGCGTGGAGCGACGCATATTGGCAGGACCTCGATGAGGACTGGTGGCGCGATCAGGTGGCACAGGGCCGGCTGTACCGATCGCGCATTGACCTGTTCCTGCAGTACTGGCTGACCATGCGGCTGCAGGACGAGATCGGCGCCGACGAGGTGTTTTCTCGGTTCCGTCGGTACGCCGGCCAGCACCTCATTACAAAGGACGACGCCGAGGCGTTCCTGCGGGCGCTGCGGCGAGACGCGGACAAGTTCCGCGACTTTGCCCAGATGGACCCGGACACCGGCCGGGGCCGCTTCTACTCGCGAGTGGTCGAGGCGCTGGAGTTCGGAGCGACTATTCCGCTCCTGCTGTGGCTCATCAGCGACAACCACGAGGTGCCACCCGCCCAGGCCGACAAGGCGCTGGCCGCGATGGAAAGCTGGACGGTCCGCAGGACGCTGCTGCGGCTGACGATGAAGGACGTCAACAAGTTCGTTGTCGCGCTGCTGAAGCACCTCGAAAAGCAGCCGGTCGAGACGGCCGGTGACGCCGTAGTCGCCTTCTTGGCACGACAGACGGCCGACGCCCGGACTTGGCCGACCGACGACGAGGTGATGGCGCAACTGCCGCAAGTGCGGGCCTACGGCCAGATTCGCCAGCAGAGACTGCGCGTCGTCCTATCGGCGGTCGAACGCCAGTGGCGCACCGAGCGCCACGAGGACATACCGCTGCCCGCCCGCCTCGAGATCGAGCACGTCATGCCCCGCCATTGGCGTACCTACTGGAGCGGCCCCGACACCAGTGACCCGCAGCACGCGGCACGACGCAGCCATTTGGTGGACACCCTCGGCAATCTCACCCTCGTCACCCAGGGCGAAGGCAAAGTCAGTCGATCTTGTTTTACGGTTCGATGTGAGCGTGTGAGGGCGAGCCGGGCCGCGTAGAGGAGCGACCCTCCACAGTGGATGATGTGAGGTTCCTATACCAACATCGTCCGCACACGAAAGGCCGCCCGTGTCAGTCTTGCACGCCCCGATGACCTCTGTCGGCAGTGGACCGGATGAACCGGGTCTTGCTGACGTCGCGGAGTTGTACGCCTTGTTCGCGCAGGTCACCGACCCGCGACTGCCTCGCGGGGTACGTCATCACGTCGCGACGGTGCTGACGGTGATGGTGTTCGCGGTCCTGGCCGGCGCCCGCAACTTCCGCGAGGCAGGCGACCGGGCCGCTGACCTTCCGCCGTTGCTGCTGGACGCCGCGGGAGCCCGCCGCGACCCGCGCACCGGCGACCTGGTCGCGCCCAGCGGTTCCACCCTGCGGCGGGTGGTCGAAGACATCGACGTTGACGCCGCCGACCTGCTGGTATGCCGATGGGTCGCCGACCGGGCCCGGCGAGGCCAGGACGACACGGCCACGGACGGGTTGTGGGGGCTGGCGATGGACGGCAAGACCGTGCGGCGCTCCGGCGCGGGAGATCCCGACGACAACGTGCAGCTGTTCTCGGCGATGCGCCACGACCAGGCCGTGGTCATCGCCCAGGTGCGCGTCCCGCACGCCACGACCGAGGTCACCCAGGTCGAACGGTTGTTGGACCCGGTCGATCTGGACGGGGCGGTTGTCACCGGCGACGCAGCACATACGCAGACCCGCACCGCCGCGTACCTGCGCCGGCGCGAGGCCGACTACGTGTTCACCCTGAAGGGAAATCAGCCATCGCTGCTGGATAGCGTCGTGGCCAAGTTGTTCGCCACCAACGATCTCAACCATCACCTGGACATCGACCGCAGCCGGGGCCGGACGGTGCACCGCGAGATCTGGGTCACCGACGCGGCCGGTATCGACTTTCCCGGCGCCGCGCAGGTCTTCCGGATCCGCCGAGACGTCTTCGACGCGTTCGGCAACCGCCTCAGCAAGGAGATCGTCCACGGACTTACCAGCCTGGCCGACGCCACCGCCGAAGCGGTCGCCGCCTGGGTACGCCGCCATTGGGGTGTCGAGAACAAGATCCACTGGGTCCGTGACGTGGTCTTCGCCGAGGACCACCAAAACGCCTACCTCGGCGCAGCCGCCCACGCAATGTCGCTGTTCAGAAACCTCGCCATCGGCCTCATCCGGCTGGCCGGCTACACCCAGATCAAACGAACCGTCGAACACATCGCTGGCGATCGGACCAGAATCCTGGGACTCCTCGCCGCCTCCCGGCCATGATCAACCCGACTTTGCCTTCACCCTGCCTCGTCACCCAGAAGCTAAACGGCGCTTTGTCAAATCGCCCGTGGACCGACAGTGCGACGGCAACCGTACCAACGAAGGGAAAGGATGCCGGCAAGGGCAAGCGGTCCTTGCTCGGCCGCTTCAGCCTGCTCGTCCTCAACAAGAAGATCGTCGACGATCACGAGGCCGAATGGACCGAGGACGACATCCGCGCCCGCAGCACCGAACTCGCCAAGACGATCACCCTAGTCTGGCCGCGGCCGACGGTGCTCCAACCCGGCTAGATCGGAGCGGAAGTGGTCCGAGCGACGCGATCGTGGTCCCGGTACGGCACCGATCTGCAAGCCTATGGCGCGGGACAGACTACGGCAGCGGGTAGGTTGCTTCGATGATCCATACGCTGGTCGGGCTGGCGCAGTTCTGTGACGCGCCTCCGGGTGGAGCCGAATCTGCACCTTCTCGATCTTCTTGACGGCGCACTCTGTGAGCGTTTTTGCTGTTAGTGTCTTGATCGACAGCGTTGCTGATCGAGCATGTGGTGGCGTTGATTTTGCAGATTGGCGATTCGCCCGTGGGCGGAGAGAGGTTAGCTACTGCCGCCCGGGGCAGTAGCCGTGGCCTATGGCTGCGGTTGCCTGTTGATCGCGCGTGGTGATCGCTGTGGCGGCGAGCAGGCAGGCCGGCGGTGGCGGCGGCGACGGGAGTGGTGTGAGCGTGTAGGGCAGCGGCTTTGGCTATGGGGATTGGGATTGGGATGGCGAGGATGCCCGCGAAGATGGCGTACACGCTACAGTAGCGACTGTCCGGGGGAATTTTCGGCCAAAGTGCGTTAGTCCGCTCTCCGATGACGAGCGTCGGCGACCTGCCGATCGAGGTCGACGTATCCTCGCCTGCCCAGCTGGTTCATAAAGATCAACGCGAGTTTGGTGGCCCTCTTGCTCCCGGAGTCGAGACCGGCGGCGATTATTGAGGGCACGTCTCGATGGATGTAATAGGACGTCATGGCGTCGCCATCGCCTTCGGTAAGAGCCATGACAGCCTCAAGCGCCTCCCGGGGATGAGCGGACGCGACCTTCGCCAGCGGTTCGAAGAGAGTGCTTCGTGCTTGGAACGAGTTGTCAGCAAGCGCCTGCATGAGGTGGGGGAGCCACCACTCCGCGGGAAAACGGCCTGAGCGTATCCACCAGGAAAATCCCGCGAGTTCGTGAGGATCGGCTCGTCCCGTCCGGACTTCCGATGCACGCCAATCCCACAGTGTCTGGCAGCGATCCAACACTGCTGTAGGTATATCTCCCTCGTTCCTCATCAGTTGCGCGCCGACATGCCCTAGCGCATCCCCGAGCAGATCCGGCGGCGCCGTATCGAACATGGCATTGAGGAGATCGACTTCATCTGAGCCATCAAGCTGCCCGGTAACGTGCAACAACAGGACATGGTCGGCTAGTAGTTGACGAGGCGACCGATCACCCCGGAATCCGACGGTCTCCGCCTTCTCGGAGTTCAGGTCGGCGATTCGTTGAACGTACCAAGGACGCAGTGCCTCAAGGAGCGTCCGTGACGGTCGATAGCCCGCCAACATCACCGACCAGACCGTGTCGTGCCACGCCTGAGCCGCTTGGGCAACGCGGCTTCTGCGGTCCGGGGGTCCCAACAATGTGGATAGTCGTGCCGTCGTCCATTGGGGGGCACCCGAAAGCAGAGTGCCCAATCCTTCCCCGAACACTGCGGCCGTCGCCAAGCTCGGGTCAAGATGTGGACCGGCGTGGTCAGCGAGCACGGCTTCGATGGGCACCGTCAGCGGCGACTCGGCGACGGCGATGTCGCGGCGGCGTTCTGCATCGCCCCAGCTAGCCCGGACCAGCAGACGAATCGTTGCGCGAAGGGCAACCGGTCGCACCGTGTTCACAGAGAGTGTCAGCGGATCCATGTCGCCGCCGTAGCGTCGTTCGGTTTCCGCCGTCGGGTCCTGGCTATTCGTCAGTGGGACGAGGCTCGACCATGCCAGTTCGAGAAGGTCGTCCGGAATGCGGGTTCGGCTGTCGCTCGCAACGATTCCCGCCAACACAAGGTTGCCGGCCACTAGTTGGGTTGACCTCCAGCGGTATGTGTCATCGTCCGTGTCGGCCAGGCTAGTGAGATTGAGGTCACGTGTGATGCGGCGGACGAGGCGCAGGGGGCCATTCCAAGAAAACGCGCGACCGTCTGCCAATGCCGCCTGAAACCCTAGCAAGGCACTCTCGACATAACCGGGATCGACGTCAGCTAGGTCCTCAGCTCGCTCCCCAAATGAGTCTGGCTGCAACGTCACGAGCTGCCTAAGGGTCCCGGCAAGTCCTTCAACCGATGGTCCAAAAATCTGATCCTCGCCCGGCACCCACGTATGGATATAGTCGAGAACCTCAGCCGCGCTCAGCGTCTCCAACTCCTGCAACGGGCGCGGACTGCTCGGTCCACTAAACCCCCAAGACATATAGACCGGAAAGTCGACGTGTTCGCGTGCCGGTCCGCAGCTAGCTAGCAGGGCACTCAAGCGTCTTTTCGCTGCGCTCGGCAAGGCTTGGTCGCCGATTCCCGCAAGCAAATCCCTTAGCCACGCATCTCGGTAATCCGCGACTTCACGATCCGTGACGTCCGAGTCTTCTCGCTTGAATACACGCAACCGTTGACGCAGTTCATCGTCCGTTTCGAAGGGCGCTCGATCAATCCATCCGGTCCACGACTTGACCATCATTTCAGGCAGGACCGGCAACGCGATCCTCGCCAGCAGTGCGTACTCGTGCCTGTAATGATAGCCGAGAAATGCGGCGTTTGTGAGGTGTGAGCCGGCTTGTGCCCGTAGCTCAGCTCCGATCTGGGGCCCTTTGATCTCAACCGTCTCGATGTCGTGGGTGATGGCGCGGGCGATGAAGTCCATGGCAATTCGGGCGTGGATCGGCTGACCGCCTTGCTCGATAGTCTCGACGATGTCGTCCGCTGACCGATTCGCGAGGTACTGCGCGAACGCGATGCCGCAGACGGCATCGACCAGGGCGTGGCCGATCTGGTTGCTGCGAGTTTCGTTTTGTTCATGCGGACTGATGGAGCGACGCCACAAGAAGCTGTTGTCAGTCCCTTCGGCTGGGCGATATTCCCCGCTGAGCAGTTGCCACTGTTCGAGCCATCCGACCGCGACCTTAAGAGTTGGACGGATCTTGGCCAGTGAAGGAACGAGGTTCGACAGGGTCATTGCATATGCGTCTGGATCCAGCCCAGCCGCGACCTCGTAGCTGCGGCCATCCGACCCGCCGGGTTCGCGTGGACGGTACAACGCCTGGGCGAGACGTAGCGTCGGTCTCTCTAGCTCTGCGTCGGCCAACGCACGCACGATCGATGCGAGGGCATTCAAGTCGAGCCATTCGCGATAAGGCTGATCCATGTAGTCGGCGATGTGGATGACTAGTGTCGCGGCGACTTCGGCCGGCATTCGGCTGGCCGCCTCAACCACGGCGCGCTGGACGACAACATTGTCCGAGTCGGCGATAGGCTCCAGCACCGATTTGACCTCGGTGGGCACGCGGTCGGCCATCCGCGCCAGGTAGTCGCCCTCCGCCCACGGCGGTGCGGTCACGCCCCCGTTGCGAGAGACAAGACCGGGCGCGGACTTAAACGCATCATGAGCGGCCAGTGCACGAACCCACTTGGGATTCTTCAGTTGGGTGTAGAAGACCCTCCGATGCTGAAGATCGCCGATGAGGGAAAGAGCGGATTCGACCAGCGCGTCGTCCGGAGCCTCGTAGGCGTCCGCGCCGTTGTCCGATCCCGCTTGGCCGGCCGTCACAGTGTCTCCTCCGTCGACAGCTCTCCGCCGTCCGCGGAGGTGATCTGCTGGTTGGCGAGGGTGAGAACGTCGATGATCGCGCTCTTGGTCTCGAAGAAGTCGGCGAGGCGGGCATGGATAATCGACTCAAAGGTCGTAAAACGGTCGTTCAGTTCCTGCTCGAGCGGTGCCGGCCGGGCCTTTGCGCGGCTGAGGTTCGCGTAGTTGGCGAAGAACTCCAACGTGGACGACCACAGACGCGCCGTTACGTCCGCGTCTACGTCAACGCGGCCGACCGCGACTGCCTCGCGGTGCCGTGCGATCGCGGCGTCCCGGCGATCCGCGTCAACCACCTCCTGCGCCGCCGCGAGTACCGGGAACGGTACGGGCGCGAACTGGCGCCGATCGATGCGGCCGTCCTCGATGCCGTCGACGAAGTCGTCCGCGGTGTCGTTCCCGGACTGGGTGACCAGCTCCTTCGCGAATCCCAGCCCTGCCGTCTCCCACGCGCGGCGCAGGTCGCGGATGGGTGCGTACAGGTCCACCCGTGGCGGCAGCCGGGTACCGTCCGCGTCGCTCACGAACTCGGCCAGGTTGTTCGCGATCTCCCCGACGCAATGCGCGATGACCACGACCCGGCCCATCTCGCCGGGACCCCGCTGAAGATGATCGACAGCCGTGTCGTACAGCTCGACGACCGCCGGGTTGAGCTTGACCAGCTTGCGGCTCAGCTCAACCCGGTTGACGCCCGGCCACGCCGGCCGATCCGCCCCGGTCACGCCGGGCCGCACGATCGGCAGCACCCGGCTGGCACACCCGGAGACCGGACACGACGCTGGTTCACCTGGACCATTTTGCCGCACGGCCCGGCGCAGCCGCTTCTCCCACCCCGGTGTCACGAGCCGAGGGGACTACGGCCACCACGATGACCTTGGCCTCGGATGGGTGCTGCTTGATCTGCGCGTCGCGGGTCCGCGATCCTTGTCCGGTGGCCCCCACGCTCGATGACTACACCGCCCAGGTCCTTCCCGTGTTCCGGCTCCGGCACGAACCAGGCCAGCGACCCAAGCCGGAGGCGTTCTGCGGCACCGGATTCGTACTGGAAGGCAACGTGTTCGTCACCTGTCGGCACTGCGTCGAGGCAGCTGTCCCGGATGACGAGTTCTACGCCGCGATCGTCAAGGCGACAGCACCGGACGGTACGACCACGACAAGGTACCTGCCGCTCGCAGATCTTGAACCCGACGGTAACCGGACCGATCTGGCGATCGCCCGCATTGAGTGCTCACCACGCGCCGGTCTGGTTCTGACCCAGCAGCCGCCCCAAGCCGGCGAGGACGTGTTCACATATGGGTACCCGCTGGTACCTCCTCGGCCCGTCGCCCAGTACGACGGGCGGCGGGTCTTTCCAGATGTGAACCCGAGGTACCTGCGCGGGTACATCACCCAGGTCTTCCGCTACCCCGAACCTTCGGGACGGGTCATCCCGAGCATCGAGATCGACATGCCAGCCCCGGGCGGCCTGTCTGGCGCACCGCTCCTCCGAGCCGGTACCAACGAGGTCGTCGGCGTGATCTACGGCGAGAACGAGGTCCAGGCGATCGTGAGCCACGCGCGGGTCGACGAGACCACGGGCGACCGGACGCCCGAGATCGTCTCCTACACGAAGTTCGCGCTTGCGCACTGGACCGAGACCCTATACGCCGCCACGGCGGCCGCCCTCGACGGCTCGACGCTTGGCATCCGTTCCGCACTCGCCCACGCGGGCAAATGGTCAGCGTGGCCCGGGCCATCTCAAAAGGATGAAGGCGAGGCCGAAGTCCTAGGCCCGGTGCCGCGTAGTCACTGAACACGTAGTTCAGCGGCTCGGTGTACGCGCGGTGCCGGTCGGGAACGAGGTGGGGCGGTGAGATCGGTGAGGAGCTTCTCGACGCGTTCCCGGCCGCCACGAGTTCGTCCTCGACGGCGTGGCCAGCTTCCGGCTCGGGGACGAGGAGTTCGAGCTGGCGGCCGGCGACGCGACCTGGGTCGCGGCCGGTGTACCGCACCGGTTCCGCAACCCAGACGGAGTGCCTGCTGCGCTTCGACTGGGTCTACGGCGCCCGCGACGTCACTCGCACGGTCTGCGCCGCCGGGCAGACTGTGGCCCATCTGCGCCCGGCCGGCCGCCGCACGGACGGACCGGCGGCGACCATCTCACCGACCGGCTCAACGGGGCGTGCCCGGCCGCCGAGCCATCGCGGCAGGTACCAGTTGCGGTGGCCGAGCAATGCCATCGTGGCCGGTACGAGCAGCAGGCGGGTGATCGTGACGTCGATCAGGATCGAGGCGGCCATGCCCACCCCGATGATCTTCACGAGGACGCTGGGGTCGAACGCGAACCCGAGGGCCACCACGACCATGATGGCCGCCGCCGACACGATGATCCGTGCGGTGCAGGCCAATCCGGTGACCACGCTGCCGACCGGGTCGCCGGTCTCCTCGTAGCGCTCCCGGACCGCGCTGAGCAGGAAGACCTCGTAGTCCATGGACAGGCCGAACAGGATCGCGAAGAGCACCACGGGCGCCCACCCGGCGATCGGCACCGGGCCGGGCAGCCCGATCAGGTGCGTGCCCCACGAGGTCTGGAACGCCAGCGTCATGACGCCGTACGCGGCGAGGACGGACAGCAGGTTGGCCAGCACCGCCTTGGCGGCCAGGACCAGCGAGCGCAGCACGAACACGAGCAGGACGAACGACGCCGCCAGCACCGCGAGCACGACCAGCCACAGGTGGTCGCCCAGGACCTCGGTCATGTCCACCATCGCCGCGGTGGGCCCGGTCACGTCGGCGCCGCCCGGCAGCACGCCGTGCAGCCGGGTGACCAACTCGTGGGTACGGGCGTCCGCCGGCCCGGTCGCCGGTACCACCTCGACGACTGCGATGGCGCCGTCCGGCGAGGTGCTGACCGGTGACACCGACGCGACGCCGGGCACCGCGTGCAAGGTCTGCGCCAGGCGCGCCGTGTCGGCGTCGGATACCGCGTGCCGGTCGACGACGACCGTCAACGGTCCGTTGGCGCCCGCGCCGAAGCCGGCCGTCATCAGGTCGTATGCCTGGCGGGTCGGGTTACCGGCGCGCTCGCTGCCGGCGTCGCTCTGCCCCAGCCGCATGTGTACGGCGGGCGCGGCCAGCGCCAGCAGCGCGATCCCGCTCAGCAGCAGGCACAGCACGGGGCGGCGGGTGGCGAACCCGGCCAGCCGCTGCGCCCACGCCGAGCGGGTCGAGATGGCGCGCCGGGCCCGGACCCGGGTACCGAGCGCCGCCAGCACCGCCGGGAGCAACGTGATCGAGACCAGTACGGTGCAGAGCACGACCAGTCCGGCGGCGATGCCCATCGACGCGAACCCGGGTAGCCCGCTGAACGCCAGGCCGGTGATCCCGATCAGCACGGTCAGCCCGGCGAAGACCACCGACCGGCCGGCCGTGGCCGTGGCGCGCGCCGCCGCTTCCTTCGGGGGGACGCCGGCCAGCAGCCCGGCCCGGTGCCGCGCGACGATGAACAGCGCGTAGTCGATGCCCACGCCGAGACCGATCATGCTGCCCAGCGTTGGGCTGACCGAGTTGACGTCCGTGGTCGCCGCGAGCACCGTGATCAGGCTGAGTCCGGCGCCGAGCCCGAAGAAGGCGGTCAGCAGCGGCAGCCCGGCCGCCAGTACCGACCCGAACGTGATCAGCAGGACGACCAGCGCGACCAGGACGCCGAGTCCTTCCGCGATGCCGTTGGGGCCCTGGATCGACTCGGGGACCTCGCCGCCCACGCCGATCCGCGCGCCGGAATCGCGCAGCAGCTGGGCGGTCGCGGTGACCCGTTCGACGGCCGTGGTCGCGTCGAGGTCGGGCAGCGCCGCCCGGTACCGGACGACGAGCGCGACGGTGTGCCCGTCTGGGCTGGTCCGGGCGTCGACGGTACGGACCCCGTCGAGCCCGCCGAGCGCGGTGCGTACCCGAGCGACCGCCGCGTCGTCGACCCGGCCGGGCCACCGCGCGACCACGTGCGTCTCAGCGCCGGCCGCGTCCGGGAAGCCGGCCAGCAGCGCGGTGGTGGCCCGGTCGCTGGAGGTGCCGGGCGCGGTCATCTCGTCGTGGAAGGCTCCGCCCACGCTCACCGCCAGCACGATGGTGAGCGCCAGGGCGGCCAAGGTGCCGCTCAGCGTCCGCAGCGGGTGCCGGGCGCAGGCGGCGCCGAGCCGGTACAGGCGTGAGTTCGTCATGCGTGCAGCGTCGTCAGACCGGTCGGGGGCGGTCCAACAGAACTCCGGGCGCGATTGACAACCGACAGTTGTCGACGCAGCCTGAAGCCGTGGATCTGGACACCGCGCTGCTGCGCGCGTTCGTCGCCACGGTCGAGGAGCACCACTTCGGGCGGGCCGCCGGCCGGCTGTACCTCACCCAGCAGGCGCTGTCCAAACGCATCCAGCGGCTGGAACAGATCGTCGGCGTACCGCTGTTCGAGCGGACCAACCGCAAGGTCGCGCTGACCGCCGCCGGTCGGCGCCTGCTCCCGCAGGCCCGGCAGGTGCTCGACGCGATGGACGCGGTCGCGGCGGCGACCGGTCCGGCGGACGCCCCGCTGCGCGTCGACGTCCTGTACGAGCACCTCGCCGCCGAGCGCCTGGTGCGGGCGGCGCTGGGCGCCGATCCCGAACTCCGCCTGGAGGTCACCTCCCGGCTCGACCGGGACGTGGTACCGGCACTGCGGCAGGGCGACTACGACCTCGCATTCGGGCGTGCACACACCCAGCCGTGGCCGAAGGACATCCCCCGCCGGCTGGTGCTGCTGGAGCCGCTGACCCTCCTGGTCGGGCAGCGCCACCCGCTGGCCGACCGGACCGAGGTCAAGCTCTCCGAGCTGGCCGGCGTACCGCTGTGGTTCCCGATGTCCAGCGCGCCGCCGGAATGGACCGTCCTGCTCGACGAGCTGCGGGCCGACTATCCGATCACCGTCGACCCGGGCGGCACTACCGGCTTCGAGGACTTCCTGGACCGGGCGGCCGAGGACCGCACCGCCGCGACCTTCTACGGCCAGGGCATGCGCCCGCTGCCCGACCCCCGCCTGCGGCAGATCCCGATCGTCTCCCCCGCCCCGGTGTTCGCCTGGTACGCGATGTGGCGCCGCCGGGTCCCGACCGCGCTCGTCGACCGCCTGCTCGCCCACATCACCCTCACCGAGGGGATCGACCTCGGAATCGCCGACGACCCGGACCGGGTATGGCTCCCGGCAGCCGACCGCGCGGCCCTGGACGAGATGTGAGCACCGGACGGAGTCTCGGCGCGACCTGTTCGGGCTGACCGGGCGGACCGCCATGGTGACCCGGGGCCAGCTCGGGCATCGGACGCGGGATCCCCGAGACGCTCGCGAAGACCGGCGCACGGGTAGTGCTCGTCGCCCAGCCGGAGGTGCCGCTGCACTAGGTGGCCGACAGGATCCACCGGGCCGGCGGCGGCGCCGACTGGGGCGCGGCGAACCTGGGCGACTGAGCCGAGGTGGCGCGTGACCGAGGCCGCCGCGCCGCCGTACGGGGAGCCGGACATCCTCGTCAACGCGGGCCGCGGTGAACATCCGGCCGCCGCTCAGCTGCGTCGAGTGCCGCATGGTGGAGAGGTACGCTCCGTTGGGACGTGGAGATGGCCAGCAGCATGGCGCGTTCGTCGCCACCACGCGAACGCCCGTCCACGGCGCGGGTCGTTTGGGGAGGTGGAGAACGTGACCCAAGGGCCGCGCCGCAAGTCGGACCAGTACCGCGTGGTGCCCTGGTGCTACGACCCTGACCTGCCAAAAGAGTCGCCAACGAAAACGCGGCTGGACGAGGCTTTCGCGCACGTGACGGGCCGCTCCTATGTGGACCTGCGTACGAGCAACGACGTCGAGGTTGTGCGGCGGCTGGATCGCCGCGCCCTCATGGCGATCGTGTTCTGCATCGGCGGTTGTGGGTCCCGACCGGGCCAGCGGCGAGAGGCTGGCCTACGTATGGTCCACACCGGCGGGTCTGCTCTACGTGGCGGAGTTGGTGGTGGCGCACGACGCGGTTCCGCGGTTTGAGCAACTACATGATGACGCTGTGCTCATGTGGCACCCGCAGTTGGGGGCGTACAGCACCAACTGGACCACTCGCCGCGCCTTGGACGCGGCCTGGCGTGAGAAGGGATGGCGCGAGGCGCCTGACGGTGCGCCGGCGCCACGCCAGTGGCGCCAGCAGCGCTCCCTCGTGATCCGGGACCTGCTTGACGCCGAGGACGTGGAGCACCCGCCGCTGCGGATCAAGTGCAGCCGAGACGGTGAGGCCGTCATCGACCGGCACAGGCTGCTGGGCGAACTTGCCCGCCGCCAGCGAGAACGCGATGCGGGCGAGCCGATCGGTCTGCCGCTGGCCAGGGTCGCGGCCACGGCGAGGTAACATCGGTGCCGTGCGCCGCCTGATGGCGGCACACGGCATCCACGCCACGCGGGCACCGCGCCGGGAGATGGGCACCCGGGGATCATGGGGTACCCGCATGTCCACCCGACGTCCGTCCGGCCGCGCCGTGACAGCCTGGTTGGCCGTCGGCGGCCGGGCGTATGCCCGCAGCCGCCTCGGTGTGACCGCACCCGCTCTGGTGCTGGTCTCGCAAGCCTTGAACGAGGTGCCCAAGTGCGTGTTGATCGCTGCGATAGCGATCCTCGTAGTGCGAGCCGTCGTCGCAGTGCTCCAAGAGGCGGCGGCCACGTTTGTCGCGCTGTTCTCCAACGACGACGTACGGGCCGAGCGCGCGTTACGAGTCCTGGACCGCGTCCTGCAGCGCGATCGCCGAGGAACCCTACGAAGGGTCGCCCGCGCGACACCACAAGCGAGCCCGAAGACGACCGTCTCGTCCCGTACGCACCGCCCAGCCCGGCGGCGCTGAAGGCGCACCAACGAGGAGGACCAGGCACGCCAACGGGCATCACCGTCTGTTCAATCATGTCCAAGGACCAACAGGACACGGCGCCGGCCCTAAGGCCGGCGTCGTTGTCCGGCGGCTAGCTCCCAAGCGTAAACATCGCTTCGACTATTAGTCGTCGACCGATCACGCTGGGTTTTTGTAGATCTATGACGTGCCCCCGGTGGGATTCGAACCCACACTGTCGGAGGTTTGAGCTCCGCTCCTCTGCCGGTTGGGATACGGGGACGCAACCCGGTCCAGCCTACCGACTAGGCTGATCGCGGCGGTAACCGCCGCCGCGTGTCGA